>TARA_R110001599_G_scaffold11192_4_pt1 | contig 24103 bp, 21 predicted proteins | sample TARA_R110001599 | Tara Oceans TARA_R110001599 (sample SAMEA4398360) | marine metagenome | biome: Polar Biome; feature: [MES] marine water layer (ENVO:01000295) within the mesopelagic zone...; material: water (ENVO:00002006), including particulate matter (ENVO:01000060) such as......
AAACTGATGTAAAGAAGATTGTAAATAGTTATCATATATTGGGGATTGAATAGGACCAAATAATACATCATCTTCTCTTGTAACTCCAGGGCGTATGCTAGCTGTGGTTACATTATCCCCTAAACTTGAGGATATATAGTTTGTATAATATAATTGTTTAACACTATTATATATAGAACTCCTTGAAGATGAATATACAAAACCTGTTTGGGATGTTGCATCGTATGGTTCATTTTGCCCTACAAATATGTTAGCTCCTAAGGAGGAACCAGTCATTGAAGACCCAGTAAGATTCCAACCCTTATCAGCTATAAAAGGAGTTATTGTAACGTCTTTAGTTGTAAATTGTTTCCATGCACCCATTCATTAAAAGTCTAGTTTAATTCTAACTAATAATTCTTTTGTAAAATCTTTTAATAGTGGTCTTGATAATTTAGCTACTGCTACTAATTCTTGGTCATCATTATATAAACCCACCGTAGTAATGTATACTTGAGGGTCGTTTATAAATGTATCAAATAATACAGCCCCGTCTGATCCTGATATGAATGAAGGGTTTGTGGAGTAATTAAAGTTTTGACTCCGAGCTCTACAAAAGATAAAATCAGATGATAATTGTTCTTGAGAGTTTAAAGTAAATCCTGGGGTTGCTCCTGGACCATTATTTAATTGTTGAAATAATAAATTTGGATTATTATTTGTAGTGTTGGTACCCCTTACTATATCTAAATCAATACCCCCATTAGCGAATGATCCATCTAGAGCATCACCACTTAAAAGTAGGGTTGCAATATCTGGGAGGAACCAACCATAAGATCCTGAAGCTAGGGTCCAACCATTAGTGTTAACTCCAGTATAAACAGTTCCTGCTGATCCCGATACTATATTGTATACCCTACCAGCATCTGAAAATACTGCTGGGCCTCCTAATTTACTATCATCTGTAAGACGAAGGGTTTGGGCCGAGCCTGATAAAGCTAATGACCAAACTCCAGGTAGTAATTCTTCCTTGTACCCTGATCTTTCAATTGGTAACGCGTAAAAATAAGAAGATGATTGATTTCCAAATACAAAGGATGAATTCTCATCCCCTAATATTAAATTTCTATACTGTCCATAATTTGTTCTTGTGGGTGATAATACAGGAACATTGGGGTTGTATAGTTGACTACCACTACCATCGGCATCACAATATGCAATTGCAAATTGTGTTGATCCTGTAGTTGCGGCTGTTGCATACAAATTCCAATAGAATTGACCTGTAGTGCTTCCCACTTGAGCTGATGATGTGAAAAATGCTGTTAGTGTTGGTTGGTTACCTTCCCATACTGTGCTAGTTACATTTTCTGTACTAATTAGTAAATCTTGACCTTCAAGAGGAGCATATGTTGATATAGTATTATTGCTAGTATCAACTGAAGCCGCACGTTGGTTGGCTAAACGTTGATTTTGATTTGCTGTAAATTCTGGAGTTGCTGCCATATTATTTTATGTTTATGTTCTTGAAATTTGAATTGGGATTTGAACTCTTGCTCCTGAATCTAAACCTATAATTTGTAATGTACTGTAAAGTATAGTAGAAGTATTTGCTTTACTACTATATAAAGTGTTAACACCGGTTGCTGTTAATAATAATGATGTACCTATTACTGTCCTCGATACATTAGTACCATTGGTCTGTGTTGAGATTGAATTTAAAGCAGTTGCGGCTGTTGTAGTAATACCTTGACCTACAACCCCATTAGTGGCTGCAAATTGTCTTATATCACTTACAGTAAATGAATATCCAGATGTTTCTTGTACTGAATTATTTCCTAAATAATTTAGGGTTTGTGGTGTTATAGTTGTTTGTCCTGTTTGTTTTAAAGTAACTACAGAAACACCACCAGCGGTAACAACCGGCATTTTAGCCGTATCCCTAGGTAGAGTTACTAACTTATATTTCATCATTTGAGTTTCATCAGGGAATGCTTCTAGTAAAGGCATGTTTTGAATAGCTTCACCATAATATGCAGAACCTGAAGGGTTAGTTGGATTATATAGAGTATAATCTATTTCGTCATCTGACAATGCGAATGCTCGTATGTTAAAAGAACCATCTCCTCTTGCTAAAAGCTCTCTTCCTTTTGTTGTTAAGATAGCATCTACTGTTACTACCTGATTATTTAAATATCCCATTTGTTATACTATTTTAATTATAAATATACGTTAATTTTATTTTTACTCCAAGCTATATTATTCTTTTAAACTTGGGGGGTCTTCTGATGCACGAAAAGCATTTTTAGCTGTTAATTGATTAATTAAAGTTAACGCATTTCGTTTTTGTTGTGATGAAAAATCATCTGGAATGATATAACCATCTCCAGATATAGTTTCTACACCCTTTGAACCTGAGGGTGGGGATTGGTATACAACAACTCTATCATCAGCATTTATTCTTCTTCTAATTGTAAAATTAAAAATATCACCATCAATTATTGGTGGTTGTACAGTTGAAGGGTCTGGGTAAACTATTAATTTATCATAATTATATTGAGATTCAGTTATTGGTGTATTTACGATAATATTACCCCCACCAGATTCTGAAATTTGGGTTGTAAATATGGAAGCAGACATTTCGAATGGATATATTTCGTTTTCATAATCTGTATTACCTTCGGCACTTACAACAGTAAATGTTTTAGTGTGGAATGTAGGATTCCCAACACTTGGGAGTGTTGTTGTTCTTCCTACTGTACCCGAAGGGACAACTGCAATATTATATGTTACTCTAACTTCATCACCAACTTCTACTAAAAATTGTTGGTTAAAATCTTCATAAGGGAGTAAATTTGATGAAGATGGTAAGGCACCATCATTTGAACCCGAAAATTCAAGATATGAATAAATTTCTTCATTATCAAACTGGAAGAATGATGCTGAGGGTGTTCCTGGTTTTGATATTCCGCTATTAGTTGATTGCACATATGAATATAAAGACCCAGTTGCTACTATTTTGTTTTCACTATATTTGTTATAATTGTGAATCATAGCTAAACTACTCCCATAAAATCTTCCAGAACCTGCTTCTATAGCAGTACTACCTTCAGCGGCATCTTCATTTGGCATCATGTTTTGTATAGTACGGGTATAACCCCCTCTAAAATATAATGCATTACTACCTGTGGATAACCATGCCCCTGAACTTGATACTGAAAATACTTCGCCTAGTGATGATGAGGTACCACTGGGTGTAACATTAGATTCTGGTAATAATAAAACATTAGAGTTTGCTGTAGTAGTTGACGAAGATTCTGATATAGCAAATCGAAAATCAACCCAACTAGAAGTAATAAAACTAGCGGTGTTGATAAAGGATGTTGGGTTAGGTTGTGTTGTAAATATAGTTTGATATTCCATCGCTCCTTGAAATATTTTACCACTTCCTACCTTTAAGGATGAGTACTTAACCCCTCTAAATTTAGAAGAGTTATAAGCAATACTAGCACTTCTATTAACTTCAAATGAACTTCTAACTTCTGCTAAGTTTGCATTACTCCCATCAACTTTTAGAACCATAGGGGTTATTGGAGCTTTCCCCCCAGTTACATCTTCTAGAGGAACTTCAATTAAAGAATCAATTCTAAAAGTATAGGAACCAAACAATTCATAATTTTCTTTTGAATTTTTAAAATGGGCCATGTATATTGGGTTTACATCAATTACTGATGTTTTTCCGAAACTTACATCACCATCCCACGTAGATCCTGTAATAGTACTACCGGTAAAGAAAGCATTTAAAAATGTAATATTTCCAGGTAAAGTATAAGTATTATAATTTGCACTTTGTAAGGTACTTCCTAAATATCTTGGAAGAATAGATGCTTTTTGAGTGTAAAAACTATCAGGTATTCTTGCTTTTAAAGCTGTTCTACTAACTATAGGGTCAAAGTTAGAAGGTATAGGGCCATTATCATATTCTACTACTTGGACATATGTATTTTTAACACTTTCTGTTGCATTATTAATTAAAGGATTAAATGGGGTATTATAAAAATCCGATTGAAGTGGAAGTTGAGGATCAAAGGATATGTATTGGTTAGATGCTAAATTAGGTATAAACATTCCAGGAGGAGTAGATGTAAATGGAGATCCACTAAGAAAGGTACTTGTAGCAGGAACATATGAATATGCTATTGCATCATTTTCGAAGGGGATAGTAAATGTACCTGAATTATATGATAGTAATCCACTTATATCATTATTAGATTGTTTAAATATTACAGGTGGGAGGTATGGAGTTCCAGTAAACCCATCTATAGTAAATTGAAATTGGGGAAATTGAGTGAAAGTTTCAGTATTATTTATTAAATCCCCTGTTAAAGTATCATAATTTCTTCTATTAAATAATAATAGGGATGGAAACCAATCACCATGATCACTATAAGAACCTGTCCAAGTTGTTCCTACTAAACTTAAACTACCACTACCTATTAAAGGAAGGGAGTTAGGTTTTGAAGGTGCAACTAGAAAGGCATCTCTTTGTCTTTCTATTTCAGTATCATAATTTGATATAAATACTGTAGATGTTGATGAACCTGTAAAGGGTTGCTGGGCACTATTCCAAGGGATATTAGCTGCATTATTAGTTGCTTTATCATAAAGTCTAATAGGTCTAGCATTATTATTTTGAGGGGAACCTATAAGATACTTAACGAGACCTTCCCCATTTGTAGTACCAGTTTGACCTGGGGTTCTTGTAATGGTTGTGTTAGGGCCTATAACTCTTGAAATTATTTCATTAGTATCTAAACCTCCAAAGTTATCATCTGTATCAAAACCAACACCATCTGGGAAGTCGGTTGGAGGGACACCCCCACCATTAAATTGAATACGTAAAGTATCTAAATTAAAAGTTTGATCTGGAGGGGCACCACCATTAAATTGAATACGTAAAGTATCTAAATTAACAGTTTGACCTTGACGAGAGGCAGATAAAATATTATATTGGATTTGAAATGTATCATAGTAAAAATCACCCGCTATGGATCCTGAAGCTGCAAATAGGTTAAAAGGTAGGGTTACTGTACTCCAACTAGTTCCAAGACCGGGTTGGACGTTATAAGTCTGCATATTAGACATGTCTAAAGTTGGAGTAGCATATATTTCACCATTTGTACTATTAACTAGAGCAAATTTAAAATATGAGCCGTTTTGTATATCATTTGCAGCAAAGTTAAAATTATTTGCATATATTAATTCATCAGATTGGTCAAGAAGTATAGTCCCTTCACTAGGGTTTCTTTTCCATTGGACTGAACGTATATTTGTGTTTAAAGTAGAAGCAAAAGAATCTCTGTAATATTTAGTTCCTGTATTAGGGCCTGGAGGTGAAGTTGTTGCGGCTATGTTTGCACCTGATGGTAATTGGTTATTTAACCACTCGGTAGTTGGGTAGTTATCTTCATCATATATTGATTCTGTTGTTGGGGTAGCAATAGAGTTAGATCTAATATCATATTGAATTTGAACTGTATCATATTTATAACTATCAAAAGTAGATCCTGAAGGGGCAAATAAAGATAAAGGTAGGGTTACTGTACTCCAAGGATCTCCAAGACCATTCTGGACATTGTAAGACTGCATCTCAGTCATGTTTAAATTTAAAGTAGTATTTTTATCATTATTTGTACTATTAACTAAAGTAAATCTAAAAGATGATGGTGATTGTAAATCTGAGGCTGCAAAATCAAAATTATTTGCATATATTAATTCATCAGTATCTTCAATATCTATAAGCCCTAAACTAGCTTTTCTTTTCCATTGGACTGAACGTAAATTTGAGTTTAAAGTAGAAGGAAATGAATCGCTGTAATACTTAGTTCCTGTATTAGGGCCTGGAGGTGAGACTGTTGCGATTAAGCTTGCACCTGGTGTTGGTAATTGGTTATTTTGCCACTCGGTAATTGGGTAGTTCTTTTCATCATATACTGATTCTGTTGTTGGTACTACAGGAGTATTATTTGGATCAGCATAAAAGCTATTCATGGAACCTGTTATATCTAATTTAAAATAAGGACCAATATCATTAGGTATATAATCTCCAGTTTCAAGACCTATTAAACCTGACCCAGATGTTGGGGAAGATGGAAGGGTTATAAGATTAGCAAGGCTAAAGTCAGGTTGATTGGCACTATAACCTCCACTAAATCCAGGGGTATAATTTATGCCTAAATGATTCCCGGCATTATTTGTTGATACTACCCCCGAGTTCTTCAATCGCATTCTCTGAGGGAGTATTAAACCAATTATATAAAACCTACTCTGCCAGTTTGTCCCCGAGTTTGGGTCATCTTGGGCTATAAAAATAGAACCTGTAGAATCCCCAACAGTATTACCAGTTCCCCAACTATCAAAATCTCCTTGGAATGTAGTTTTACCTGCGGGGTCACTAGATAAGGAACCATATGAAAATGCTTGTAAATTAAATGAAAATGATGGGTATGTGTTTATAGTACTATTTAATGTTTCACTAAATTTACCTTCACTAGAGGTGACATTAACAGTATAATTAGTATCTAAAACAGGTGCTAAAGCAAAAGGATTATTAAGTAGGGATTGGGTAGTTACTACTATTGTACTTCCACTATATTCCCCATTATAAAATTCATAAGATGATGAGTCTGTAAATGGAATTAAACCCAATACAGTATCATAACTTCCCGTCCAACTTTGAGTTATAGGGATGATGTTAAAGCCAGCACCACTAGCTGATACTTCTCCTCTTAAATTTGGGGGAACATTACCATGTAAGCCACTTAGAGTACCTATATTAATACTACCTGTTAATTCTAAATCCCTATAGGAAATAGCACTATTAAATCCGGTTTCTGTTGATTGACCACCAACCACAGAACCTGTTTCTGGTGTGTATGCTATTATAGTATTTGGGTTAATTAATACTGATGGGCGCCTATTGCGCTCCAACATATTTTGTTTAATTATAACGCCTGTAGTCACGCTAGTACGCGCAGGTACAAATGATTTAATAGCCTTAAATAGTGAATTATCAAAATATTTAATTAATCTTATATAATCCCAAACACTACCTTCGGTATACTTTTTAAAATACTCCTCTGATATTTGTCTTAGTTTAGGATAATAAACTTCCTGTGAATCATAAAAGAATCTTGGATCCGCTATAACTGAAGAGATTACCCCATACCCAAATGAAGCAATAATATCATCATTAACTTCATCTTGGGGTGAAAATCCTACTTCTAAACTTGTAATATCTTCAGTGTAACTTTGACTAATTAAATAATCTTGGTCTATACTTTTATATTGTGATAGTACCTTACCATAAACACTACCATCTTCTACTTTAATTTTCTTTGATACTCTATTTCTTATCCCAATTGAAGGTTGATCTAAAAAATAAACTTCAGTATTTGGTTTACTATAAATTTTATCTTTTGAATCATTATACCCTATAAAATTATAACTTGAAGTTATAGTACTATCTGCGGGGTTTCTAAAAGAGCCTGTAATTACTACAGTTGCTGAACCTGTAATTGCAGGGTGAGATGAGGAAATTTGGTCGGTAAAGGTAGTTGATGATCCTGAGAATATATTTTCTAATTCATTACCTAAAGGTGCCCTAAAATTTACTATGTCAAATGAACTTTCGGATCCTGTAATATTGTTACCTTCAATGGATTCAGGATTCATTACAAAATCATTAAAAACAGTTCTAGGAATATCATTTGAATAATATCTAAATTCTTGAAAGGATCCGGAAAATATTTTACCAAAATCATTAGATACTTCAGACATTATATTTGAACCTGATATATAACCTCCAACGTAAACCCCATCAACCTCAGTAACTCCAAAATCATTCCAAGATTTATTTATAGAAAGTTTTGTAGTGGAATTCATACTTACCGATCCTGTAAATCCTATTGAATTACCATCCCAGCCATTAGATTGTTTATTGGCCGCAAATAATGTATAAGTCGTAGGAACTGTATTATCAGTATACCCTATGTGTTGATCTCTTTGAAGTAAAACACTCCACCAACCGCCATCAAAGAATGGAAGGTAAATATCGTTTGAAATTTGAACCCCACCATCAGCTGTTGAGGCTGACATATAAAATCTTAATTTACCATAATTGTAGTAATCGCTAAAACTTGAACCGCTATATGATCCTGATGGTTGGTCTTCATAAAATAAACTAATACCCCAATCCATTTGGGAGTTAGCGGTACCATTTGATTTCTTAACTGCAATTGATTGGCTATAAAAAGACCCACCAAAAGTTGAAATAGGAGCACCTTTGGGAGCTTTAAATCTAAGAGCAACCCCATCTGGGACTATGTTTTCCGTCTCAGCAATATAGTTTCTTTCTAAAGGCATCCACGGTACTTTAATAGATGAACTTGCCAAGTGGTAGCCTGCTGATATGGGGGTATAGGCGTAGCTATATCTATTCTGCCACAAATCATAATCATCAGTATTATCTCTATTTTTACCTCCAAATTCATTAATACGAAGGATTGTATTAGGGATACCCCAAATATTAATTAGTTGTCTTAAACCTGAAATCGAACCTTTTTTCTTAGTAAGGTAAGCCATATTATGGTAAAGACGTTTATAAATTTCTTTACTTACTTTATCAATGGCATACGGGAAACCTGCTTCTATAAACTGTTCTACATAATCCTCCCAAGAATAACCAACACTCCAATAATTAATAATTTGTCCGTTATTTATAGCAACATATTTAGTAATTAATTCACTACCTGTTGGGGGCACATAAGTCCCATTATCTTCACCAGCTAAACCTATAAAATTATCTTGATTGTCATAATTATTTCCAAAAGTTTCAAACCCTAAACCCTTAATTGCATCTGCAGCTAAATCTAGAGGTAACCCTTTATCAGGGTCATTTGTTGTATTATATCTTTCACTTAAGGCTTTTGTATAAAGCCAAACTTCATCAAAAGATTGACCAACCATATTTGAAAAAGTAATATATTCATCATTACTTGAATTTTCTTTTATAAATTCAGGGATAGTATAATATAACCAATTTTGGTTATTTTCATCATATAAAGAAGCAGATAATACATAACCTCCATAATATTGAGATCCCTCTACATCACTACCTATCCAATCTATTACAGCTTGGTCTGTTGTTGGGAGTAAAGTATAAGGATAAGCTGAGCCTGTTTTAGGGTAGGCATAAGATGATGATTTATAATATAAATAGTTTTCGTACCCATCAAAATTTTCAATTAAGTTTGATACTTTGGTAGTTAAACTAGCTAAACTTGATGAAATTGCTACTACTCCAGGGTTAGAACCTGTTACATTTTCAATAGTAGAAATGTCAGATTCATATGATTGAAGTTCTGTTACTTTTTCAATAAAATTATTTAATCTTTCTTTAGCAGAAGAGAAATTAATAAATTGATCAAAAGTGTTGTATGAATAATCTGGGGTTATTGTTACACCTGTTTGGTTTAATATGTTTAATACAGCATTTACAGATTCTGAGGAGTTTGAATCTAGTAAGTTGTTTTGGGATTTAAGTGTTGTTGAGTTATTAACTAAATCTTGTAATGGGATATTAATATTAGGACCTTTAATATATGTAGCGTTATCTACAAAAGATTGATAATCTTCTTCAAATTCTACTTTATAAGATACAGTTTCCCCTACCTTAGTAATTAAGTAAACTTGGGATTCTGCTAAAATTGAAGGATCAAGTTCGTTATATAACTTAATAAGAAGTGATTCACCTTTACCATCTCTTTCAAGAAGAATATTAGTACAAATTTCATATCTATTATCAAATAACCCAAGATAAAATTCATCAAAATATTTTTGAGAGTTAAATTTTTGGCGAAATTTCTTATAGGTACTTCTAATATCTCTATCAGATATTGTATTAGATCTTAATTTAATTTCAGTTCGGTCACCTGATATTTCGGATATGTAGTATGTATCCTCTACAGATGAACCTAATTCATAATTTATAAAATTATATAAGGCATAAGTCTCACCAGCATCAAATCCTAAATTATAAAGATCAGTTGCAGGGTTTAATTCAATAAAATCTGTTGGAATTGGGGATGTGTCAGATTCAAGAATTTGTATACCTTGGTTATCGGTAAATGTTGTTGGGACTTCTGTGTTAGTTGTATTTTTTGTTATACCCCAATTTAAAAAATTATAATTCCTACTAATAATATTCTTTTGAGTATCATAAGCATAAAATTCAACTAAATTTTCATTAGGAAGAAATGATGATGATAATCCTGAGTTAGGTATTATAGCGGTATCTTCTAATGTTATAAAACTATCCGATACTATATCCCTTGGAGATACTGATACTACTGAAGCACTTACAGGAATATTAACATCACTGAGGAAATTTCTGTTAGCCTCTATAAAAACAGGTTGATTATTACCTTTTTGGGCGTCTACAAACTTTGATGGTGGAAGTTTTTTATCTCTGGGATTTTTTGGTTTTTCTGCCATTTATTTACTATTATGTGCCTTGATTATCATTAAAGTTTGCTATAATTTCTACAATTTCCTGCCTAACTTCTAAATTTTCTGTTCTTAAATCTGCAATTTCTTCTAATAAAGCATTTATTTCGTCTCTATTAGGATCTAACCCAATAAAACCCCCACTGGTTTCTGCTAAATATTGATGGGAATTTTCAAGATTTGGGTTTGATGATGATTCAGATGTAAATTTAGGAATTGCATAAAAGAATTTATTATACAATATCCAAAAATCTTCTTGGGTAGCCAAATTAATATCAAAAAAAGATGGGTCTGGTGTATTTACTAGTTGAGTGAATTCAGTGGGAACTGTATTATTAAAGGCTTCTCTATCGAATACTTGTCTTATTATGTTTACTTGTTTTACATTACTCATCCTTTAGCTATTTTAAACATTATATTTTCATCAAAAACTTTAACAACGCCCCCTATGGAGGTTTTAACTAAAATAGTATAATACCTTTCAGGTTCTAAACCATTACAATATAAATCAAAATAACTTGATGAGTAGTCTGAGCTTATTCTAGTATATTCATTATCAAAATCAATTACAAATTCATTAGTCTCTGTATCTTTTATGGCATATAATGATTGTGATTCTGGGAGGAAGTAGTTAGTTGTATATAAAGAAGATGTTAAGAATGTTCTATCTGGGTATTTAGGCATTGCTGCAAATCTTAATCTAGGTATACTTTGAGAATAGTAAGTGCCATTATTATTATATATTGAAATAAAACTCTCTACTTGTGGTAATATTTTATTGGTTGATGATCCTGTATTAAACACATAATCATTGAATCTAAATTCTAATTGTGGGGGGTATATTGTGTTTGTATCTATTGAAAAGAATCTAAATATTGTTGTATTTGATTTACTATTTATAAATTCAACATTATCAGGGTTTTTTACTATAAATCCTTCATTGGGGAAACCTTTAGTATTATCTAATGAATAACTATACCAAGTTTCAACTGTATTTTTTACATCAACTACAACATCTTTAGTATCCGAATAGTTAAAACTTTGAGTTGATATAACGGGATTTAGGCTAGGTATGTTTGAACCTGTATACCAATTACCACCACCTGGTAAGGTAGATTGGAATGATGCTGTTACATAAGGATCAAAACCACTTTCTTCCCAAGAGGTTGATCCTGAATATTTTAGATATGTCCAACTTGTACCATTTGTTACTATAGGTTGGTCATTAAATCTACCAGTACCCATATCCCAATTACCCCATGTTGGGTAAAATTCTAACTTTTGGTCTGAGTTTAGACCTGTTACAACAGCATTAAAATTTCTTAAGTAAACTGCATATTCCCCATTTGTAATTTTATTTTCATACATTTCTGTAATTTGAGATGTAGGAAATTTAATTAAATATCTACTAACTTGAGGTACCGAATTAGCAAGATACATAGATGATTCTATAATCTGATCTAACCCTGTATTTTGGGTTGGAAATTCAGTATATAAGGTAGCATCTTTTTCAGGAAATATTTTATATATAGCCATTGTTTATTATATTAATTTGTTTTTAGCTTCATCCCTAAATTTAATCATAGTTTGCATGTAAGTATTTTGAGGAGTGTAAGCATTTAAAGTAAAATCCTTTTCACTACCTTCTCTAGTTTTAATAGCAGAGCCTCCAGGTGATGGGGATAATGGTAAAGGGGAGGAACCAATAGCTTTATACTGACCACTTGGAATATTTGGAGAATTTGTTCTATTAGGACCACCTGAACCTCCTTGAGGGACACCAGCTTCATTACTTTCTACATCTAAAGCCGTTACAGTTAATGATTGACTTAATACTGATTCTTGGGCCTGTGTTCCGGGTATAAAATATGGGTCTGTAGATGAATATTTAGTTTCAAAATTATATTGAGGAGAATTTATAGGACCTCCAGAAGGCTCAGAGTTTTGAGTATCTAGGTTTGTTTTGTTAAAGCTATCTATTAATGAATCTGACATATTATTTTTTATTTATAGGGGTACTACTCTACCTTTAATATCTTCTTTTGGGTATTTAACTTCAAAAATCATAGGATCTATAGATGGGTAAACTACTTCATTTAATGTAGCACCTGCTATATCATAAGCGTATTCACTATAACCTAAAGCATCTCCAGTTAAATTATTAATTACTACATTTTTTACAGTTTGAACCCCCTCTACTTTATCTAAAAGAATATATAAATCTTTTAATAAAATTGGTTGGTTTATCTGCCATCTATCAGTATTTAATTGGTTTTGTAAGGATGTAATACATTTAGTAATAGTTTCGTTATTATTATAGTTAGGCAATACTATTATATCAAATATTACTTCTATATTAATAATAAAGGCATCTTTGATATTAATTGAATCATTTATCATTCTATATTCAGCTAAATAAGTTGAAAGATTTGCCTTCATTAAAGAAGAAGCTGTTCTTAAATTTGAATTTGCATCATAAGTTAAAACATATAAATCTAACATTGTTGGTAATTCACCAGGGTTAAATTCACCTATCTTAGTAGGCTGGGCATAAGCTTTAGCTATAGTTCCTAAATTAGAGGGCATTGATAGAGCTCTAATTAAATAATCTTCTTTGGTTACAGTACGAAGTTGGTTTTGGAAATTTCCTACAGCATTTAATCTTAATTCTTCTGTTGTGTCCCCATCTTGACCTCCATCTGCAGCTAAAGGGTTATTAGATGAGATAGAAGAGAAAATTTGGTTTGCTAATGATGTATTAGATAAGTTTGGATTAATAAATTTAAAATTAGTATCGTTTAAAACTGTTAAGGTTCCGGCTTCAACATTAGATGCGACACCCCCACCAGTTAAATATCTTACATTTAAAGTAGTATTATAAGGGGCAATACCATAAGTATTAGTAAATATAAAGTTTAATGGTGAAAATGCGGTTGTTAATTGGTCTCTTTCAAAAGGTAAACCCAAACCTACATTATCAGGGTTAGGAACTATCTCCTCATCATTACTTCGAGTTGAACCTGCCCCAAATTGAAATTCTAAACTTCCAGAGTTTATAAATCTAGTAACAAATCTCCTTTGAACTTGTTTTAGTTTAAGTAAGTAGGGAGCATCCGCCTCTTTATTAAATGTTGGATCATTTTGATTAGTATTTCGTATCGTATCAAATACGTTTTCCTGCGCCATATTTGGTACTTCATACCAAGTATTGCCATCAGTATCTACCACGTCTAATACGCCTATAATATTGGATTTTACGAGTGTTCTTGTATCATACCGCTTAGAAGCTGCAAATGTAAAAGGTATTGAATTAATTGTAGCAGAAATTGCTTTTCTAGTCTTTTTTAATAAATAATATGTTGGGTTACCATTTGATATTTGGTAAACTGTAACTTCTGTAGGATCCAGAGAACCTGAGGCTGAAAAGTCAATTACATCTTCTATTAAAAAGTTTTGTGTACTATTTAAATTAGAAGTTATTTGGGTATTTTCAGGAATTATCATGGAATAATTAAAATCCGGAACATATGCACCTGCAGATTGTGATGCTGGGAGTTGTTGGTAGAAGTCTATATTCACAGAAGCTGCTGTTGTAACTTTTGGCTTATAACCTAACAAGTAAGACATCTGGTATAAATTTTCTTGCTGTCTTGCTTTTTGGATAAAAGTTTCTTGTATTTGATTATCTAGATAGAATGATAAAACATCCCCAACATAAGATGTCATTTCCATAAACAGCATACCTGTAGAAGTATCTGTAAAGTCATTATAAGTATTAGGAAAATATGTTTTTGTATATTGTATTAAGGAATTTCTAAACTGGTTAAAATCCTTATCAACATACCTTATGTCTCTTTTTAAATCTGCCATTATTGTAGTAATATAGTTATATCATCGGTTATCCCAAAATTTAATATTGTATATGTTAAGGAAAAATTAATTGTATTAATATCAGGTTGATTGTCGAATCGAATTTGTTTTATAATAACTTGAGGGAAGTATAAATTTATATCATTTTGTATTATTTCTTGTAATTCGTCTGTTGTACGATTTAAAATATTTTCAAATAATAAATTTCTTAAATCAGCTCCAAAGTTAGGATTAAATACCCTTTCACCCTTATTGGTTAATAAATAATTAATTAAGTTTGCTTTTGTTTGTTCTCGAGTTGTATATGTAGGCACAAAAACAGCAGGACCATTTAAAGGAAAACCAAACCCAACCGCTTTTCTAGCAACTGAGTCAATGGGAAATCTGTTTTGTAATATTCGTGCCATTTTTTATCTTTTCATTAATTGTGATATTTGGGACATATCAACTTCCCCACCAGGTAAAGTTCCGTTAGATGAATCAAACCCAGGTTTGGGTTGAAAACCTTGAGGGACATTACTTGAATTAAAAGATGCTGCTGTATCACCTAAAATATTTTTATACGCCTCCCTTTTATCTTCAGCACTCATGCTCGGAGATGGGGGATTAGAGTTAGTAGTAAGAACATTCTCTACAATTGGGGTATGTGTTGTGGTTGGGTGTTGTAAAACTTGAGGAGTCTTAACAGCCTCTAATAAGATATCTTTCAATTCTTCTTGAATTGCTTCTCTTACGGCTGATTTTATTAAGATTTTTAATTCTGTTGACTTCATTTTTTATTATAAATATTAAGTTAGTTAATTTTTTGTATGTTTACTTTTATTTCAGTTAAAAAATTTAAGGTTGATTTTCATAGGATATGATTAAAGAAGCTGATTGGTTGGCATTGATTGCAGTCTCATTAAGGAAGTTATAATTATTAAAAGGAATACCATTAACATCATTATATTTATTACCCTCCCAAATTGTAGCCTCAATATAATATATACCAGCTTCAGGATATGTAAAAGAATAATTTTTGACTCCTTCTTGAACGGTTAATAATTTGATATTTTGATATTCCGAACCTGATGCTGCATTAATTTTTACATCTACTTTACCTCTAACATATTCATTATCTATCCCTGGTCTAAATGTTCCCCAAGTGGTAGGATAAGCTCCTGATATATTATTTGGGGTAAACCTACCAGTATCTACTCTAAAGGTTATTACAGTGCCTGGGACTTTTACATCTGCTTTTAACCTTATACTACTACTTGCATTCATACCCCCAAAATCACTTAAACCATTAACATTAGCCCTATATGCACTTTTTTGTAAGGATTTTCCAATATCAAGACTAAAAGGAACTGTTTTATAAGGATTAGGACCATACATCTTTCTTTGGAAATTAGCATCTGTACTACCTAAATTATTCCAATTTGACCATGGCTGTTTTATTAATTTAATAGCAAATGGGTAATTAGGAGGATTACTATTATCTTCAGTACCTGTATTAGTATTATTTGTGGGTGGTAGTGATGAAGTTGTTTCATTTCCTATTTCGGTTTCTATTATTTCTACTTCTTCTGTAAGACCTTCGAGTAATGCTAATTGGCGATCATTCCACCTATTCCACCAATAATCATAATTAAGATTATCAACCCTAAATTTAGCCTCATTTACCAAAATTTTAACAGAGTTACTATAAGAATAAACGCTATTTTTTAAATTATAAAAAGAAAGACCAAAATATACTTCTTGAGTGTCATCGCTTTCAAACTTAATAAAAATTCTTCTAGATGGGAAGGAAAATTGATTATATTGTTCATATTGAAGTTCAAATCTAAAACCTTTATAAATGTAAGCTTCTTTTGAGTTTGCACTCAATTGAGCTAATAACGCCTGTTCATCTTCAACATTAGTTAAGTCATCATCAAAGTTTCCAGAAGTTGCTACTACATTACCTATTTCTACAGCTAAATTTTCCCTAATACTAGCCATTGTAGTTAACTGCCAGGCTATGGGGTTTAAATTAGGTTGTAAATTTAAATTATTGTTTATTTTTGAAGCATATGGTTTTCTTTCATAAATGCAAGAATCCTTTTCAGTATAATTAAACTCAGGATCCCATTCCATATTTGCATTATTTAAGGACTCCTCTAAACACGTACTAAAAAGAACGTCTAATTCTTGTAGTTTTAATATTATAATAGAGGCTGAATCAGTAATTTGTCTAGTAATAACAGGGACTACTGATACTGCACCCTTAGTTTGTCTTAGTAAAAATCCTAATTTATCTAAAGAGTCTGAAAGAAGAGTAAGAACATTAATTGGGACACCTAATCCAGGGGGAGTTGAAGTTGGGAATGGAATTGCTTTAATAATTTGTACAGCTATAGAAATCGTATCAACTAATGTACCAGTTGTTACAGCTACAGTATTTACAGCGTCAAAGGCTGATACAACTTGTTCTAAACCTTCTTGAATTTGGTTTTTTTGTTTTACTATTTGAAGTAAGTCTTCTTTAGGAGGGCATTCGTTTCTAAATTTTTCTATTAAATTTTGAATAGAAATTTCCATATTAGTAGCAACCTTAATTACCTCTGTACCTTTTGAAAATGCTAGTTTAGTTAAATAAGACATTATTTAGATTTACTTACTTTTGATTTATAATTATTTATTCTGTTAATCATGTTTTGAGCTTTTGTAAGGGTTTGAGTTGCCGGGGTAGGCAAACCCGCATGAGGTTGAAGTGATGCTAAAGCCATAGGTACTTGTAATTGCTGGCATAAAGTTACTAAAGAAGACATCAATGATGAGAAATCAGATAGAAATGTATCACCTAATATTATAGGCTCAGTTGCATTTTTATCACCTAATAAAACTGTGGGTGATTGGATTACAGTTAGAGGTGAATCAATATTGACACTATCAACAGAGTTTAAATTTATTGTTTTTTTAGCACTTAGAAGAATTGAATCTGTCTTAGAATTAAAAATTAAACGACCGGAATTTAAGAGTATTTGTTCCCCTGTAAATAAATTAGGGGATTCTGGTGGGGTTTGATATGATCTATATGTTCGAGTTGATACATTAATTGGTATTTTTTGGTTTTTAGTTAACCACATACTTGAAGCATCATCATTAATATCCTCTACCTGTGGGATCCAAGGTTCTGTATCTCCTTCATACTGCCCATTTCTTAATATTGTTATAGGATCACCATCTTCCCCAGATGTTGACCAAGTATTAGGGATTGGGGTTTCTTTAACAGTAGACCCAAATCTAAGAGATTGACCCCATCTCCCTTGATGTATTATATCCCCGGCATAAGGTTGTAAATTACGAATAGATATTTTTTCTTGAAATGTATTACCTAATTCAATTTCTGTACCCCCATCTGTAACTCTTCTTACAGACCCCGCTGAGGTTTGCTCATAGTCTTGGGTTTGAGAAGATGGTAAAGAACTATTATTAATAGGATCAGGAATTGCGTTATGGTGAGTGCTATTCCAAATATTAATAGCTTGGAAATAATAATAAGTTAAATCATTAACATCAGATTGAACATTACTATTAGGTAAAGCCATAACATATACTAATTCATTATGTAAGGGTATATTAGAGGTATTAGGAAATAGAGGTTTGGCAAAATTATCAGTTGTAAATTTTTTACTGGGATTAGGACTGTTAAGCTTTGAAAAAAATAGACTACCAATTGAACTCCACTCTCCAAAATTTTGAAAAGCTTCTCTTTCTGTCGTATTGTCCAAAATTGTCATAGTTACCCTAGCTGGGAATATGTTTAAGGGAATAGATTTTGTAGATTGAGTGGGGTTTAATGATGATAAACCTGTTCTTTGTTTAGGCATCCTTAGATTTTATTTGGAGTTTATCCATTTCAGCTAAAAGTTGATCTTTCTCTTCATCAGAAATTCCAAACCCCCCATCATCATTTACATTTTGAAGTGCTCGTTGAACTATAGTTGCCATTTTAATTAAAGCTTCGTCATTTTTCACACCTATCTCCATATACTCCTTAATAAGAGGTACTATAAGTGTGGCATCTCCTAATTCCTTAATTAAAGGTTTTAATTCAGATATAAGGGCTACTACTTGAGCATCCCTCCTTTTTTGGTTATTATAAATTTCTTCAAGTATATCTGAAAATGTTTTATCGCCAAAAACAAATGATTCTAACTGTCCCATATGATTTTTGATTATAAATATGTAAGTTTAAAATTATTTTGTTGGAAAGTAACCGTGCTCTAAATAAAATAAGTATTTTACTTTAAAAATACCATATAGTTTATTAGCTATTTTGGTAATTTTTGGGGTTTTAACATCAACCATCTCGCGAATATAAATATAAAGAGCTTTTTTATTAAAAACATCAATTTGGTCCCGCTTCCTAAATAGTTCTAAAATTGCATCTGCTATAGTTGCATCATTACCTTTAGGGAAGAGAGTATAAATTCTATCAGTACAATACTCAACGTACTGATCTATAAACTGGGATAAACGATCTTCATACTTGTATTCTTTGCCTACTGATAAGTTTCTATTACTAAATTCCTCCTCTTCAACTATATTATTAGTATCGTCCATTCTAGCTTTTGATAAAATAAAACTTGGAGATGTAGTATCTAGTTGGGAATAATTATTTAAATCAACAATATTTAGATTTTTGATTTTATTACCATAGTTCTTTTGATTATATGTTATTAACCAACGTTTAACAATAGTACCAAAATAGGAATAAGCTTTAGCCCCATTATCAGGGTTAAAGAGGTGTATTTTAGATAATAAAAATGTAATAATTTCATGTTGGAGGTCTTCTAAATTTTCAACACCATCTGTATGGTAAAATTTAAAAGTATGGATTATATTTTCAGTTAATTTATAAAAGGGCCAATGAACCCATTCTTCATAAATATCACTCCTCTCATCACCATCTTTTGATTTATTATACCTAACAATGGCTGCCTCGGTTTCTTTGGAAAAATAAACTTTTTTTTGTGGTTGTGATTTATGTTTTTTTATTATGTGATCCATTAACCCTTAATATTTTTTTAATTTAAATTCATTAAGGATATCTTGAATTTGCTTTATTTGTTTAAAGAAAAAACCTACTTCATCATCTGAGGCAAATGATCCCTTAATATCAATTTTTTTTAATTTTTCGTCTGATGCTTCTATTACTCTAGAAATTTGGTCTAAGTATGTAAGATACCCAACAACAATATCTTCGGCCTTTTCATTTTTCCTAAGTAAATTAAGAGTTGTGAAAAAGAAAATTAGGAGGGCTATTGATAAAAGTGTTATTACTATACCTGTAAATGAGATGATCATAATTTATTAAAAATATTTTGTAAACCTTCACTTTGAATAGAGCTTAATGCTTTATTTTTTGTGGTTGATTTTTTATTATTATCTAATGTAAAACTTTTCTTAACAGTATCCACGGGATGTTTAAATTTAGGTAACCATTCGATTTCAAATTCAACCCTAGCAGCTAACATATCGGCTTGGTGTAAAATAAATGGGAGGGAGGTGCGAGGTTTTTGTTCGGGCATATAACCTTTAAGATATTTATCATTAGCTGAATCATATAACCCATCATGAGTTTGAATACCAATCATCTCATTAAATGTATATGAAATGCCATGTTCTTGGAGTAAAAATAACCCACGATCTGGAACGGATGCAAAAGCTAATTTTTTATTAAATGTATAATCTTCACCTAATTTATCTTTTCTCCATTTATCTGTCTGAGGTATATATGCTTCATGCTCACCATCTCCCATTTTACCTAAATCATGATTAATAGCTGAGAATATTAATTCTTCGGTAGTAAATGTAGTCATATCACAACCAAAATCTTTCCAAAGGGAAGACATAGATAAAGATACATTAACGACTCTATTTACATGATCAACATATCCCCCAGGGAAGGCAGAGTGATATTCTTTTTTATGAGATGCGGGCATCATCATAATTCTATCTCCATACTTATTATAAAAATCAAGTAATTGTTTCTTACGCTTACCTGTTATATGGGTTTCAATATTATTTAAAAATTCAACCCAATTACCTTGTATTTTCTCTGCTGTTAACTTCATAACTTTAATTTTGATTATTATCCGTTTATATGTGCTCCCTCTCTTTCAACTAAACTTTCTAAATCTTCTACTTTTTCATAGAGTACCTTTATAAATTTTCTAAATTCCTCTACATTTACTCCTCCTCTAGAAACCATGTGGTCTAAGGTTTTAACTTGTGATTTAATGTTAGTGAACCCCCTGTCAACCAATTCTCTATTCCTTAATGCCATAATTTTAAATATTTTTATTTTAATATGTTATCAATATACAATCGTTAACTCTACAATCCTAATTATCTTCTACATTTATAATATTTTCTTAAATACCTTCAAAACCCATGTGCGTAAGGTACCCAAGGAGTTTTTAATATCCAAGCCTAAGATTAAATTCTTATATCTTCTTTAAGATTTTTAATAAATGGGCACATTTCATATAATCTTCACTTTCCCCCTCATTCTGGAAATATTTAATTGCTAGTTTTAATGTTTTTTCTAAGTACTCATCACTATATTCTTTAATTTCTATTAAGTGGTTTTCATTTTTTAAGTCTATTTTACTAATATAAAACCAAGCCCTATGATAAGTAATATGCCCTCCAGCTTCTTCAATTTCACTAATATCAAATTCCTTATTAGATTTAGAAAACATTTTAACTGCTTGTTTATTAAATACGAGGTGGTTAAGTATTAATTTTTTAAACATTCCCAACCAATATTGGGGTGTTATAGTTAAATCATCAGTAATTATTATTTCTTCCCCTTCTTCATCTCCTTCTAAAAAGAAACTAAATAAGTTATTTATATCCATCAATTTTAATATTTGAATCGTTAATATATGTTATAAATATTAATGAACCAAATAACTATTAAGGGGGGTATTGTGAGTATATAATGTGAGAGATTTAATTATTGACGACTGTGGTTAAATTATTATGGTAATGTATTAAAACGTATTAAAATGCGCTTATAATGCGAGCATACGCCATATATATATAAAAAGAGGATAACTTTCGTTATCCCCTTCCTTAATTATAAAAAATTTAAAGGATGTTTAACTTAGAATTTTTATTTCTTTAGAAACCTCATCTATTTTAATATTGATTTTTTTACATGCTTCAACAACATCAATCATTTTGGGGTTATCTGGGTGGTAATCCCACATCTCATCAAAAATTTGATTTAAATCTACTAATTCATTAAGTTTTTCAACTAATGGGTCTTTTTTACTATAATCCTCTTGAGTAATATTCATAACTTTTTATTTATTTATTAATAATCCAAATTATATTTTTAAACATCCCACCCATCAGCTGCAATTTGTAAACAAAGTAAAATAGAGGAATTTGGTTTTTCTTTCATTTCTTTCAAGGCCGCAAACATAACTTCCACAATTAAACCTTGACGTTCAATTTCTGTTAATAACTGGGCAGCTTCCAACATTTCCGGGGAAGTGATCATATCCAAATAATCTTTTCTAATATCATTCATAACTTTTAAATTTATCTTTTGACTTAACATAACTTTAACTACATGGTAAATATACGAATCCTATCCCGGGTAGCCAAGCCTCCCGTGCATTATTTTTAATTACTTTTTAAACTTGTCCACCATCTGTAATGATCCAACCTTTATCATTAACTAATATATTTCTAGCAGCTAATGCTGTTGCTGTAAATGTTGAATCTCCAAAGCTAATTGTTATCCCTGTTTTTATAGAAGCATTTGCTGCCCAACCTATTAATAAGGCATCATATCCTGTATAAGTTATAGCACCTGCATCACCAGTGGTTCCCATAAATCCTTGAGAAAAGGTGCCCTGCAATGCATTCATTTCCCATAAATTTAATGGTTGTTGGAATGAATCAGCATTCTCAAACATAAATAGCATACCTTGAACACTACTCATATCCCAATTATTTATGGGTTGATTAAATGAGGTTGCACCTCTAAACATGAACCACGTTGCATTCACACTACTTATATTCCAACCTCCAATAGGTTGATCGAAAGATGTTGCTCCGTCAAACATATTCCTCATAGTAGTCACATTACTTACATCCCAATTTGAAATATCACTATTAAATGTTGTTTTATTTTGGAATAATTGATCCATATCAGTAATAGCTGAAACATTCCAAGTATTAATTTCTCCATATGTAGCAAGAGCTGCAGTATTATCTGAAATCCATAGATTTACAGCTGTTTGTAGTTCTGCTTTTGTAGTAAATGTATAAACTGAGGTTACAACACTTAATGAAAATAATCCTGTTGATTTTATATAATAAGAATCTTGTGCAATGTTAGAGGTTGGTACAAATGTAAACTCCCCCCCACTTCCAGCAATTGATATGGACCAATGGGTAGCTTCGTTAATATATACTAACCCATCTTCATCTATGCCTGTAAAATTGCTAAAGGTACCGGTTAAATATGTAGTTGTTGGTAAATTCTGATTTGCAGTTGAGTTTCCTTCTAGCGTAAGATATCCTGTTTGGTAATCATTTAAATAGTTGAGGGGATTAGTAATGGTAAATACTTGAGTGCCTGTTAAAGCAGCTCCAAGCGAACCTGAACCATTCATTTCTAAAGAGGTATATGTAGCCATATAGGAATATTTTATTATAAATACTGCAGATTAGGGGATATTACCCATAATATTTAAACTGTATTATCTTCTAGACTTTATATTATATATTATCTGTTTAATAAATTCACCCCCTATAACTTCTCTACCTTCATCCCTCCCATCAACCAACATATACTTAGGTGAATTTTCTTTAATTATAGATCTTAATTCATCATCAGTTGAAAATGCTATCACACCATCAATATATTTTATCGCTTTTAGAAACTCTACCCTATTATGCAAATCATTAATCGGAAAGCAGTCTCCCTTTAACAAGGAAATCCTTTCATCACTTTCAATACCAACAATTACAGGTAACCCCATTTGTCTTGCACGTTGGAAGAGTTTGATGTGCTCCATATGAAGCACATCATAACTACCATTTAACCAAACTATATTCTTATGAGACATATTCTAAAGCTTTTGCAAATAATTTCTTATTTAAATCCTGATCTTGTTTAAAATTCTTAATAACACGAGCTTGACGTCTTTTACCTGATTTGGTAATGTATTCAAAATTACCTTCCATCAAATTTTCTTGGGTACGATTAAATACTTCCCAAAGCATATTACCTTCATCGGCTTTACGTTGAGTTTCTAAAATCTCTTCAATTGCTGAATCATCGTAAGTATTTTCTGTACCTTCTACTCTAATATCTAGAAATGATTTGGCAAGATCAAACATCTGTTCTTCCTCCAATTCAATCTCTTTCATTTTATTCATTGCTTCAACTGTTAAAGGTAATCTTTCAATCATCTCTTTAATAGTATCTTGTAAAGTAGCAAAATCATAACCCATATGACGAATCTTAACATCCTCAAATGTATCTGTGGCTATAACTAAACCATTTGAACAAATCATACGAAATAATCCAGCTGTAAATTGGAATGAATTTTTTCCATCGTGAGAATTGGTAAGTAATACTTGAGGGTAAACTGTATCTCCATCCTCACCATTAATAACAACATCATTATTTCTA
>TARA_R110001599_G_scaffold61894_2_pt1 | contig 24092 bp, 19 predicted proteins | sample TARA_R110001599 | Tara Oceans TARA_R110001599 (sample SAMEA4398360) | marine metagenome | biome: Polar Biome; feature: [MES] marine water layer (ENVO:01000295) within the mesopelagic zone...; material: water (ENVO:00002006), including particulate matter (ENVO:01000060) such as......
GCAACTGCTGTTCCAGCTGCCCTTCCTGTACAGGCTAGATCTCGTGCCGCGGCCGCGATGGGACACGCGCCACCCGGGGGTGCGGCGCATTCTGAAACTCATGGTGCCGGCACTGTTTGGCGTGTCGGTCAGCCAGATCAATCTGCTGCTGGACACGGTGCTGGCCTCTTTTCTCCCCACGGGTAGTGTGTCCTGGTTGTATTACTCGGACCGCCTCATGGAACTGCCGCTGGGTGTATTCGGTATTGCCATTGCCACGGTGATTCTGCCCAGCCTGTCGGCGCACCGCGCCGGGGCGAGGATGCGCGAGTTCGGGCTGACGCTGGATTGGGCGGTGCGTTCCGTGCTGCTGATCGCCGTGCCGGCGGCGGTGGCGCTGGCGGTGCTGGCGCAGCCGATTCTGGTGACACTGTTCCAGTATGGCGAGTTCAGGCCACAGGACGTGGCAATGTCGGCAATGAGCCTGACGGCCTATAGCCTGGGCCTCGCGGCCTTCATGTTGATCAAGGTGCTGGCGCCAGGGTATTTTGCACGCCAGGACACCGCCACGCCGGTGCGGTTTGGCATCATTGCCATGGCGGCCAACATGGTGCTCAACCTGTTGTTCGTGTTGCCGCTGATGTTCTGGTTTGATGCCGGGCACGTGGGCCTCGCCCTGGCCACCAGTGTCGCGGCCTACCTGAATGCGGGACTGTTGCTGCGCGGGTTGCTGCGCGCCGGGGTAATGCAGTTACAGCCCGGTTGGGGCGCCTACGCCGGCCGCCTGCTGCTCGCCACCGCGGCGATGGTGGGCGCGCTTGTCCTGCTCAGTCCGCCCGTGGAGAGCTGGCTGCAGTGGGCTTTACCCGTGAGGGTGGGGCGTCTCGCCCTGGTCTGCGGTGTCGGCGGCGCGACGTATCTTCTGGTGCATTTTCTGTTGGGCACGCGTTTGCATCATCTGCGCACACCGCCCGCGAACAGCTGAGCGCCGGGCAGCGCCGCACTGGCCGGCATAGGCTAGGGCGGCACTTTTCGCTATACTCCTGCGTTTGCTTTCACAGAGTAAGCCCGACCTCATGGAGCTGATCAGAGGCCTGCACAACCTGGGGCCGCAACACCGCCCCTGCGTTGCGACCATCGGCGCTTTTGATGGGGTGCATCTCGGCCACCAGGCCGTTATCCGCAAGCTGCAGGCCAAGGCGGAGGAACTGGGGCTGCCGGCAACGGTCATTGTGTTCGAACCGCTGCCGCGCGAGTATTTTGCGCCGCTGGAGGCGCCCGCCCGCATCATGAGCTTCCGGGAGAAGTTCTGTGCACTGGAGCGCCTCGGTGTGGACCGCGTGTTGCGTATTCGCTTCACGCCCGGCCTGCGCAGAATGTCGGCCCAGGCCTTTGTCGACGAGGTGTTCGTGCAGGGGCTGGGTGTGCAGCATGTTGTGCTTGGCGATGACTTTCGTTTCGGTAACGACCGGCAGGGCGATTACGCGTTCATCAAGTCCCAGGGGCGACGCTATGGCTACGAGGCCAGCGCAACCGACACCTGTGAGCTGGGTGACGAGCGAGTCAGCAGTACACGCATCCGCAAGGCGCTTGCGGACGGCGACTTCAGGTTGGCGGAGCGGTTGCTGAGCCGGCCCTACCGCATGAGTGGCAAGGTGATCTACGGCCGCCAACTGGGGCGCGAGCTGGGCTTCCCAACGGCAAACCTGCAGTTACACCGCTTGCGCTCGCCCCTCTCTGGTGTCTATGCGGTGACGGTAACCGGTGCTGGCCTGGAGAGTGCGCCGGCGGTGGCGAATGTCGGCACGCGGCCCACTGTGGGAGACAGCATCCAGGCCAACCTCGAGGTGCACGTGCTGCAGGGGAGCCCACAGCTGTATGGCCGACACCTGGAGGTGACGTTTCTGCACAAGCTGCGGGAGGAGCGCAAGTTCGACTCAATCGAGCTGTTGCGGGAGCAGATTGGGCAGGATGCTGATGCCGCCAGGGCGTGGCTGGAACAACATATGAGCAGCGCTGCGCCAGATGGCGTGGGCTGAACCGACAGATACGGGACTAGAGCTTGCATGAGTAACTACAAGGACACGCTGAACCTGCCGCAGACCGGGTTTCCGATGAAGGCGAGCCTCGCCCAGCGTGAACCACAGCGCATTCGCCAGTGGCAGGAGAACGGCCTGTACGGCAAGATCCGCGCCGCGCGCGCCGGGCGCCCGCTGTTCATTCTTCACGATGGCCCGCCCTATGCCAACGGTGACCTGCACCTGGGGCACGCGGTCAACAAGGTGCTGAAGGACATCATCGTCAAGTCGCGCTCGCTGGCGGGTTTCGATGCCCCCTACGTGCCCGGCTGGGACTGTCATGGCCTGCCTATCGAACTCAATGTGGAAAAGAAAGTCGGCAAGCCCGGCGTGAAGGTCTCGGCGGCGGAGTTTCGCCAGAAGTGCCGCACCTACGCCGCCGGGCAGGTGGATCGCCAGCGTCAGGATTTCATCCGCATGGGCGTGGTGGGCGACTGGGAAAATCCCTACCTGACCATGGATTTCCAGTTTGAAGCCGACATTGTGCGCACGCTGGGGCGCATTATCGACAACGGCCACCTGCACAAGGGCTTCAAGCCGGTGCACTGGTGCCTGGATTGCGGCTCCGCGCTCGCGGAGGCGGAGGTCGAGTACCAGGACAAGCGCTCGACGGCCGTTGATGTCGCGTTCGTCGCGCTCGACCCTGCGTCCATCGCGCAGGCCTGCGGCAGCGACTATAGCGGCGAGATCGCGGTCCCGATCTGGACCACAACCCCCTGGACGCTGCCGGCCAATATGGCGGTCTGTCTCCACCCGAACCTCGATTATGTCCTGCTGGCCGGCAACGGGCGCGCGCTGGTGGTGGCAGAGGAGCTGGCCGCCACCGTTGCGGCGCGCTACGGCCTCGATGGGGTGACCGTGCTCGGCCGCTGCAAGGGCCAGGCACTGGAGCACCAGCGGCTGCAGCATTGTTACCAGTCGCGTGATGTCCCCGTTGTGCTGGGTGAACATGTAACAACCGAGGCGGGCACGGGGGCTGTGCACACGGCACCGGCCCACGGTCAGGACGATTTTGTGGTGGGTCAGGCCTATGGGCTTGAGGTGTACAACCCGGTCGCGGGCAATGGTGTGTACCTGCCCGATACGGCGGGTTTTGCCGGGCAACACGTTTTCAAGATCGACCAGCCCATGCTGGAGTTGCTCCGCGAACGCGGCGTGCTCCTGCACAGTGAGGGTTATGATCACTCCTACCCGCACTGCTGGCGACACAAAACGCCGATTATATTCCGCGCCACGCCCCAGTGGTTCGTCAGCATGCAGCAGAATGGCCTGCTCGGCGGTGCCCTGGCGGCGGTTGAGCAGGTGCAGTGGGTGCCGGAGTGGGGCAAGGCGCGTATTGATTCCATGCTGGCGCAGCGTCCCGACTGGTGCATTTCGCGCCAGCGCACCTGGGGCTCGCCCATCACCCTGTTTGTACACCGGGAAACCGGTGACCTGCACCCGCGCACCGCGGAGCTGATTGAAGCAGTTGCCCAGCGCATTGAACAGCGTGGTATTGAGGCGTGGTTCGATCTTGAGCCCGGGGAACTGCTCGGCAGTGAGGCACAGGATTACGACAAGGTGACCGACACCCTTGACGTCTGGTTCGATTCCGGTGTGACCCACGCCTGTGTTCTGCGTCGGCGCGAGGGCCTGCGGGCGCCAGCGGATCTGTATCTGGAAGGTTCGGACCAGCACCGGGGCTGGTTCCAGTCCTCGCTGCTCACCGGCATTGCCGCGTTCGGTGAGGCGCCTTACCGTCAGGTGCTGACGCACGGATTCACGGTAGATGCCCAGGGGCGCAAGATGTCCAAGTCGCTGGGCAACGTTATCGCCCCCAATACAGTCATGAATGACCTGGGTGCGGATATTCTGCGCCTGTGGGTTGCCGCCACCGATTACCGCGGCGAATTGACGGTGTCGGACGAGATTTTCAAGCGCACGGCGGATTCCTATCGCCGCATTCGCAATACCGCGCGTTTCCTGCTCTCCAACCTGAACGGTTTTGAGCCCGCCGAGCATGCACTGCCGCTCGCGGAGTTGATCTCCCTGGACCGCTGGGTAATTGACCGCGCGGCGCGTTTGCAGGTGGAAATCGAGGCGGCTTACGACAGCTACCAGTTTCACGTGATCTACCAGAAGCTGCACAATTTCTGCAGCAATGACCTGGGCGGCTTTTACCTGGACGTCATCAAGGATCGCCAATACACCACGCAGGCGGACAGCCGCGCGCGGCGCTCGGCACAAACGGCGCTCTATCATATCGCGGAGGCGCTGGTGCGCTGGGTCGCGCCCATTCTCAGCTTCACGGCCGAGGAAATCTGGGAGAATCTGCCCGGTGAGCGCGCCGAGTCGGTGCTTCTCAGCGAGTGGTATAACGGTCTTGAACAGCTCGATGACAATGAGGCCATGGGCGCAGCCTACTGGCAACAGGTCATGGCGGTGCGCACCGCCGTGAACCGCGAGATTGAAGTGCAGCGCGCCGCCGGCCTGGTGCGCGGTTCCCTGGACACAGAGGTGACGCTCTACGTTGCCGCGCCCCTGCGTGCGCTGCTGGAGAGCCTGCAGGATGAGTTGCGGTTTGTGCTTATCACGTCTGGCGCCTCGCTGGCGGCATTGGAAGACGCTCCCGAGACGGCGGCGGAGACCGAGCTGAGCGAGCTGCGTTTGCAGGTGCATGTCAGCGAGGCAGAGAAGTGCGAGCGCTGCTGGCACCGCCGCGATGATGTCGGGCAGCACAGCGGCCATCCCACCTTGTGTGGTCGCTGCGTTGACAATGTTGATGGCTCCGGGGAGCAACGCCACTTTGCGTAAACTGCATCCGGTTATCTGGTGGTATGCGCTGGCGCTGCTGGTTATTGTGCTCGACCAGCTAACCAAGGTTGCGGCGGAGCAGTACCTGACCTACGCCCGCCCGCTGCCGGTCACCAGCTGGTTCAACCTCACCCTGCAGTACAACCCGGGTGCGGCCTTCAGCTTCCTGAGTGATGCCGGCGGCTGGCAGCGCTATTTCTTTAGCGGCATTGCGGTGGTGATCAGCGCGGTGCTGGTAGTGTGGCTTTATCGACTTCCCGCAGGCCAGCGCCTGCTGCCGGCAGCGCTGGCCTTGATTCTCGGCGGCGCCCTTGGCAACCTCTGGGATCGTCTGGTGCTGGGCCACGTGGTGGACTTTATTTCGCTACACTATGCGGGTGCATTCTTCCCGGCATTCAATATCGCCGATTCGGCGATTACCGTGGGTGCCGGGCTGATGATTCTCGACAGCTTTCTGGCGCCGCGCCAGGGGCAAAGCGGAGGGACAGGACCCCAGTGACAAACAGTGATGTAGCCGTAGGTGAGGGCACGCGCGTGTTCCTGAATTTCTCTGTCAGCCTGGAAGACGGCTCTGAGGTGGATAGCAACTTTGGCGGCGAGCCGGTCAGTTTCGTGGTTGGCGATGGCAACCTGCTGCCCGGTTTCGAGCGGGTGCTGATGGGCATGGAACCCGGGCAGCGGCATGTGTTTACCGTGTCGCCCGAGGACGCCTTCGGTCAGCCCAACGACAACAACGTGCAAACGGTGGCGCGCGATCATTTCGACGACGATGTGGCGCTGGAGATCGGTCTCGTATTTTCGTTCGCAGACGCCGCCGGCGGCGAGCTGCCGGGGCTGATTGTGGCCTTCGATGAGGAGGAGGTGACGGTGGATTTCAACCATCCGCTGGCAGGTCGCACGATTCTGTTTGACGTGCAGGTACACCGGGTCGAGCCGGCCGAGTTGCATTGATGGACATTCGTCTCGCCAATCCCCGGGGGTTTTGCGCGGGTGTGGACCGCGCTATCGATATCGTCAATCGGGCGCTGGAGATGTTCGGCTCGCCGATTTATGTGCGCCACGAGGTGGTGCACAACCGATTCGTAGTCGACGACCTGTGTGCCCGTGGCGCGATCTTCGTGGAGGAGCTGGACGAGGTGCCCGATGATTGCATCGTGATCTTCAGTGCCCACGGTGTGTCGCAGGCGGTGCGCAAAGAGGCGGCGGTGCGTGGTTTGCGCGTGTTCGACGCCACCTGTCCGCTGGTGACCAAAGTGCATATTGAAGTGGCGCGTTACAGTGATGATGGCAGCGAGTGCGTCCTCATCGGGCATTGCGGTCACCCGGAAGTCGAAGGCACCATGGGTCAGTTCGACCGCAGTGCTGGAGGTGATATCTATCTGGTAGAGGACGAGGCGCAGGTGGCGTCGCTGGTGGTGCGCAACCCCGAGCGTCTGCATTACGTCACCCAGACCACGCTGTCCGTAGATGATACGTCCCGGGTCATTGATGCCCTGCGTGCGCGGTTTCCCGCAATACAGGGGCCGCGCAAGGACGATATCTGCTACGCCACGCAGAACCGGCAGGACGCCGTGAAACAACTGGCGGCGGAATGTGACCTGGTGCTGGTGGTGGGTTCCCCGAACAGTTCCAATTCCAACCGCTTGCGGGAACTGGCCGAGCGCATGGGCGCAGTGGCCTACCTCATCGACAGTGCCGACGATATCCTTCCCGAGTGGTTGCAGGGACAAACGCGGGTCGGCGTGACGGCCGGTGCCTCGGCGCCGGAGGTGCTGGTCAACGAGGTCGTGCTGGGTCTTCAGGCCCTGGGTGCGAACCCTCCGGTGGAGCTGGTTGGGCGCCCGGAAAACGTCACCTTCTCGCTGCCCCGCGAGCTGCGCATACCCGCCCGTAACGTCTGATCATACCCGCCCGTAACGTCTGATTTAGTCAAAACCATCCGGACGCTGGCGCGTCCCCGCCTCGCCGCTAAGCTTTGAGCTGGCAGGGAGGCTGTGTATGAACAGGATGTCGCAACGCGGCCCGCACCGCGGGCTTACCTTGGTGGAACTGCTGCTGGTGGTGGCGCTGCTCAGCGTATTGCTATTGGTTGCGGTGCCGGGGTTTCAGGCGGTGCAGCAGCGTCTGGCCATCAGGGCCGAGGCCGGTCGCCTGTTTATGGCACTGAATCTCGCCCGCAGTGAGGCCGTCAGTCGCAATCAGCCGGTAACACTGTGCCCCTCCGACTATGCCCGCAGCGGCGTTGTGCGCTGTGGCGGTGACTATCGCCGGGGCTGGGTGCTTTTGCGCGGTGTGCATACCGCGGGAACGGCGGCGCGGGATGTGCTCTTGCGCGCCTGGGCGCCCATGTCCCCCACGCTGCATCTGCTCGATAGAGCGGGTGCACGACACGTTGTCGCACCCATCAGCTTTATGCCTGATGGCACGGCGGGACGCAACCGAACCCTCATGGTCTGTTCGCACCGCCTGCCCGGCCTGGCGTCATGGAGTGTCATCATGAACGTGGTCGGGCGCGCACGCCTGTTGCGGGCCTGGGGCGAGTGTCCCCGCGAGGCCGTGGTATGAAGCCCCGCGAGGAAGGGCTCGGGTTCATCGAGCTGTTGATTGCGCTGTTGCTGTTCAGCGTGGGCGCGTTGGGTTTGCTCGCCGCACAGCTGGTGTCCTGGCGCACGAGCATCGAGGGCGCACAGGTAAGCCAAGCCACAGCGCTTGCCCGCGACATGCTGGCGCGCATCGACAGCAATCCCGAGGCCCTGCGACGCCATGTGCGCAGTGAACTTCGTCCCGACAGCCCGCCCACAGCGGACCTTGTGATGTGTCACACGGCGGCAGCTGATGATGCCGCAACGCCGCGCTGTGACCCGGACGCGCTCGCTGCCTACGACCTGCTGCAGTGGCTGGGGTTGCTCGCCGGAGGGCCAGAGTCAGCCACCGGTCTGCCGGAGCCGGTTGCCTGTATTGTGGCGCAGGAGCAGCGGGTAACCGTGGCCATCGCCTGGCGCGGGCCGCGCGCCGCGGCATCTCCGGTTCCCTCACGCTGTGGTGCCGGCCTGGGCCGCTATGGGCCGGATGACCAGTGGCGCCGCGTGGTCGCGCTGCGCACCTGGTTTCCGGCCGGGCGCTTACCATGATGCATCATCTGCCACCGTCGCGCCGCCTGCGTGGCGTATCGCTGCCCGCGCTGCTCATCTCCATGGCCCTGGGTTTGCTACTGGCCGGCATGCTGATGTGGTCCTATGCAGAGGCGAGGCGTCATTTCCTGATTGCCGATGAGCTCGCACGTATGCACGAAAACGGGCGTTTTGCGCTGGCGCTGCTGCACAGGGAACTGACGTTGGCAGGATTCCTGGGCGGGCTTGCACCGCATGCGCGGCCATCGCTGCCAGCGTTCGTACCGGGCTGTGGGGTGGAGGCACGCTGGCCGCTCGCCGCTTTCCGCGCCCTGGACATGCAGGTCGATTACGACGGCGGTGCGCCACAGACGGTCAGCGGCACATTCCTCGATTGTCTGCCGTCGTCGATGCTACAGCGCGGCAGTGATCTGCTGGCCGTGCGGCGCACCGCAGGCGAGGCCACGCTCAGCAACGGGCAGCTCGCGGGCGCAGCGGGAGGAGTGGATCGAGGGTATTGGTACCTCCGGCTCTCAGCGGGCGGTGCCCGGGCACAATGGTGGCAGGCCGGGCGTATTGCCGCGGCGGAAGCCCGTCCCGGAAGTGGTGTGGACTACTGGCGTCTCCTCGCCCGTGTGTTTTACGTGCGCCGGTACTCGATCGCCCCGGCGGACCGCATTCCAACACTCTGTGCGGCGGCACTTGCGCCTTCCGGGGTCTTCAGCCAGTGCCTGGTGGAAGGCGTGGAGCGACTGCATATCGAACTGGGTGTGGACCACAATGGTGACGGTGCACCGGATTACTATGCGGTAGAGCCTGATGCCGGCCAGCTGCAACAGGCGGTAACCGCGCGCATTGCGCTACTTGTGCGCAGCGTTGCACCGGTAGCCGGGTACTCGGGGCCACGACAGCACACGCTGGGACAGCTGTCGTTCACCGCAGATTCCGACGGGTATGTGCGCCGCGTGTTCAGCACTACGGTGGCCCTGCGCAACCTGCACCCGTCGGTTGCGGGAGGGTCGGCCTGATGTGCCCCTATAGGGCAGCTCGTGATTCACGGGTCGGAGGCTTTATTCTCTTGCTGACACTCGTATTGCTAAGCCTGATCAGCGTCGTGTCCGTTGCGACGCTGCGCAGCAGCGCGCTGGAACTGCGCATGAGTGGCAATCTCCTGCAGCGTGAAGAGGCCTTGCAGCATGCGTTGGGGGTTGCCGCCATGATCAGCAGCAGTGCAGAGCCCTTTGTGGCCATGCAGCAGGCCGGGCGGGACCGGTGCAGCATGTCGCACAGCTGCGCCGAGGGGCTCAGTCACCGGCTGAACGCGTTGTTGGATGGCGCCGGCCCCGAGGCACAACGGTTGCACACACACTTCGAGATACACCGCCACGGGCCGCTACCGTCGGGTGCATCGGTGCCGCGGATGCAGGAGGCGCACGTATCCGGGTCTGGTGCGGCCTCATTTATTCGCTTTGAGGTGCGCGTCAGGGTAGGGGATGCGCGGGGCGGTACGCCGCGGGCCCAGGTTGTGCAGGGTGTTCTCCTGCGCTGGTTGGGTGACCCGGCTGGGTAAAAGGGAAGGTGGTCATTATGCAAAGATATCTGGCACAGCTGATTCTGGTCTTTCTCTGGCAGGCTGCAAGCACGGTGTGGGCCGACGATCTGGACGCCTGGTGGACGTCTGAGGATCGCACGGTGTTGAGTCTTGAACTGGTGCAGGGGGAGGAGGCAGCGCCACTGTTGTGCACCCTCGGGCAGGACTGTCGTCAACGCTTCACTGCATCGGCTTACAGGAAGCTGCGACAGGCATACCCGAACGATGTGCCTGTGAGTGTGAACGCTGCGGTCATGGCGATCGTGCGTTCCGTTATTGAGCGCTTGCCGCCCCAGCTCACTGTCGAGGTGGCGCTACGTAGCTCGCCGATTTCCGCAAGAGGCGATTCGCGCCTTGTCTATCTCGCTCGCGGTGCAGAAAGCGCCGTGCCTCGGAGCGTCGCGGGGAGCTGTCTGCGCCAGTTTGTGCTGTCGCTGAGCGATGAGCCCGACCCGGATGCACTGGCGTTGTCATTCGATGACCCGATACTGGCGGAACGTCGCCTCGCCGAGGCTTTGCTCGGCTTTGCGCGGACATCGGGGAGTATGGTGTCCAGCACTTTTCCGGTTGTTGCAGATGGACAACCGGGCGCTGCGGCCTTGCTGCTTGGGATGTTTGATGCTGGCCCCGATGCGCATTGGGCGGGCAATATCAAGAAATTGTTGATACCGCAGGTAGGGGGGCTGCCTGAGTCGCTTGCGATGCCACCAACCGCCCTGGTGGAGGATGCGAGGGGCCGGCCTGCGCTGGAGTCCGTGGATTACGGCGGCGGCAGGCTCCGGACAACGGCGCTGAGCCTCTGGACGGACCCGGCACGGGTGCTGAGCGGCCTTGTGCCGCCCGTTCAAACAGGGGCAGATGGCGATGCCGTGCGCCGCGGTGGCGCGGGGCAGCGGGTTGCCGCTGGTGTGCCACCCGTAAGCGCCGCCGTGGCGGCCAGGGGCAGGGACCTGTTCACCGAGGTCGCCGCTCAATCGCACCAGGTTGCGGGGTCCCAGGCTCTCCTGCCACTGCGCGCCGACCGGGCCAGCGTGGCGCTTGTGCGCGGAAACCTGCCGCGAGTGGATGACGCCGAGGCGCTTGAACTCCTGCGCTGGCTGTTGGGCGAGGATGTGGACGAAGCGCCGCAGCGGGCGAGGCCGTGGCTGCTGGGGCCGGTATTTCATTCCCGTCCTCTGGCACTGGACTACGGGCCAACGGGTGCCGGGTATACAACCGCCAACTCCAATATACGTATCTTTTTCGGCAGCGCCGACGGCATTCTGCATGTGGTGGAAAACACGGATGCTGTGGGGCGTGAAAGTGGCCGGGAGGTCTACGGCTTCCTGCCGCGAATATTGCTTCCCCGGCAGTTGGAGCGCCGGGCCGGGGAGATGCGTGGCAGCATCGACTATGGCGTTGATGGCAGCCCGGTGGCGTTGCGTGTTGATCGCAATGGCGATGGGCGTATTCGCGCTCAGGACGGCGACGAGGCGCTGGTGTTTTTTGGCCTGCGTCGCGGAGGCATTGGCTACTACGCACTCGATGTCACGGACGTGGACAGGCCGCCCCGCTTGCAGTGGTCGCTTGCACGCACACGCGGCGGCGATTTTGACCACCTAGCACTCAGCTTCTCGACGCCTGTGGTCGGTCGCGTGCAGTTTGGCGGCACGGTGCGTGATGTGTTGCTGTTCGGCGGTGGCTATCACGGCGGTCGGGATGCGGCCAGCGGAGAACCGCTGGGTAAAGACGTCGCCGCGGGAGATGACCCGGTTGGCAATGCGGTCTACATAGTCGACGCGAGAACCGGGGAACTGGTCTGGAAGGCCGTCTTGGGCGACACCGTGGAGGCGGGCAATACGCGGTTTGCACATCCGGATATGCGCGATAGTGTTGCCTCGGATCTCGCGGTTATGGTCGATGCTGAGGGGCTCATCCATCGCGCCTATGTCGGTGACACGGGCGGCCGCATCTGGCGCATTGACCTGCCACCGGGTGTTGCCGGGAATCCCGACCACCGCGCTCAGCACTGGTTTGTGTCGGTCTTTGCCGAGCTGGGCGCGGAAGAGGCAGGCCCGCAAGACCGGCGCTTTTTTCACGCACCCGCCCTGGTGCGCACCGTCGACCGTGGCGGTTTGCCGGTGGATGGCCTGCTCGTTACCAGTGGCAATCGGGCCAGGCCGTTGGCCACGGGTGTGGAGGATTATGCATTCTACCTGCGCGATCGCCTGATCGTGAGCGGTGATGCCCTGGCTCGGCATCGCACTCCCCTGGAAATTGGCCAGCTCGTTCCCGTTACAGCCTGCGTGGAAGAAGAGGGAGAGCGTTGCTCCGCGGCGCACGGTGCCGGCTGGCGATTGGCGTTGGCGTCTGCGGGTGAGAAGGGCTGGGGTCGGCCACTGGTTGACGGCGGCCGTGCCCTGTTCAGCAGTTTCCTGCCACGCACCGGCCCCTGCGAAGCACCGCCCGGCCGAGGGCGCACGTACGCGGTGAATCTCGCGGACGGCACAGCACTGGGCGGTCAATCGCCGGGCTGGGATGCGGGGCTTGGTATGCCCGCGGAGCTGTTGCGTGTCGGTAATGCCATTCTTCTCCCCGCGGGGCCTCCGGTCATTGTTGGGCCCGTTAGCGGCCTCGTTCCGGGCGCTGTCGTGCAGGCGTCCCGCGCACCGCGCCTGGTGCGCACTTACTGGCGTGAGCCGGGCGTTGACCCGCTGTGAAGCGATCGCGGCAAGCCTTCAAGCTGCCAGGGGTGGTGGGTGTGAGTTTGCTGGAACTGCTGCTCGTGTTGGTGGTGCTCTCGGTACTGCTGATGTTGACGGTGCCGCTTTACAGCGAGCAGGTCTTCAGGGGGCGGCGTATTGTCGCCAGTAGCGCGCTATTGGCAATCGCCGGCCGGCAGGAAGAGTTCATGCTTTACCATCGCCGCTACGCTAGCGATCTTGCCGAACTGGGGTTCAGCAAGCCCCAGGGGGTGGGGCTGGGCCAGGATGGACAGGAGGTGGAAAGCGCTCCGCTCTATGAACTGTCCCTCGCACCCGTGGATGATCCCTATCAATTCCGCCTTGTGGCTCGCCCTGTGGGGCCACAGGCGGGGGATATGCGCTGTGGAACCTACACCCTCAACGCTACCGGGGTGGCTGCCAATAGCGGTTCAGCCGGCCCTGATGCCTGCTGGTGAGCGGTCCTTAGTCTTCAATATGCAGTTTTTGCAGCCGATAGCGAAGGCTGCGGAAACTGATACCCAGCAGGCGCGCGGTGGCAGTCTTGTTCCACCGGCATTGTTCGAGGGCTGTTTGCAGAATGCGCCGCTCAATATCCTCCAGATAGCCTTCGAGGTTGCCGTAGGCCGCGGCGACCTCCAGTGGCGCTTCACCGGGCTGCCCGGGGCTCTGTTGCGCAGCCGGCTGCTCGTTGAACTGCAGGTCGTCTGCGCTGATGGTGTCGCCGTCGGCCAAGGCAATGGCGCGTTCGAGTATGTTCTCCAGCTCACGCACGTTTCCGGGAAAACTGCAGCGCTGTAGTGCGGTCATGGCGCTGGGGTCGATGGTGGGAACGCTGATATCAAGCTCGCTGCAGATACGTTGCAGCAGGGCATGCGCGAGCTCCGGGATATCGCTGCTGCGCTCACGCAGGCTGGGGACGTGCAGGTCGATGACGTTGATACGGTAGTAGAGATCGTTGCGAAAGTGCCCTGCGGCGACCTCGGTGGCAAGATTCTTGTGCGTTGCACTGAGCAGGCGCACATCGGTGGCCTGCTCGCTACTCGCCCCTACCGGGCGCACGGCTTTTTCCTGAATTGCCCGCAGCAATTTTACCTGCATGGCCAGCGGCAGATCGGCGACCTCGTCGAGAAACAGGGTACCGCCCTCGGCGGCCTGAAATAGCCCCAGTTTGTCCCGATTGGCGCCAGTGAAGCTACCTTTCAGGTGCCCGAAAAACTCGCTTTCCATCAGATCCTGCGGTATGGCGCCGCAGTTCACGGCGACAAACGGCCTTGCCGCCCGCGGCCCGTTGGCATGAATCAGCCTGGCCACAACTTCCTTGCCCACGCCGGACTCTCCCTGTATATGCACGGGCGCCTGGCTGCGAGCGAGCTTGACGACCTTCTTTCTCAGGGCGACGATTTGCGGCGCACTGCCCACCAGCCGCAGGTCACTCTCATCCGCCTCGGGCTCCGCCGCAGTGGCGCCGTCGTTCAGGCGCAACGCCGAACTCACCAGATTGCGCAAGCGCTCCAGCTCAATCGGCTTGCTGATGAAATCGAAAGCACCGGCCTTCAGTGCGGCAATTGCCGTTTCCACGCTGCCATGTGCGGTAATCATGGCCACCGGAATGTCTGGAAACTCCTGCTGGATATACTCAACCAGGTGTATGCCATTGCCGTCAGGCAAGCGCATGTCGGTCAGGCACAGGTCGGGTTGCAGTTCCGCAATGCGTTGGCGGGCCTCGCCCAGTGTGGCGGCGCTGAAAGACTCCAGGCCCATGCGACTGAGCGTAATGGCCAACAACTCGCGAATATCGGGTTCATCATCAACGACAAGAACAGTTTGTGCGACCATGGCGTTACAGGTCCCTCTGGTTCAGTGCCACCCGGAAGCAGCTTTCTCCACGTGCCGTGGTGCGATAAAACAGGTCGGCATTATTCATTTCACACAGCTCCTTGCACAGGAACAAGCCCATGCCGCTGCCCTCGGTGACAGTGGTGTAAAACGGCTCGAACAGCAGAGCCTGCTCTTGTGCGGGTACGCCGGCTCCGGTGTCGATAACGTCAATCAGGCACTGGTGTTTACTGAAATCCAGGCTGACTTCAATGCGTGCTGTTTCCTTGTCTGTGGCCATCTTACTGTGACGTAGAGCGTTGTCCAGAAGGTTGCCGAGCACACGCTGCAGGTTCTCCTGGTCAAACTCCACCAGCAGATCGGGGTAACCGCAGTCGACGGTGACCTCGGCGGTGTCACGCCCGGAATCCAGGTAATTGCCAACAAAGTTGGGCAGCCATTCCGCGAGCAGAATGTACTCGGGCTTCGGTGGCTCGCGGCGCGAAATCTGCAGCACGCTTTCCACCGTCTGGTTTACCCGCCGGCTGTGTTGTTGAATGATGTCGGTGAGGCGGCGGTCGGCTTCCGACAGTCCGGCCGATTCGCGCAACAACTGCGCTGCATGGCTGATGGCGCCCAGCGGGTTGCGAATTTCGTGTGCGATGCTCGCGGTGAGGCGGCCCAGCGAATTCAGCTTCAGCGACTGCGCGTAGCGGGTGACCGGTGTGTAGTCCTCAATGAACACCAGTGCCTCGCGTTCGGAGCCGGACTGCAGCTCCCGGAAGTGGGCAATGACCGTGGGCGCTTCCTCCGCCACGCGGAATGGTTGCGCGCGATGCAGGTGCGCCTCCCGCCAGTGCTGGAACTGCTCCGACAGCTCTTCACTGTAGTCGCGCAACTTCCGCCCTTGCTCCATCGTGATCGGCCGCTCGGGTGACAGCATGACGCTGGCGGCCTTGTTCATCACGCGCACGGCACCACTGTCGGTGACCAGCAGGATGCCGGTTTGCATGTGCTGCACGATCTGTTCGTTGAGGCGCTGCAGGTTGTACAGGTCGCTGGCGCGGCTGCGGGCCAGTTCTTCGGCTCGCCCCAGACGCGTGGCAACGAATTGCACCATCAGTGACACACCGAAAATCAGCAGGCCCAGCAGGCCGGCCGGGAACAGTGCGTTGATTTCCAGGCTATCGCGCAGTATTAGCCAGACGGTGTCGGAGAGAATGGCCAGAGAACTGATGGCCGCGAGCAGGGTGGCGAGCGTGCGATTGGGAATGATCACCGACGATGCGGCCACTGTGATCACCAGCAATACGGGCAGGCCGCTGATCATGCCGCCACTGGCATCTGCCATCAGCACCAGGGCGACAATGTCGACCAGAAATACCGCGAAAAGGGCGCGCTGGTTGAAGCGCCACTGCCAGGCCAACGCGGCCAGCAACAGCGCGCTGGAGGCGAGATACGCTGATGCGACACCGACATAGAGTGCCGGGTTGAGTGCGCCCACCAGTGGCCGTGTATTTGGGCTGATAAGCATGATCAACAATACCACCGACAACATGGAGCGGTAGGCGACATAAATGCGAAACAACAGAACGCTCTGTTGCGAGACGGCACGTGGGGGCGGTCGGGTTAAAATCGCGGGTCGAGTCACGCGGCAAGCTGGCCTGAGTCTGTTGGAGCAGCTAGTGTAACAGCACCTGCCCGGAGGTAACGAGGCGCTGCAGTGCCGCTGTGGTGTGCGAGTAATTCCTGCGCAGGTCTGGCAGCCGGCGCCGCTTTCCCGGAAAATACCGCATTCTTTTCAGCAAGTGCGGAATCTCGATGTCCAGCCTCAATATTGTCATGGTGCAGATGAACACCCTCGTGGGTGACTTTGAGGGCAATACCGCCCAGGTCATTGAAGCCATGCGGCGCGCGGAGGCGAAGGTCGCTGCGCCGGTGCTGGTGTTCCCCGAGCTGACGCTCAGCGGCTATCCCCCGGAAGACCTGTTGCTGCGCCCTAGCATTGAACTGCGTGTGAACCAGTCGCTGCAGGCGATCAAGGCGGCGATGACCGGTGACGCCTGGCTGGTTATCGGCTACCCGCGCAGGGAGGGCATTGCCCTTTATAACGTCGCCGCTGTGCTGCACGGCGGCGAGATTGTTGCCGAGTACCGTAAACAGTGCCTGCCCAACTACCAGGTATTCGACGAAATGCGCTATTTCCAGCGCGGTGACAGTCCCTGCGTCGTGCAAATTCAGGGGATACGGGTTGGCTTGACCGTGTGTGAGGACATCTGGGAACCCGGGCCGGTGCGCGATGCGGCACAGTCCGGTGCCGAGCTCGTATTGAATTTGAACGCGTCGCCCTATCACCGCGGCAAACGCATTGAGCGCTGGGAACTGGTGGCGGAGCGCGCGAGTAGCAATTGTTGCCCGATCGTTTATGTGAACCAGGTCGGCGGCCAGGACGAGCTGGTGTTTGATGGTGGCTCCTTCGCCGTCGATGACGAGGGTGAGCGGGTAGTGACCGCGCCGAATTTTGTCGCCGGCGAGTACTGGCTGACCGCCTCCCGTGACGGGGAGCGGGTGTGTCTCGCGGGTGAGGATCAGGCGCCGGCACTGGACGAACTTGAGGCCACCTGGCAGGCGCTGGTGCTCGGTCTGCGCGACTACGTCAACAAGAACCGGTTTCGCGGGGTGGTGCTGGGGCTGTCAGGCGGTATCGACTCAGCGCTGACGTTGGCGGTCGCTGTAGAGGCATTGGGGTCAGACCGTGTTGAGGCGGTGATGATGCCTTTTCGCTATACCGCACAGATGAGCGTCGAGGATGCCGCAGAGCAGTCCGCCCTGTTGGGCGTGGCGCACAAGGTCATCTCCATTGAGCCCATGTACGAAGCGTTCATGGCGGCGCTGGAGGGCGAGTTTGCCGGCACACGCGCCGATACCACCGAAGAAAACCTGCAGGCGCGCTGCCGCGGCGTGCTGCTGATGTCCATTTCCAACAAAAAAGGCTTGCTGGTGCTGACCACCGGTAACAAAAGTGAACTGGCGGTGGGTTATTCAACGCTGTACGGCGACATGGCGGGAGGCTTTGATGTGCTCAAGGACGTCCCCAAAACGCTGGTATTTGAACTTTCACGTTACCGCAACAGCATCGCACCCTGCATTCCACAGCGCGTGATCGACCGACCGCCCTCTGCCGAGTTGGCACCGGACCAGAAGGACGAAGACAGCCTGCCGCCTTATCCTGTGCTGGATCGGATACTGGAACTGTATGTCGAGCAGGACTTCAGTGCGGCGGCCATCATCGCCTCGGGAATGGACTCCGAACAGGTGCACCGGGTGTTGCGGCTCGTGGACCTGAACGAATACAAGAGGCGGCAGGCACCCATTGGTGTACGCATTACCCGGCGCGGTTTTGGCAGAGATCGTCGCTACCCGATCACCTCGGCGTGGACGCCGGGCGACTAGGGAGCACGCCTAGCGGTAGAGGTCCCGGGTATCAAATTCGGGCACTTCCGGCGGGTCGAACAGGCCCAGCGTAAGCCGGTTTACAATGGAGCGCTCAGGCCCGTCGAGGGAGTAATCCGAGCGGAAGTTGCCGTTCTTGTCCAGCGCGGGATAGTCCGGGTAGTTCAGCTTCAGCACATCGATGGCATCCTCGGCAAGGTCGTTCATACCCAGCAGAATATAGCCCTGTGCCATTACCGCCAGGCCGTCCGCTACCGCGGGTGTGCGCTGGAAGTTCTCAACTACGTAGCGTCCGCGGTTGGTGGCGGCGAGATAGGCGCCGCGCCGGAAATAGTAGTTGGCCACAAGGATTTCGTGGCGCGCCAGCAGGTTGCGCAGGTGCACCATGCGCGCTTTGGCGTCGGCGGCATAGGGGCTTGCCGGGTAGCGCGCGACCAGTTGGGCGAACTCGGCGAAGGCCTCTCGGGCGTGCTTCATATCCCGGCTGCTTTCGTCGGTGGGCAGGAAACGCGCGAAAATGTCTGATTTCGCCGAATAGGCGGAAAGGCCCTTCATGTAGTAGGCATAGTCGACACTGGGGTGTTGCGGGTGGAGGCGGATAAAGCGGTCGGCGGCCTCCACGGCAGCCTCATGCTCATAGGCCCCGTAGTGGGCGTAAATCAGCTCCAGCTGAGCCTGCTCGGCGTATTTGCCAAACGGGTAGCGCGACTCCAGCAGCTGCAGGCTGCGCACAGCCAGGTCGTAGTTGCGGCTGCGCAGGTAGCGCTGGGCATTTTCGTACATCTGCTGCTCGCCGCTGTCGGCGGACAGGTCGTCGAGTTCGTCGTTTCCGGCGCACCCCGCCACAAGCAGGGCGAGGAGGAGCAGGAACGGGGTGATTTTCAATGATTTCAACAAGGTGGTAACCGCTGGCGTGATAGACTGGGAACGTACAATGGTCGCCATTTAACCACATCGCCCGCGGGGCATAAACAGGAATTCCGATGCCAGAGAGGATCCAGGACAACGCCGAAGTGGATGTCGCGCTGGATGGCGAGCGACTGGATCAGGCCGCCGCCAAGCTGTTTCCGGAATATTCCCGCTCCCGGCTGCAAACGTGGATCAAGCGCGGCGAGCTGCTGGCCAACGGCAAGGTGTGTCGCCCACGCGACAAGGTCTACGCCGGCACCGCACTCACCGTGGATGCGGCGCTGGAAGACGAGGTTAGCTGGCAACCGCAGAACATAGCGCTGGATATCCTGTACGAGGATGACAGCATTCTCGTGCTGAATAAGCCCGCAGGCCTGGTCGTGCACCCGGCGGCCGGGCATGCCGATGGTACTCTGGTCAACGCGCTCCTGGCGCACCACCCGGCCATGGCCCAGTTGCCCCGGGGAGGCATCGTGCATCGCCTGGATATGGAAACCTCAGGGGTGATGGTGGCGGCGAAAACGCTGGCGGCGCATCACCACCTGGTGGACCAGCTACAGTCGCGCACCGTCAAACGCCAGTATTGTGCGGTCTGTATTGGGGCCATGACCGGTGGTGGCACGATTGACGAGCCCATAGGCCGGCACCCTCGCCAGCGCAAGAAAATGGCGGTGGTGAGCAATGGCAAGCCCGCGGTCACCCATTACCGCGTGGCGCGTCGGTACGCGCATCACACCCGCATTACGGTAAACCTCGAGACCGGCCGCACGCACCAGATCCGGGTGCATATGGCTTTTCGTCACTATCCCTTGATTGGCGACCCGGCCTACGGTGGGCGTCCGCGCATTCCGCGTGGCGCCTCGGAGCGCCTGATCAGCACGCTCAGGGGCTTTCCCCGGCAGGCCCTGCATGCGGAAGCACTGGGGCTGTTGCACCCGGTGAGCGGCGAGGACATGCAGTTCGATTGCCCTCTCCCGGAGGACATGCAGACGCTACTGGCGGTGCTGGATGAAGAAGACAGTGCACAGTCCCGCCCTGATTACACCTGACTGGCCGGCGCCCGCGGCGGTTTCGGCGCTGGTCACGACCCGCAGCGGAGGGTTCAGCGGCGGGCCCTGGCAGGGGTTCAATCTCGGTGATCATGTTGGCGACGAGGCGGATGCCGTTGCCGCCAACCGGTGGTTGCTGCAGGAGCAATTGGGTACTGGCACCCGGGTGCAGTGGCTGCAGCAGGTGCATGGTACTGCGGTGGTGCTGGCACCCCGGCCTCACGTCGTACCGGTAGCGGATGCCAGCTGGTCGTGCGGTCCAGGCGTTGCCTGCGCAGTGCTCACGGCGGATTGCCTTCCCGTGCTGCTGTGTGATCGCGCGGCCACCGTGGTGGCGGCAGCCCATGCCGGCTGGCGAGGGCTGGCAGGGGGCGTGTTGGAAACGACCGTGCGCGCGCTGCCGGTGCCAGCTGCCAGCCTGCTGGCTTGGTTGGGCCCCGCAATAGGGCCCGCGGCGTTCGAAGTGGGTGCCGAGGTGCGGGATGCTTTTCTCGCCGCGGATGGGTCCGCGGCCGCGCTGGAGGCATTCACTCCCGCCCAGCGTCGCGGTCATTACTTTGCGGACATCTACCGTTTGGCGCGCTTGCGCCTGCAGGCCGCGGGTGTAGCGGCAATCTACGGTGGCGGTTTTTGCACCGTCAGCGATGCCGCGCGCTTCTATTCCTACCGTCGTGACGGCGTCACCGGACGTATGGCGAGCTTGATCTACCTCAATACGGCGGCCGATCACGGCTGATCCCACACTTGAAACAGGGTTTTTTCACCCCATCTATTGCTCATGGATTGATGCATGGCCAGCGCCCAAAGCTGGCAAGCAAGGAGATACTGAGTAATGAGAATGGACAAACTGACCAACCAGCTGCAGCTCGCACTGGCCGATGCCCAGTCACTGGCTCTGGGCAAGGACCACAATTTCATTGAGCCTGTGCACCTGCTCGCTGCGCTACTGCAGCAGCAGGGTGGCTCAACGCGCCCCCTGTTGCAAAAGGTGGGCGCCAATGTGGCTGGCCTCGCGGAGGGCGTAAACAGCGCCGTTGAGGCACTCCCCAGAGTGAGTGGCAACGCGGGCGACGTGCACGTTTCCAACGACCTGACCCGTATCCTGAATGTCAGCGACAAACTGGCACAGAAGGGTGGTGATACCTACGTCTCCAGCGAGCTTGTGTTGCTGGCGCTGGTGGAAAACAAGGGCACGGCCGGTGAGCTATTGAAGCAGCACGGGGTCACGGCACTCGCCTTGCAGGGCGCTATAGAACAGATGCGCGGCGGTGAAGCTGTGAATAACCCGGAAGCTGAGGAGTCCCGCCAGGCGCTGGACAAATATACCATCGACCTCACCGAGCGCGCGGAACAGGGCAAGCTGGACCCGGTGATTGGCCGCGACGATGAAATTCGTCGCACTATCCAGGTGTTGCAGCGTCGTACCAAGAACAATCCCGTGCTCATCGGCGAGCCCGGCGTGGGCAAGACCGCGATCATTGAAGGGCTGGCGCAGCGCGTCATCAACGGTGAAGTACCGGAAGGCTTGAAAGACAAGCGGATTCTGTCGCTGGACCTCGGTGCCCTGCTGGCGGGCGCCAAGTATCGCGGTGATTTCGAGGAGCGCCTGAAAGCGGTACTCAACGAACTCTCGAAGCAGGAAGGCCGTGTCATCCTGTTCATCGACGAGCTGCACACCATGGTGGGGGCCGGCAAGGCCGAGGGCTCCATGGACGCCGGGAACATGTTGAAACCCGCCCTGGCGCGCGGTGAACTCCACTGCGTGGGCGCTACAACGCTGGATGAGTACCGCAAGTACATCGAGAAGGATGCAGCGCTGGAGCGGCGCTTCCAGAAAGTGCTTGTGGAGGAGCCGAGCGAGGAAGACACCATTGCCATTCTGCGCGGCCTGAAGGAGCGCTACGAAGTGCACCACTCGGTCGACATTACCGACAGCGCCATCATCGCCGCGGCCAGGCTATCCACGCGTTACATCACCGACCGCCAGCTGCCGGACAAGGCCATCGACCTGATTGATGAGGCCGCCAGCCGTATCCGCATGGAGATCGATTCCAAGCCGGAGTCCATGGACCGCCTGGAACGCCGGCTGATTCAGCTCAAGATCGAGCGCGAGGCCGTGAAAAAGGACTCCGATGCGGGTGCCCGCAAGCAGCTGGAGCTGCTCACCGAGCAGATCGACAAGGTCGAACGCGAGTACTCCGATCTGGAAGAAGTGTGGAAGGCCGAGAAGGCCTCGTTGCAGGGCGAGGCGCAGGTCAAGAGCGACCTTGAGCAGGTCAAGCTCGAACTTGAGGCCGCGCGCCGCGCTGGCGACCTCACACGCATGTCCGAGCTGCAGTACGGGCGCATTCCCGAATTGGAGAAACAGCTGGCGTCCGCACAGGCAGCTGAAACCGAAGAGCGCACGCTGTTGCGCAACAAGGTCACTGATGAAGAAGTGGCCGAGGTGGTGTCCCGCTGGACGGGCATCCCCGTTTCCAAGATGCTGGAAGGTGACCGCGATAAACTGCTGCGCATGGAGGACTTCCTGCACCAGCGGGTGGTCGGGCAGGACGAGGCGGTGAAGTCGGTGTCCGATGCCGTGCGCCGCTCGCGCGCGGGCCTGTCGGACCCCAATCGTCCCAACGGTTCCTTCCTCTTCCTCGGGCCCACGGGCGTGGGCAAGACCGAACTGTGCAAGGCGCTGGCCGAGTTCCTGTTCGACAGTGAGCAGGCGATGGTGCGCATTGATATGTCCGAGTTCATGGAGAAGCACTCCGTGGCGCGTCTGATCGGTGCCCCGCCCGGTTATGTGGGCTATGAGGAAGGTGGTTATCTGACCGAGGCCGTGCGCCGCCGCCCGTACTCACTGCTGCTGCTGGACGAGATCGAGAAGGCCCATTCGGACGTGTTCAATATCCTCCTGCAGGTGCTGGACGATGGTCGCCTGACAGACGGCCAGGGCCGTACTGTCGACTTCCGCAACACGGTGATTGTGATGACGTCGAACCTGGGGTCCGACCTGATTCAGGAGATGGCGGGCGAAGATAATTACCCGGCAATGAAGTCCGCAGTAATGGGCGTCGTCGGCCAGCATTTCCGTCCCGAGTTCGTCAACCGCATTGACGAGACGGTGGTATTCCACCCGCTGGCAGCAGAGCAGATCCGGCATATTGCCGATATTCAGCTGCAGTGGCTGCGCAAGCGGCTTGCCGAGCGTGAACTCGCGATCGAGATTACCGATGCCTTCATGGACCGCCTTGCGGCGGTGGGTTACGACCCTGTTTACGGGGCCCGCCCGCTGAAGCGCGCCATCCAGCAGGAGTTGGAGAACCCGCTGGCCCAGCGCATTCTGTCGGGTGAGTTCGTGGCGGGCGACACCATCCTGGTGGATGTTGCTGGCGAGGGCAGCGCGTTCAGCAAGGCCTGATCGCAGCGCCAGGGCCTGGGCCGCGTCAGCGTGACCAGCAATCCGCCCCCGCCCAGGGCGGATCGACCAGGACACCCTCTTGGGTAATCGCGAATGTTCCACAGGCGTCGCCCACCTGGCGACCCTGTGGAACGGCCTGCATGGCATAGTTGCGTGTATCTGGGCCCGTCGGAAGCACTTCCGGGATATCGCGCAGCACATAGTGGCCCGCCAGTGAGCGTCCATCGGGGCGTAGCCAGATTTCCGCAACGCTGCCGAAGTGACCGTGAGCTGCATGCCAGCGTTGTTGCAGGAGTTGTGCGCGCAGCAGGCTGTTCATGGCGTCACTGCGTCTGCTGCTGGAGAGCAGGGGGTCAATGGCATGGGTCAGCAGCAGAAAGCCGACGAATGTCGACGCCAGGATAACCGCGCTGATTTTAAACGCGCGCTTGGTCAGTCGCAGAATTGCCGGATGGCTTCTTCTGCCTTGGCGCGCTCAGCAGCCACCTGCTCCTCATCGAGGTAGCGCAATTCCCCCTGATCGTTGCGCAGGCGAATGCGCCCCGGTTTGTTCAGCGTGGCGAGGTTGTTGCGTGCCGTCTGGCAGAACTCGGGGTTTTTCTTGCTCCGGGCCATGTCGGCTTCATCAACCTGGTCAAACTGGTTGCCGGGGCGGGGAACGACCTCGGGTGGCACGGCGCCCTCGTCTGCACTGACCACTCGCTTGAGCCCGGAGCGCGAGGAAATCACCTCGTATTCCGTGCCCTTCGGCGGCGGACGGTCGCTGTATACCGGGTTGCCGCGGCCGTCCTGCCAGCGGTAGTGGGTGTCTGCGGCGGCCAATTGCAGGCTGGCCGAGGCCAACAGCATTATCAGGGCGCTGCCGAGACCCTTGCGGAGTGTTGCTTTCACACGCTTCGTCCCTGTCTTGGAAGGCGTTTGTGGTTAAAGTACCCCAGCCCGCGCGGTGGCGCAATGCGCCCGGTCAGGCAAATGCTGCCAACTGGCGACTTTTCACGTTGACAAGCCCTGCCGTCGCACCAACAATAGGCCGGTCTCTTGAGTGGTAACGACTAATTCCGGGTACCCCCGGCCACTGGTCTACTGCTGTGTTGTCATTATTCACAGTGGCTGTTCATGAGTCCCGTAATCAACCTGCGCCCTACTGGCGGGGGTTGAGGGCCAGACACTGCGCTACCTCGCAGGGCGACCGATACACGGG
>TARA_R110001599_G_scaffold8651_23_pt1 | contig 24008 bp, 28 predicted proteins | sample TARA_R110001599 | Tara Oceans TARA_R110001599 (sample SAMEA4398360) | marine metagenome | biome: Polar Biome; feature: [MES] marine water layer (ENVO:01000295) within the mesopelagic zone...; material: water (ENVO:00002006), including particulate matter (ENVO:01000060) such as......
CGGTCGATGTCGTTCATTTGTTGTGCGGTCATGGTTATTCTCCGAGTCCGTGTTACGTTGATACCGACTATCCCCCTCCTCAGGCAAGCCGCTCATACCTCATCTGCGGTATAACCAGGGGTGAAAGGCGGTGAGCTTGATCCATGTCAAGAGAAACGGGGCAGGTAACCAGCGCGCCGTGATCTGTCAACTGATCTATACTGATCAGATGCCTCAATCACTGACAATTGCCCGCGCCATCGCTCTCATCTTCCTGGCTGATGTGGCACTGGCTGCCGACACCACGGTGTACCGTTCCGAGGGGCCCAACGGCACGGTGCAGTTCTCGGATACGCCACCGGCGGAGGCCGCCGGCACCGAGGTGCTGCGGATACGCCCTCCCCAGGCGGGAGATCCCGCAGCGGCCGAACAACAGCTCAGAGCGATGCGCTACAGCACGGACCGGTTGGCGGAAAGTCGCCGTGAACGTGAGCTGGAACGTGAGGTGGCAAGGCTGCGGGCACAGGTTGAGGCCCGTCCTCCCGCCCGGCAATCCCAGCCCGAGTCGACCATCCACTATGTGCCGGTGTACGTGCCTTCCGCGGTAATCCCCTGGCGTCCTGGGCATCGGCCGCGCCCGCCACATAGACCCAACCTGCGCCCGCCGCTGCAACACCCGGGAATCATCCCCGGGCCCAACAGCCAGTTGATGCGCCCGATTGTTTCCGACCGCTGAAACCCGTTTGGGCGCCGCTCCCGTCCTGTTAAAGTACCCACTCGGAACGGTGAAGCACGGAGCAATGCCATGGAACTGGTAATGATTTTTGATATGCGCACGCCGGAGTTTGGTGTGAGCAGGGAAGCGGCTTACACGGCAGCACTCGACATGGCTGAATGGGCGGATCGGGTGGGTTTTGATACGTTGGGCTTTGGTGAGCATCACTGCGCTGACGACGGGTATAACCCCTCGCCCCTGGTGTTGGCCGCGGCGATGGCGGGACGCACCCGGCAGGTCGCATTGCGTACCGCGGTGCTGTTGGCCCCGTTCTATGACCCCGTGCGGCTGGCGGAAGACCTGGCAGTAGCTCAGCTCGCCAGTGGGGGGCGCATGCAGCTCGGCCTGGGGTTTGGCTACCGGCCGGTCGAATTTGCCATGTATGGTCAGCGCGTCGAAGACCGTTTCGAAGTGACCTGCAACACCGCGCGGCTACTGAAAAAGGCCTGGACCGGCGCGCCCTTCAACTACGAGGGGCGCCCCTGCCTGGTGTCGCCAGTGCCGGAAAAACCGGTGCCCATCCTGCTCGGTGGCATGGCGCCCAAGGTGGCGCGCATAGCCGCCGAAATTGCCGACGGGTTTCTCGTGCCGCTGTTTCCGCCCAAGGTGTGGCAACCCTACCGCGACGCCTGCCTGCGCCTGGGTAAACCGGACCCGGGTCCTTATCCACGCCAGGGGCCCACGTTCCTCTGGGTGTCTGAAGACCCGGAGGCTGACTGGCAATGGATCGCGCCGCACATCCTGCATGTGCTGGATTCCTATTCACGCTGGACGGCCGATGCCTACGGTACGCCCCAGGGCCCCTACGCCGGTGGCATGACCGCTGAGACGGTGCGTGAAAGTGGCGCCTACAAGGTGCTGCGGCCGGAGGACGTTGTGGCCATGGCGCGCGAGTTGGGTGACCACAGTTCACTGTACCTGACGCCTCTCTTCGGGGGCATTGATCCCGAGCAGGGTTGGAAGATGCTGCGCCTGTTCGAAGAGCAGGTGCTGCCGCATCTGCCGCGCAACGGCGTGAAGCCACGCTGGGGTATGCCCGCCTAGCGTGTCGAGCGCTCTTGCCTCGGGGCGGCAGCGCGACAACGGTGAAGCCGTTGCAGGTGCTCGCTCAAGCGAGCCGGCGTACCAACTGATCGAGCAGCTCTTCTGCCGCCACCATGGCGGCAATGACGGCGAGGAAGGCCATCACGCCGTGCAAGGGGCCGCTGAATACAAGCGCGTCGCCGAAGGCCGTGTCAATTGCCCAGAGCATGACGAACTTTGACAGGAACAGTACCACCCACGCGCTGAAGAAGCGCAGGAATTGCCAGCCAAAGCCACTGCGGCCTGCAAACCATCCGGCGATGCGGTGCTCTACCACCAGCGTGCCCTGCAACAGCAGCTGCAGCAGCAATGCGGCGGCCAGTGTGATGCTGAAAGACGAAATCTGTACGTGCTGCCAGTACTCTGCACACAGGTTCAATACCACCAGGTCGATGAGGATGGAGATCAGGTAGCGGACGAACAGCCTTTGGCGGCCGCTGGGTACGGCGAACGGTTCGCGGGTGACGTGGTGGTGCGGTTTCATACGATTGCTATATCCTTGGGGCTCAGCGCCTGCGCTACCGATTTCTGTTCTAGACGCACCGCTACGTGCTTTCACGGTAGGCAGTATACCGCAGCGTTTCAGGGAGGTCCGCCGCGCCGCATGCAATCACTCCACGAGGCCGACACGATAGTCCGCAACCGGGCCATGAATTACTTCGCCAGCCATCAACGCCTGTGGCTGTTCGGTTACGGCTCGTTGATTTACAAGGTCGACTTTCCGTTTCTGCAACGGCGCCCTGCTGTCATTCGCGGATGGGAACGCCGTTTCTGGCAGGGTTCCCATGACCATCGTGGTACGCACGCTGCTCCCGGTCGTGTTGTCACCCTGGTCGAAAGCGAGGACGCGCTGTGCCGGGGCATGGCGTTCGAAATTACCCCGGACGTGTTTGAACATCTCGACCATCGCGAAAAAAACGGCTATCTGCGGGAGGTGGTTGATCTGCAGTTTGATGACGGGCCGGGTGAGGAAGCGCTGGTGTATATCGCCGGCCCCGACAACCCGGCCTACCTGGGGCCGGCCAGTGAGGCCGCGATTGCCAGACAGATTGGCGTCTCAGTCGGCCCCAGCGGGCCCAACCGGGACTATCTGCTCAGGCTCGCGGCGGCACTGCGCGCGCTGGGTGCTCTCGACCCCCACGTTTTTGCCCTGGAGGAGGCATTGCTGACACAGGTGCCCTCAAGCCTGACGACGCCTCAGGAGTACGGTCCCCAGCCCGGCAACAAGTGCGAGCAATACGGCGAGCGCGATGGGCGGTAAAGCGGGTACAGACTTTGCCTCACCCTGTACCAATTCAAGTCGCATGGTTTGGCTGGGGCCAGAGCAAGTGGGTGAGTTGATGCCGCCCCAATTTGAGTTCGCAATTGCTGGACGGATGCTGTAACCCGTGCCACAGCTGCATTCGCCCTGATTTACCCCCAGTGCCCTCGGCGTGCCCGCGCCTCCCTCGGTGGAACACAGTCCCACATTCCAGGTGTTGCCCTCACAGGAGAATGACTCAATTGCCGAAGTATCTGCCAGCGCCGCCGCAATTTGTGTGACCACGGCAGGATCACTGCATGACAGCCCCGTTGCATCGTTGCTGCCGGAGAGGGTTATTGAGCGCCAAACTCCCGTGCCAAGTTGCCCCGTGAACGTAACCCAGTTGTCGTACTGCGCTGAGCCGGCGGAATAGGCCTGGCTGGTGACAAAGTCCTCTTCATAGACCGCAGAAAGAGCGCTGGCAGAGAACACCGCCAGCATTGCAGCCAAGAGCCATTGAGAACGCTTCATTCCATATCCTTCCTGTAGTTATTGGACTCGATTAACCCATAGCGGTAGCGGTGAACTCCTGGCGTGGCCGATTCCGCACGGGGCCTCCCGGTAGTTACGTGTTCGTTATGGCTTAACCGTAGTTAAGCAATTTTCGTGCCAAGCCAGGTGTTCCGGGGGTTTCGGGATTGCCAGCGAGTTTCCGGGTCGGAACTGTAAAAAAAACTGACAGGGTGCGTGTTGTGACTCTGGTCGAGAGCGAAGCCGCGCTGCGGGAACTGCGTGTAGAGGATACCCATGTTTTTGGCCTGGAACGCGCTTTACACAATCTGGAGTGATCATGGATTCGGAATTCTGGCATCAGCGCTGGCAACACAACGAGATTGGATTTCACGCCGCCGAGGCCAACCCGCTGTTGGTCGAGCACTGTGGCGCTCTGCCGCTGGCCACTACGACCTGTTGAAGTTGGCCGGTGTCGCAGTGACCGGAGGACTCAAGGAGCAATGCGAGGCGCGAGAGAACGTGTGGTTGCTGAATCAGGCAATCGTGGGATAGTCTACAATCGATGTCTAGCCACCTATTCGCGAGGCAGTTCAGATGACATTAGACGTGATCGGTGCGGGTTTCGGCCGCACGGGCACCATGTCCCTGAAGGCGGCACTGGAGCACCTGGGCTACCCCTGCTATCACATGGTGGAATGTTTTCCCAAAGGGCCTGCACACTGGAAACTGTGGGAGCAGGTCGGGGCCGGCAGGCCAGACTGGGACAGGATTTTCGAGGGCTTTACCGCGACGGTCGATTTCCCGGCGTGTACCAGCTACGCCGCCCTTGCTAACCATTACCCGGGTGCCAGGGTTGTACTTACCGTGCGCGATCCGGAGAAGTGGTTCACCTCCGTTCAAAACACCATTTTCGGTAAAGAGTGGATCGAGTTCCTGCCGGGCACCGAAGCAGGGGCGTACATGAAAGCAACTATCAATGACTACTTTGATGGCCGCATGCACGACCATGAGCACCTGGTCGGGCGATTCAACGAACATGTCGCCGACGTCAGAGCAACAGTGGACCCCGAACGCTTATTGATCTTCGAGGTGGCCGATGGCTGGGAGCCGCTCTGCGATTTCCTTGAGTTGCCCGTGCCGCAGGAGGCATTCCCGAATATCAACGATACCGCCGCGGTACAGGGCATTATCAGGTCGATCATGAACAACGGATTTCAGGCAGCGCTGGGGTACAGAGGGTAGCCATTAGCGTCACCGCCCGCTGGTCACTCGTTAGCAGGAACTTTGCCTTCCGCTCGTTTATGCTGACAGTAAGCAGCGCCCTGTGTGTCGGGTCTTCCTGGAATAATAGCTCGTACCCAAGATGCAGGCTTGATGTGTCTGTCGCTTCCGGGCACGAGGGGTGCAGTACCACGCGCAGCGCTGGCGCCTCCTCCAACGTCGTAAGGGAAACGGCATCCTCTCTTGCCTGCAACACGCAGTGACCGCGGCTGTTGCCCAGCACAATGCCGTTCAGCAGAAGCTTGAGAATTTCAGGTTCTGCTGCGGTTACCTCTCCCCGGGTTAGCTTGCCATCGGCGTTGCCGTCGAGGTCGATGAGGTGAACCAGGTCCAGCAGGGACATGCGCAATGTGAGCGTTCTCGGCTCGGTCTCGACGATGTCGAGCTGCAGTCGGCTACTGCTCTGGCTGTGTCCGTGTACGGGCAAAGGTCCTGCCCACAAGACCAGCAGTCCGATCGTGAACAAAAATGAAAGCTTAGCCATATCAGATATCCTGTTGTCGTTGTTGTTCGCGCCAGCCATGAATAATTTCGGCTGCCTCAGGTCGACCTGCGGCTCGGGCTGCCTCCAGCAACAGCGATGCGTCCTCAGGGCCTTTCTGTACCGCCCAATTCTGCTTGGCGTAGGCGAGTGCCGTGCCGGGATCATCGGCAACCCTCAGCGCGAACATTGCGTGCTCTCGCCAGTGCAGCGCTGCAGTACCCAGGCGCTCAGCCTCAGCGAAGCGCTCGCTCAACCGGTCGCGCAGCTCGTGGCGATCGGCATGATCAAGTCGTTTGGCGGCAATGGCTCGCCGCAGCAGTAACGCGTCCGTATCCGGAGCCGGTGCGCTCGCCAGCGCAACGAGGGCCTCCTTCGGGCGCCCTTGGGCAAGCAGTAGATCAGCATGGGACGCATGCAGTGCAATGGTCGCCCCAGGTATCGCCAATGCGCGCTGGTAGAGTTCCAGCGCCTGGGGGGCCTTGCTGGCTGCCGCGGCAGCCTCTGCCGCGACGGTTAGCATCCACTGCTGTAAGGGTGGCGGTCCGTGGGCAGGTCCTTCGTGCACTTGGGAAAGCGTGGCGAATGCCTGTTCCGGTTCGCCAAGGCTCATGAGGATATCCCCGGCGCAATGTAAGGCGGGTATCGGATACCCGGCCAGCGCGACTCCGGCGCACCGCGCCCTGGCCCGACCAATGTCACCGGCGCGCCGCCAGGCATCCGCCGAGAGCAACATGCCCTCGACCGCGTCCCGATGCGTGGCGAGCAATCGATCCAGGTCGGTGCCCGCCGCGGCAAACTGGTGCTGAGTCTGCAGGATTCGGCCGCGCAGCAGCCAGATCGGCAGAGGTGGTTGGGGATTATCCCGCCAGGGTTCAAGGGCTCCCTGGGCGAAGCCGATGTAGCGTGCGTCGCCGTCCCTGGCATAGCGCTGCAACGCCTGATTGGCGTAGCTGGCGGCAGCGCCGGCATTGTCTGGTTGCCGCTGGAGGTCCCGCCACATTGCCGCAAGGCCCCCGGAACGGGCGCCGCCAGCATCAAGCTGCAGGACAACGGTATCCGCGTCGGCGTCCATGCCATGTGCGGGCGATGCGCTGCCCGGTGACTGCCACACTGCAAGCGATGCAGCCATCGCAGTCACAAGAAGTGCCCCGACGCGGGGCCGCTTACGGGTCAGAGAGCAGTCCGGAGAAGGCATCTGGATTGTCCTCGTCATCAAAGGTGAAATCCTTGTCGTCGACCTGTTCCGGATCTGTCGTGTCCGCCGTAGCGGCAAACTGGTCCGTTACAAAGTCCGTGAAACCGGTGGCAGCAGGAGGCTCCGGTGGCGGTTCTGGCGTTGGGGGCGCCACCACGGGCGGCGCCATGGTGTCGCTGTCGCTGCAGCCGGTGATCGCGGTGCAGGCCACGAAGGCCAGCAGCGCGAGGCCGATTGGTTTGCTATTCATGTGAGGCTCCTTTTAGTTCTGCGCGCCCGGCAGTGGCGTGACGAGATAGGGAAACGCGTTGTCGAAGAACGAGTCATCGATGTAGGCACCGTCGGTAAAGGCAAGTTGACCGGCAGGCGCGTCTTCGGGATCAAGCAGGACCCCCATCACTACCCGCAGCGCAATATCAACAACGTCATCGCCAGGACGACGACCGTTGGGGAAGCCGGCATTGTCACCGGCCAGCACGCCCAGCGGAGCCTGACTGCCTGCGGGAACTGCAGGTATTTCGGTGTTCAGGCGCAGCATTTCCGACGCGACCACATTCGGTGGCTGGTTCAGCCCCTCCACCCCGGTCAGGAAGCCCGCGACCAGATCTGCGCGCGGAAACAAGGTCGGGGCGGTGGCTGCCGGGAAGAGCAATTCAATCAACGCCGGCAATGTCGGGTTGGTCACGTAAACGGCGAACTGGGAGTCGTCGGCTGGCTCGCTGTGGTTGAAACGATCTTTGTCCGGGAGCCCGATGACAACCTCGTTTACCAGTGGTGCCCCGAGTCGGGACACTTGGGTGAAGGCACCGCCATTGATCGCTGGTCCGCGCGCATTGGGTGCGGGGTTTATCACCCGTGCCTGGCGGACACTGGCGGTTGTCCAGCCGCCGATAATGCCACTGTTCATCCCGGTAACGCAGTCAACAGGGACTTCAAGCGCCAGTGACGTTATATTCTTGTCCGCGAGCGTATTGGGCTCGCCATCCGGCGCTCCCAGCGGGTTCGTGTTGATCAGGTCGAAGACTTCTCCGAGGTTGACCACAAACCCCTCGCGACGCTGACCGACAAACAGGCGGCCGAAGCTGCAACCGGGGATGCTGACGTCGTAGATATGATCACTGGCGTAGCCGGCATAGTCCGCCAGCGTCTTGGTGCCGATGTTGTCTACGGGTTTGACAAAACTCGAGGAGCCATCAACCATATCGGTCAGTGGCTCGCTATTGCCGCTGCGGCGGTCTCCACGAACGACATCCACAGTATAGGTTTCGACCACGTTGAGGTTGCCGTTGTCAGCAGCACCCGGCCCGACACTGCCGGCCTGCTTCAGTGGTATTGCGACGCTTTCGCCGCCGACATCCAGCTCTACACCCTGAACCTCGTTCGTGAAGCGAAACTGGAAGGTGATGTCCTCGATTGCGTCTGCGTTGTTGTCGATGTGTATTTCGTACAGCGCGGCGTCATCCATTTCGAAGTAGTTCGGGCCGCCATAAGCATCCTGCAAGGGCACGTAATTCGCGATGAGGGTAACAAAGCCATCGCGGCCGGGCTCGTAGCTGTTGAACATGTAAAAATCAGTACCGTCGACCTTTGGCAGTTGCGTAATGAACGGGGCTTCTCTGTGACTCGAACCCATCGCGGCTAGCGGCAGGAGCGCGGCGCACACCGCGACCGCGAGTCTTTTCTTGGAATAAGTCATTGATTACTCTCCTTTTCTTCGTTTGGGCATCTGGCCGATCATAGGCTGCCGGCAAGTGTGGTACGGTTCAGTACCGCGGAAGGTTGCAGCTGCACGGTATTTTTTCCCTTGATGCAGCCGCCGTCGCCGCGGGCATGTATCATCACGGAGCAAGCACTGACTCTGAATCGAGGTCACGTGGGCAAGAGACGCAGCGATGATTGACGAAGCCGATCTGGACGGGTTGTTGCAGGAGACCGGGCGCGGTGACGCGCATGCGTTTCGCCTGCTCTACGATGCGGTGTCACCGAGGCTTATGGCGGTCGCGTATCGCCTGCTGAATGATCGTCAGCAGGCAGAGGATGTGGTGCAGGAGACGATGATAGCGGCCTGGCGTTCAGGCACCGACTACGATTCACGCCGGTCACAAGCGGCCACCTGGCTGATCTCCATTACGCGTTACCGCGCACTCGACCTGATCAGGAAACACGGCAGACAGCGCGAGATACTGCGTGACGGGCAACACGATGTCCGACGCGTCCTTGGACATGACAAACCCCAGCCGGAAGGAGACCCCGTCGCGCCAGAGATGGCCGACCGGTTGCGATACTGTTTCGGGGAAATCAGCCGCGATCAGGCGGGGTGTATTCAACTTGCCTACACGGAAGGGCTGACGCTGCGAGAAATAGCGGAAAAGCTTGAGCGGCCGATCAGCACGATAAAGAGCTGGATGAGGCGCGGCCTCCAGAAATTGCGCGAGTGTGTTGAATTATGAGGCTGCAGAGTGCCGAGTTGGTCGAACTGCTTGCACAGCGCTATGTTGTGGGTACGCAGCAGGGTGCCGCCCGCCGTCGGTTCGCGTCGCTTATCCAGCAGCGCACCGATGTCCGTGAGGCGGTGGCGCGGTGGGAGCAGCGGCTGGTGCCGTTGGCGTGGCAGCTGGAACCGATGACGCCCTCCGACCTTTTGTGGCAGCGGATCGTCAGGCAAACCGGCGCGGGTGAAGTCCGCTCGCCGCGAACTTCGGGCGCGGGCCGTGGCGTGTGGCGTGGCCTGGCAGCGGCGTGCGCGATGCTGGCGGTTTTCATGGCTGGCGGCTGGTGGAACGCGGAGCAGAGGCCTCCAAAAATCGTGGAGCAGACCGTGATTGAGCGTGTTACTGAACAGGTTTCGGTGGCTCTGGTGGCGAGCGAAGACGGGGAAGCGTTGTGGCTTACGCGCATTGGCGACACCAGCGGAGAGCTGGCGGTTCGCGTGGTCGGCAATGTACTTGCTCAGCCGGGGAATGATTACCAGTTGTGGGCCCTGACTGATGCGGGTGTACCCGTTTCCCTCGGTCTCTTGCCTCAGTCCGGCAGTCTTACCATCTCTCTCGGCAGCGAGGAAAGGGCCGCGCTTGAGCGCAGTTCGACACTCGCTGTCAGCCTTGAACCGCCCGGTGGTTCCCCGAAGGCCGTGCCCACGGGCCCCGTGCTGTATACGGCGCCATTGCTTGCATCCTAGCCGCCCGCGGAGGCGCCTGCGCGTGTGCAAGACAAGCACGCGCCTGGCGACAGAGGGCCAAATGCGCAAGGTTTAGAAGCGAGGCAAGGGTGGTTGGTATGCAATCTGAAATGGTGCCCGGAGACAGAATCGAACTGCCGACACGGGGATTTTCAATCCCCTGCTCTACCGACTGAGCTATCCGGGCGTGTACTGCTATAGCGGAGGGTGCGTATTAAAACCGTAGTGGCTGCGTGAGTCAAGCAGTGGCAAGGTCGTTGAGGCCAATCAGCAGCCGGTCCAGCTCCGCAAAGCGGGTAAAGACCGCGGGGGTCACGCGCACGCAGGCGCCACCGGCCAGGCCAGTGCGGTGCACAGTGAATACACCATAGCGGTCCAGCAGGCGTTGCGCGATTGCCCGATTGCCTGCGGGCGTGCGTTCACCCCGTAAGCGAAAGGCGCTAATGCCCGCGTGGTCCTCTGCGCTGTTCAGGGTCAGCACCTCCACGCCCGGTATATCCGCGGCGCGTTGCACCCAGTAGCTGCGCAGTTCAGCCAGCCGTGCGGCTTTGTTGTCGGCACCGATCTGGCGATGGAAGGCCAGCGCGTCTGGAACACTGAGGAGCGCGGCATAATTCGAAGTGCCCGTGTGAATACGCGAACGAATGTCGTCCTCCGGAACGTCCCGCTCGCCCAGGTAAGGGGCTATCGCATCCAGGCGTTCCCGGCGGATGTACATCACGCCCACGCCAATGGGCGCCCCCATCCATTTATGCAGGTTGAAGCCGATGAAGTCCGCCTGCAGGTCTGCGACGGTGAAGTCCATCTGCCCCCAGGAATGGGCTGCATCGACGATACAGTCCACGCCCCGTTCCCGCGCCATGGCCACGATGTCGCGCACCGGAATCAGCATGCCGTGCCGGTGGCTTAGGTGGGTCAGCAGCAATAGCCGCACGTTTGGGTTTGCGTCCAATGCCGCGCGATACGCCTCGAGCAATTGCGCCTGGCTGGCGCGCTCTGGCAGGTCGATGGTGCGCAGCGCAACGCCGCGTCGCTCCTGTAGCCACGCCATGGCGGACTGCATGCTGTCGTAGTCGACATCGGCATACATGACCGCATCACCGGGTTCCAGTCGCTGGTAGCCACTGATCAGGTTCTGCAGTACCTCGGTGGCACCGCGGGCAAAGGCGATTTCATCTGGCGAGGCCCCCAGCAGTTGCGCCACTTCGGTACGAATGGCTTCCAGCTCGGGATAGAGCTCGCGCCTGCTGAAATAGGAGGCATCGCGGTTGACCTGAAAGGTGTGGCGGTTGTACGCCTCAAGCACCGGGCGAGCCATAACACCCCAGTTGCCGTTTTCCAGCTGTGCAATGTCTTCCGGTAACCAGTATTGCTCGCGTACTCGTTCCCAAAACTGAGCGTTAACCGGCGTCGGTGGCAAGCCTGCAGTTCTTGTTCCGGTCGCGCCCATTGTGATGGCGGGTGCCGCTGCCGCCGCGGCAGAAAGTGCCAAAGTGCGGCGCAACAACGCTCTCCGAGCGAGATCTGTAGGCATGGCGTATCCCTGTTGTGAGAGGTGGCTGCCAGCGCGATGCACTGGCAGCCACCTGGTGTTGCCGTCTTCAGTAGGTATAGCTCAGTTTCAGGTAGTAGAGCGCGCCGTCGGTGTCATAGGGCGAGTTCCGCGAGTAGATGAGCCCGCGGTTGGCCTGGAATGTCGCTTCATCCGGGTAGCTGTCGAACAGGTTCTCCGCGCCCAGGGTGGCGCGCAGGCCACCGTTGAACGCATAGCCGAGTGACAGGTCGAACACGGTTTCTTCCCCGAATTCCTGGTAGATATCACCAGTCGGCTGACCGCTGGAGTCAGTCCAGGGGCCGTAGTAGCGCAGCCTCGCGAGCAGGTCAAAGCCCGCGACGCGGTACTCCAGCGACACGTTGCCGGTAAGTTCGGGAAGCCCGTCCTCCAGCCGCACTACGCCAATTTCGCCGATGGTGCCGTCGGTGCGGGTGACTTCGGTGTCGTTGTAGTTCCAGGCGGTGCCCAGCATCAGGTCGCCGCTACCCGCCGCCATGCGGTAGCTGGCAACCAGGTCCACGCCACGGGTTTTGGTGTCAAAGGCGTTGGTGAAGAAATTCACGCCATTGATAGAGTCGGCGCCGGGTACACCCTGAGCGATCAGCCCCTCACGGATCTCATCGGTAACACTGAAGGTCTGCGATTGGCCGAAACGGTCGTCGACCTCAATCTGGTACACATCCAGAGACCCGCTGAAGCCGCCGTCTGTACGGAAGGTCAGTCCGGCGGTGAATGAAGTGGATTCCTCTGCCTGCAATGGCTGGGCGCCAAACACCTGTGCGATCGGATCGGTGGGAGACAGGCGCCCGTTGGTGAACAGGTTCAGCGTTTGCGTGTCCAGGCCTTGCGAGGTGCGCGTGCTCTCCAGCTGACCCGGGGTGGGTGCGCGAAAGCCCGTTGCGGCGGTGGCGCGGAAAGCGAGTCCATCGGTAAACTCGTAGCGCAACGAAAATTTACCGTCGGTGGTGTCGCCGAACTCGGAGAAGTCCTCGTAGCGCAGGGCAACCCCCAGCGTGAGTTGCTCAGTCATTGGCGCTTCCAGGTCGACGTAAACTGCATAGCTCTCCTGGTCGTAGGTGTCGGCCTGGTCGGCGCTGTAGCCCGGGAAGCCGTTGGAACCCGAGGGCAATCCGTCAACGGCGCCGGGGCCCACTTCGTAGGAAGCCAGCTCACCCGCCTCGATTTCGTAGGCTTCACGGCGGCGCTCGGCACCAAAGGCCAGGTTCGCAGGGCCGCTGAGTGCGCCGAGCTCCCAGCTGTACACGAAGTCGAGGTTCAGGTTGGTTTCGCTCTGAATCAGGGAGCCGGCGTAAAACGAGGTGGGACTGGCCGGGCCGAGGGAGCCGTTGATGGTGTTACCGATGTAGTAGTCAATTGTATTGCGACCGTAGGACACGCTGCCGTCCCAGGTGAGCTGCGAGCCAGCGTCACCGCGCACCCCGGCCACGGTGGACAGGTCCTGATCTTCCTGTGAGAACTGCGGTGAGAAGCCGGCGGGAAAGATGTCGTTGAGATCAAAATCGGGAAATGCAGCAGGGCTGGGACGGTAGGCCGATGTCGATTCTGGGTTGCGCCAGTTGAAATCGCTGGTGCCCTCCCCATCGCCGTAGGTGCCGAAACCGTAGAGTTCCGCGCTGCCGCTCAGGGCGTAGTCCCCATTCAGCGCTACGCGCAGAGCCCTGCGTTCTGGCTGTCCCCAGTTCTGAACCGGGTCGGGCACCTGCAGGCCGGGATTTTCCTGCTGAAACACGATGGCGTCAGGGCGCTGGCGGGAGCGCGAGGTTGGGTCGGCATCGGTGTATTCGAGGGTGCCGGTCAGCGTGCCTTTGTCGGCCAGGTTCAGGCCGGCGCGCAAGCCTACCTGCAGCTCATCGCCATCACCTTCCGAATACTGCGAACCCTGAATGTAGGAGGAGAAGCCCTCGGTATCGTCAAGAATCAGGTTGATTACGCCGGCAATCGCATCGGAGCCGTACTGGGCTGAAGCACCATCGCGCAGCACCTCAATACGTTTGATGGCAAAGCTGGGGATCTGGGCAAGGTCGGCACCCTGCGCGCCGCGAAACCCCAGCAATGCCGAACGGTGACGTCGCTTGCCATTCACCAGCACCAGGGTGTGGTCCGGTGAAAGGCCGCGGAGTGTGGCCGGGCGCACATAAATCAGGCCATCATTTAGTGGCAGACGCTGTACGTTGAAGGAGGGTGTGATGTGAGTGAGTTTGTCGACCAGCTCGCTGGATGCCACGCTGTTCAGCGCTTCTTCGGAGACGACATCGACCGGCGCCATGGCGTCGAAGGAGGTTCTGTTCTCAACCCGTGTGCCGGTCACGATCACTTCCTCGAGCAGTGCACTCGATGGTTCTGCTGTGCCCCCGGCGGTCTGTGCGTAGAGTGGAAGCGAGAATACAGAAGCAACCGCGATGGCCAGCGGTTTGCGTACAGATGAATACATGGCGGGTCCCCAAAATAATGATGGATCAATGAATGTTCCGCCCCGTGCGAGCGGAGGAAGCAAGATGACGGCAGCAGGTTAAGGTGGCGTGTCGTTACCGTGACATTCCGGTGAAGATGCGACTGCGCGCCGCTTGGGCTATGCTGGTGGCACGATTGAATGGATAGCGATTACGAGGGAGTTCAAATGGCAGAGTCCACAGACAAGAAAACCTCCGCGCAGCAGAAAGAGCTGGATTCCGGGAAAGAGGCCGCAATGGCCGCCTACCAGAACATGCTGGACGCCCAGCAGCATTTCCGCCAGGCCGCAGAGGCGGCGGGCCTGGATCTCAAGGAAGATGCCGTGAAGCAATTGCTAAAGGGCAAGGACAAAGCCGATGAGCTCGGCCACGAAGTGGAGCGCTACGTTCACGACAAACCCCTGGCGACCATAGGCGTTGCCTTCTTTGCAGGCTTGCTGGTCTCGCGGTTGCTGTCCCGGCATTGAGCCCTTTACCCGAGGAGCCTGCGCGGGATTCCGCTGCAGGCGAATACGGCCACGCAGCTGAACCCGGCGGCGGCGCCAACGAGCAGGCCCGTGCAAGCGACACCGCCAGTGGTGGTGCCGGGCTGGAAGCTGAGTTGCGGAACTGGCAGGCACTACTGCAACAAGCGCTGGAAGCGGGCAATCAGTTTTCCCGGCTGCTGGTGCTGGAGCTGCAGTTGGCTGTTGGCGATGTCGGTCGGCTGGCGTTGGTCGTGTTGGCTGTGGTGCCGCTATTGATCTTTACCTGGCTGGGTTTAAGCGTGCTGCTGGCGTGGTGGGCCTATGCCGCATTGGAATCGGTGGCGCTGGGGCTGATGGCGTTTACTGCGCTACAGGTCTCGGCCTTACTGCTGCTGTGGTTGGCGGCGCGGCGTTATGCCCGCAGCCTTGCACTGCCGGCGACCCGGCGCCAGTTGCGCGCAATAATGGAGACGGGCAATGGCAACAAGCCGCAAGCAGAGAATCCGTGAGTTGCAAGCCGCGGAGAGTCGGCTGGATACGCAGTGGCAGCAGCTGCAGGCCAACGGTGAGAGGCGGGTTGCCTACCTGCGGGCAGCGCACCCTGGCTGGCTGGTGGGCGGTGGTTTCCTGACCGGGTTCATCGTGGACCGGGTGTTCTCGGCCAGTGTTCGCAACCCACGTGCCTCCCGCTTGCTGCGCCACGGCGTGCGGCTCTGGCCCCTGTTGCCACACAACATTCTGCGGGCCGTGTTTGCCGGAGGGAGCCCGCTACCATGAGTGAAGCGCGTCTTTCTCCCGGCACGCTGTCACTGCGCATCCTCGCTGCACTGGCGGTGCTCTATACGGTGTATTTCGCCAAAAGCCTGCTGATGCCGGTTTTCGTGGCGTTGTTCTTTGCGCTGCTCTTGAACCCCCTGGTGAAGCTGCTCAAGCGCTTCTACGTGCCGCGCACTATTTCGGCGGTGCTTATTCTGGCCCTCATTGGCGGCCCCGTGGCCTTGCTGGGCAGTCAGCTCGCGGAGCCGGCGCAGCGCTGGGCGGAGGCGATACCGCGGCTCACCGAGAAGCTCTCGAACGAGGTGGATGACCTCACCGACAAGCTTTCACCCCAGGCAGAGAAGCCCCCGCAGCCGGAGGAGGGCTTCAGCTTCTTCGGCCTGTTTGGCAGTGAGAGCGACGAGGCCGAGAGCAACGATGGCGAGAAGGGCGAACGCAAGCCGGACCGGGTGAGCGAGCGCCTCAAACAGGGCGGCCTGGAGTTGCTGCTGGCTACGCTGGGTGCGGCACCGGTGGTGATCGCCCAGCTACTCACAACAGTCCTGCTGATTCTGTTCCTGCTGATTTTCGGCTCGCGCCTGTTTGCAGCTTTCGTCGAGATATTCCCGGGGATTAACGACCAGCGCGCATCCCTTAAGCTGGTGCACACGGTGCAGGTGGAGCTGTCGCGCTACATTCTCACGGTGAGTCTGATCAATGCCTGCCTGGGTCTGTCTGTGGGTGGCGTGCTCTGGCTACTGGGTGTGCAGGACCCGATGCTCTGGGGTGTGATGGTGGGCATGTTGAACTTTGCGCCCTATGTGGGCCCGCTGCTGGGTGTCGTTCTGCTGGTTCTGGCCGGGGTGGTGCAGTACGGCCCGGTGGCCTATGCCCTGCTGCCGGCGCTGGTCTATTTCAGTATCAACCTGGTGGAAGCACAGGTGATTACCCCGCTGGTGCTGGGGCGCAACATGCGGCTGAACCCGCTGGTGATCCTGGTGTGGCTGCTGGTCTGGGGCTGGCTGTGGGGGTTTGTTGGTGTGCTGCTCGCCGTGCCCTTGCTGGTATGCCTCAAGCTGGCCTTCGGCCAGACCACCGTGCTGCGCTACTGGATGCAGCTGATCGAGACCCGCGCCTGATCAGCTGTTTGAGGGCGGCACGTAGCCTTCGGCACGGTCGTGTTCTTCCCCGGCGAAGAACTTGTCCATTTCTTCCTGCAGGTATTTGCGCGTCGCCGGGTCAATCAGGCTCAGCTGCTTTTCGTTGATCAGCATGGTCTGTTGCGCCTGCCATTCGTTCCAGGCCTGTTTCGACACAGTGTCGAAAATGTCCTGGCCCTTGGGGCCGGGGTAGGGTGGTGCGTCAAGGCCCTCCAGTTCCTGCTGGTAGCGCTTGCAGAATACGGTTCTGGACATGTGTATGCTCCGCGGTCAGAGGCTTGCCAGCAACCGGGCGACTGGTGCGGCAAGGCCGATTTCAAGGGGTTTCTGCACGTTATACCAGAGCTGGTCACTGGCTTCCATGACGGCCTCGGGTTGTAGTGCCAGCTGCACGTGCAGGGGCTGAATATCCAGGTGGTAATGGCTGAAGGTGTGACGAAAGGGCGATCCCGGCAGTGTTGCTGAGGGTTCGCGGCCGAGCCGATCGCGGCACCACGGGGCGGCGGCTTCCACCGAATCCAGTTCGGGAAAGCACCACAGCCCCCCCCAAATGCCGCTCGCCGGGCGCTGTTGCAGTAGCACGTGACCTTGTCGGTCACGCAGGATCAAAAACACGGTCGAGCGAACCGGCAACACCTTGCGCGGCTTCTTGCCCGGGAACTCGCCCTCACGGCCCTGCGCATGTGCGCTGCAGCTGTCCTGTAGCGGGCAGTCCGCGCAGCGGGGCCGGCTGCGTGTGCACAGGGTGGCCCCGAGGTCCATCATGGCCTGTGTGTAGTCGGCCACGCGCTGCTGTGGCGTGTGCTGCTCGGCGAAGTCCCACAACTGGCGGTGCACGGCCGTCTCCCCGGGCCAGCCGGCAACCGCGTGATAGCGCGCCAGTACGCGTTTGACATTGCCATCCAGAATGGACGCCCGCTGCGCGAAGGCAATGGCGAGGATCGCCCCGGCGGTGGAGCGGCCGATGCCGGGCAGGCTCTGCAGCTGTTCCAGGTTGCCTGGAAAGTTGCCGGCGTGCTCGCTGCACACCTGCTGTGCCGCGCGGTGCAGGTTGCGCGCCCGCGCGTAGTACCCCAGCCCGGTCCACAGGTGGAGAACTTCGTCGATGGGCGCTGCTGCCAGCGCCTGCACATCGGGGAAGCGCTGCATGAAACGCGCAAAATACGGAATAACCGTGCGCACCTGGGTTTGTTGCAGCATGATTTCCGACACCCACACCCGGTAGGGGCTGGTATCGTGCTGCCAGGGCAGATCCTTGCGGCCGTGCTGGTCAAACCAGGTGAGCACGCGCCCGGCGAATGAAGGTGGTGTAGGCATCGGCGTAGTGTACTGCAGTTCTACTGGCAGATAGCGTTATCACCCGAAGAGGGCCGAATCGATTCCCGTTGCGTAAGTTGGACATGATGAAAGCAGAAACGGATTGCAGACGATGAAATTGCTGGTTGCCGCGGTGGTCGCTGCTGCGTCACTCACAGTGGCGGGCTGTGGCGTAGTGTTGGGGCAGAAACAGCCCGCCGCCGCGATAAACACGATCATCTACACACCGCCAGACTGGCCCGAGGCGTTGGAGGCCGATGTTTACCGCCCCCAGGGTAGCGGCCCTTTCCCCGGGATGCTGCTGGTGCACGGTGGCGGCTGGGAGCGGCGCAGCCGCGATGACATGACGCGCCTGGCGCGCTACTACGTTGGCAAGGGATATGTGGTGCTGAACGCCAGTTACCGTTTTGCCCCCGGGGCAAAATACCCCGCCCAGGTTTACGACCTGCAGCAGGCCATGCACTGGCTGCACCGCGAGGCGTCGGAACTGCAGCTGGATACACAGCGTATTGCCGCATTTGGCTATTCGGCAGGTGCCCACCTGCTGAGCCTGATGGCGCTGGCGGCAGGCACCGGGGACGACCTGGACAGACCCTGGGGCGGTGCCCAGACGCGTCCGGCTGTAGTGATCGCCGGCGGCTCGCCCATGGATTTGCGCAAGTACCCCGGGGGCAAGCTGGTGCCACAATTCCTGGGTGGGCGCATCACGGAAATTCCGGAAACCTTTGCTGCCGCATCTCCGGTGACGCGGGTGCATGCGGGTGCGCCACCCTTCTACCTGTTCCACGGCGGCGCCGATACGCTCGTGACCATCGACCACGCCGAAGAGTTTGTCAGCGCTCTGCAAGCCCACGATGTGCCGGTGGACCTGAAGCGATTGCCGGCCCGCGGTCACATTCTCACCTTCCTGACCGTGGGCAGCGCGCTGCCCGCCGCCGACACGTTCCTGCAGCGTTACCTGCAGGATCCGGCGGGGTAGCACGCGCGAGGTTGCAGGCCTCCGGGGCGCTGCATTCTTAGTCTTTGCCGCCCCGGCGCCACTGGTGGTAGCGCTGCAGCCAGCGCAGGATACGCTCCGGTGCGTGGGCCCTCTTCCACGCGCCGGCGGCGTATTTGTTGGCTTCGGCCAGCGTGGGGTAGGTGTGGATGGTGCCGAGGATCTTGTTCAACCCCAGGCCGTGACGCATGGCCAGCACGAACTCCGCCAGCAGGTCGCCACCCTGGGTGCCAACGATGGTGGCGCCCAGAATGCGGTCGCGCCCGGGCACGGTGAGCACTTTCACAAAGCCCTGTGTGGCGCTGTCGGCGATCGCGCGGTCCAGCTCGGCGAGCTCGAAGCGGGTAACCTCGTGGGGAATGCCGCGGTCGATGGCCTCCTGCTCACTCAGGCCCACGCGCGCCACCTCCGGATCGATGAAGGTAGTCCAGGGGATCACCGAGTAGTCCACCTTGAAGCGCTTGAATTGCCCGAACAGCGCGTTGACGGCCGCGTACCAGGCCATGTGCGCTGCGGTGTGGGTGAACTGGTAAGGCCCGGCCACATCCCCCGCGGCATAGATATTGGGGTAGAGGGTTTCCAGATAATCGTTGGTGGTCACGGTGCGGTTGGTGGGAATACCGAGCTCCTCCAGGCCGTAGCCTGTGAGCCGCGCCTGTCGGCCCACGCAGACCAAGAGCTGGTCGAAGGGTACGGCCAGCTCGGTGCCGGCGTGTTCCACGATCAGTCGCTTTTCGCCCCCGTGCTGTTCGCAGCGCAACGCGGTATGCCCGGTGAGCACCTGCACGCCGTCCGCCGCCAGCGCCTCGCGCGCTAACTCGGCTACTTCGAGGTCTTCCTTCGGCAGGATGCGCGGGCCGCGCTCCACCTGTGTGACCTCGGCACCGAGCCGGGCGAAGGCCTGGGCCAGTTCGGAGCCAATCGGTCCGCCCCCCAGCACCACCAGGCGTTGCGGTAAGGCGTCCAGCTCGGCGAAACGCTCCCAGAGAGTGTCGCTGGTGACATATCCGGCGTCTTCCAGCCCGGGCAGGTCCGGCACCAGCGGCGCGGCACCGGCGGCAATCACGATCGAGCGGGTGGTCAGCCGCTGTGTGCCACCGTTGTTCAACGCGATGTCTACGGTCCAGGGGTCGACAATGCGGGCATAACCCTGCAGCACTTCCACGCCGAGGCCGGTGTAGCGCTCCACACTGTCGTGGGGCTCGATGGCGGCGATGATACGGTGGATACGTGCCATGATGGCGGGAAAGCTGAACTGCGGCTCAACGGCGCTGAGTCCATAGTCGTCGGCGTGACGCATCTGCTGCGCCACCTTGGCGCTCTTGATCAGTGCCTTGCTCGGTACACAGCCGTAGTTGAGGCAGTCACCTCCCATTTTGTGCGCTTCCACCAGGGTAACTTTCGCTTTCACTGCCGCCGCGATGTAGGCGGACACCAGGCCGCCGGCGCCTGCCCCAATCACTACCAGGTTGCGGTCGAAGCGCGCCGGCCGCTGCCAGCGCCGGTATACGCGGCGGCGCTGTATGGTGCCCACCAACAGCTTGGCGACCCAAGGGAAGAGGCCGAGTAACACGAATGACAGCAGCAACTGCGGCGAAAGAATGTCGCCGATACGCTCAACGCCGGCGAGTTGCGTGCCGGCGTTCACATACACCGCGGTACCCGCCAGCATGCCCACCTGGCTCACCCAGTAGAACGTCCAGGTGCGCAGGCGGGTGAGGCCCATCAGCAGGTTGATGATGAAAAAGGGGAAAACGGGCACCAGCCGCAGGGTGAACAGGTAAAACGCACCATCGCGCTCAATGCCGCGGTCAATGGCCTTCAGGCGTTCGCCAAAGCGTTGCTGCACGCTGTCGCGCAGCAGGAAGCGGGCAACCAGGAAAGCCAGGGTGGCGCCGATACTGGACGCGAAGGACACCAGCAGCAGGCCGAAACCCAGGCCGAACAGCGCGCCGCCGGCCAGCGTCATGATGGCAGCACCCGGCAGCGAGAGCGCGGTGACCACGACGTAAATGGCGAAATAGGCCGCCGGCACCGCCACCGGGTGTGCCGCCAGCAGGTCGGCAAACCGGGCCTGGCTGTCTTTCAACTGGTCGAGGGTCAGGTAGTTGTGCAGGCCAAGGGCAAAAAACGCCAGCACGAGGCCCAGCAGGGCCAGCACAATCAAGAGCTTTCGGTTCACCGTTGTTATCCTTGGGGGAGCCGCCGAGGGCACCCGGTTGTGGTGTAACTCAGTTCAGCGCGCCGCCGCAGCTGCTGCCCTGGCCAGCGGTGCAGCCATAGCAATGGTCGGCGGTGCGTATCTCTGCGCCGTGCACATCCTCGACCAGCAGGCTTTGCAACTCGGGTCGTCTGCCCTGCCCGGGCAGAGGCAGGTCCAGTTGCTGGTTGAAGTCGCAATCGTACAGATAGCCCTGCCAGTCCACGCTCACCAGCGAGCGGCACATCACGCCATCCAGGTTGCCCGGCTGGTAGGCATCTTTCAGCAACTGCATGTAGCTCGCGAATTGTCCTTTGGAAATCAGCGTGCTGCCAAAGCGCTTTATGGGCATGTTGGCCAGCGTGAACAGCGCGTTGAATTCGATACCGAAATGCGCGCGCAGTTCCCGCTTGTAGTCCGCCTCCAGCGCCTGCTGACTGGGGGGCAGGCTGGGCCCCAGCGGGTTATACACCAGATTCAGCGCGAGGCCGCTGCCGGGCTGGCCGTAACCCAGGGCGTTCAGCGCCTGCAGGGCGGCAATGCTCTTGTCGAACACACCGTTGCCGCGTTGCTGGTCAACGTTGGCCGGCGAATAGCAGGGCATGGAGGCCACGATGTCGACCCGGTGCTCTGCCAGGAAAGCGGCCATACTCTCGTATCCCGGCTCGCGCAGGATAGTGAGGTTGCAGCGGTCCATCACTTTCACGCCCTGGGCGGTGGCTGCGGCCACCAGGTCACGAAAACGTGGGTGCATTTCCGGTGCGCCGCCGGTGAGGTCCAGCAGCGAGATGTCGCGTGCTTGCAATACCCGTGGAATGAGATCGATAAGGTCGTCGCTCATCATCTCGGTGCGTGTGGGCCCGGCGTTGACGTGGCAGTGCACGCAGCTCTGGTTGCACAGGTAGCCCAGGTTGACCTGCAGGGTTTGCAGGTCGCCGCGCCTGATAGCGGGGAAATCGGTGGCTTCCAGCAGGGGTAGAGTGGCGTGCATGAGCGTTCTGTCCTTTGCGGCAGTGCCCCGTGGGGTTGCGCCTGCCGTGTTTGAATTCGGTGGGTGTTACGTTGTTACGTTGCCGGGCGCGCTGCAGTTTAGCAGCTGGCGGCGAGGTTTGGCGGTTGTTCGCTGTAGATGCCAGCGGTGCGTGTGCCCGTGGCGGATAGACCGCGGTAGATAGAACGGTGAATTCGCCCCGGCTTTCTTCTATAATGGCGCGCTTTTCCGGGCACGCCCCGGTCCCATCCGCCCGTGCAGGTTCTGGAGAACAGCATGTCTGAGCGCAAGGCGAGTGTAACTCGCAACACGCTGGAAACGCAGATCACCGCGACGGTGAATCTCGACGGTTCCGGCCAGGCGAAATTCGACACCGGCATACCCTTCCTTGAGCACATGCTGGACCAGATCGCACGTCACGGCCTGATCGACCTGGACATCCACGCCAAGGGTGACCTGCACATCGATGACCACCACACGGTGGAGGACATTGGTATCACCGTCGGCCAGGCGTTTACCAAAGCGGTGGGCGACAAGAAAGGCATTGTGCGCTACGGCCACAGCTACGTGCCCCTGGATGAAGCGCTGTCTCGTGTTGTGGTGGACTTCTCGGGTCGGCCCGGGCTGGTGTATGACATCCCGTTCACACGCGCGTCCGTGGGCGGTTTCGATGTGGACCTGTTTCAGGAATTCTTCCACGGCTTCGTCAATCACGCCCAGGTTACGCTGCATATCGACAACCTGCGCGGCGACAATACCCACCACCAGATCGAAACGGTGTTCAAGGCCTTTGGCCGCGCACTGCGTATGGCGCTGTCGGCAGACCCGGCCATGGCCGGCATGATGCCCTCCACCAAGGGTGTGCTGTAACACCCGTGAGCGGTTCAGTGGCAGTGATCGACTACGGTATGGGCAACCTGCATTCGGTGGCCAGTGCGCTGGCGCATGTGGGCGCCGAGCGGGTGGTGGTGACCCACGATGTGGAGCAGATTCGCGCGGCGGATCGCGTGGTGTTTCCGGGCGTCGGCGCCATTCGTGATTGCATGGCAGAGATACGTCGCCTGCGCTGTGACGAACTGTTGCAGGTAGCGCTTACCGAGCAACACAAGCCCGTGCTGGCCATTTGCGTGGGTATGCAGGCGCTGATGAGCCACTCGGAAGAAAACGGCGGTGTGGACTGCCTGAACGTGATCCCCGGCACGGTGCGCCATTTCGGCCACCCCCTGCAGGATGCCGACGGGCAGCGCCTGAAAGTGCCGCACATGGGCTGGAGTGAGGTTCGCAAGGTAAGTGAGCACCCACTCTGGAATGGCATTCCGGATGCCACCCGCTTTTATTTCGTGCACAGTTACTACGTTACCGCCGCCGACCGTTCGCTGCTTGCCGGCAGCGTCGACTACGGCGTGTGTGCCGACGCCGCACTGGCCCGCGACAACCTTTTCGCTACCCAGTTTCACCCGGAGAAGAGCCACACCGCCGGGCTGCAACTGCTGCGCAATTTCATCAACTGGACTCCCGCATGCTGATTATCCCCGCTATCGACCTCAAGGACGGCCAGTGCGTGCGCCTGCGCCAGGGCCTGATGGAGGACAGCACGGTGTTCTCTGATGACCCGGTGGCCGTCGCCCGGCGCTGGGTAGACGCCGGCTGCCGGCGCCTGCACCTGGTGGACCTGAACGGCGCGTTTGCCGGCGAGCCGGTGAATGGCGAGGTGGTTACCGCGATCGCGGCGGCCTACCCCGGGCTGCCGATCCAGATCGGCGGCGGTATTCGCAGCCTGGAGACCATCGAACATTACGTGCGGGCTGGCGTGGACTACGTGATCATTGGCACCAAGGCGGTGAAGGAGCCGGCCTTCGTTGCCGAGGCCTGCCGCGCCTTTCCCGGCAAGGTGATCGTGGGCCTGGACGCAAAAGAGGGCCTGGTGGCAACGGACGGCTGGGCGGAAGTGTCCACGGTGCTGGCGACAGACCTCGCCCGGCAGTTTGAAGCGGATGGTGTGTCCGCCATCGTCTACACCGATATCGCCCGCGACGGCATGATGCAGGGTGTGAACGTGGAAGCGACGCTGGGCATGGCCCGGGCGTCCAGTATTCCGGTCATCGCCTCTGGCGGCATCACCAATATGGACGACATTCGCGCCCTGCGAGCCGTGGCCCATGAAGGCATCTGCGGCGCCATTACCGGTCGCGCCATTTACGAGGGTACGCTGGACGTGGCTGAAGCCCAGCGCCTGTGTGACACGGCGGGCTGACGCGTGGGCCTGGCCAAACGCATCATCCCCTGCCTCGATGTCGACAACGGACGCGTGGTCAAGGGTGTCAATTTCGTGGGGATCCGCGACGCGGGTGACCCGGTGGAAA
>TARA_R110001599_G_scaffold82335_1_pt1 | contig 24004 bp, 18 predicted proteins | sample TARA_R110001599 | Tara Oceans TARA_R110001599 (sample SAMEA4398360) | marine metagenome | biome: Polar Biome; feature: [MES] marine water layer (ENVO:01000295) within the mesopelagic zone...; material: water (ENVO:00002006), including particulate matter (ENVO:01000060) such as......
GGAGGTAAGGATAGTATCTTACATGTTATGAATCAGTACATGATTTCATACACACAAAAAGAAGCAGGATTTGAATCTTCTATAAAAGAAAAAATTTTGTTTGTCGATGCTCCTGAAAGTTTAATGGTTATGTGTTCTAAGTTAAAGAAGCTGCTTGTTCTGGAAGGTGAAGATGAAGTTATACTAGCTGATACAAGTGTAAAGCTTATGCAGAAGCTACATCAAATGTATAGTGGTACTGTTAAGTTTGAAAGTGGAAATTCCATGGTCCTTGATTTGTTTAAAGCTGAATACATATACGATAATTTTTGTTGTAATAAAATAGGAATATTCTATAAGTTTAAGGAAGAGCTTAACGCAATTAAGAAAGTCTATGGAGATAGTATATGCACTGATTTAGATGAGTTTAACAGCACAGATAAGTCTATAGCCTTGCAAATTGTCAGTGGAAGAGAAGGAATATCTTTGCGTAATGCTAAATATTTAGTATATTACAACATAGATTTTAGTGCTACAAGTTACTGGCAGTCAAGAGATAGAATGACTACTAAAGAAAGACTTGAGAACGAAGTGTTTTGGATTTTCACAGAAGGAGGAATAGAAAGTAAAATATATAAAGCAGTAAGCAAAAAGAAAAATTATACTTTAAATCATTTCAAAAGAGATTTATTAACTTTAAATTAAATAATATGAACAGAGTACAAAGTAGTTTAGAATTATTAAGAATAATGGCAATCAAATTTTCAGAAGAAGCTGATAAATTGAATGAGAATTTAGAACAAAAAGAAACAATTAAAACCAAGCAACATGACTGAAGCAATAGGTTGGCTGTGTTTAGCCTGGGTAGTAATGGTAGTAGGAAAGTCAATAGCGAAGAAGTTATGGCCAGAAGACTGGAAATAATGACAGAACAACAAATACAAGCGAAGAGAATTAAACAATTAGAAGCTGAAGGGTACTATGTTATCAAGCTTATTAAGACTAATAAGAATGGGATACCTGATCTTGTTGCTATACCTCCTAACTGTGGGGTTATATTTTCAGAAGTAAAAAAGCCAAAGGGCAGGGTGTCTGCCTTACAAGAATTTAGATTAAAAGAATTAGAAAAGCATGGAGTCAGAACAGAAGTATATAGAGGATGAATTTGAATTGGACGAATACTTTCTAAAACAAATGCATACATTTGAATTGGATGTAAAAAATAAAATAGCATCTAAAATAGATGAGCTAATAGGATTAAAAAGCACAGATGGAAAAATACAAAGCATAGCTGGTTATATTAATTTAAAAAAAGATATTGATATATTTTTTGTTTTAGATTACTATAGAGAAGCTGATTGCGCTCCTACTGTACTAATAGACGTTAACGAAATAGAAGTAGACAGATACCTAGACTATATAAACTCTAATAAATATATTAAATGAATCGTTCAGAAAAATTAATAATAGAAGCTGTAGAGTCAGCAACAGGTGTTTCTGATATAATTAGAAAGACTAGAAAAAGAGAATATGTTGATGCTAGACGAATAGCCTACATGATATTCAGGGAAACACAATTTTACACGTTTAAAAAAATAGGTGACTTGTTTAATAGAGGTCATGACACTGTATTGTTTGGAATTAGATCAGGTCAATCACTTATAGATTTTGACCCAGAGTTTAAAGAAAACTATTTACAATGCCTTGCTAAGATTGGGACTATAAACACTGAAAAAGAACAGATAAGACAAAAAATATTAGATTTAAAAAGAAAGTTATTAACACTAGAAAAAATAGAAAATGGATTATAAATTTGAAGACATACAGAAGATAATAGACTTTAAAAGTTGGGTAGATAAAAAGAAGATTGATGAGCTTCTTAGAATTGATTGTACGATGTACACTAACCTGGGATTAGATAGTTTAAAGAAAGATCGTGAAGAAACAAAAAGAAGATCAAAAGTCATTTACAAAGCTATATCTAAGATAGATGAGGCTTTTGGTAAAAACCTAATATACCAAATGGATAGTTAATAACTATTTTGTTTTTTATTGTTTTTTTATGTTAAATTTAGGAAACAATTATAAAATGGCAATACAAATACACAACCATAATTCCATAAATTTTATAAATCTTTTAATGGAAAGAATAAATTCACTTAGTGACGATATTTACGAATCACTAATGGATGAAGATACTGAATCTCTAAAGTCCTCAATAAGAGAGTTGCAGATAGTTTTACGAGAAACACAAAAAACAACTGAAGATGAGTACTAAAAAAGACGTAGGATACAGGCCAAGACTTACTGAGGAAGAAAGTGAGATGATAAATAGTCATAGAGCATTAAGAGTAGAATGCGAAACCAATGGGATACCAATGAGTGATGTAAATCATTATTGGCACAAGGGCAAAAGCTTTTCTCTCCATGTAAAAAATAGTGGAGTAAACCTAGACAAAGTAAGAGAGGACATGATTAAGGCTATGAACAATCATTCTCCTTCATATCCTAAGATAAAAAGAAATAGATCAGAAGATGGTCACTTATTAGTTATAGATCCTGCTGATATACACATAGGAAAGCTTGCAACCAGCTTTGAAACAGGCGAAGACTATAACTCTCAGATAGCAGTAAAAAGGGTTAAGAAAGGCGTAAAAGGAATTTTACAAAAATCAAATGGATTTAATATAGATAAAATTCTTTTTGTTGGTGGTAACGATATACTTCATATAGACGAACCTCATAGAAAAACTACTGCAGGAACACCTCAAGATACTGATGGGATGTGGTATGAAAACTTTATGACTGCTAAAAAACTTTATATAGATGTTCTAGAGACATTGATGTCTGTAGCTGATGTTCATTTTGTATACAATCCTAGTAACCACGATTATATATCTGGATTTATGTTATCCGATTCTATACAGTCTTGGTTTAGGAAGTCTAAGAATATAACATTTGATTGTAGTATAGCTCATAGAAAGGGATTTAAGTATGGTCAAAATTTAATTGGAACTACACATGGAGATGGAGCAAAGCTCGCTGACCTTCCATTAATAATGGCTAATGAGTTTTCAAGAGAATGGGCTGATACAAAACATAGATATGTTTATACTCACCACATACACCACAAAAGTTCAAAAGACTATCATGGAATTACAGTTGAATCATTGAGGTCTCCAAGCGGATCAGATTCCTGGCATCATAGAAAAGGATATGGAGTTGGTGGCATAAAAGCAGTAGAAGGTTTTATACATTCAAAAGACCATGGTCAAGTAGCAAGGTTAACTCATATATTTTAATGATTAAAAAAGAATGGCACTTTATGGATAAGGCTAAACAAAGAAAACAAACTCCAGTTTATACAGGAGTATTAATGTATTTCCCAGATGCTATAAAAGAAATAGCACAATGCAGTTATGCAGGACAACAACAACATAACCCTGACCTTCCGTTAAATTGGGATAGAGATAAGTCAGGAGACGAATTAGACGCTCTTACAAGGCACTTAATGGAATGTGGCACTGTAGATTCCGATGGAGTTAGACACTCTGCTAAAGTCGCTTGGAGAGCTTTAGCAAACCTGCAAAAAGAAATAGAAAATGAAGGATCAAATTAACGAACAGATACTAAGAGAAAAGTTAAAATCTAATCCAGATTATAAGTTAATACAAAGGCTTCAGCAATTACTTGATGAACTAAGTTAATCTAAAGGACCTTTACTTTTTAACAAATTAGTAGAACCACTTCCTCTTAATTTGCTTTTAGTATTTAACAAGTTAGAAGATTTACCTGATTTTTCTTCTTTTCTAATTCTCTTAACTCTTTCCTTTACTTGTTGATCATTAGGTGCTTTTTGCCCTTCTTCTTCCAACAAATCAAAAGCTTCATCTTCTAAGTCACGCTTCTTATCTATTACTTTCATTTTAGATATATTCTTAAATGCTCTTTCTGATAAGTAACCTACTTCGCTAAATGGTAGTAATCCAACTACGTGTAGAGCGTAAGCTCCAGCTACACCATTTAATTTATCAAGAGCTTCAGGAGTTAACTTCTTAGAGCTTTTTTTACCAAAGTATTCACTGGTTACCTCTCCACTTTGAATTGTCATTATCATATCTTTAAGTAAGATTAGCTTTTTTCCTCCAATACCTAAGACACCTAACTGATCTCCCAATTCCTTATCGGTCTTAGCAAAGAATTTAAAAGGGTCGTCATCTCCTTCTTGCATTATTGAAAGCATACTGTTTGCTTGGGCTAATGCTAAATCATTTAAAACAGGAATAGGAACAAATACATCGGCAACAACATTACCTATACGACCTGCCAATCTTGCATCAAATTCTTTATCTTTTTTATTCTTATTTTTTTGTCTGTTTTTAAATGACGTTAAATTAGGATCTTCTTCTTCTCCTGTATACATTCTAGCTACATTAGAAAGCATTTGAGTTATACCTAAGCCAAACGCATTAAACATTGCTGTTTCTACAACTAATCCTCCTAAGGATTTAGCTGCAGCAGTTTTATCTCCTGGCAATGCAGTAGGGTTTCTAACAAGAGTATTTAAATCAGAATACATTCTTGTTTTTTGATTTAACAAGAAGTTAGCAAATGGGAATAGTGTTTTTCTAATAATCTGAGTTTGTAAATCTTTTTTCGTAAACAATCCACCCTGTAAGTCAGAGTCAGATGTATTCTGTTGTCTGTCTACTTGTTGTTGAGCATATTGAGCTGCCTCTTTATCAAGTGGTTTAGTAAAATCGATATCCCCTGACTTTACACCTTTTTTGTCCATTGCCTTTAAATAATAAGCAATGAAAGAAGCTCTTGCGGTTTGAACATCAGGAGCTACTAATAGCTTATCGATAATAGCCTTATTACCCTTGTCTATTGCATCTACTACCTTTCCAGGTATCGATGTTGCAGATTTTTTTATTCTAGAATCAACTCCTTCAATATCACCCTGAGAACTTGCTCCTCTATTCGCAATTGGCAATCCTGAATTGTTTATTGCATTTTGAACGTCTTTATTAAATATTAATGCAGAAGCTTTAGAGGTGTTAATAATACCTGCATTTACTGCAGTACTAAATATAGGTACAATCTGTTTTAAAGGTTGAGTTATTCCACCTAAGGCTTTTACAACCCCAAACGTAGCAGCTTTATTTAAAACCTTTAAAGCTTTTTTCTCATCCTCTTTTACTCTTTGACCTGTTCTTTTTGCGTCTATGTAATCTATTATTCTTTTCTTAACAATATCTCTTGACTTATCATTTGGAAATACCTCATTAAATGACTCCGAAGCAATCGCTCCTTTTATTTGTTGTATTGCTCCAGCTGTATTAATATCTGTTAAAGCAGCTTTTAAATTAGCCATGTTCTGAGAATCAAATCCTAGGTTTAGAATCCTTCCTTCTTTTAATTTACTAGGTTTAGTTGACTCTTCTAATACACCTGTCTTTTTACTGTACACACTACTTGATCCATCAGGGTTAAAAAGAGGTTTTGTTATATCCCTTCCTTCTGTCTCAGACTCTACGCTAATATTCTGAATGCTTCTAGGTATATAGTTAGTATCCTTGCCTAGGTTTTTATTGTAAACATTCAGAGATGTCTCAGCTAAAGCGTCATAGTTAGAGGCCCATACATCTGTAATGTACTTTACACCCTCTAAGTTTGCAGGATCAGCCTTAGACTGAACCTCAGAAATATTATTTGAATCTTTCACAAGCCTATCATAGGCTTCTTTAATTAATTTACCTTTATTTTGATTTTCTAAATCACTTGATTTAAGAAGGTCTTTATAAGTGTTTTCTATTAATTTCTTGCTATCAGCAAAGTCTTTTACTTCTTGACCAGGAGTAAATCTTTGGATCTCACCAAGTATACCTCTTTCAATATCATTGGCTAGGTCAAAGAATTTTCCAACTTTCATTACTTTTTTCTTGAAAGCTTTAGCGTAATCTTTAAGTATATTTTCAGAATCTCTTTCAGCTTTAGCAGCTCCATTAATAGCTTCTGTCACCCCTATTTTATCCATAACCTTAGCTCCCTTTTGTTGAGAAGCAAACATTAATTCAAAAACATTAGGCAGTGTTGCTATACTTGTATTCCAATACCTTCCACCAAACCAACTTCTTGAGGTGCTAGTTATCTTGTCTTTAACCAAAGACAGCATGCCTTTAGAACCCTTAGCCTGTTTAAGAATAGACTTCATCCCACCTGTACTTTGATTTGTTTCAAAGTTTAGAATAGCATCTAAAGCTTTCATCTTTTCTTTTGTAGTAAGAACACTCATATCCATTTTTAGAAACTCTCCTAGAAGTTTCTTTTGCTCTTTAGTTACCTCAACATCGCTGTCGGCTATAACTTGCTTTGCGTTTATTTTAGCATTAGATATAGCTTGTTTAAGAGCCTTTTCTACAGCATCTTTCTTTTCATTAGCAGCCTTCTCTTTACCTTCTTCAGTAAGCGTATTCCCATCCAAAGAGATCAATAGATCTCTCATCTCCTCAAGAGTTAAATCATTCGCATCTAATCCAGTTAAATCTTGGAAAGCTTTTTTCTGTAATTCGTAATCTTTTTCTTTTTGAGCTTCCTTTTCTTTCTTAGTATATTCATCTGCTTTCTTAGTGTCAAAAGGAGTGGCTGTTTTTAGTCCATTCTTTGTTTGTTTAGTTGGCATGAGACCATCTTTTATTTCTCTTGCTTTTTCTAAGTAAGCATCAATGTCATCTACTTTTGAAGGGTTTATCTCTGAAAAGTTTTTAGCCGAATCAGATAAGCCTGCTTCTTTTGTTTTAGAGTTTTTCTTTATTGTTTTTCTAAGGGAGTTAGATTCGTCTAGCTTTTTTTGATAGTTAGCATCATTCATTGTTTTTTCTACATAGTCAAGTAGCTCGCTTACGGTTTTAGTGTTATTGTACTCTATGTTACTAACCTTTCTAAGTAATGTATTTGCTTTATTTGTAGTAATTCTACCTGCCTTTAATAGTAAATTTATTGAAGACTGTAAAGCTTTTCTTTTAGTTTTCTGGTCGTTCTTAGCATCTCTAGCAATTTTAGCTTCCTTTCGCAAGTCTTTCTTCATTGCTGCATAGTCATTAGAAACCTTAATGGTAGTTGGCTTTCCAATTCTTTTCATACCCAATAGCTTCTTAGCTGTAGGTGGCTTTATTTCTACACCTAACTTAGAACTCACATCTCTAAGTATGTTTTCTCTTTCTATGTCTGTAGATTCCTGGAACAACTTAGAACCTTTTAAATAAGAGATAGCATTGTCTGCAATCTTCTGAGGATTAGTATCTTTACCTACCCCTCTATTCTTGGTCTTTTCAACTATACCATCTACAATGGAGTCTACTCTTTCCTTGTTCACACTCATCACTTCCGCTTCTACTTCTGCTTCTGCTTCCGCTTCTACTTCTTCTTCTGCTTCCGTTTCTTGCTGAGTATCGATCCGTACTTCGCCTTCCACTTCCGATACACTTTCGGTTGATTCAGCATTAGATATATCTCCTGTTTTTTTGTTTTGAATGGCATCTTGTTTTTCTTTTATTAGTTTATCTTGTTCCTTTAATATGTTAGAATCTGATTCTAAAACAACAGGTAATCCTAACCTTTCGTTAGCTTCATTTTTTGCCTTTAAAGATTCAATGGCATCTTCTCTTGTTACATTAATTTCTACAGTTCCTTCTGACTCTCCGTTTATAATTTCTTGAGCCTGTATCTTGTCTTTGTCATAAAGAGCTTGAAGCTGAGAATCTACATCAGCTATCCTGTCGTCAATATTCTTCTTTAAAGGGCCTTCTAAACCTTCTCTTTGGTTTATTAAGTTTTGTCTTTGTGTAAGTAAATCAGAAGCAGGCTGCATGTTTTCTGAAACAACAATAGTTCCTTTTGTTTTATTTTCAGCAGTTTGCATATTATATATTTCAGTATATGCATTTGACGCCTCTAATGATGATAAAGAACCTTCCTCTATTAAAACATCTAAAGTTGCTTGTATGTCACCTATGTCTGAAGCTATAGTTCTAACTAAATCCGCTCTTCTGTTTCCTGACAATAATTTTTTACCACCAAGAGTGCTTGTTGCTCCAATAGTCATTACAGCAGTCTCTAAAACATTTGCCTTAGTAATTTTAGTATCCAGAACATTTTTACCTATAGTTTCGTTTACTAAATAGTTAATCCCTTTTTCAGCAAATAAAACTGGCAATTCCTCCACAAAAAGTTCCTTAAAGTTTTCTTTACCCAAAGCAATCCCCTTGTCTACTAGTTGTTTTTTAGTAAAGCTTTTCCCTTTTTTTAAAGCTAAGTTTTTCACTTGGTCTTTAATGCCCTGGAATCCCACTAAGAGCTTCTCGTTACTTCCTGCTAATCCAGAAAATATTGCATCTAATGTTGATATTGCTTGACCTGCATTAACCGCTATTTCCATGGATTCTGTTTCACTCATCCCTGTAGCCATTAGCTGAGACCTTATATCGTCAACATTATTAACTACACCACTGACAAAAGATGCTCCAGCCATTCCTAGTTTCCCAGCCGTAGCTGCTTTTACATACTTTTCAAGATTTAAGTTTTTGTTTAATTTTTTACCAGTTCTTATTAAAGCAAATAAATTTGTAAGAGTATTTACACCACCCTTTAAAACTGATCCAGATGTCCAATTAATAACTTCCTTAGAAACATCTTTTGCTGTTTCTTGTATTTTTCGTATTTCATCAGAAGGGATTATACCATCCATTCTTACATTTGAATTTTTATCAAACACAGTTCCATTAGTACCTACAACATATTCTTTTCCCTTATAATATACAGGTTTTCCTTGTTGAAAAGAAGCCACTGAAGCCTCTCCGTACTCCCTTTCAAACCCCTTACCCGTCTCCGAGAACATGGAGCTTAACCCTGCTAAAAGACCTTTCTCATCACCACCCATTGCAGCTATACGTTGGTCAACAGCTCCAGGAATCCCTGCAACAAAATCCATAGCAAAACCAGTTAACGCAGTTACACCTGTTTTAGCTACTTCTAAAAGTCCCTGTCCACCTTCTGACCACCCACCTTCTTGTACTGAATTGTAAAGTCTTTTTCTTTTCTTTAAATCTGTATCTTCCTGTAGCTCTTTTAATTTAGGAAATGAATCCATTGTAGAGTTTACTGACTTAACAGAATTAACAAATTCAGCTGAAAGTTCTTTTTCTTCAGCTTTAAGTGTTTTTAATGCTTCTTCATCTGTAGTTAATTTTTGAGCAGAAAGATTGGCTTCTAATTGCTTACTTGATTCATTTAGCTTTAAAGCCTTGTAAGATTGTAGTTTTTCGTATTGTCTTTTTTCCAAGAGAAACTGATCTTCTTCATCATCTCCAAAAAGGTTATTAAAAAACTTATATATTGAGTTTTCTCCTCTTGTATTTTTTTTCTCCCACTTAAAATAATCATCAGAATCAACTTCATTCTTTTGAAGAATATCTTCACCTAAAGAGCTTTCATTAATATCATCTTCAGTTAATTCAACATCATCATAGTTATTTAATGATTTAAATTTTGTTTTTTCAAAAAGTTCAATTGAATTCAGTAAATCAGAATCAATATCAGATTCCTTCTTGAATTCTGTTTTACCTGTTTCAGGATTTAAGAATCCATATTGTTTTTCTCTGTTTCTTAATCTTTCTTTGTCAAAATCCGAAAGATTACTATCGTCAATAGATAAGGTTAAACCTTTACTTAATCCTTCATCAGGATTTAATCCTATATATCCAGAGTTTTGAAGTGTTGATATTTTATTGTTTTTTTCTTCAAGGTCAAATATTGCATTATCATCAGATTCAATGGCGTCATATATGTCTTGAGATGGCGCATCACCTCTATTGAATATAGCTTCTAATTGCTGTTCATTTGCATCTGGATTAGCTTCTATTAATCTAGAAGTTTCTTCATCATAAAGCTTTACTTGATTTCTATAATCTTCAACAGGAACTGTCTCAACTACTTCTTCAACTTGCTCAACGTTTACTTCTAAACCATCCGAAGACCCAAGCGGTGTTTCCGTTTCTGTAGTGGATACCGTAACTGCCTCTTCCCCATCTGAAGGAGTAACGACAGGGTTTTTTTTTTCAGTATCAATAGCTTCTCCTACAAGCTCTAGTGTTCCATCAGCGACTAGTGAGTCAAACTGCTCTCCATATTTTGAACGAAGTTCTTCTTCTGAATACTCATTTCCTGCTGGTGTTTTATAACGCTTCATTTTTTTTTTATTTAAGTTTAGTAATAAATTCAGCTACAGCTCCTTGTAGCTCTTGGTAACCTTCGTCTGAAGCACCTGCGATATCTTTTACTTTTTGAATTACAATAACTCCTTCATCATCCATTGCTTGAATTATTAAATCATCACCATCAGAATCCACTTTAAATCCTTTAGGAATATCTAAACCAAGCGCTCCGTAGGCAGAGATCATATTCTCTTTAACTCCTCCAACTAAAACATCCATATTATTACTATCTCCACCATACTGATTAGCTTCATCGGCATTTTCAAAAACTGTTTGTAGCTGTTCTTTTAACGTTGTTTTATCCTCTCCAGCTTTATATGTCTGTGTAAGACTTAGTTCTTTAGTACTTCCATATGTCTTATCTCTTGTTCCTGAACCTGTTTGAGAAACATTATCGAAAATGGTATTACCTTTTTTCTTAAAGTTAGATAAAGCTAGGTCAGCTGATACGCCACCTGCATTAATGTACTCATAGTTTGACATAACAAAATCTTCGCCAGATGTTTCTTTAAACACCTTTTTTCCATTTTCTTCTGCTACATCTCCAAACTTCATTTCAACATCTTTACCGTTTAAGTTAAATGAAACAGATGTTACTATCTCCTTATCATTGCCATCAGGACCTGTTATAATGGAAGTAGTTTCCTTTATACTACCATATTTTAATCCAGATAAACCTTGAAGCTCTTGTAATGATAACTGCATTTCTTCAGGAGTTTTTGCACCCCTTAAATTATTAAGACTTGCAATTGTTCTTACGCCTTTATCTATCTGTGTTTTGTTTCCTAGTTTTGCAGGAGTATTAGGGTCAAACTGACTTTGTTTTGTTCCTTTTGTTACTTTTCTTTGCAATCCTGCAACTAAACTTCTTCTATTATAACCTTTAACAGCTTCTATTTGTTCTTCTGTCATTTCTGGAACAATAGCATTGTTTGAGTTTGCAGCTGCAATCCTAGAATATTTAGGAACAGTAACTTTTTTTGCTTCTAGATTCTCATCTAATATATCAACTGTAAATGTCTCCTTTTTTTGAGCATCTGTTAAATTATCGTAGTCAGTAAAAGAAACTAGTTTACCTCCCATTCCGTTTTCACTAGTGAACAAACTGGCTACATGCTCTATATTTGTTGTGTTGGCTGCTACTTGATTATTGACGCTTGCTTTTAGATCTGGATTATTTCTAGAGTCAGCAATAACATTTCCTACCATTAGTCCACTTTTATCCTTAACCATTATCTCATAATTAGTTCCAACTGCACTATTAGCAAAATCCTCAACTTGGTCAGTAATATATATCCTATCAGCTCTTGTATTTGCTTTGTGCTTAAGAGCCAAAACACTCATTCCACTTTGTCCGTCTATATAAATTGGTTTACCGTCTTTATCTAATTTGCGAACTAAAGTTTTAGTTTTCTCGTCAACTTCCATTTTATAAAAATCAACTATACCCATGCCTTTATCATCAAAATTAACATCAACACCAGCTAACGTACCTATTTGAGTTTGTATCTGTTGCTTAATAGCTTCTAATTCACCAGATTGTGGCTTAACAAAAATTTGTTCTCCTTTATCATTAGTAATATATTTTCCTTTTGCTCTTTCTTCAGTAACATCTATTTCATCTCCAAATGTTTTAACAAAATCAGATAAAATTTCAAAAGTTTGTTTTCCGTTTTCTTGAAATATTAAATTTTCTTCAGGAGGAACATTTCCATTTCTTACAAGTTTTTCGCTTATAAATGCATCCTCTTTAAATTTAGCCAAAGATTCAACCATTTTAGCTGCAGCTGTATCATTACTAGGCATGTTCTCGGCAGCATACTTCTCAGCTTCACGAATTGATTTTGAAGTGGTTTTTTTAAGGTCAAGACGTTGCTTATCTATATTAGCTTTCCAATCTTGTACATCTTTTATTCCTTTATCTATAGCTGCAAACTTTGATTCAAGTGGATTACCTCCAATTAAACCTTTATCTAATGCCGCTATAGTTCCCTGTAATGCGTTGCCCATAATTTAATGCTTTAGTTTGTTGGTACTGTGATTTGCCCTGATGCAACTGCTGCTGCTATCTGTTCTGGTGTCATTAAAGCTATCTGTTCTGGAGTTAAACCTGCTGGTGTTGGAGTCTGTCCGAACCCAGCTATACTTCCAGCTGCTGATTTTATACCTCCAAGAGCAGTAGTCAGAGCGCCTCCAACAGCGGTAAGACCCTCTCCAAGTGAAGTTCTACCATACCCTTCAGTTCCAAAACCATCCAAAGTTCCTGCTCTACCTATTTGTCTCATTTGTTTACCTGTAAGTTCACCTCCAGGTTGTGTTGCTTTAAAAGCGTCAAATTCTGCTTGAGCCGCTTTATCGCCTCCTAGTCCAGCAACTGCTTTTCCTTCTGCGCCTCCAAAAGCACCTATCCCTGCGGTTAAAGCGCTAGTTCCTGCACTTATAAAAGCACCTGTTGCTGCTGCATCTAATTGATTTGCTTCATTTCTCTTAGCGTCAGCCTTTAATCCTGCTGCTGCTGCCCTATCATCTTGTAAAGCTGAAATTCTAGCTGCATCCATTTCAGACGCTGCCGCACGTTTCATATCAATGTCTAATTTTTGCATCGCAAATTTATCAGCAATTTGTCCTGTCCCAATATCCTGGACTTGTTTTACTTTTCCTGCAGTTGCCGCAACACCTCTTTGATCCCCTTCTTGAGCTGCTTCTAATATCTGAGAACCCTGCACATTTGAAAGTTGAAGTTGTTTATCGTAAATATCTGTAGTTGCTCTAATTGCATCATAGAAATTTTCCTCTAATCTAGCTACGGACTCTTGTTCTAATTGATCCTGCTTAATTTCTAATCTACCTGCTTCTCTTGCTGCTTCTTTGGCTGCGCTCTGTGCCATGAAACCTTTTGCTGCTTGACCTCCTACTGCTATAGTTGCTGCTGCTATTGTTGTAAATGCTGCCATATTATAATGTTTTTATCATTTCTGTGTTATAACTATCTCCTTTTATATACCCATTTTTTTTGTAAATATCAATAAGAGAGTCTGACTTTAATAAAGCATAAGAATATTTACACCCATTAAGCTTTAATGTTTCCGTTAAAACTTCAATTAAAAAAGACAAAGCTTCTCTTCTTTCGGTTTTTTTATCATATTCAAAGTTAGATACAATCCAATCACACCATCCTACTTTTGAGTTAGTTATATATATATAACCTGCACAAACAGGTATTTCTCCATCATAAACCACTACGCCACCTTTTCCATCTTTTGGTAGAAAATCTCTTGGAGGTGGTGTCCATCTCCAATCTTTCCACCATTTAGTTAAAATGGTATCGTAGTCGTTTTCATTTAATTCTCTTATAGTAAATTTCATTTACGCAAAGATACAAAAAACTAAGGATTACTTTTGAATACTTGAGAATCTACAGTAAACAGTTCTACAGCAGATGTATTGTCGTTTGTTACTTTAAATTCCATGTAATATCCTGTAGCTCCATAAGACTCAGCAACAGGGTCTTTAAGCACTAATATATATGCATTATTAGGTATTGTAGATCCAATAGGCAAGAAATTTGATGCATCAACCGTTAACGTTTTTCTATCACTACTAATTGAAGTTATAGGACCTACAGCTACAGGTGAGCTGAAGTTGTTAGGAGCAGAAATAAGAGTACTAAAATTTAACTCATCACCTATAGATATTATTCTAGATGTTGGAGTGCTAAATTCAACCGTAATTATACCAGTTGACGCACCTGTTGAAGAAAGTAATTTACCTATTCCTTGTGTAGATCTTAACGCTAAGTTCTCTGTACCTGATATTCTTTTAATGTAAGCAAAGAAGCTACCCTCTTTCTTTACGAAATCTGTCTGAGGCATAAAACCTGCTCCCAAATCAGTTACTAAACTTATATCCCATGAGTCGTCACTTTCTAATTCAATTGTTTTAAAAACTTTAACAGTAGTAGGTTCTTGATTAAAAACCCCAGTTAAAGTAGAGTCATAATCAACTCCATAATAGTTGTTACGTCTTTCATTGGTGTTATGTCTGTATAAATTTCCACCTTTAAAGGTATATAAATACTGATTCATTCCTAATATAAAATCAGGGAAGTAGCTATAAAAAGAAGGCCATCCCTTTACTGATTCACTATATGTTACTGTGTAATTTTCCATATTTTTATTTAAGGTATAGTTGAACATGTTCCCCCTGAACATTCTAAAATTGATGCGACTTCATTTTGACCACCAGAAGATAATATTTGCATTATTCTAAAAGGGCCTGTTTGTGTATCAGTACTTGTAGCTGCATACGCATAAAATCCTGGGGCTAATATTCCACCTAATATAACATCGCCAGCAGCAACTGTTAAGTAATCCTGACATGCTAACGTTTCTTTTTGGATAGACAGAGTTCTGTTTGTTCCGTCACAGAAAGTACTACATATAGGTTGTACGCTAGATATAAATATTTTATCCGTACAACTTGCACAACCAGCTGTAGAAATTATAACTCCATTACTATCTACTGTAATAATAGATTGACCTGAGCCATTAAAAGCACTAGCAATTACAGTATAATTTCCTGCTGCTAATGGTGTTTGACCATTTTCATCGGAAAAAACAAAGTTATAAATCTCAGGTTCAGGAGCGCCTGGGGAGTTAGGATACTGAGTTCTATGATTATAACTGTAGTTGTAGTATATAGTTTGTTCAGAATTTCCACACACAAGGCTACTACCTTGATTAAAACTAGCTTGTCTGCTTGATAGTGGGTTTGGACAAGAACCAGGATGTCCCAAGTCTAATGCCCAAACAGTACCACAAGGTGAGAATATTTCTACTGTCAGAGTATTGTCTCCAGTATCTGTAGGTTTTGGAATAACAATTGCAGCACGACCTGGTTCAGTCGCAAAAGTGTTTAATTGGTTGCTAGCAACAGTATAATTATTAGAACCATTTGCAACCCAAGACTGAGTTGCACAATCGTAATCATAAAAATCATTATCAGGAGCTGAATTATAAGGACTATTTGCCACAATCCCACATACATTATCAGCTGCTACAGAAGTCATATAAACTGGTAGTCCTGCAGGAGCTGTTATAATTCCATTCTGTGGAGCAGCTAACGTATTGTAAGTGACACCTCGAAAAGTAAACAATATACCGCTAGTTGAAACAGCACTAAAATATATAACTATAGCTCCAACATCAGCTGCAGTAGAACCTGTATCTATTTCTATTTTGAAAACACCGCCACCTTGAAGATTAGGATTAGGTACACCTAGACTACAATCACACCCTGAAGGAGGGGGTGGGGGTGCTGGAGTACATGTTCCAGTAGCTATAACAATACCATACTGTATTTCAATATATGTGCTGTCAGCTAATATTACAAACTGGCTAGTTGCTGTATTGTTTATTGCTGTTACTCCACCATCATCTAGAAAAACGTAGTTCCCAATACCTGGGGTTGCCAATGTTTCAGGAGTAAAAACTATTGGAAACACGTAAGGGGGGCCTGATACATTTTGTGCGTTTTGTGCAAAGTAATAATTTATTGTTGCAGCACCACAAGTATCATCTGCTTGAACACTAGAACCTAGGAAACTATCTAACTGTATAGGGCAATCTGTTTGAAAAGTAAAAAAAGTATCTTGAATAGGAGCGTAATAATCAATATTAATAACACTAGCGCTTACTATGTTTTTAGGTATAACCTGAGTATATACCCTTGTTCCACCTCCCCTTAAGTCAAGCTGATTAGAATTAACTGTAATAGCTTGAGAAGTTCCAGAAGATGCATATGTTCCATCTGTTTGTATATTATAGACAAGAATTGGAGGTGTGGTCGATGGGGTTTGCCCAGGCTGTCCATAATAAGTTGGCTCACCAGATGGAGTATTAAGTCCAACTGGCCCTCCTACATTGCCTATATATGTAAGCTGATTATATGTCTGTCCATTATATGTGGATAAAACACCATCTGGCTTCGTAAATCCAGTAATAGAATATACAACTACAGCTCCAACATCTGTCCCTCCACTTATTTCTGCTAAAAAAGTGCCTCTTATATCTGAAGATTCTCCTGCGATTTCTCCACAAGGCAAAGCACAAGCAGGGCATATTATTTCAGGTGAAAGAAACCCTCCTACTTGTTCTCTATATATACCATTAAACTGATAAAACCCATCTGGAGATTTAATCAATAAATTAACATCATCGTAAACAGATATTGCTGTTGCGAAGTTTTCAGAATCAATAAATTTATTTACTACACTCATTTTTTTTAATTAATTTTAATATTTAACACGTACCTAAATCGTTTAGTGGTTCATTTGTTGATATTATTTCTGTAGCACAAAACTCTTCACCTTGACAAATTGGGCTGCTACATTGTTTAAATATAGTTTGCTGGTTTCCATCACAATCAAGATATGTGATTTGTAAAGTATTGTCATAAGGTATACTTTTATATCTATTACAAACTGGTGGAGGCGGTGGGCCTCCAGTACATCCACAACAAGAATCTAAAGCGGTAACATCATAACATAACTCTATAGGTGTAGGGCTTCTTAAATCCCAAACTAAATACAAATAAGTATTAGCTGTGTTATAAATGAATTGAGCCTCGTAATTTTCAGGACCTCCTGAAATTGGAGTTGCTGTATTTAATAATGGAAGTAATACATCAATATCTACTTCATCGTAATTTGTATTAGTTGATAGGTATTTTAGTTTTCCTGCATTAGGATTAAACTCATAAGTTTGACCTGCATTTTGTCTAATCTGCATAATAACAGTAGATCCTTCAGGAGGTAAAGATCCAAAAGAAGCAGGTCCAGTTGACTCTGTAAATAAAGAAACACCATCTGATTCTAAAACAATAGAATTAGTGCTGTAAGGACTTAAATAAGATCCTTGTGTCCACCTGTATCTTACATCTGTAGTTAAAGGAGCGTCTCCTTCAAAGTTTACAACTATTTCTTTAACTGTTACGTCTGGAGCTATTGGACATTCAAAATTAATATCATAGTCAGAAACAACAATTGGTGTAGTGGTCACTTCCACATATCTAGGGCTGTTTTGTGTTTTATTAAAAGAAACACTACCTATCCCTGAGACATCTTGATTTATAACTTCAGTTCCATTCCATATAGCAGTTATATTTACTTGACCATTTACGTTATATGAAAAAGGTATTGTACCTATTACAGTAGTACAATCAAGGTTTAGTGTATAAGGATCTTCTCCATTTGTTACTGTTAACACATATCCGCACTGTTTTTCTTCTGGTGGCTGAGGTATAATTTGTGTATTAGAGCTTAAAACATATTCATTCATGTATGGATCGTATCCACCTAGTTTTTGAGTTTCAAAAGAAGTTGTAAATAAGTCTCTAAACCAAGAACGCATTCCTACTGTAGATATTACATTTAATTGGTCTGTTTTAGCAGATCCTCCTTTTAATTCTATTACTGAACTTCTTTTTGAGTCCGTAAAATAAACATTATAACCATAAGAAGTAAAACTCTCTGGATTACTACTTATTCCATACTCTTCAATTCTAGCTAATTGAGTACCAAGAACCTCAGGTACTGATGTTATAGCTCCACCTGCTGCTGCATCAGAAAGTAAGTTTTTACCTACTAACAAATAAGATATCTTATCTTCTTGAAGAGTTAAGATGTCTGTCTGTCTTGAATGCATTTTTCTAATCGGTCCGTATGATGTTTCTAATGTTTTAAAATTAGCTAAAGCCAGGTTAAATTGATTTAACTTATTTAAGTTAGTTTCTTGATTAAAAACTCCACTATAAGTTACATCAGCAAACCTATGACTTTCTTTGTATTGTTCTTCTGAAACAGATGTTACTTTTTCTCCAAGTTGTATAAATGGTTTTGTAAGTCCAGATAAAACATGATTTTCTTCCGCTCCATTTCCAAAAGAATAAGAATTAAAAAAAGTTAAATCAACAATAGCAGGATTTGTTAAAGTTTGGTCTTGGTCAGCATCTGAGTTTCCTGACAAATGAAGTCCATTTACAATGTCAAATGTCTGTTCATTTTCATAATACAATTCATCATTTGCATCTAATGGCTCAGTTTCAAAAATAGTTAAAGTAGATGCTCTTTCTACTTGAAGATTAATACTAGCATAAGAATTTCTTGGTCTAAAACCACCACATTTAGGAGTTCCTGATTGATAACAAAACCTTAAAGGGGATGTTGGAGTAGCTTGCTGAAATCCTACATAACTATTACCTGTTGTTGCTAATCGATCCTCAAAAATCTTTATATCATCATACTGAATTTGATTATTTTGAGCATCATCATCACTACCTGATGAAATTCCATTTGTAAAATCAATATTATCTCCTAACACCCAATCATGTAAACTATCATAATCATTTGAAGATATAAATTTTTTACTCCAATCATAAAATCTACTTCCACAATTTCCTTGTCGACTATATCTAGTAGCATTAATGGTTATCTCTATAAGAGAACCTGCTGGAACAGTCCATGGAATATAGTCCCCAGGATTATCCTCATCTTCAATAGAGCATGAAACATTAACTAAAGGCTTATCTCTGCTGCCTCCACCACTAGACTCTTCTATTCTAGAATTTGGCGGTTTATTTGCCGCAAAGTTAGAGGGCTTTACTAACATGTAAGTCCCTGTTGGCTGACCACATTCTTGTGATCCTGGCAAAATATCTCCGTCAATATCTTTTTCACAAAGAAAATCTTTAGCCTCAGATCCAAAACCTAAAACTTTTGTTGTAGCGCAATTTAAAACAGGGCCATTTGTATCTGCTTTGATGTATAACACATCGTTATCTTTTACCTTGTCCCTATTGTCTCCCTGAAGCAAATAGTAAGCGTCTCCTGTCTCTTCTTCTCTAAAGAATATATTGCTGTATATTGTTCTGTAAAGTCCCTTAGACTCTTTAATTACGAATTTATATTTTGTAGCCCAATAAGGAGGGTAGCTATTCATTTGAACCCTAACACTGTTTTTGTCAACTGAATTAAAGCAAGGAATAAAAATAGTATTATCTGTATCAACTAGAGCGGTTGATGCTCTTCCGTAATCATCTAAATAAACTACTGCTATTTCATAATCTCTATTACTATGTAAACTTTGTTTTGATCCATCTAATGCATAAAAACCTTCTGCAGAAACACAGCTTATATATTCATAAGCAAAATTTCCTAATGGAGCTGGAGGTTGTACTGTTTGGTCATATTCTTCAAATTTCAGAGCAGGCGCAATAAATGAAATTACATCACTTCCAAAAGAAGATTCAATAATAAACCCCTGAGGTGTTCCACTTATTCCAAAACCAACTTTTTCCCAGTTTTGTTTAGCTACTGACGAACAAATAAACGAATCAGTAACAGACGTTCCTGTTTCTGTTCCTCCTGAAACAGGAATACAGGTGTTATTAGCTATAGGGATAAAAGAACTAATAGCATTAATGAATTCTGGGCTAGTAGCCATTTCATGAACGCTACCAAAATCTGTTTGAAGATTAAATATGAAATTATATTGAAAAATATTTTCTGGTTGACTTTGATCGTCATATGATGGGTCTCCACTATAAACAGATCCATTGTAATCAAAATCAATTCCAATTTGCGCTCCTTCAACTAACTGTATATTATCGCCTCCAAAATCAATTGATACTTTTGAATTTACAACATTAACAGCTCCGTCAATAGTGTATTGAAAACCTTCTCTGTCTCCTGTTATACTATCAGATTCTTGAAGCTCAGATATAAGTTGTAAATCATAATCAAGGTAAATAGAAGCTCCATCTTTATCGACTATGTCGTAACCATCAATGTAATTACCGTACATCAATCTATTTCCCATAATAGTTTGTGCTTGAGCAACTCTAGGAACATTGTCAAACAATCTTAATAATTGAGCTTCAGGTAATGTTGTGAATATTTTTTGATTTGTAAAAGTTATTGTTTGATCTGTACTGTCTAACCAACCCTCATTTTCTTTATTAAATCTTTCAACAACATTTATGCTTTGACTAGTGCTAAATTTAAATAAAACATCTAAATCTTTTACATTTCTACCTCCAGTGTCAAAAGTTACTTTTACTGAATTAAATATATTTCTCATCCCTTCTTGATTATAGTTGCTATAATCAAATCGAAAAGGACCAGGTGTAAAAGCATATTCGCTAAATGGAGATATCGATGAGTACTCACCATCTTCATATTGCCATCTATAGGCAAAACTAAGTAGTATTTCCTCCATAAAATTCTCTCCCCCACCTATTTGAAATTGTTCTATTTCAGGTGCGTTTAATGGTGGAGCGACAATAACTCCAATATCTTGCTCTGTTATTTGGTCAATTGTTGTGCCAGGGTCTGGATTTAGATAAGTTCTTTCAACATTTATCTTTCTAGGAGCATTTAAGTTGTCTGTAAAAAATAAAAATTCACCTATTAAGTTTATTCCATTAACTAAAAAGTCTTTGTCAAAATTTAAAATTGAAGTAGAAATTACATGATAATCTAAAACAAATGTTCTTGTATTATATGATGTTATTAAATCTACTTTACCTGTTGAAGAAACAGGGTTAGATTCATCACTAACAAACCAATATATTGTTTCATTTGCCCCATCTTCATAAGCTCCAATACATTTAGCACCAGAACTTAATGGCTGACCATTAAAATTAAGTTGAGCAATTAAATCGTTACCTTTTGAATTTTCAACAGCTCCTATTTCAGTGCCTTCTGTAGAACCCAATCTAACATTTAAAGCATCAATGTATTCACCTTGAGGTACAAGGCGCTCATCAACACTTTTATTCATTCTTCCTTTTATGAAATTTTTTGAAATATTAGGCATATTATTTTATCCATTTATTTTGACCCCTTAAGTTCATTAATAATCTACCAGGGTGTATATTGCTTAATCTTAATTTTGCATTTCTTAAAAGAGCTGATTTTTCTTTTTTAAGTCTAGTTACTATATATTCTTGAACTCCAATCTTATTGTTTAATATTGTGTATTTCATATATGCATACACAAATTCTTCAAACATTTTGTTTACACTAATTAAAGAGTCATCTCCTTTTTCCATTCCATCTGAAACATATTCCAAAACACAAAGCTCATCTGCCATGTCTGAGCTAAAATTAATAACTCCACCTGATTTATTTATACTAAACGTAGGGTTTTGATTGGCAGTCTCTGTGTTAAGTCCATATCTTCCACCTATTGGATATTCAAAATACCATACACCATTAGAAAAATAACCTTCTTGTCCGTTATAAGGGCTTTGCTGGTTTAAATATATTGATTTTTTACCTCCTGTAATTCTTTGTAAATCTATTGTAGAAGTAGAAGGTTTAAGTATATTCCCATCATGATCAAATAATATTCTACAATTATTGTCCTGCAAATAAGCATCACTCCAATTTGTTTGAATATTTTCACTAAGAGGCATTAGTGTACCATTCTTGTACAAAGATATTCTTACCCAATTTACATAATCAGAAGGCAACACAAATCTTAATGTGTCACATACTTGTAATTCAAGTATTTTTATTTCTTTTAAAGAATCGTAATTTAATTCTTGTATAGCTCTTTTTGCGTGAAAAAGTATATTATATCTTTCAACATTATTTATAAGTTTATCGTTACCAACATACATCAACATGAAGTTGTTTACAATATCCTCTAATGGTATATATTGATATGAACCCCAATTCTCATCTTCTGTGTTTGGGTTTCCTGTATTCTCGTAGTAAGTATAATCGTTTATATATGCCATAATTATTGTCCTTCTTGGTTATTTGCTTCCTGTTCCTCTACTTTCCCAAATTTAGCTACATCCATCTCTCTAACTGAAACCCCTGCATACTGAAGTATTTTGTTTATCAAGTTTGTCTCATCTGAAGCAGGTAGCTCAAAATCTTGGTAATCCGCAGCTGTCTCATCAAACGATGGCTCACCTCCAGGGAATTGAGCATATGTCCAATTAGGATCATTGGGGTATCTTACATATTGAGAAACAACTGTGCCTGTGTTATTTATTGATTCAGGATAAACTGTAATCGTGTTTCCTGTATTTATATTATTTGCACCACCTAAAACATAAGCTGGATAGATTAAACTTGGAGATGTAAGATGTGAAGAGTTTAAATAAAATATTTTATTTTGAGAAACTCTTTCTATTTCTTTTATTCCTTTTGTACTTGAAATAGAATAAGAAGAACCTATATATCCTCCTGTAAAAAAATCATTAGTTGATATTGTCAATTGAGTCTCACTATCTACACTTACTACAAAAGCACTTCCTCCAGAATATAACTCTCCTCCTGTAGTATTTACTATTAACTGACCTGCAGCTACTTGACCTCCAGATACAAAATTTGCAGAAGTATCTATTAAAGTGTTTCCTATCGAACCAAGAGTTAATGTACCTGTTGCTGTGATATTTGGATAATAGTTTATTTTATCTATTAAATAGTAATCATTAGGTAAATCAAATAAATTTATACCTACATTAATTAATCCTTTAGTAGAAGAAAAACTATCTATTACTTCAATTAAACCTTTTACTAGATCAGCATATTCGCTTCCAGAAATTCTTTTGTTTTGTTTTACTATCTGTGAATTATATTGATAGAAGTAATCTTCAAATAAATCTAACTGTGCTTGTTTTGCGTATAGGTTGAAATCATTTGGAGTAATATATCCAAAATTATTTTTATTTACAATAGAAAGAACAGTTGCTCTGACTGTATTTATTAATGATGCCATTCTTTATTTTTCTTTGAACAAAGATACAAAAAAAAAAGAGGCCTCATTTCTGAAAGCCTCTTCTTGTTTAACACCTATTTAGGTGTATTTTTAATCTACTTTATCTTCTAATATTCTTAGAACTTCCAAGCCTTCATCACTTTGAAGGAATGATGCTAAAATAAATAAAGGATCTTCACCATAAGGAACTGTAAGTAATTTCTTTTTGTTTCCTTTTAAGTTATAATAAACATCTTTTTTATTCTTCAACAACAACAAACCTTCACTAAAAAATTTAGAACATTTGTTTTGAAGAGATAATAAAGGGTCGTTAATAGACTCTAAAAAATCCTCAGGATATCTACTCGCAAACAATCTAACATCACGCTTTAACTCTGCAGATGTCATTCTATCTACTTTTACTCCCATTACGACTCTAGCTATTGTTTCCAACATCTCAATGTCTAATTCTTTAGCTGCTATCATTGCATCTAAAGCTAAATCCATGCTATCTACATCTACACTAGCGTCTTTTTCTTTATCAACTTCAATAAAATCATTTCCATTTGCAGGATGATGTGCTAGAAATTTTTGTAAAACTTGGTTTTGTTTTGGAACTCTTAAAAATCCATCTTCAAAGATAATTGGTTCTAAAAGAACATTTCCATCTTGCTCATCTTCAAAAATAGTTTTTTGATTCTTAGCATATCGCATAGATCTGTTTTGTCCAGTTTCTTCGTCAAAATAAAGTAAACTACTTCTTTTAGTGTTTCTTGATGGAATTGTGTAGCTCAATGGAGCTTTGTCTCTGGTAAGTTTGTAGCTTTTGTCAACAAAAGCCTCTTTGTTTTTTTTCATTTGATTACGATTTAATTTTAATAAAAAAAAGGGGTGAGGTTAATCACCCCTTTTATTGTAATTATCTATATCTTATTTAAAGATAAAGAAGTTGTTAGCACCTAAAGTACATAAAGCTCT
>TARA_R110001599_G_scaffold101767_2_pt1 | contig 23969 bp, 26 predicted proteins | sample TARA_R110001599 | Tara Oceans TARA_R110001599 (sample SAMEA4398360) | marine metagenome | biome: Polar Biome; feature: [MES] marine water layer (ENVO:01000295) within the mesopelagic zone...; material: water (ENVO:00002006), including particulate matter (ENVO:01000060) such...
ATTTTTAGGATTGTTACGTTTAGAAAATGGAAAATATGATAATACCATCAGTCGTATTAATAGAGTGATATTCTTTTCAGAAGAATTGATCAAAGAAATTGATAATGAGCTTCAAATTTTAAAATAAATGAAGAAATGTATTGAACTAAAAAAAATAAACAATGATTAAATTCTTCCGAAAAATCCGTCAAAACAAACTTATGAAAGGGCAAACTACAAAATACCTAAAATATGGGTTTGGAGAAATTGTTTTAGTAGTTATTGGTATTCTAATTGCGCTGCAAATTAACAATTGGAATGATTCAAGAAAAGATAGAATTTTTGAAGTTAAAATGTTAACTGAAATACAAAAAGGATTAGATTCTGATATTTCTTATTTTAAAAGAATCTCACAACGCTTATTTAAACTTGATTCAGCTTCAAAAAAAATGATTAGGTTGGTGCATGAAAAAGCTACATTTAAAGATACACTTTATAAAAATGGATTCAATCGTTGGTATAATTTAAGAACAGGAATTAATTATCAGTATAATCCAGGACCTTATGAAGCATTAAAAGCTTCTGGATTAGATAAACTCACAAACGATAGTTTACGGAATAGTTTAATTAACTTTTACGATTTTATGGTACCAAGACACAAAGCGTTAGTTGCATATTCTGATAGAGAATACGATCAAGATATCTCAAAACTAAAATCATTTTTAAGCGATCCATTTACGGAGCTAGAAAATGGAGAAGTGAAAATTTACAGTAAATTTCCTGAAGACCTATTTTTACAAATTGATTTTCTAGAATTATTAAGAAATATAAATACTAGAGCAAGAATTAGTAGAAATTATATTGATAGACACATTCCATCAATGGAAAATTTATTTAATCAAATTAAAACTGAAATAGAAAATGATTAAATTCTTTAGAAAAATTCGTAAAAACCTACTTATGGAAAATAAAACAGGCAAGTACTTTACATATGCCATTGGCGAAATTGTATTAGTAGTTATTGGAATTTTAATTGCATTGCAAATTAATAATTGGAATCAAAATAGATTAGACAAGATTAAGTCACAAGAATATCATCTAAGAATTATTGAAGACTTAGATCAATTGAATACTATTTTATCAAAGGAATCAAAAAGAGCTTTACAAGTACAAAAATATTTATCTGCATCTGTTGATATATTAAAAGGTAAAGAACTTACCAAAAAAAATAAAGACATCTTAGATTTAGCATTAAATAATTATTTTCAAATGGTAGAATTACAAGAAAGTTTAGGTACTTACGAAGAGTTAAAAAGTAGTGGGCAGCTAGGTTTGATCTATAATAAAGATTTACGAAAAGAATTAAATCAATATATAGAAGCTTTAGGTGCTTACAGTAAAATTATTACTCAATTAACATCTCAGGTTAACAAAACAGAACCGATAGACAAATATGTAACTTTATTTGTAGCTGAAGAATTTCCATTAGATAAAATCTCCCTTGAATACGATTTTGATTTGTTGAAAAAAGACAACTTTTTAATAAATACTTTATCAAGATATTCATTGCATTGGAAAGCAAAATCATTTTTTAACAATAATATGTTAAAAGTTGGAGAAAGCTTAAAAAAGAACATTCTAAAAGAGTTAAGTAATGATTAAATTCTTTAGAAAAATCCGTAAAAACCTACTTATGGAAAATAAAACAGGCAGGTATTTTAAATACGCCATTGGCGAAATTATTTTAGTTGTAATTGGTATTTTAATTGCGTTGCAAATTAATAATTGGAATGAGGATAGAAAAAACGCTCAAAGTGAAACCATTTTCCTAGAAGGTATTCTAAACGACATCTCTCAACAAAAAAGATTATGTACTAATCAAATTGATTTTGAATCCAAGAATGAAAAATGGTCGTTAAAAGCTATAGAAACTAGTAAAAGTACTTCTATTAAAAATCAATTAGATTCACTCTATGTATATGTTCAGCATTTAAAACAAAGATTAACATTCGCTGTTTTTAACCCAACTTATGAAGAATTGAAATCAACCGGAGCTCTAAGGTTAATTAAAAATAAAAACTTAAAAAGCGATATTATTTTGTTTTATCAAAATTTAGAAAAAAGAGCTGAAATTATAATCAACAACAACCATAATATAGATAACATATATAAGACTTATGTATTAGGTAATTCCTTTGGCTTTTATTACAACAATCTAGAAAAGATACAAGTTAATTGGAAACATAAACCTTCTCAAATACTTAGATTATCCAATAATTTGAATGCTCGAAAAAATCTAACTATTTCTAATTTATATAGAGCTAAAGACGTATTGATTGAGGCAAATCAATTAGAATTAAAAATTAAAGAATATCTTAGAAGTAAATGATTAAATTTTTTAGACATATCAGAAAATCATTACTCATGGAAAATAAAAAATCTAAACCTGCCTTGCCGGCAGGCAGGTACTTAAAATATGCAATTGGTGAAATTATTCTTGTTGTGATAGGGATTCTTATTGCGCTAGGCATAAATAATTGGAATGAAAAACGGACTACCTCAAACCAATCGAATATCTATTTAAAAAATTTGAATAAAGAGTTGAATAAAAATATTGAGGTGTTAAAATGGGAAAGCAAGAAATTTGAGAGCATCGCAGAGATCGCACACCACTACCATTCAAAATTGATGGATAAAAGTTCTAAAATAGAAGACACAATCATTTCAAATTTTGTGTTAAAAATAAATCCCATTCCGTCTTTGAATTTGTCACGTACAGTATTAAGAGATTACTTAAACTCTGGATTTTTAAAGGATATTCAGAACGATACCTTAAAAAATAAAATCCTGTTTTTAGAAAGTAGATACAACTTTTATATATCCGAAATCGAAAATGTGAACTCAAAATACACTAGTGATATTGAGCCTTATCTTCTTCAATATGCAGATTATACAGAGTTCGTAGATTCAGTTGGGGATTATAAGATTAAAAAAACAGAGTTCGGACATCAAAAAGATGCATTTATCAATAACAAATTATTATCTAATAAATTAATCTGGTATATAGGTTATATAAAGAGTTTACAAGAAGTAACAAATAAGAGAACTCAGAGTTATTTAGAAACGTTAAGTTCTAGAATTAATACCTACTTAAATGATTAAATTCTTTCGTCATATTCGCAAATCGTTAATTGAAAAAAATCAAATGGGAAAATATTTTAAATACGCTATTGGTGAAATTATACTTGTGACTATTGGGATTCTTATAGCGCTTCAGATCAATAATTGGAATGAAAACAGAATACAAGATGAAAAAACAAAAGGATTACTTGTAAGGTTACTAAAAGAAACAGAAGCTAACCAAAACACACTCATAAGTAATTTAAAGCTTTACAAAAAAATAAAGGAAACAAATACAACATTTTTAAATCTTTTTGGCACTAATGTAAAAGAAGTGAATAACACTAAGCTAGATAGTTTATTTTTAAATTCTGCTTTTGATTTTACTTTAGGAATAACATCCAACTCGCTAAAAGAAGCAATGGATAATGGACAAGTATCAACCATTAAAAGTGAGGAGTTAAGATCAAGATTATATCAATTTGTTTTTCTTGAAGAATATGTAAGAGAAAGAATAAACTTATATAATTATGATAGTAATAATTTTTTGATGCCCTTTTTATATAAGAATATGAATCTTAGAAGTATTAACTCAGGTAATTTTTCAAAGCAATATGAGAAACTACTTCCTTCAAAAATGAAAAACACAGATTATAATTCACTCTTAAATAATAGAGAATTTGAGAATTTAGTGAATAGTAAATTTGCATACACTAATGAACTAATGATCAATATTAAAATGTTACAAAGATTTTTAAGTTTAATTAAAAATCTATTAGAAGAAGAACTAAAGAACTATAAATGATTAAATTCTTGCACTATCTGAACATGATTTTTCTTCTGAAAAATAAAAGGTCTAGTAGACCTTTTGTGAAGATACAAGGCATAACTAAAAGCTTTAGGATATGATTAAATTTTTTAGAACAATACGGTACAGACTTATGAGTGAAAATAAGACATCTAGATATTTTAAATACGCAATCGGAGAAATAGTATTGGTGGTTATTGGGATTCTAATTGCGTTGCAGATTAATAACTGGAATGAAAAAAGAAAAGACACTTCTTTTGAGTTGAAAATGTTAAAAGAAATACAGATTAACCTAAAAAAAGATTTAAGACGAGACACTTTAATTTTAGAAGAGAGAATTAAAGTCAAAAAAGAAGCGATTATTAATGTATTAGAAATCATAAATTCTAATAAAAAAGTGGAAGATTCTATTGTTAAGAAAGAATTTTATATAGCTGGTATTGGAATAGTTTTTACTTATGATGATGGAGCTTACCAAGCATTAAAAGCTATTGGATTAGATAAGATTAGTAACGATTTTTTAAGAAATAAACTTGTACGTTTTTTTGATCATAATTTGCCATTAGCTAAAACTTTTATTGGTTATAATGAAAATTACAACTATCAAAAAAGTGAAGAATTAAAGGGAGATATTGTTAATTTAAAGTATGTAAAAGGGAAGAACTGGTACATAACCAGAGAAATATCACTCAAAACATTAAAAAACAACCCAAATGTTATAAAATTATTAGATTTAGAATCTGATATTCATTGGAATTATAATTTAAGAATGAATGATATAATTAGAAGCTATAAAGAAATAATTGAAAGTGTTACACAAGAAATTAAAAGACTAGAAAATGATTAAATTCATGTATTGAATGAATATAAAAAACTACATAAACGGAAAACTGGTTGCACCAGAGGCAGGCAATTTTATTGATAATTACAATCCGTCAAACGGAGAAGTGTATGGCCAAATCCCGAATTCATCTACTAAAGATGTAGAGTTTGCATATCAATCAGCAAAAGAAACTTTTCCTGCTTGGTCAAATTCAACGTTAGAAGAACGAAGCAGAATTTTAATCAAAATTGCTGAACTATTAGAAGTAAACTTAGAACGTTTTGCATTGGCAGAATCTAAAGACAACGGAAAGCCGTTAAGTTTAGCAAGACAAATTGATATTCCGAGAGCAGCAAGTAATTTTCGTTTCTTCGGAAATGCCATTACACAGTTTGCATCAGAAGCTCATGAAAGTGTTGGATTAAATGCCGTAAATTTTACATTACGTCAACCTTTAGGTGTTGTTGGCTGTATTTCTCCATGGAATTTACCATTGTATTTATTTACATGGAAAATTGCTCCGGCAATTGCAGCAGGAAACTGTGTTATCGCAAAACCAAGTGAAGTAACACCCATGACGGCGTATTTATTAGGAGAAATTTGTACAGAAGCTGGTTTGCCAGATGGTGTTTTAAATATTGTTCACGGATTAGGAACAACAACAGGTCAAGCAATTGTAGAACATCCAAATATTAAAGCAATTTCATTTACTGGCGGAACGCAAACAGGAGCTCATATTGCAAGAGTTGCTGCGCCAATGTTTAAAAAGTTATCGTTAGAATTAGGAGGAAAAAATCCAAACATTATTTTTGCAGATTGTGATTATGATAAAATGTTAGAAACGACGGTTCGTTCTTCTTTTGCCAATCAAGGTCAGATTTGTTTATGCGGAAGTAGGATTTTTGTAGAAGAATCCATTTATAAAAAATTCAAAATTGATTTTGTTCAGAAAGTAAAACAATTACAAGTTGGTCATCCATCAAATGAGAATACAAATATCGGAGCTTTAGTATCAAGGTCACATTTAGAAAAAGTAGAAAGCTATATCAAAATTGCTGAAGATGAAGGCGGAAAAGTTCTGTGTGGAGGTTTGGAAGTAACAATCCCTGGTTTTGAAAATGGCTATTATTTACAACCAACTGCAATTGAAGTTGAGGGTAATTCTTGTCGTATTAATCAAGAAGAAGTGTTTGGTCCAGTTGTTACTTTGATGTCTTTTAAAACAGATAAAGAAGCGTTGGCACTAGCAAACGATGTAAAATATGGATTGTCCGCAACATTATGGACAAACAATTTAAATAGAACGATGCAGTTTTCGAAACAATTACAAACCGGAATTGTTTGGGTAAATACTTGGATGTTACGTGATTTACGTACGCCATTTGGTGGAACAAAAGCATCTGGAGTTGGTAGAGAAGGCGGTTTTGAAGCTTTGCGCTTTTTTACAGAACCAAAAAATATATGTATAAAATACGAATCCCATCTTCCGTCTTCCCAAAGGGAAGAAGCTTTATGAGGATAGTATATGTAAAAGATAAATAAAATTAATAATTTAATAATAAATTCCTTCCCTTTGGGAAGGGTTAGGGATGGGATGAACTTAGAAATACAAAATAAAAAGGCCTTAGTTTGCGGAAGCACACAAGGAATCGGAAGAGCATCTGCAATGGGTTTGGCGGCAGAAGGAGTTAATGTAACATTGATTGCGCGTAATGAAGAGAAGTTGAAAGCAGTACTTTCAGAATTACCAAACAACAATCAAAATCATTCTTATATTGTGGCAGATTTTTCTAATCCGAAAGATCTAAAAGAGAAACTGGAAGCTTCAAATTTGAATTTTCATATTTTGGTAAACAATACTGGAGGACCTGCTGGAGGACCAATTTTTAACGCCAAATTAGAAGAATTTGAAAGTGCTTTTACGCAACATTTAAAATGTAATCATGTGTTGGTGCAAGCAGTTGTTCCGTTTATGAAAACAAAATGTTTTGGTAGAATTATTAATATTATTTCTACTTCGGTTAAGCAACCTTTAGATGGTTTGGGAGTTTCTAACACGATTCGTGGAGCAGTTGCTAGTTGGTCAAAAACTTTGGCAAATGAATTGGGAGAATTTGGAATTACTGTAAACAATGTGTTGCCAGGAGCAACAGGAACAGAGCGTTTGAATGAAATTATTAAGAATAAATCAGCGAAAACAGGAATGTCTTTTGATGAGGTAGCAGCGGCAATGAAAAATGCTTCACCGGCTCAACGCTTTGCAAAACCAGAAGAGATTGCAAATGCAGTAGTGTTTTTAGCAAGTGAGAAAGCAAGTTTTATTAACGGAATTAATGTTCCGGTTGATGGCGGAAGAACGAAAAGTTTATAAAAAGACCTCACAGGTTTTTTAAAACCTGTGAGGTCTCATAAATAAAATGTATTTAAACCTAAATTTCGCGTTAGGGATTGAAGCGACATCCTTTTTATGTTAGTTTTTAAAGAGCGTCATTACGAGTAAAACGAAGTAATCTCTAAGTAAAATGGAGATTGCCACAGAAAGAGAAAAATTTTTTTCGCAATGATAATAAAAAGATACAGCGAAAAGCCCGACCTTTAGGTAACGCTCAGAAAAAAATAAAGAACAGAGAAAAAGAGTTAAGGTGGTTTTAAATGAAATCTTATCTTTTGATTCTAAATATCTAAATATCTAAATATCTAATAATCTAAAAATCTATAAAATGAATTTAGTACAACCTTTAAATTTTAAAAAGTGGATAGATGAACATCGTCATTTATTAAAGCCACCTGTTGGCAACAAATGTGTTTGGGATAATGGCGAATATATTGTGATGGTTGTTGGTGGTCCAAATGCTAGAAAAGATTATCATTATAACGAAACTCCAGAATTCTTTTATCAAGTTGAAGGAGATATGGTGTTAAAAATTATTGTTGACGGAAAATCGCAAGATGTAGAAATCAACGAAGGTGATATTTATTTATTGCCAGCAAAAGTGCCACATTCTCCGCAACGAAAAGAAAATACTGTTGGTTTGGTAATAGAATATCCACGTTCTAAAGAAATGTTAGATGCGTTGGAATGGTATTGTGAAAACTGTGGAAACCAGTTATATAGAGAAGAATTTGCGTTGGATAATATTGAAACTGATATGCCAATTATTTTTGACAACTATTATTCTGATACACAAAAATGTACCTGCTCTAATTGTGGAACTATAATGGAAGCTCCAAATAAAATTAAGTAAATTTGTTTGTCATTACGAGGAAGTAATGACGAAGTAATCTCATTATAAAAAAGAAGATTGCCACGGCTAAAGCCTCGCAATGACAGAAACGAATGGAAAAAAGAAAATTACGTATTAACGGACATTCACATTTATTACCATATCCAGAAGAGATTCCGCAGTTTATGAAAGATAAAGGAATTTTTTGGGTTGATAAGGACCGTAAATTTATGCTTCAAAAAGATTGGAGCAGACCAGTTACAGATTCTAGTTTTTTCTTAAATGAAAAATTAGAATGGATGGAGCGTTTTAAAATAGACCATGCTGTTGTCTTAAACTTATCTCAATTATATGGAAATGGTTTGCGTGTTGAAGAAATGAAAAAAGCGTTGCGTTTTCAAAATGATTTTAATGCGAGAATTCAGCAAGAAAATCCGTCTAAATTTACTTGTGGATTTGTTGTGCATCCAGGGTTTGTTCAAGGAGCTTGTTGGGAAATTGAGCGCTGTGTAGAGCAATTAGGGATGCGTTTATTATGTTTACCAACGCATTACATGGATACTATCGGAACTTGGCGTTGTATTTTTGATGAAGAAAATGAGCCTATTTTTGAATTGGCAAGTAAGTATAATTTAGCTGTTGAAATTCATCCATATGACGGAGAAAAATTTATCAAATTAGAAAATACTTCTTGGCGTTTTCACTTAATTTGGATGTTGGCACAATGTGCAGATGCGTATCACTTTTTAACGTTAAATGGTTATCAAGATAAGTTTCCAGGAATGCGCGTTTGTTTTGCACATGGCGGGCAATTAGCACAAATAAACTTAGGGCGTAGAATTCAGGGTTTTGATGGAAGACCAGATCTATTTGAAGGGAAAACACATCCTAGAAAAGCAGTTGGGCATAAAAATATTTTCTTTGACACGTTGGTTCACGATACTGGCGGATTGCAATTGTTGATTAAAAATCAAGGTTCAAAACAAGTATTGATGGGTTTAGATGATCCGTATCCATTAGGAGAAATGGAAAGTGAGCAACAATCTTCTTATCCAGGAAAAATTTTAGATTTAGCAATTGAACAAGGAATTATAAAGGAAACTGAACGCGATGCTATTTGGGACGATAATGTACTACAATGGCTTTTTGGTAATGATGAAAAAGGAAAACAAGAATTAATTAAAAAGATTTTATCATAAACAATAAACCTCGCAATTGCGAGGTTTATTGTTTATGTAGTTATTACTGTTTTTATTTAAAAAAAGAAGTAATATTAATTGAGACTTCACTCCAGGTTTTAGATATTCCGTCTGCTGCTTTGTGTAAATCTTTACAAACAACATTTAAAGAATCTACTGCATTCTGAGCATTCCAATTATCTAAATTCATAGTTGCATTTAACTTGAATTCTTTTCCTTCTATTGTATAGGTAAAAGGTAAGTCTGCTGTAACTCCATTCATGGTAATTAAAGCAGCTCCATTTGTGTCGTCTGTCAATGTTAATTTTCCAGACAACAAACTTGTGTTATCCATAACACCAAAGAAAAATTTCTTCAATTTACTATCTCTATCAGGATTATTTGTAAAAATGCTACTTACAGGAATTGAAAATTCAGTATTGTTAATCGCCTCTTTTGCAGAATCTCCATTACCATTTTTAGTGATATTAATATTTTTGAATTCTCCCTTAACAGCAATTTTATCTGTTGTTTTATAAGCAATCCAATTAATTGAATTGTTAGCAGTTTCTAATGAAAAAGCAGCTGTTGCTACTTCTTTTTTGACTGATTTCTTTTTCGTTTCAGATTTACATGAAGTAAGTTGAAAAGTAATTGCTAATAATATTGTAATAAATAATGTTTTTTTCATGATAAGTATTTTATAGTTCTTTAACTATTTTAATGTATTCTTTCTTTGCATTGTCAATCGACATTCCTCTTAATTGAATCCAAGCGTTTAGTTTAAATCCATTTCTAAGGTCTATTTCGTTTGTTTCAATAAAATCAGGGTTGTTATCACCATAAGTAGCTTGTTTGTAGTAAGCATATAACTTGAGCATAACATCTGGGGCAAATTTATCTTGGGACAATCTTGAAACTATTTGATAAGCTTCTTGAAATTGTATGTCAATTATTTTACTCATTTTATATATGTGCAACTATTTGTTCTCCTCCTTTTACTTTATCACCAATTTTTACATCAATTTTAGTGTTTAAAGGTAAAAATAAATCTACTCTTGATCCAAATTTAATAAAACCAGCATCAGTTCCTTGAGTAACTTCTTCTCCTTCTTTAGCATAATTAACAATTCTTTTAGCTAATGCTCCCGCAATTTGCCTATATAGAACCTGTCCGAAAATTTTATTTTCTACAACAATTGTTGTTCTTTCGTTTTCTGTTGAAGCTTTTGGATGCCAAGCTACTAAATATTTTCCTGGGTGATATTTACTGCATTTAACAATTCCGCTTAGTGCATAACGAGTTACGTGAACATTTAAAGGAGACATAAAAATAGAAACTTGTATTCTTTTGTCTTTAAAGAATTCAGGTTCAAAAACTTCTTCAATAACAACCACTTTACCATCAACTGGAGCAATAATGTGACGATTATCTATTGAGGTATTTCTTTTTGGATTTCTAAAAAATTGAAGAACAATTACAAAAAATAAAATCAATATAATTTGAATTGTTTTTTGTAACCAAGCAATATCAATAAATTTATCTGCTAATAAAATTCCGACTACAATAATTAAAGAGGTTATGGTAATAGTTTTAAATCCTTCTTTATGAAACATAAAAGTTCAATTTTAAATGATGAAGTATAAATACAAATATACAAATGGTGCTGCAAAAAACAAACTATCTAATCGATCTAATAATCCGCCATGACCTGGCATAATGTTTCCGCTGTCTTTAATATTCGCTTGTCTTTTAAATTTTGATTCTATTAAATCTCCAATTGTACCAATAATTGAAAGTATTGCTGCAATAATCATCCAGTCTAGTAACGTAATTTTTTGGTTGTTATGTTGTTGAGTGATAAAAAATGCTGCAATTAGTGAAAATACCAATCCTCCAATAAAACCTTCTATTGTTTTCTTTGGAGACACACTTTTAAATAGTTTGTTTTTGCCAAAATTTTTTCCAACTAAATAAGCGAAACTATCATTTACCCAAATAAAAATTAAAATACAAATTAGAATTTCTGGTTGATAATCGCCAAAAATAAATGGAATTGATATTAAGAAGTAAAAAGGTAAAACTAGATATATAAGTTGTAAAAATAATCGTTGAAACATGGTGTCAACCATAATTTTTTTAGAGCTAAATAGTAAGTAAACTAAAATAAGTAATCCAACGATGGTAAAACTCAGGGTTGCTTGTGAAGAATAACCTTCTATTGGATTCATAAAGAAATACAACATCCCTCCTAAAAAAAGATAAGGTATGATGTTTTTAGAATGTATTAATTTAGAGAATTCCCAAATACAAATAACAGCAAAAATAGACGTTAAAGCTATATAGCTTTTTTCGTCGTATAAAATTGCAAATAAAAAAAGAGTAACATAAACAAATCCAGAAATAGATCTAGTTAGTAAGTTCTGCATATTAAAAATCTTCAAACAGCAGCAAATATAAGTTTTTTGAATTACTGTTTCCGTAATTTAAGAAATTATCGTCTTTTTTGTTGATAGAATAATTTTTTATAGCGCTAATGTTCGTTGGTATATTTTCTTTAAAATTGGTTTTAATCCCAGTTAAACCTTCTCCTGTGTTTTTAACGAGTTGACTTGTAGTAGCATAAACGATAAAGTGTTCAGAGAGCGATGCTAGTTTTTTACTTTTTAATTGATTAGAAGAAAAAAGAACATCACCATTATCTGCAATTAAATGTTCACAAGTTGTAAAAAAAGGAGCTGAGTAGTTAATATCTGATTTAATAGTAACATCTTTTTTATCAATTAATTTAGTTAGATTATTGTCTAAACAAACCAATTCTTTCCAGTTATTCTCTTTGATAATATTTTGTAGGTGGAATTCAATTTCCTCTTTCTTAGTGCAATACAGAAATTTACCCCCTTTTTCTAAAAAATAATGTACAAAAGAATCATCTAAAGATAAATTGACTTCTTGTTGTTTCGCCGACTTTTCTTCAGATGTTTCTTTTGATCGTTTAAATACTTTTTTTAAAAAACTCATTTAATAAAAATAAGATTATTCTTCTTTTTTATCAGGTTCTTCTGCGTCAATAACTATTTCTTTTCTTATTATTTCTTCTTCATCAAACGGTCTTTTTCCAAAAATTTTCATTAAATCATCTTTAAAAATGACTTCTTTTTCTAATAATAATTCTGCCAGAATTGACAATTTTTCTTTGTTAGTTTTCAATAACTCAATAGCTCTTACATATTGAGCTTCTATCATTTTAGAAATTTCTTTATCAATTTTTTTAGCAGTTTCTTCACTATACGGTTTTACAAAAGCATCATTTCCAGAAGAATCATAATAAGTAATGTTTCCTACTTCTTCATTTAAGCCATAAACTGTTACCATAGCTCTAGCCTGTTTAGTCACTTTTTCTAAATCACTTAAAGCTCCCGTAGAAATTTTATCAAAAATAATTTTTTCTGCTGCTCTACCACCTAAAGTAGCACACATTTCATCAAGCATTTGATCTGTTTGTACTATCATTCTTTCTGCTGGTAAATACCAAGCTGCTCCTAAAGATTGCCCTCTAGGCACAATGGTTACTTTTACTAGAGGAGCTGCGTGTTCTAACATCCAACTAACGGTTGCATGACCAGCTTCGTGATACGCAATTGTTTTCTTTTCTTTAGGTGTAATTACTTTATTTTTCTTTTCTAAACCACCAACAATTCTATCTACTGCATCTAAGAAGTCTTGATGTTCAATAGCTTTTTTGTCTGTTCTAGCTGCAATTAATGCTGCTTCGTTACACATATTTGCAATATCTGCACCAGAAAAACCAGGAGTTTGTTGAGCTAAAAATTCGATATTGACGTCATCTGCTAATTTTAAAGGTTTTATATGTACTTCAAAAATTGCTTGTCGTTCTTTAATGTCTGGTAAATCAACGTAAATTTGTCTGTCAAAACGACCTGCACGCATCAAAGCTTTATCTAAAACATCAGCTCTATTTGTAGCAGCAAGAACAATTACATTTGTATCTGTGCCAAAACCATCCATTTCTGTTAAAAGTTGATTTAACGTGTTTTCACGTTCGTCATTTCCTCCAGTCATACTATTTTTACCACGAGCTCTACCAATAGCATCAATTTCATCAATAAAAATAATTGAAGGTGATTTTTGTGCAGCTTGTTTAAATAAATCTCTAACTCGTGAAGCACCAACACCAACAAACATCTCTACAAAATCTGAACCTGATAAAGAGAAAAAAGGTACTTCAGCTTCACCAGCAACAGCTTTTGCTAATAATGTTTTTCCTGTTCCAGGTAATCCAACTAATAATGCACCTTTTGGAATTTTTCCTCCTAAAGCAGTATATTTCTCTGGGTTTTTTAAGAAATCTACAATTTCTTGTACTTCTTCTTTTGCTCCAACAAGTCCAGCAACATCTTTAAAAGTTGTTTTAACTTTTGTGTCTTTATCAAAGAGTTTTGCTTTAGATTTACCAATGTTAAATATTTGCCCACCAGCTCCTCCGCCAGCTCCTCCACCAGACATTCTTCTCATAAAAAACAACCAAATTGCTATTAAAATGATAAAGGGTAAGAAGGCAAAAATTTGATCCATAAAACTTGTTTGTTCTATGTTTTTTTGATCAAAATTTAAATTATATGTTTTCTTAGCTTCAGAAAGTTGATTTTCAAAATTTTGTAAATCCCCAAAATCATAAGAAAAAACAGGTGCTTTTTGATTGAAAACGGTTGTTTTTTTATATTTTTTATAGGCTTCTTTATTTAACGCTTCATCTGTAAGGTAAATTTGTGCACTACTTCTGTTAACAATAACGATCTCTTTTATATCATTGCTATTTAAAACTTCAGTAAATTTATTTGTTGAAATATTTTTAGAAGCTGCATCGCCAGAATTTAAAAACTGAAATGCTAGTATAAGTACAAATATTGCCCCATAAACCCAGTAAAAATTGAACTTGGGCATATTTTTTTTATTGTTATTTTTAGAATCACTCATGTGTTAAATTTCTGTGCTATTGATTAATTGGTTGGGCTAATTTTTGTTATCTTGGCATCACCCCAAAGACTTTCTATATCGTAATACTCTCTTATGTTTTTTTGAAAAACATGAACTACAACGTTCACATAATCCATTAAAACCCACTCTGAATTTATTTCTCCTTCTATATGCCAAGGTTTGTCTTTTATACTTTTGCTTACAACTTTTTGAATTGAACTAGAAATGGCCTTAACTTGAGTATTAGAACTTCCAGAACAAATAATGAAATAATCGCAAACTGTATTTTCAATTCCTCTTAAATCTAATAGTTGAACATCTTCTCCTTTTACATCGTCAATCCCTTTAATTATTTCAGCAATTAAATCGTCTGTGTTTATTTTTTTTATAGCCATTAAAATTCTTTAATATTTAAAACAAAGTTATTGTTTTTTTATGATTATTTTGCGCTAAATTCTACATGTTTGTAGAATATTTAACAAATGAGGATAATCAAACTTAATGCCATCGGTTCTACCAATTCTTTTTTAAAAGAAATGGCACATTCTTCTTTGTTAGAAAACTTCACTGTTGTTGTTGCCAAAGAGCAAATAAAAGGAAGAGGGCAGATGGGAACAGATTGGATTTCTGAACCCAATAAGAACTTGTTATGTAGTGTTTTTGTTCGATTAAGTTTCCTTATAAGTCATCAAGTTTTAATTAATTATGCGGTTTCTATTGCTGTTGTTAATGTATTAAATAGTTATAAATTACCCAAAGTAACTGTTAAATGGCCAAACGACATTTTGTCATTAAACAAAAAAATTTGTGGAATTTTGGTGGAAAATGTCATGTTAAAAGAAGAAATTAAGTATTCTGTGATTGGAATTGGATTAAATGTGAATCAAGTAAATTTCCCAACTAATTTTAATGCAACTTCTATGTTAAAAGAAATACAGACAGAAGTAAACATTGATGAATTACTAAACCAATTAATTTATGAGTTAAAAATTCAAATTTCTTATATCACTAATTCTTCTAAAAATGTTTTAAAGAAGAATTATTTAAAACATTTATATAAGAAAAACATCCCAGCAATGTTTAAAGATAACAAAGGAAGTTTATTTATGGGTAAAATTGTTGACGTTACTTCTGATGGTAAACTTCAAATAGAATTAGAAAACGATTCAATTAAAAAATTCGGGATTAAAGAAATTTCTTTCGCTTAAATTTTAGAAATGTTTTCTGCTAAAACCTCAATAAACTTTGTTAATGGTTTTTTAACCATCATTGCCATCATCGGATTAAAATCTCCATTAAAAAATAATTGAACTTCACTTTTATCATCAACTAATTCTGTAATGTTTGCAGATAAAGTAAATGGCAACTTGCTACTTGCGGCCCCCAAAGTAATGTTCGAAAATGCTGTTTTCTCTTTTAACACCAATCTTATTTCTGGCATTCCTTTTAAAGCAAATAAAAAGGAGTCTCCATCAACTTCGAATTTTTGAGTATTTTCTGGCATTAATTGTTCAAAGTTTTGAAGATTGATTAAAAATTCAAAAACTTCTTTTGAAGATTTTACAACGGTTACTTTGGTGCTTTCTAAATTCATAGTTTATTTTTATTGATTCCACTTACTCGGATTTTTTCTCCAATCTTGCAGTGTATTTAATTCTTTTTCAGAGATGTATTTGTTATCTAAGGCTTGCTCAAGCAAATATTCATAACTGCTTAATGTAGTAAGTTCTATATTACTTTCTTTAAAATTGTCATCTGCAATTTCAAATCCATAGGTAAAAATGGCAACCATTCCTTTAATATTAACATCGGCTTCTTTTAATGCTTCAACAGCCAATAAACTACTTTTTCCAGTGCTAATTAAATCTTCAATTACAACAACATTTTGACCTTTTTCTATATATCCTTCAATTTGATTTTTACGTCCATGTTTTTTTGCCTCAGGTCTAACATAAACAAAGGGAACACCCAATTCTTGAGCAACTAAAATACCAATAGCAATTGCACCAGTTGCTACACCTGCAATAACATCTGGTTTTCCGTGTTTTTTCTCAACTAATTTAGCTATTTCTTCTTTTAAAAAATTACGAACAGAAGGAAAAGATAAAGTGATTCTATTATCACAATAAATGGGTGATTTCCAACCAGAAGCCCAGTTAAATGGTTCTGAGGGACTTAACTTTATGGCTTTTACTTGCAATAAAAGTTCAGCTGTTTTTTTTGCAGTATCTTTGTTTAAAATCATGCCACAAATGTATAAAGTTTTTGTAAATGATAAGCCAATTATCTTAACAGATTCATTAAAAAAAAACAATAACTATCGTGTTTATATTTTTAAGGATATTGTTGTAGATGAAATTTTGCACAAATTAAAAAGAGGCAATTCTAAAGGTGTAAATTTATTCTGTGCTAACTTAGAAAAAGATTGGAAAACTTTTAAGAAACATTTTAGAGTGGTTTCTGCCGCTGGCGGATTGGTTTTAAATCCAAAGAAAGAAATTCTTTTTATTTATAGACTTGGTTTTTGGGATTTGCCAAAAGGAAGAATTGAAAAAGGAGAAACAATAGAACAAACTTCAGTTAGAGAAGTTGAAGAAGAATGTGGTGTTGCAAATTTAGTTATAGTAAAGCCTTTAATTATAACGTATCATTTGTTTTTTATGGATGATATTCAGCAATTAAAAATTACACATTGGTTTTTGATGAAGACAGATTATCAAGAAAAATTAACTCCACAATTAGAAGAAGGAATAACCAAAGTAGCATTTAAAAATGAAGCTCAAGTTAATGATGCAGTGCAAAATACGTACGCAAATATTAAGTTGGTTCTAGATTCTTACAAGCAGTTATAAGTTTAAAATAAACCCTATCTTTGCCGACTTCAAAAATCAACCAAAATTATGACTGAATTTATTAGAAAGAGAGTACAAAATGTAAAGAATGATATCTTGTCAGGAATTACAGTTGCGTTAGCTTTAGTGCCAGAAGCGGTTGCTTTTGCATTTGTTGCTGGAGTAGATCCTTTGGTAGGATTGTATGCAGCGTTTATAATTGGTTTGATAACATCAATTTTTGGCGGAAGACCTGGAATGATTTCTGGTGCAACAGGAGCTTTAGCTGTTGTTATGGTTAGTTTGGTTTCTGAAGGAAATGCAATGGGAAACCCTGATGAAAACTTAGGATTGTATTACCTTTTTGCTACCGTTATTTTAATGGGATTTATACAGATTTCTGCAGGAGTTTTTAAATTAGGAAAGTTTGTGAGATTGATTCCACATCCAGTAATGATGGGTTTTGTAAACGGATTGGCAATTGTTATTTTCTTGTCTCAATTAGGAATGTTTAAATCAACAGTTAATGGCGAAAAAGTTTGGTTAGAAGGGAATAGTTTGTGGTTTATGATTGGTTTGGTTTTATTAACCATGATTATAATGTGGGGATTGCCAAAAATGAAAGCAACCAAAAAATTACCAGAGGCTTTGATCGGGATTTTAGTTGTTACAGGAATTGTAATTTTTGCAAACTTAGATGTTGCAACCGTTGGTTCATTCATTAGAGATGGTGGAGGAGAAGGATTAAAAGGCGGATTACCAACATTGCATTTAGAAACATTTTCTAAAATTCCAATAAATTTTCAAACACTTAAATTTATCTTTCCGTATGCTTTAATTTTAGCAGCAATTGGATTGATAGAATCGTTAATGACCTTAAATTTAATTGACGATTTAACTGAAACAAGAGGAAATACAAATAAAGAATGTGTTGCTCAAGGAAGCGCAAATATTCTTACAGGATTGTTTGGCGGAATGGGAGGTTGTGCAATGATTGGACAATCAATTATCAATATAAAAGGTGGCGGAAGAGGAAGATTATCTGGAATTACAGCAGCAGTTATGTTGCTAATATTTATTGTTTTTGCATCTTCTTATATAGAACAAGTTCCAATAGCAGCGCTAGTTGGAGTAATGTTTATGGTAGTTGTAGGAACTTTTGCTTGGTCTAGTTTTAGAATTTTAAATAAAATACCAAGAACAGATGTTTTTGTATTGGTATTAGTTTCAGGATTAACCGTATTGTTTGATTTAGCAATTGCAGTTTTAGCAGGAGTTATTGTAAGTGCATTGGTTTTTTCTTGGGAAAATGCTAAGCGAATTAGAGCAAGAAAAAGAATTAAAGAAGACGGAACAAAAGTGTACGAAATTTGGGGACCATTATTTTTTGGAAGCATTTCTGCTTTTAATGAAAAGTTTGATGTTAAAAACGATCCACAACACGTAGAAATTGATTTTGTAGAAGCAAGAATAAGTGATCATTCTGCAATTGAAGCAATTTTTGCTTTGGTAGAAAAATACCAAGCAGAAGGAAAGTCTATTATCTTAAAACATTTAAGTGAAGATTGTAAAGTGTTATTGTATAAGTCAAGTCCAATTTTTTATGGAATTATAGAAGAAGCAATTGATGACCCACGATATCATTTGGCTGCAAATCCAGAAGATTTCACAAAACCATTATCAGAATATAAATTTTAAGAATTAAAAGCTTGCCAATCTTTTGGCGTGTTTAAATTCTTTAAAATAGATGCATCATTAATTTCTGCCAATGAAATTTCTGATGCATTTCTTTTTTTGATTTGAATGTCTAATCTTGCGTTTTTATCGGTTATATTTAATTCTAAAAGCGATTTCCAAAATGGTTGAGTTAATTTCACAGGATGCCCATTTTTGTTTTTGTAAGTCGGAATTACAATTTGATTTTTTGTCGAGATAATTTTTTCTAATTCTGATTTTTTCAACATAGGAATATCAATAGGCAATATCAATACTTCTTTTTTAGACTTTGTAGATTCTATAACTTTTAAAACTGATTGTAACGTAGAAAATAATCCAAATTCTGGAGTTTTATTGATAACAACACGCACTTTTTTCTGTTGATATTTTTGAGGGGTTTCAATAGCTTTTTTTAACCAAGGAATTGCATCAAAATATAGTTGATAATCAAAACCTAAACCAATAAAAATGTCATCACCAATAAAATTTTCTATTTGAGAAAGTAACCAAAAATTGTTATTGTATTTCAACAAACCTTTTGGAAAACCCATTCGAGAAGATTTTCCGCCTGCGAGAATAATAAGAATTATTTCTTTTTTCATGTAAAATTGGTCAGTTCGAGTAAATTTCTTTTTTGATAAAAAATAAAATTTGTATCGAGAACTATTGAGAGATTTCTCGATGCTATTTTCTTTGATTTCGGCTGCGCTCAATCTGACAGAAAATCACTCGAAATGACATTGTGTTGTAATTATACCAAGCCGTGATCAGATAATGGTAAAGAGCGATATCTTTTTCCTGTTGCATTAAAAATGGCGTTTGTAATTGCTGGCGCAACTGGCGGAACTCCGGGTTCTCCAACTCCAGTTGGAGCTTCATCACTTTCTACAAGAGTTACATCAATTGGCGGAATATCATTCATTCTTGCCATTTTATAATCGTGGAAATTACTTTGCTCAATGGCTCCGTCTTTAGCTGTAATTTTACCATGCAACGCAATTGATGTTCCAAAAACTGCTGCACCTTGCATTTGGTTTAATACATTGTCTTTGTTAAGAATCATACCGCAATCTAAAACTGTCCAAATATTATGAAGTTTTACTTTGTTGTTTATTACAGAAACTTCTACAACAGTTGCAACATAACTATAAAAGCTATAATAAAATGCAATTCCTAAACCATGCCCTTCTGGTAAATTTCTCCCCCAATTAGCTTTTTTAGCTGCAATGTTTATCACATTTTTTAAACGTTTTGTATTTAATGGATGTGGAGAATTTTCTTCTCTAATTTTATCTTTCCCAATTAAATCTAATTTAAATTGTAACGGATCTTTTTGTGCTTTATCTGCTAATTCATCAATAAAAGAATTGATTCCGAAACTATGAAAAATAGCACAAACAGAACGTAGCCAACCAATTCTTACATATGCTTCTGCTTTGGCATTTTCAAATCGTGTATTTTCAATTTCAAACGGATTGTTATTCATTCCTTGACCAATTTCCCAGCCGGCAGCGTAATCTACTTTAGGCATAAAAGTTGAGTTTATAGAAGGAAAAGCTGTTCTGTGAAGCCAGCCAGTTACAGTACCATTTTTATCTAATGATGCTTTTAAATATTGCGCACTTGTTGCGTGGTAGTAGCTATTTTGAACATCATCTTCTCGAGTCCAAACTACTTGAACAGGAGCATTTATTTTTTTAGATAGTGCAACAGCTTCGTTTACAAAATCTGGTTTTGATTTTCGTCCAAATCCGCCGCCTAAAAAAGTAACATTTATTGTTACATCTTTTAGATCGATTCCTAAATATGCTGCTGTATCAGCTCTTGCAGTTTGTGGATCTTGTAATGGCGCCCAAACCTCGCATTTTCCATCATGAACCCAAGCCAAAGCATTTGGGGTTTCCATTGGCGCATGTGCTAAATGTGGTAATTGATACGTTGCCTCAACAATCTGAGAAGCTTTAGAAAAAGCCGTATTTACATTTCCTGTTGTTGGCGGAACAACTTTTGCTTTATTATGTAAACGATTGGTGATTTTTTGCTTGTACTTCTTACTATCGTATTTTCCGTTTTTACCATTATTCCAGGTAATATCTAAATTATTTCTTCCTTGTATTGCTGCCCAAGTATTTGTAGCGATTACCGCAACTCCACCAAACATTCCGAAAGGTTTTTTTACTTGTTCTAATTCTACTACACTTTCTACTCCAGCAACTTTTAGAGTATTGGTTTTGTCAAAACTTTTTACTGTTCCGAAAGCTGACGGACAACGAGCAATTGTTGCAAATTTCATGTTTGGTAAACGAGCATCCAATCCATAGATAGCAGAACCATGCGTAAAATCTTTAATGTCAATACTTTTTAAAGTTTTACCAATATATTTAAAGTCTTTTTTATCTTTAAGTGTTACATCTTTTGGGATTTCAATTTGCATTGTGTCTTCAACTAAATCACCAAAAAAGAGTTTTTTATTGTTATTCTTATTGATAACGTAATGCATTTCTGCTGTACAATCTGATTCAGAAACTTGCCATTTTTTTGCAGCAGCACTAATTAACATTGCTTTTGCTGTTGCACCCATTTTACGCATTGGATCTAAAATAGTTCTTACACTACGAGAACCATCTGTATTTTGGTTTCCAAATTTCTTATCTCCAGTAGCTTGTTCTACAGAAACATAATTCCAATCAGCTTCCATTTCATCTGCAATTGCAGAAGTTAATGAAGTTCTAATTCCTTGTCCCATTTCTGAACGAGAACAAACTAAAATTAGTTTCCCATCTTTTTTAAGTTGCACAAATAAATTTGGAGTAAACGTAGTTCCGTCATCAATTCTAACAATTTCTTTTTCAGATGAAAATTGACATCCAATAATTAATCCTCCTGAAGCCAAGCCAAAAACTTTTACGAAATTTCTACGGCTCATATTTTGCATACCTTCCATATCTATTTGTTTTTAAGTTTTACAGCAGTATGAATTGCTTTTCTAATTCTTGGATAGGTTCCGCATCTACAAATATTTCCACTCATTGCTTTATCAATATCTTGATCTGTTGGATTTGGGTTGTTGTTTAACAAAGAAGTTGCAGCCATTAATTGTCCAGATTGACAATAACCACATTGCGGAACATTAATTTCTTCCCAAGCTTTTCTGAGGATTTCTAAATTATCTGTTTTTCCTTCTATGGTTGTAATTTGTTTTCCAATTCCATAACTTACAGGCAAACTGCAAGAACGAACTACTTCTCCATCAATTAAAATAGAACAAGCACCACATTGACTAATTCCGCAACCATATTTTGTTCCAGTCAATCCAATAATATCTCTAATTGCCCACAACAAAGGCATATCGCCTTGTGCTTCTATATTGTGGTTTTTTCCGTTGATTGTGAGTGTTTTCAAATGCTTGTTTTTTTAGTGTTGACTAAGTTACTACTTTTTTAAAAAAAGTAGTAAAAATAATTGAATTTAACTTTTTAGAATTTTTAGTACTCCCTTTTGAAATTTTTATATTAATTAAAGTAAAGTAACGCTATTCCATTAAAATTAATAAGGCATTTCTTTAGAATCATTCGTTTAAAAGATTCTAAAAAGGTATCTTAGCAATAATGCTAAAAACAGAGGGTTTTCCTTTGATTTAATAAGAAAAACAGGTAAAAAACCATTGGAATCTACAAAAAACATTCAAAAATCTATAAAGACATTATCAGAGCTTATTTTAATTTTAGATGAAGAAGAGAGGACAAATTACACAACTATTTTAAAATCTATGAATTTGCCAATTACAGAATTTAGAAAATACGCAACTTGGTCAGAAACGTGCTATACTCGGAATTGTATAGAAGAAAATGAAAACTTTGAATTAATTTTAATTTGTTGGGAAAAAGGGCAAAAAACAGCCATTCACGATCATGGAGGAGAAGAATGTTGGGTATATTTTGTTGAAGGAGGTTTTAGAGAGCATGTTTATAAAGAAAGTAAAAAAGGAGAGTTAAACGTTGTCAAAACCTCAAACTCTAAATCTGGAGATGTTGCTTATATGATTGATTTTATGGGGTTTCATAATTTAGAAAATACATCAAATAAAAGAAGTATGTCTTTGCATTTATATGCAAAACCGATTAAGAATTGCAATGTGTATGATTCAGAAAAGAATGAATTTATTTGTAAGGAAATGTCTTATGATACAGTCAAAGAAATTCATCAATCAACACTAAAAAACAACAACAATATATGTCTGAATTAAGTAATGATTTAATCCTTTTTAATGAACTGATCGAAGTTTTATTAAACGAAGAAGAAAATCATCCAGTTGCAAAACGCATTGACTCAGATGTTTTATACGAAACTATTGATTTATCTCTTCAAAAAAACGCATTGTTAGACGATGCATTTAAAAAAATATTGAAAGAAGTTCTTATTGCCACGCCAAAAACAGCAACAAATTTATTTTTTAATCAACTATTTGGAGGAAGACAAAGTAAAGCTGTTTTAGGAGATTTATTGGCTGTTTTGTTAAATAACAGCATGTACACTTATAAAGTTGCTGGTCCGCAAGTTGGAATTGAACAAGAAATTATTAGACAGTCTTGCAATATGATTGGTTACGGATCACAAAGTAATGGAACTTTTCCTACTGGTGGATCGATGAGTAATTATATGGCATTGATTATGGCAAGAGACGTTAAAGATCCAGATTGTAGAAAAAATGGAATGTCAAAACCCTTAATCCTATATACTTCTAAAGCATCTCATTACTCGAATGCTAAAAATGCAAGTTTTGCAGGAATTGGAAAAGCAAATATTAGATATATTGAAACGGATGAAAAAGGGTGTATGATTCCTGCTAAATTAGAAGCACAAATTGAGTTTGATATTCAAAACGGAAATATTCCGACTTTTGTAAATGCAACTGCTGGGACAACAGTTTTAGGAGCTTTTGATCCCATTGATGAAATTGCTACTATTACAGAAAAATACAATATTTGGTTACATATTGATGGTGCTTATTGCGGTTCGGTTATTTTTAGTACTAAAAAGAAACATTTATTAAAAGGAATGGAACGATCTGATTCTTTTAGTTACAATGCGCATAAAATGATTGGAACACCGATGACGTGTTCTCTTATTTTGGTAAAAGATAAAAAGCATCTTCACGATTCTTTTAGTAATGATGCAGATTATTTATATCAAACAGATGGTGATGATTTTAACTTAGGAAAAACGTCTTTTCAATGTGGGCGTAGAAACGATGCTTTGAAATTTTGGACGTTGTGGAAATCTATTGGAAC
>TARA_R110001599_G_scaffold131054_1_pt1 | contig 23967 bp, 11 predicted proteins | sample TARA_R110001599 | Tara Oceans TARA_R110001599 (sample SAMEA4398360) | marine metagenome | biome: Polar Biome; feature: [MES] marine water layer (ENVO:01000295) within the mesopelagic zone...; material: water (ENVO:00002006), including particulate matter (ENVO:01000060) such...
TATCTGGAGAGTTAGCCTGTTCTGGTGGTAATTGTGAAATTGATGTAGATTTGAAAACAATAGAAGAAGTTGAGTTGAATGACATCTAATCTAAACAAAAATGAGTTTTATTGGGAAGGTGGTAAAATGATAATGACGGAGTTATATCACATTAAAAGAGGTAGTTGTTGTGGGAATTTATGTAAACACTGTCCTTTTTCACCACCTCATCTTAAAATGAATAAAGTATTAAAAGAAGAGGTCAAAGGATTTGACCCTACAAATTAAAACCATCGATATTTATAATAAAGAATTATAAATGGCAGTAAAAACAATTAATATAGCGTTTCCTTTCGAAACCTCACCTATTGGAAATTTTCTGAGGTTAAATAGAACCACAAAAGATGCCATAAAGTCTGATATTACTCATCTTTTATTAACAAGAAAGGGGGAAAGACTTTATAATAATGATTTTGGTTCTGGTTTGTATAACTTTTTATTTGAACAGATTGATGAGAAAACAGTAACTGATATTAAACTAGAACTAACAGAAAGTATTGCTAAGTATATACCTAATGTGACGATAGACGACTTAATAGTAGAGTCTAACCCTGATGAAAATCACGTTAAAATTAACTTAGAGTACTCAATAACTAACCAATCATTCGATGAGAGTGATTCAATTGAAATTATTTTATAAAAATGGCTCAAGGAATTAATTATAATGCACGTAATTTTGTAGAAGTAAGATCGGAATTAATAAATTTTGTTAAACAATATTATCCTGATTTGTTTAGCGATTTTAACGACGCTTCTGTGGGACAAATGTTATTGGAGCTTAATGCTGCCGTAGCCGACATGTTATCCTATAATACAGACAGAACATTCCAGGAGACACAAATAGACTACGCTCAGGAAAGGTCTTCTGTATTAGCAATGGGACGTACCTTAGGGTTAAACATACCAGGAGTAAGACCTAGTGTCTGTTTAGTGGATTTTACGGTAACAGTACCCACAAAAGGAGATAGTTTTAATAGTGATTATGCTCCCATATTAAAATATGGGTCTCAAGTAGAAGGAGCTGGACAAACATTTCAAGTAGACGAAGACGTTAACTTCGCTTCACCCCTTTCATCAGGAGGTGTACCAAATAGGTTAGTACTACCTAATAAAGATAATAATGGTGTGATAGTGTCTTATAATATTGTAAAAAGAGAGGCGGTAATCAACGGGAGAAGTAAAGTATTAAAAAGGAATATTAGACCTGAGGACTTAAAACCATTTATGGAGTTAATATTACCAGACACTAATGTTACTAGTGTAGAACAAGTTAAATTAGTTGATGGTTTAGATGCTGTAGAACCTCCTATGTCAGAATTCTTGAAGTTTGATGATAGTTTTTATGGTGTGGAGTCATTAGCTGACTCACAAGTCTTTATGGAAGATAAAAATAGAAATAGTGACAATGGGTCAATAATCCCTGGTAAATGGGTTAATGTTGATAAAAGATTTGTGAAAGATTACACAGATAAGGGATTTTGTAGGTTAACTTTTGGTAGTGGTACACCAAGTGCACAACCTCTTGTTGATTACATTAACAATAATTCGTTAAGTCAGTTAGATAATGTACTTAACAATAAAAGTTTAGGGGAACTACCTAAAGCAAACTCAACATTATTCATTAGATATAATGTAGGGGGTGGTGAATCCTCTAATGTAGGACCAAATGTCCTACAAAATAAAGGAGTGATATATCTAATAACCCAAGGTAATTCGGCAGCAAATAATGAGTCGGTAGAATTATCGTTAAAGTGCACTAATCCTACTCCAGCGATTGGAGGTGCGGATACTCCATCCGTGGATGAACTACGACACCTAATAAAATATAACTTCTCAAGTCAAAATAGAGCGGTAACAGTGAGAGATTACTATACTCTTATTTCCAAAATGAGTAGTAAGTTTGGGGTACCTTATAAAAGTGCCATTGCAGAAACACAAAATAAAATTGAAGTATCAACACTGAGTTTGGATAGTAATAGAAAGTTAACCGCTATATCTACAGATACACTTAACGATAACATGTCAAGATACTTGGCAAATTATAGAATGATAAACGACTATATAACAATAACATCGGGAAAAATCATAAACATATCTATGGAGGTTTATTGTTATATTGATAAAAACTTTAATAAGTCATTAGTTATTTCCCAAATGATTAATACCGTTAGTGATTATATGAGTGTGGGTCGTCAAACAATGGGACAAAACATATATCTATCTGATTTAACAAGAGAGTTAAATAACATTGATGGTGTTCTAAATATAGTAGAGTTTAAGGTTTATAATAAGATTGGTGGGAAATACTCTCTTAACATAACACCACAAGAACTAAACACAACAACCAACGAGATAGCAATCAAAGAAAGTCTCACATTATTTGGAAATTTTAATACAATGTATGAAATAAAATACCCAACTACTGATATTCAAGTATTCGCAAAGTAAACTCGTTTACTTTTCGCAAATTATTAATAAAATAATATTTATTAATAAATAAACTAAGAAGTAGACTTATGGGAGACAATCGAACAATACATTTAGCAACAAAACAAGGGACACAAAGTCTTAATATAGACCTAGAACAAGATTTTGATTTTCTAGAGATATTAAGTCTTCGTATAACACAACAAGAGGCTTATAGAATTTTTTGTGCGAATTACGGGGTTTTAGTAGGTAAGGTAAAGGCAAATGGGGGTTATCCTATTAGTAACGCGAAATTATCTATTTTTATCCCATTAGACGATTTAGATTCAAGAAATGAAGTAGTTAAAAATGTCTACCCGTTTTTTACACCAACAAACACACTACCTACAGGACAAAGATACAATTTATTACCAAGAGATCAACAATTAGCAACTCCTGCCGACCACACACCTGTGGGGACTTTCCCTTCAAAATACGATGTAATGACAGATGATACTTTATTATATATCCATGAAAAATATTATAAGTACACAACTACAACTAATGAGAATGGAGATTATATGTTCTTTGGATTACCTGTTGGGACACAAATAGTTCATATGGATGTGGATCTAAGTGATATAGGTAATAATTCTGTAACACCGGCAGATTTAATGAACCTAGGTTATGCAGAGTCTTTATTTGAAAGTGATCAAAAATTTAAGAGATCCAACGACCTAGACCAATTGGCTCAGATAGTTGGTCAGAATAAAACAATATATATTAGACCTTTTTGGGGCGATGTTGATGAGTGTGAATACGGTATTACACGAACCGATTTCGACACATCAAGATTCGTTTTTCCTAAAGCTTATTTAATAGGTAACGTATATACAGACGCACCACCTAGTGAAAATAACTCTTTTGTTCCTAAATCATGTTGGCAAGAGAGTTCAGCCTTTGCTAGTAGTGGGGTGGGGGTTAAAGGAGGTGTATCTAGAATAGTTAAAGTGGAAAGTCTTAGGTCACCAGAAGATGTTTCCAGCTCACCAGGAGAAACAGTAGGAGGTGCCGGTATAATAGAGGCTTGTAGGTTAACACCAAACGGAAGTACTGAATATGTGGGTAAATGGAAAACAAAGGTAGATGGGTCTTTTATGATTCCACTACCACTAAATTTAGGGAAAAAGATTTGGGATGAAGATTCACAAAGTTGGGAAGATGATGAGGATGAAGGTTTTGCCACTTTCGCAGATTATAGAATTAAGATTTATTTTGAAGGACAAGGAGATGGGGGTGGTGAAATAGGAGGGGTCCAAAACTCCTATGATGTTGAAATGTCCAAAACAGAAGTAGTTTTAGGTTCGGGTGGACGTGACCAAGGTTGGAGCCAAGGTGGTTGGAATGGTAGTTATACTTTACACGATACTTGGTCTTCGTTAGCTCAAGGAGGTCCAGGAGGTGACGCTTATGGTATCTGGTACGGTACATTCTATACTAATAAAAATAAAGACCAGTCTAAGGTTAATAGAGGAGTTTTATATTTACCAAACCCATATATTAATATTAATACTTCAGGAAATGAAGAGGCTAATGCTTATACATTTTTTGCAGAACCAGAAACGTTAAATACTGGTTCCGCACCATTCAATATGAAAGATCAGTTTGGTAACCAGTTAGGAAGATGGAGAAATTACACAAGAGTGAGATTAAGTGGTTATTATACAGTTGCTCAATATTTTAATTATGTAAGTGATTATGATGTTGCAGTACCAGGTAGAATGCCTGAAAGTTGTAATAGTGCAGGGGTAACGGGTAGTTGGTATAATGGACCTGGCGACCCAGTCTATTCTACTATTGGGGATATTATGAAGTATGGAGAAACAGGACCTGACTGGAACGCAATGAGTGTAGGAACGAACCCCTGGATAATTTCAAGAAGTTTTGTTGACGCTAACGATGATAACTTACGACAATTTCCAGTTAATTACATTTTTAACGAATACAGAAGAAAAGACCCAAGATGGCAAGCAATACACTTAGAAGGTGACGAAATATACATGAAGAATTACGGTGGGTTTATTTCCAACTACACTACAGCTTCATTGAGTGTGTACTCGGCTTTTAATATGGGAGGACGGGGTGATACTTATCAAAATGGTAGGGGTAATGCCAATTGTGTTTATGATCCTGGGAGTGGACTTCATTATGGACTTAGAGGAAACCCAAGACAAAAAGGGCAGTATTGTGACATGGGACTAGCTTGTTGTAAACCTGTACAGTTATTAAGATGTGGTAGTGTTTGTCCAACACCTTATAATGCTTGTGGTACTTTTTCTGATTGTTACTTAGAAGATGCCATAGACCCCTTAAATGGCTACATATGGAAAGATATTACTAATTTTTATCATATAGACATGGATGGGGCGTCAGGGAATGGAAATAGTTTATCTTTTAATAGTACTATAGGTGAATGGGAATCAACGAGTTCATTGGATGGTTGTAAAGGATGTATGGATTTGGACACAATTTGGGAAGATAAGGCGTATTGGGGAGCACCAGGAAGGGGAGCTTCTATATTTAACGAGGACGCTACCCCTTATTCATGGGCTACGACTCCGGGACAATCACCAGTATATGATCCAAATCAAGGGGTTAATATAAATGGAACAATGACATATGGTAATATGAGAGACGTACCATTAACAGGTACTGACGGGGCAAATAAAGTTAGAATGGTTGGTGATGGTACGAATGGTGAGAATGAAGGTATTATGGGAAATACTATGTGTGGTGGTTTCATAGCACCAGTTTGGGGAAGATACACATTCAAAGCACGTATACCTTATGCAGGTTCAAGTGTTTCAAACGCTGCGTTTGCTGGTATACATTACTGTGACACCACAAGAAAAAATTGTGACGACAATGCTAATTGGAGTTATTCTGCGGCAACTACACAATTCTTTAGTACAGAATATAGTAGAAAACACACTGCCTGGGCAGGATTCGCAGGTAATAACGACGCAGGTAGAACAGTGGCTTATTCGAGTGACTATTGTCCAAGTTTTATTGGATCGGCTGAAGTATCTAGTCATTGTCTTTTATTGGAAAAGAATAAAAGTATTTGTGGCGATAGCGACCCTACGTGTAATGCCCTGGGAGCTTATCACAACGAACCGGATGGTGGGGGATACTGTGGGTGGACTCTCAGTCTAAAAGAAGGTATGGCAGTTAGATTAGGTGTCCAACCAACTGGAGCCTCTACTTGGGGATCTAGTGGACCTACTTTTTGGGACACCGCCGTAATTGCTGCTAATTGTAGTGTTATTGATGGTTGTTCGATATCTGTTGTTACTATTGGGTTTGATAGATATTTCTGTGAAACGGCGACACAATATGGGTGTGGTAATAAAATACTTAACTTTATGGTTACGGATTTTAAGCCACTCAGTGGAAACGGCACTGTTGGTTCTGCAGAAGGGATGCAAAACTACGAAAGAAAAATCAGTGAACCAATACACGGATCTTTATATTTCCCACAATATTATGTTGGTGTTAATGATGATGAATGTTGTTCTAGGTCAAATGGTGATTTTGAAGGGTTTACAAATAATATACCAGAAGAAAGACATAAAGTAGCTATATGGGAAAACTTTTCTTTAATATTTGCGGGTAGTTATACTGAGATTGACGGGACACTTAATTATGAAAATTATACTGGAGGAAATCAAGATCCATTAGGTGGGTCACCAATACGTAATGGTAAATATTATAATGTTAGGACAATAGGACAAACAGACATTATTGAATTAACCAAAGATACCCCTAACTTTAGATTGGGACCAAACCAATGGGCTAATTTGGACATGGAATTACCAAACACCTCAGCTAATTTGAGTTCTGATTATGATTATAATTTAGTGTTAGATAAAAGTGATTATGGTGACTTCTTCACTGATAAGGATAATCTAAATTACCCTTTAACTAAGGCTGGGGGTATGGAGTTTTTACAAAAGAAAAATTTTGCACCGTATGACTGGTTAGATTTTAGATTAGCTCAACAATATCCCCCACAATTTGAAACTAATCAGGTAATACTAGAATCCATTTGTTCACAAGGTAATATAAACCAATACTGGGATTGGATGACTGGTAATAATTGGGGTGTTGGAACCGCAGTATTACTCTATCCGGTACAACCTTCTTATATTGGTACTACTAATAATCTTATTGAGTCTAACTATAACGTTTTTCGATATAATATTCAGGGGTTTAGTCAGGGGGGTAGTGAATGGCCGGGACAATGGCCTGAATGGTATAGTTGGATAAGACCAGTACCAAAAAATTGGTATGAAACATCTTCTTTTTGGTGGAAAACCATACCTACCCTATCAACTGAGTATAAAGAGTTAGATGGTCAAACAGTTGGGTTCTTTAGTCCAACAACTCCATGGGTATCAACCCCTAATGTGTTAACTTTTACTAACGACATGGGGACACAAAGAACGGAAGAAATTGGAAAAAAAGGGTGGAATGAAACTGTGCTTAACGCATATCCCCTACGAAAATATTATTACTTTGGACTTAAAAAGAATAGACCAACAGCTTTAGATCAATTAAAAGATACACTAGGAAATGTACAAACAATATAGCCATGGATAGAAAAAAGATATTAAGGACACAGGATAAAAAAGCAGGCGCTAAGGCAGTGGGGTACAATGAGAGTGTTACTTTGATTAACACAAATAAACCTTTACCCACAGGGGAGGTGATTAAGATAGTTAGTCAAGCTGAACAATTTTTTACAGAAAGACAAGAATCAACAACATATCGATTAACAGCTACACTAACACCGTTATTTTATTTACCACAACAGTATTATTGGATAGGGTCCAATTTATCACCAAATGGTGAACTAACAGTTGTAGAGTCAACATCACAAACAAATGTTTATGAAAACCTAACTTATTCATTACCTAATATCCTAACACCATTATTCGCTGGGGGAAACCCAACAGAGTATAATTTTGATATAGGTAGTACTAGTAATTGGGTGGGTCATATACTATACGCTTATGAAAATGAATACCTAAAACTATATAAGATACCAGAATTTACCGCTGATTTAATGTTTGTTCCAGACACTAACGACGCGAGATACGGAATAAACACTGGGATAAATGATTTAATGTATAACGATATTGTATCGTATTTAGATATGGATCTGGATGGGTTAACGATAACAGACTGGTTTAATGGTGCTGACCACGTACTAGAAGAACCTTTATTTGATGGAGATGTCCTAACCTTCGCAAGTCTAAAAATAAGTAACCAAGAATATAAGGGTTATACACAAGACGGAGTCCCATTTCTTTTTAGTGTCCCAATAAAAACAGAACAAGGATGGTACACCGCATTATACACACCATTTGAACATAACTTTGTGGAAGGTGATTACATTTTTGTTAAACCATTGGTAACAATTGGATATGTAACACTAAACGGTAAGTATGAAACTTGTGACCCTACTTTATATGGGTTTAAGAGAGTAATCGGAGCTTCATTGGATTCTGTGGGGGATAAGTACTCGAGACACTATATCATTATTGAACATAAGACTAAAAAACATTGGGATTGGGTAACGGCCGGTTCAGGAACAAACACCGCTGGAAAAAACTACCCATGGAGTGTAGAGAATTCACAAGGGTTTATAAAAAGAGTCTCAAACTATTCACCAGAACTCATAGTATCAATAAGTGTTGAACCCATAAACAACTCTCATTTTACTTTAATACCGTCCCAACCGAACGAAATTTTAATCACCTTAGGGGTGTTAGAAACTGGTTTAAGAGTTGATGATAAGGTATTAATAACTGTATCTGAAAATGCTTTAGGTACAGAATTTTATGAAGAGAGAAGACCGTCTTTATTTAATTTAAGTGGGATATATACCGTGGCTAGTATAGTGAGTCCTTTCTCTTTTACAATACGAGCAAGAGAAATTCAGGACAATATACCATTTTTTGACCAAACTTTAGCACAGTTGGTAGGTGGTGTTACAAGTTATTATGTTGAGGTTTCAAGAGTGGGCTCAACCCCTTCAGAGTACTACTTAAGAAAAGGAAAAATCATAACAAGTATTAATAACTTTGAGATTAATAAATTACCCTTTAGTACTAGTATATATAATGACCCTAATTATAATGTTATAGTAGATGAAGATATTGACATTAAAAGATTAACAGATAACTATGGAAAACCACTTTCCGAGTTATTCTTAATGTTAACCAAGAAGGCTGGTCAAAAAACATATGATTTTACAGACGTTGAGTGTTTTTTCGCTTGGATGTTTAATTATGATTCTATATTAGTAAAAACAGGAGAAGGATTAGATATTGTCTCAAAAAGGAGTATCAATGATAGATTTAGTGGACACGTAAAAAACATAAGTGGTGGGTTCATGAGTGAGTATGGTGATTATTTAGGTGACTGGTTCTACATGGACTTTATGGAATATAACAACTCCCAACTTACCGAAACCAGAATAGAAAGACTAAAGAATAGATTTAACACAATAGGAAGAGAGTGTGAAACAGGTAGTTGTGACGAGGTTTTACTTTCAGACGATAACGGATTTCAAATAAGTCAATGGGCCGTGTACGCTAGTTATAATGCGGGTTCTTTAGTATTAACAGACGGAGGTGCTTCAGGAGCGATACTAAACTCAAGTAGTGCGACTCTTGGTTCATCTAACCCTGCAACCGGTAATTATATTTACACTACTATTTTTATTCCACCAGGGTTATGTAATTTACCAGATGCGGGGTTATTGCTAGAATTTACATATACACAGATTACAACCACAGGGGTGGTTAGAATATTAGGACCAGCCGGAAATGAAGAAATTTTAGGGAATGGTGGTTCTGCGTTATTTGTGGGAGCGGCTGCGAGTATAGACGGAATTAATCATTCGGTAAACTACTCAGTTACGTTTAACCCATCTATTTCTGGGAATTATAGAATATTGTTAGGGATAGTTAATTTTGAGGGAAGTTATCAAGCTAACACAGGTAACCCTTTTTCCGCACCATACACTGGTGAATTTAAGGATATTAGTATGATAAGGTATTTTGGAACACCAAAATATGGAGGGTGGGTGTATGACCCTCTTGCTGATTATAAATTAAGGAAATGGTCGAGCTATATAGAAACTGCTGATCCTTCAGTTTTAGATATTCCTTATTGGGCTCAAGATGTAGACGGTTTGATGGTTTGGAGAGACTTATTAGATGTTGGTTATTTTGAAGACGTGGACCAAACTCTAGGTGTGGATTACCCGTTTCTAAATGGAAAACATTACCTTAATGTAGATAAAACAGTTGCTGTAGGTATAACACCTTCTAAATCTAGTGCAAGTAGCTCCTCTTTCACTACTGTAATATACGGTTGTATGGACGCAATAGCGTCTAACTATAATCCTTTTGCCACTTATGCTTGTGGTGCTAACGTATTACAAGGGGGTCCATGTGTTGAGGATGTTGATGGTATTATGCAAACAGTATCAGGTGGTGGTAATTTTAACCCATTAGGGTGTTGTTGTTCATACTCTGGTAATAATGGTAATACTTCAGGAAATTTTGGAACTGTATTTGCAACACAATACCCACCAATAGTTAACGTGGGTAATAATCCTCCAGTTCCTGATGAACAAAGAGGGGATCAGAACCTAGGGTGGAACGCCGCTAGAGGTATTTATCCATATTGGAAGGATGCTACTTATTTTGCGACAGACTTCCTAGCTTATGATTTAGGTGATACGTACGGTACAGTCCAACAACCTGCGAGGGCTCGTTTTGCTGGAGTAGTCTGCGGGGTTACCAATCCAGTATTTAATGCGTCAAAAGAATCTGGATTTCTCGCTTATGATATTTTTAGATATGATAACTTCCTACTAACACCAAATTTTACTGATTATTATGGTCCACTAGATTGGAATAATAGTGGAGTGTCAAACTTCGGAGACGCAAAAGGAAAAGTACAAGCATTATTCGATCTTGACGTTTCACCATATGGAGTTGAGATATTAGGCCCCAACTACCAGTGGACAGTTATAAATGATAATGGTACTGATACTTGGCCTAGTCAGATAACAGACACTAATGGATCGACTGGTAATCCAGGTTATTTTGACCATAATCTTTTTGAGTTTTACACCTTTGATACTAGTCACTGTAACACTTGTTACGATAAAGGAGGACCGGCTGGTAATGGAGGTACTGGAAGTAATGATTTTTTAGCACCAAGACACGGGTGGCCAACAATGGTTGACTCAGAAGGAAATAACAATAACCCATCTGGGGTTCCAGTTTTTCAACAAGTACAACCTTTTGGAGGACTTGGCAAGCAGACGATTGGGTTTGGTACTACTGATGGACGTGCTGGGATATTAAATGATACGGACGTAGCTATGGTACCTGGACAAGTTAATCTTGTTGGACATAGAACACCAGGCGACCCAAACAATTGGAGATTCTTTTACGGTCAATGTACACAAACGTGGTACAACAGCTGGGATATCAACCATAAAAGTCTTTATTCGGATTGGCCAGCTACTGTTAATGGTTTTCCTGGTAACGGTACGGGTAATAGTGGTGAAAGTCCATCAGAAGATTGGGCTCAAAATAGGGCATATGGTTCTTTTGGAAAATGTTATGATACAGACGCCACATCTTGTGGTTGTGGGTGTATGAATTTAGATGGTGGAAATAGATACTATTCATATCCTGGGGGTACTAATACTACGTCGCAAACACTTGGTGATCAGATGTTACCATACACACAACCTTCATTTTTTGCGCCAGATATACCACCAAACATGAGTTATACTTATGAGTTTAGAGGTAGACTTAATATTGAAATGGGGATTAATTATGATGGGTACGAAGAATTTCATAATAGCTCTTATCCTGATCGAGGATGGTCAGTTGCTGGTCCTAATACAGGTGGTCCGGGAATAGTATATAATAATCCATATATGAATGATGGTGCACCAACAGGACAATTTGGACCAACCCTTGGGTTAAGTGCTGCTAAGACATTTGCTTATGATATGTCTTTACCAGATGCGTATATGCAATATACTAGACTATATTCAGGTTTTTGGATAGGTATTGTTTCTGAATCTTGTAGTGCTATTGATGGACCAGGTAAAGGATCTGAAAAGTGTACCTATATCTATGACCCTGACGATGGGACAGCAGGGGGGTCAACTAACCCACTACCACACTACCAATCGGAAGGGTGGAACTCATTTGTTAATAAAAAATGGGATATCGGTTGTGGTGGTTTTGATGTTAATGGATTACCAGCGGTTAATAAAATGGCTTACAGTCCATGTAGAGATACGGCTGGTGGGTATCCAGGTTGTAACATCACCGATCAAGACAGTCCTAATTATGACGTAATTAATCACACAACCTCTACTTATTTACCAAGTTGTGGTGAGACTGGGTCTAGTTCGACTAAAGCAGATTTTCAGAAAAGATGGTCACAAAGTTTTAAGTCAGCACAAATCCCAATGCATAAAGGAGATAAAGCTTTTATCTTTTTACGCACAGTGGGTGGTACTCTAAGAGATAATAATGTTGCGGTTGATGGTTATGGTACTGAGATATATGGTTTTGGGGTTATGGCCACATCTTTACCAACCTATTGGGCAGCTAGAAATGTTAACCAACTAAATATGTAAACATACTATGAGTGATATACAAAAATATAAAATATTAAACACAGGGAAACAACGTAAGGTTAACATACAGATCGAACAAGATTTTTTTCCAACTGACAACACTGAATATGTTAAGGAAAAGGTAGAAAAAATCACTCAACTCTCAATTAATCCTATTGATGATTGGGAAAAGACAAAGTATACCTTAAGGTGTGATGAGGGTTCAAATACGGGAGGTAATACAAACCAAATGGATGAGTGTTACACTCTTAATATGCACATGTGGAACGAAGACGCTGGGTCTATGACAACAATTTGGACCGAATCCGGTTCATTTAACCAACAAGACGTGACTTATAAATCAGCAAGATTTGTGGGTAGTTATGTTAGATTATCTTATTTTACAACACCACATCGAGAAACTCAGAAATTAATATCTTACGCTAATATACAATTAGAAAGTAGTGATACTTCTTTTATTAATATTTGTAAGTCAAAACAGGGGTCATTTTTATATTATTGGAAATCTGAAGAAAAATTAAATGTGACAGATAGTAGGTTATATATGAAAGTAGAGTTTTTTAACTCAGCAAAAGGAGAAGTTCAGATACTAGGTAGGTCTTTTCCTGTGAATAGTAATCAAGGTAATTTCTATATCGATTATTGGAATGAAAAATTTGATTACGTTACTGTGTTATTAGACCCAGCTACACGAACTTATAGATTTGAGACAAGTTTTGTTGATTTAGCACTCTTGGATTGGTGGGACCAATACCAAATAGATCAAGGTAATGGGGACCCACTCCCTAGACTCGCTAATTACCTAGTTGAAAATACTTATAACCATGGGTGTGACATGGACCTATGGGAGAAAAGATTAAATAACCTACCAAATTGGCCAGGTATATACTATTAAAAATGGAATCAGGAAAAACAAGAACATACATATTACCTCCTTTACCTAGGGTTCAAGGACCCACCGTAATTCAAGTGGAACCACAACCACAAGACATGGAAGGATTTGCAAAATTTATCCCAAAAGGGGTTAAAAATTCGATTAAACGAATGAGAAGATTAAAACCAAATTATTCCATCGAAGAACTAAAAAAAACATATAGTGGAGGTACAATAACTCCTTTTTTTGAAAGATAATAAATGGAATATATAAAAAGAAAAATATCAAGAGGAAGTTTATTAGGGGATAGGACTAATATGAGAAGGTCGATACTAAATCCAGAACCACTATACTCCAATGGTATATACCCATATCCTTGTATAGATACTAATCAGTCTATGGACGACTGCATTGAGTCCCTTTATATCGATGTCAACAATGACGGAATTAAAGATTGGTTTGTTATACCACCTACCTGGTTTGGGGGTAATTTAGTTACTGACCAATACGATGATTGGGAACAAGACATTGATGAAAAAATTATAGAGATATTCAACGAGTTTATTGCAGATGCCTTTTTCGATGACTTTGAAATGGGAACTTCTAAATGGTATGGAGGGAGTGAAGAATATGACACAAAATTAGTGTGGAACCAATATAGTCCATACATTGTTATTCCAGGTAACAACAATATTAGATTAGAAATTACTGATATCATTGGTGGTGGTATACCAAATTATGGTCAGTTAATATTACAAACCCCATCGGTTAATCCTTTATTATCCGCAAGTGTTATGGATCCATTCTCACTAAACCAAGGGATAGATTTATCTGCGGGTGTAAACTATAGATTATCGGTAAATATAATGAGTAGAGTTCGGTCACATAAAGACTTTATCGACGACCTCACATTCACTAATCCTTTTCAAGTTCAGATAATGGGAATTGATATGATTAGTCAGAACCTAGTAGTGTTCGATTGGTCCTCAGAAGAAATCCCATACTATCCCGATAGAGAAACAATAACAACTACATTTACAGCACCTTCAGGGGGTAAATATTGGTTTACAATAGTAGTCAATATACCAACAGGTCCGACAGGGGTGATTAATATGATAGGGGATTTTATACAGATAGACGATTTCTCAATTTCGTTAGAAAATACAACCAGTGGTCAAAACAGTTTTAACTCGATAAAAAGAAAAGTATTTGGACTATTCAAAGGATTTAACATACTACCAAGTGCTTACAATATAGAATTATATAAACACAATATAAAAGGATACCTTCTAAATTCTGATCCAATAGACGTAGACGACTTACCTTTAGGGGTGTATGGTTCGCAAACCTACGATGACTTAGGAAACCAGGTTTCTTATGAATTAACCAATCCACCTCTAGGGGTTATTCCTTTTTACTACCTTGGTTATAATCTTTATGGTACGATAACAACTAATGTACAAGGTAATACTTTAATGAATGATGGGTATTTGTATTGTAATGGTGCAGATTTAGGACCATGGGATGGAGTTACTAACACATATGGAGTAGGTGATGTAGTGGAGGACACTAGTGGTAGTTTATGGTATTGTAACCCTCTTTTAACAGGGGAGTGTAACACATGTTCACCAGAAGACAATTGTGGTTGGGTTAAATGTCTAAGTTTATTGGCTTATGGTGGGGGTACTTTGAATATTAATATACCACTCTACCAAGACATAAAAGATATGGGGATTTATCGAGATATAATACACCCCGGTATTGCGGAAGAATGTGGTGGTACTGTTGAAAATTTAACCAAAGATTATAAATGTCCAGTACCTTATTATATACAAGACGGTGGTGCGGTGATGTTTTATGACCCATTAACTACTAAAGAAATAATAATTAAAAGACCATGTTGTGAAGACTATAGTGAGTATGGTTTTGTGTGGTGGAATGGTAAATGTTATTTAGACTATGGTAATGATTTACAGGGACAAGGGAAAGAGTTGTTTAATTTTCCCTACAGTACCCTATTTGTGGGTAGAGGAGATAACGGAAGGTTATATTATGATGGTGGGTATCAATTAACAGACCAGGTCTTTATAAATTCAGGGGGGATAGGAGAAATAATACAAGATAGTGGAGAAAGAGTTTTATTATACACTCCTTTAGTAACCGATGTTATAGAGGGTGCGACTTATGTCTTTAGAGCTAATTTATTGATGGAAGATTACAATAGTCAGACCTTAAGTACTATACAACTAGGAGCTACGGGACAAATTGACCCTAATTGGGGATATGTGTATTTCGAGGACTTTTCGATGGGAGAAGACGACGATTTACAACCAGGATCAACGAGTTGTGGGGGGTCAACAGTCATAGATGCAGTGGTAGATGGTATATATACGATAATAACAGACGATGCGCCAGGATTGGCGATGAATCTAGTAAGAATGTTAGAACAGAATAAAACATATAGAGTAAGATTCGGATACGTTGGACTTAATTTAGGTGGAACCTCTTCTCCACATTATACTCCATCAGTTGATAACGTTATAAGTATGTTTGACCTTGAAGTTCAGATTAGTGATTACATAACTAGTACAACAGTAATACCTATTATGACCTATGGTGGTTCTGGAATTTACGACGTTGAAGCTATCTTTACAACACCAGCAACATCTAGTTATTTAATACAATTATCGGTAAACAACCCACAAGGACCTGCTTGTCCACCTTCAGGTGATTTTTATGGTTATGGTTTAGACTATTTTGCTATCGACGAAATGCCATATAACTATACAACGGATGATAATACGGTAATTACCCCAAGAAAAGTATGGTCTAGTAATTCTTTTGATTCCGCGGACGGGTTACAAACAATAGAATTAGAAAGTGAAATTACCGTTAGAGGTGCAAAAAATTTAAGTCTAAGAGTAATATGTGATATTAAAGAACAAATAGTTAATAGTCCATTAACTTTTAACTTAGTAATAAAAGATTTATCGTTAAAATATTACCAAAAACCAAATTTTCTAGGGTGTAAACCAACTCATTTTCTTAATGAGGTTAGTAATACCTTTACTACAGAAATTAGTACTGCGGTACCAACCATATCAGGAACTTATGATTTTATGGACCCAACAATTCCTGGGGCTATTACACAAGTTACGTTTGGTAGTGCTTACGGAGCACAAGGAATTCAAGGAAACGACATACAAACGACGTCAGCACCTTATGTGAGACCAGTATTTGGTACTGACCACAGAATAATCCCATCAGGACCAAAAGACACAAGTGCCCAATGTGAAACATCACAGTTTATAGTGGGGTGGTACTGTAACCTCAACTACTACATAGAACTTAATGGAGTCCCAATTATACAACCTGATGGTACTTTAGGGGTAAGAGGTTGTGTGGGTTCACCAGTGATGATACCAGGAGTCACTATGTACTCCACAGCTGCAGATTGTGTAGCACAAAGTGATTGTTTAGATATAATTGGGTGTATGAATGAAGATTCTACTAACTTTAACCCATCAGCGACAGAACCTTGTTTTGACCTAGATAACGTTCCAGGTAACAGTTATCTTTGTGAATGTGCTATATACGGAACATGTATTGACCCAACATCAACACTAACTAATTCACAATACTCAGGTCTTTGTTTTGGAGACCAAAATATGTGTACAGACCCTCTCCAATGTAATTCTAATTGGGTACCATTATTGAATGGGGGTCATTGTTGTGAAAATGAAGATGTAGATTGGGGATGTGCGGACATGAACTCAACTAATTGGGCACCTAATATAGAATTGGATGCGGGTGAGTTAATGTGTAATTATGACCCAGGGTGTCCTGACCCTACAGCAAGTAACTATCTAGACGCAGGTAATCCAAATAATTGTATACCACTAGTAGGACCAAATGGAAATGTTTATTCTTGTACAGATTGTTCTGCTAACCCTCCTTCTGCCCAATGGGGAGTTACGGCTCAAAGTAGTAACACACTTTTAGGTATAACAGCAGGACAACTACTATACCCAAGTGCGATAATACCTGGAACTTTAGGGGATAATAGTTGTTGTGAGTTTGATGACGCTAATGATATACCAGTAGGGTGTACTGATATAAGTGCTGCTAATTTTAACGACCCAGGTAATATAGATTGTGCAACTGCAATTAGTAACGGAGATCCATGTTTTGATAATAATACTTGTATAGCTGGTACAATATTTGAAGTATGGTGTTGTAATTATAACGCTGGTAGTGGAACATGGGGACCGGTTTGTGAAGATTATACCTTATATAATGTAGGTTCTTATAACGCTTTAATGAATTCTGCAGGAGGTATGTGTCAGGATCTAATTGGTGATTGTGTAACTTATACACCATGTGTAAGTTAAAAATAGATAAATTATGAGGGGAAATAAAAAAATAGGATGTTTAGATGAAACAGCGTTAAATTATGACAAAAGTGTAGGGATTGCTTGTGATAGATGTTGTATAACTTCAGAACAAGATAGTCGTATAAAAAATGTACTAGATTTTATGTTATATGGTAAAAGAGACCAAAATAAACCGATAGACTACTCAATTTACGCAGTGTCGAAACTAGATGGTAACCCAATCTTTAACATACCTTCACAAGCAAAAGAATATGGGTTACAGATAGGGTGTGTGGGTTTTCATGAACACATTATAAAAGGTAAGAAACTTTATATGGCGTGTTCTTCTCATGAAGAGGCTATTGGAGAAGATAAAATTGAACCAACAGGAGAGGACTATATTGAGAATATAACAACGGGTGGTGTGGTACAATGGTATAGGTCCACAACGATGGAAAAACAAGTGAAATTCTGTGAGGAAAAAGTGAGTGAAGGGTATAAATGGGATCGTATAGATCGAATATGTGCGATACCAAGTAGTGATAACAATGATGTGGGGAATCACCAAATAATTGGTTATGTTGATAATATACCTGTTTGGTACACAAAGGGAGCTGCTTTACAATATGCTAATGTAATAAAATGTGATGGTTATTTCACCTATGGTATGGACAACACCACTGGATATGTTGCTTGTGAAAATTATGACATTATAAGTAAGAAAATATTAGGTGTTGAGTGTAAAGGAACAAGAAAAATGATGGATGGGACACTATCTTTTATACAATTAGGTCAGAAAAATGCCTCTAAATATGGGGAAGCTTGTTGTTTAGAACATGCACATCTAGGATATTTATGGAATGGAAGAGGATGTGTTAAAAACCAAATGGAATTAACATGGTCTTGTATTAATAATTTAACAACAGAAATCTATGACGGTACCGGAGACTACAAGACCTTCAAAGAATGTTTAATTTTCTGTGAAAAAAATAAAAGATAAGTATAATGGCACAACCAGGATGTATTGATGAATTATGTTTAAGTTTTGATTTTGTTGCTTACCCATATAATGGACCAATCAACTCATATTTTTACGAAAGTGTTGATAACAATAATGCTAATTTCTGGGGGCTACCAACCCCTGTAATTGGGTCTTTTAACCCGTTTAGTTTAGGGTTAAATATATTAGTTGGTAATAGTGCTGTCGGTATGACGTCAACAACAACAGGACTTGACACCTCCTACGAACTATTCTATTTCCAAGGAGGTAATTTTTTATCAGTTCCGTTATCAACACCAATTCTTACACCAAATACCTATATTATTAGAGTAACTTCTACGTCTGAAGTTGCTAACGATGGGTCACAATGTATTTATGATTTTTCTTTCGCAATAAATAATAGTTATGACTTTATTCCTTTTGTGATGACAGGAGCTATAGGTGCAAATGGTTGGTGTAATGCGTGGGGGTGTACAGAAGTTACCTCACCTAACTATATTCCAGGAGCTAATGCTAATGATGGTTCTTGTGTATCTAATACACCGGTAGATCCTTATGGATGTACAGATAATAACGCTTGTAATTACGATTTCTTAAAAACTATTGATGATGGAAGTTGTTATTATGGATGTTATGGTTGTACTGACCCTAATGCTATTAATTGGGACACATCAGCAACCATCGCTTGTAATGGACTCTATAATTTTTGTGTAAATATGGGTGTGACTAACTGTTGTTGTAATTATGGTTCACAAACTTATGGATGTATAGATGTAATGGCGGATAACTATGACGATTTAGCATCTTTTGACGATGGTAGTTGTAGTTACACAACCCAAGGTTGTACAGACCCTAGGGCGGATAACTATAACCCTATTTATGTTACAGATGATGGGAGTTGTGACATTGGAGGTTGTATAGACATATTGGGATCGAATTACAATCAGGATGCAACCTTTGATAATGGTTCCTGTATATATGATAATTGTAAATATGGGTGTACGGACCCCACATCATCTAATTATGACCCTTCGGCAACTTGTGATGATGAATCGTGTATGGGAGGGTGCTGTGGTAAGACAAGTTCGGGTAATTTTATAATTACAGGTAATACAGAAAGTAAAATAGATAGAATTAAGTGGTTAGGGACTGTAATAGGAATTGACCCAAGTGGTGCGATACAAGATAATAGAAATATTGCAATGACAGATGCTAATATGACGGCAAAGTATGGTATCAATGAGTGGTATCCTTTAGTTAGAAGAGTCCCATCTTTAGGGATGAAAAATGGTTGGACACAAATAAACCAGGGGATTATGACCGCTTATACTATTGATAACATACATTATTGGGATTATAATGTAGGGGGTACATTCTTTGCGGTGGAAATGAAAAATTGTTGTCCTGGATGTTTATATCCTGATATTAAAGAAGAGTGGACAATGGGTCATGTATTCCCACCACAAATAGAAAATAATGTATTTATAGATAGAGGGGTGGCTTCTGTTTTTGAAGAACATTATAGATTAACAGAAATTAAAACTTTGGAGGATTTTGATAGATACCAATCAGGGTTTTTCAACATAATAGAGTAAAAATAAAAAATTATTAAATGGCAACAGGTAATTATGGAATAAAAAGACCGGCAGACGTATCACCAAATGATATTGATATGTATGTGCATTACGCACCAAGTAGAGATTCAAACTTTACTAATACTTTTACAAAGTTAAATGCGAATGAATTCTTAACTTCATATAGTAAACCAGCAATGAGTGGTGCAGGTATGGGGGTGTTAGAGGGTTTGTATAATTTAACATTAGACCCCTCGATATTTAACGCTAGGGGTATATACACTATAGTTTTGAAACCAAGAGAAATTATTAAAACAATAATTGATTGTGGTAATTTAGCAGCACTCCCAGAAGTAAAAGGAATTGTACTTGATAATTCTAACCTTAACTCTGAAGCCGTAAATGGGGGATTAGTTGGGTACAGAATTGAATATTACGACCAAGCAAGTAACTCTAAAATAAGAAACCTTTTTAGGATAGTTACCTCATCAAATTTAGCAGAACCTGTTAATCAACAATTATCAAATACAACTCAAAAGGCGATAAGATATAGTTTTAATGATGGAGGGAGTCTTTTATTCTTAACCCTAACACCAAGTTCAGCACCTAATGTTAAACCAAACGCAGAACCTTTTTTAGGACAAACAGGACAGATGATAGCTATCTCCAACACCTTTTTTAATCCAGTAACAATAGAAATAGAACTAACAGAACATGATTTTGATACGATAGGTACTGGTATATTTGGTAATCAAACAAAATCAATCCAAGACGGGATATACACAATTTATGATTCAAACGATGCGATATACAAACAGTATAATTTATTTGAAATTAAAGATTCATTTAACGAATCTCTATATGAAGTTAGAGAACAGCGTACAAATGTTGATACTAGTAAAACTTTTAATAATATAACCTCGTTATAATGGCATATAAAAGAGTAATAGGTAATTATCAATCTAACGCGGATTTTACGCCGAGTTTAGTAGGGTACCAAATAACCGAAGGGAGTATAACTATATTTAATAATTTTTATACATCAGCTAATCTAGCTTCTAAGAGTAGCGTCTTCTATGAAACACAGGGATTTTCTCAAGCGGTTTCATTAAGTAATCTAGGTATTACCGCTACCCAAGGACAGTCACTTCTTGATAATAACTTAAAACTAATCTTAAATTTAGACCAAAAAGACCTATTTAATTATACTTTATTTGGTAGTTTAAGGGAACATATAAAATCAAGTATTACAAATATAATAAGGAAATGGCCAGCCTCTTTATATGTTAATAAGATAGTTAGTGGGGCAACTCTAAACACAATCTTAGAATACGCATACGATCCACTAACAAATCGTTCTAAATTTAAGGTCCCAGTATCAACAATAAGGAATAATTTCAGTATTAATTTAGAAAATTCACCAAATCCATACCAAGGTTATAGTGGGATTAGGATGATGGGATTAGATTATTATAAATACGTTATAAAATTTCCAGTAACTGGGAGTACAATAGGTAATAGTCCAGGATATGCCAATAATGTACAAGAACTTCCAATAATTGGATATACAGGGATATCAAATCTTTCACCAGACTACGTTTACTTCAAAGTTAAAGGAAATCCTTTTACTGGTACGACAATTTCACCTAGTGGGGGGATAATGTCGGCTAATTACCATATAAAACCAAAAACCGAGATAGTTGAAGACTTTTTCTCTAAATTAAAGAGTCTGGATAGTTTTTTACTAAATAGAAACGTAACCCCTATTTTTACATCAGAATTCACAGTACCTATGGAGGGTAATGGGGGAGGATTTATAGAAACACCTAGGAAATATACTTGGCCAACTACAGATGGGTATAATATAGACATTAATACAACGAAATATCAGACATACCTTACTGGACTACTAGAACTCTCAAGTTCCTACGATAACTATAAAACAGATTTAGTTTCTAGATTCTTCACAACAGAGGCTATAAAAGAATTTGACACATCTGACAATAGAGTACAAAAATTACTAAGAATATACGGTCGTGAATTTGATGAGGTTAAAAGATATATAGATGGTTTAGCCTTTGCTAATCGTGTTAGTTATAATAAGAGTAATACCATACCAGATCAATTAATTAAAAACTTTGCAAGAACACTAGGTTTTGAAACGATTGATTTCAACGACCAAAGTAACTTACTAGAGTCTTTTTTCGGAGGGACAACAAATCCTGTCTTTTCAGGGACTTCAGTAGGTATGACTCCGGTGGAATTTGATATCGAGTTATGGAGAAGATTGATAGTAAACGCTGGTTATCTATTTAGGTCAAAAGGAACACGAAAAATTATAGAATTCTTCTTAAAATTTATAGGAGCGCCAGAGTCGCTTGTAGAATTTAATGAATACGTATATACGACAAGGGGTAAACTTGACACAGACATGGTCAATCAGTCAATTAATTACCTAACCAACACAATTGGTGATACAGCAATATCGATTGACACACCAATGGACGGGGACGGATATCCTAGGGTCTTAGACCACGATGAAAATTACTACTTCCAAATGAAAGGTGGGTGGTATCGAGAAACTAACACAATTGGAGCGAATTCACCACATTTAGGCCCTTACGACGGAGGACAAGAATATTTTGATAGGTTTAGGTGTTTTACAGATATTTCCGGAGCTTCAATTACAACAGCAACAGCACCAACGGGGACTATACCAGAAGAAGATTTAACAATAGTATTAGTTTCTAATGAACCGGGTCTTGAAAATAATTTTAATTTTATAAAGAATTCTTTAGGTGCTGGTATTGGGTTAGGATACACGAATAGTACAGGTGGTGGTGGAATAGGTAAGGGTAACACGCCAGGGGCTTGTGATCCTAATAACCCACAAATATATTGTACATGGACTAACGTAACTGAAGCGGTAACATATGGTGGTGGATCTGTCTATGTTTTTGAACATATAGGTGAAGAGATTCCGGTAAATATGCAACAATTGGCTAAAGATTTATATGATGCGGGGTACGCAGTTCTCACAATAAGTGACTACTCCCAACCCTCACTATACCCAATAACTTCAGTGAGTGATCACGTAATAGGGGAAGATTGGGGTTTTATGCAGAATCCTTTTATAGATGTAATGAACCCTTTAGGTCAGAGTTGGGGAGTTTCCCCATCAGTTAGTACTGGACAAGGGTGGAACATCACAGGTACAAAACCAGAGGCACAAACACTAGCATATAATACACCACCTAATGAGACAATACCAAACACGGTGTACTTACACAACACAAATCAAGGAAGGTGGGTACACACACAGAACCCTGATTTATGGCAAGGTGGTGCTGGATCACAACAATTATTTGGTAATGTGATGAACTTCTTAACAATGAGAACGGAAGAATATCGACAATATTTTAATTTTGAGTTTAATGACCTTTATGAACAAGAAATATACGTCTCTTGTCCTGGTTTCTCTTTAACACCACAAATAGATAATAAAAAATCTTGGTCCGTAAAAGACGGAATAAATAGAATTAGGGATTGGAGTATTAGTGATAGTAATACCGCAACAACTAACACAATTAGAGACACCTATTATCCTGTAGGGGATAGTGAAAAGTTAGTCTTAAATACCAAGATGGTAGATGCTCACATTAATGTTGCAAAGGGAATAGAACATGATGTGTACTCCTATATGAAATTAAGTGGTTTTCCAATAACTCTTAACTTTGAATATAATGAAAATATTAATGAAAATCTATGGCCAGTAGTTGGAGAAAATGTTTATACCTCGAGAGGATATAATAGACAAAATTTAGGTACCAATTTTTATTATGGTTCTTCTCTGAGTGGTGCAGGGTTTACAGTAAGTGCCACCACTTTCGCTCAATATATAGATAAGTTAAAAACAAATTTTATTAATGTTAAAAATAGAAAAACTATTGGTG
>TARA_R110001599_G_scaffold349780_4_pt1 | contig 23966 bp, 16 predicted proteins | sample TARA_R110001599 | Tara Oceans TARA_R110001599 (sample SAMEA4398360) | marine metagenome | biome: Polar Biome; feature: [MES] marine water layer (ENVO:01000295) within the mesopelagic zone...; material: water (ENVO:00002006), including particulate matter (ENVO:01000060) such...
TCACGTAATAGATTGTCTATTGCATATTTCGGGTTTGATCCAGAGGTTTTTCAATACTAAAAAGGGCTTCTTGTTGATTTATTAATTGCTTGATAACCAGTATAATAAATAACAAAAATATAACACAAAAACCCCGAATTTGGCTGTTTAAAGCTTTTTTCGGGGTTTTCTTTTTTGTATTTTAAGGTTGCAGAATAAAATACTATGAAAGATACAGCGCAACTACAGATTTTCAAAGACTTCGACGGATATTCTCCAAAATATCATTTTTTTAAGAATTCGTTGTTTGGCCAGATAAAAGATTCCATCCCCTGGGATGAGCTCGCAGGATGTCTTCCGGCAGAGAATACAGGTCCGGGCGCTCCCAGGTGGTTTGATGCCAAGGGAATGTTTGGCATGATGTTCCTCAAGGCCTACCTCAATGTCAGCGACAGACAGCTCATCGAAAGGTTCAATACAGATTACAGTTTGCAGATGTTCTGCGGCAAACTTCTGGCCGAGGACAAACAGATCAGGGATTATACCCTTATGACAGGGATAAGGGCCTATATTGAAGATCACTGTGAATGGGAACAGGTTCAGTCAGTACTGCTCAACCACTGGAAAAAGGATGTGAACAATTCCCATGTACTTCTCATGGATGCCACCTGCTACGAGAGCTATATTCGCTTTCCTACCGATGTGAAACTTTTGTGGGAGAGCTGTGAATGGGTGTTTGAAAAGCAGCTTTTCAGGTTGTGCAAGATCCTGAAGACCAAAAGGCCGCGTTCTAAATACCGGGAACAGAAGATTAAGCAGCTTGTCTATTTCAGGAAAAGGAGGAATACCCATAAAGAGACGCTCCGCAGAAGGAAATCGCTGGTCTACCTGTTGGAAAAAGGAATCGAGCAACTTCAGCAAATAATGGATATGTTCAGGGGAGAATGTATGAGGCCGGAAGATTTTGCCTGTTTGAGAACCATCAAGAAAATTCTGGTACAGCAGACATTTTTGTTGACCCACAAACCATCTGAGCTCAAAGACAGGATCGTTTCCCTTCACAAACCCTATGTCAGGCCTATAGTAAGGGGAAAAGAAAACAAACCCGTGGAGTTCGGAATGAAGGTACACATGCTGCAGGTCGACGGGCTCTCTTTTATAGACAAGATGAGTTTCAGAAACTTCAATGAATGTAAAAGGCTGAAAATCTCCGTGGTGAAACACAAAACAGTTTTCAAGGGAACAACACAGCTTGGCGCAGACCGAATATATGCCACCAACGAAAACAGAAGATACTGTACCAGAAACAGCATATTCACCTGCTTCCCCAAAAAGGGTCCTAAAAACCACTCCAAAGCTGAAAAAATACTCAGCAGCGAAATATCAAAGCAAAGGGCAACGGTAACGGAAGGTATTTTCGGAACCCACAAAGATCATTACGGGCTTAGAAAAATTAAAGTCCGGGGAGAAAAACGGGAGAAGCTGATGGTGCTTTTTGCAACCATGGCGGCCAACGCGGTAAAAATCGCAAAGAAAAGAAACCGGGAGGAGCCTGCACCCAGAGAGAAGGCAGCCTAAAGAGAAAAACGATCAAAAAATCTTTATCGTGGGATACCTATGCCCAATGGATAAAAGGTCAAAGAAAACCTACCCAATGTTCTACCAAATTGCACTTTACCGTAGTCGAATTGTACTACTGATCAGGAGATAAACACACAAAATAACAACGAAGGAATTAGTTTATGATTGCGTGGTCAAATTTTATCGAATTTTCCAACAAGCCCTAAAAACACAAGGAAGTAAATTGGGGATATTGAAAGGTTTTTCCGATTCTTCTGAGAAGTGTTTGGAGCTAATTATACCTTATAAGGGTATGTTTAATGAAAACCTAACCCTTATCATTTAGTTTTTTACTCTTTTTTTACTTGCTTTCTTTCCTAGGTATCTCCTTAAGTCATCATAGCCAAGATGTTCGTGATTGCTAATTGCAAAAGAATATTTGTCCGAAAAAACTAAAATAAGCTGTTTAAAAACTTTCTTATTTGCTAGGACTTCCTCTTCTTGCCAGGCCAAAAGGTCTTCCAGCTTGTATTTCTTTCGTTGACCTTTAAGTGGGAGCCAAATTTCAATTTTTTCATTCCCTGCAGCTAAAAATTTATAGCCAGCCATCATCTTTACCAAGATCAGCAATAACACAACGGTTATTATACTACAGCCGATTAAGTAGAAAAGAAAAGGGAATTCACGACTGTGGTTAAAATCATAAAGAAGATAACTTAAGCCCATAAATAATAACAGTACGATTATGCCCAAAGACAGGTAGGTACTTTTTTTAGGTTTACAACTAACCATTTCTCTTGTGTAATTGTTTCAGTTTATTCTTTGAAAATTGAATCAAATCCTCGAAAAAACGTTCAAAATAGGATTCAATTACTGCATGGTTTTCCTGAAGAAATTTTGGTGCTAATTCCATTTTGGAATCAAAGGTAGTGCGGTAAGCCATTCCGGTAAAAGAACGCTGAATGCCCGCCATGGTGCCATAGGCCATAAGCCAGTTTTCTTCCTTCATGTATTTAAATGGCAAAAGAAATTTGCTCGGAAGGATTGCTCGTTCAGATTCCAATAATTTATACACCGACTTTGTATAATCTTCCAATTTTACCGGACTGTATTGCTCCCAGTTTTTAGCTAAGAAGTAATCGAAATACATGTCTGTGATTACAGAAGAATACCTTGCAAATTTTGGTTTTAAAAGTTTTTGTGCTTCTTTAACCAAGGGATGTTTGTCTGTGTAGCTATCGATCTCCCTGTGTAGCATTATTCCGGTGATAATATCTCTTTCAAATTGCACGTTTAAATTGCCTCTAACAAAATCGCCGATAAAATTACCGACTAATACTTTGGGCTGATCAAAAGATAAATAAGCATGTGCTAAGAAATTCATGCGATTAAAGAAGGACTATTTAATTAATTTTAGGAATGATTTCCTTAATCTTGAGTATTCAAACAAGAAATAATAAATGACAAATATAACTGAAGAATTATTATATACTAAGAATCTTTTACAAATGGAATGGGTGGAAGATCTTGCCCAATTCAGAAGTTTGACTTTCAGGAAATCCATAAAGGACAAAATTCTAGCTGGAGTTTGTTGGTATCCAGTGCATTTGAATAAGGTAAAATGGGCATTTTCAGATCAACTGGTCATAGAGATTTCTGTAAATGAAACTACTTCTAATCATGGATTTCATTCTGGTAAATCCATAAGTTTATTTTCTAATGCCCAAGAAAATGACATCCAATCTACTTATTTAAATGGAGTAGTGAATAATGTGAAAGGTAATGTGATGACCTTAAGTTTGAATACGGAAACCTTGCCTGATTGGGTAAGTGAGGGCAGAATAGGCGTTAATTTGATGTTTGATGACACTTCATACAAAGTAATGATGAACACCATGGACACATTGGTGGCATCAGGAAACAACAGAATTGCTTATCTGAAAGAGGTGCTTTTAGGATATGAAAAACCAAAAATAGAAGAACAAGGAAATCAAAACAATCCTCTTTTGAATGAAGGGCAAAACAAAGCTTTGGAACTTATTAATAATGCAAAGGACCTGGCCATTGTTCATGGACCGCCAGGTACTGGCAAAACAACTACGCTTATCCAGGCAATTGTTCTGGCTACACAACAGTTTGATCAGGTTATGGTTTGTGCACCAAGTAATGCTGCGGTTGATTTATTGGTGGAGAGAATGGATGAGGCCGGGGTGGATGTTCTTAGATTAGGACACCCGGCAAGGGTAGACGAAAATATTATTCAGCGAACACTGGATGCACGTGTAATGGCCCACCCTTCTTATAAAGAATACAAAAAATTAAAAAAAGCTGCAGATGAATTCCGTCGCAAGGCCAATAAGTTTAAGCGGAGTTTTGGTCATGCAGAAAGGGAAGATCGTAAAAGAAATTATAATGAAGCAGGTCGTTGTCAGGCTGAAGCTAGGCAGCTTTATGATTACATGACCCAGTCAATCCTTTCTTCTTGTCAGGTAGTGGCATGTACTCTTGTGGGGGCAGCAACTAACCTTCTCAAAGGAACGTTTTTTCAGGTTGTTTTCTTAGATGAAGCAGCTCAGGGCATGGAACCTGCTACCTGGATCCCGATTTTGAAAGCCCAAAAGGTTGTTTTGGCAGGGGATCACTTTCAACTACCTCCTACCATAAAATCCAGAGAAGCGGCCAAAGGACTGCAGAATACCCTGTTTGAGAAAGCCATTTCCAATCAACCCGAAGCGGCTCAGTTGCTGTCCGTGCAATACAGAATGGCTGAGGCAATTATGGGTTTTTCTAATTCCGCCTTTTATAATAATCAGCTACAAGCAGCGCCTAATACTAAAACTCATTATTTAATAGAGAATGAACCCTCAATGGCATTTATAGACACTGCCGGTAGTGGGTTTATGGAGTTTAAGGATAAGGAGACACTTAGCGTTAGCAATAAGGATGAAGCTAAGATGGCACTCGGCCTTTTAAAAGAACTTATTAAAAAAGTAGGCGCAAAAAACAGAGAGGGCCAACCTTGGAACGTAGGACTTATCGCTCCGTATAGTGCACAGGTTAGAATGTTAAAGGAGATGTTAGCCACAGAATCGGAATGGTTGTTTTTAAAACAAATGGAACAAAATTTGACTATTAGCACCGTAGATGGGTTTCAAGGGCAGGAGCGTGATATTATGCTTATAAGCCTCACTAGATCCAACCCACAAGGTGAAATCGGTTTTTTGGCAGATACCCGAAGAATGAACGTTGCCTTAACTAGAGCCAAAAGAAAATTAATTGTACTTGGAGACAGTGCCACCATAGGTAACAATGGTTTTTACCAGTCCTTTCTGGATTTTGTTCAAGAACAGGGGACCTATCACAGTGTTTATGAATTTATGGAATAATTGTTCTCTGCTTACTTATCAGTTGTCAAGAAGTCCTTCATATAAGCAATGTTTATACAAGCTAAGACATCCCCAAAACTAGCAGCTGCATCCATGATTTCCAGCGGTATTTTTCTTCCATTTAATTTATTCAGCAAAACACCATATAGCGTATTTATAAAGACTTGAATTTCATGCTCAGGAATACCCTCTTTTGTATCAGCTATTAATTTCAACAAATGGGCTTGGGTTTTGCGATAAATGGCAATGTAATCAGGATCTTCTTTTAGTAGTTGCCAATGAATTTTAGCCAATTGACCTACTATTTCCTGTACATCATCCAGATGTCCCTTTTCTTTGATGCCTTGTTCCTCCATTTGATTGACCATGTTTGAAAGCCAGACTTGGGTTTCTTCCTTGTCCTTTTTGTCTATGTTCTTATGTCCTAAAACGTAGGCATTTACATCTTCCATTTCAAATTGATAGGCCCTTAAAAGGTCCTCCATTCTATACATGTACAATACATATTCTATTATATTCTCTTTTTTCTTTTTGTCAGCAATTGATTTCATAGTATTGTTTTTATAATTCTTGTTTTAGGGATTTAAGTTCTGATTCAAAAAAACTATCCCATCTTGCCTGCATTTCGGGTTTGTGCGGTTTGGTGGATTGGGCGTCATATTGTGAATCCAGTCGTTTCCAGTCTTTGAAATTTTCTCGGATAATATTGTTTAGTTGACTTCTGTGGTTCTTTTTTTCAAATTTAAATTTGTTTACAGCATTAAGTATTCTATGCCCTATAATTTGAGCGATTAAAAAATGCCCATTCTCATGATGAAGAACCCTTTTTTTTGTATGCTCATCTTTTGTGTTAAAAAAATCATTTTTAACCTGACTTAGTTCTTTGTGAAGGTTGATCTTTACGGCAATGTCCAGAGTAACATACTCTTTGTTTTCGTTAATCTTCAAGATATCTATTTCGCAGGTGCTTTGGGTTATGGCATTTATTGTTGACCTATTGCTTATAATGTCAACTTTTTTGAAATCATCCCAGACAAGACGTCGGTTAGGATGAATCAAGACAATGCCCTCAGTCTTAGTTGGGGTGTTAAGGCTAAGATCTGTTGCTGCAAACATCATTTTCCAACCAAAAAACAGAAGAAAGTAGAGTTTCATTTGAAGCATTATTTTCAGTTATTTTTGAATTTTAACCTTATCAAAGCGCCAGAAGTAGCTAGTCTGAATAATCCCAGCTGGCAAACTTCTAATTTATATGGGTAAAACATATTAAAACACTAACTATTTACTACTTTTGCACATAGTATGAACATGCAAAACACAAGAAATTTCTGTATAATTGCCCATATTGACCATGGCAAAAGTACACTAGCAGACCGACTTTTACAATTCACAAACACTGTGACGGAGCGGGAAATGCAAGACCAGCTATTGGATAGTATGGATTTAGAACGGGAGCGGGGGATTACGATTAAATCGCATGCCATCCAAATGAAGTTTCCCTATAAAGGAGAAGAGTATACGTTGAACCTTATAGATACCCCAGGTCATGTGGATTTTTCTTATGAGGTTTCTCGGTCTATAGCAGCCTGTGAGGGCGCACTTCTGATCGTTGATGCTTCTCAAGGAATAGAAGCTCAAACTATCTCAAACCTTTATCTGGCCATAGGTCATGATTTGGAAATCATTCCGGTTTTGAATAAAATCGACTTGCCAGGTGCACAGCCTGAGGTTGTTGCCGAGGAGGTAATGGAAATGATAGGATGTTCCAGAGAGGATATTGTATTGGCATCAGGTAAAGAAGGTATTGGAATAGAAGACATTCTTAATGCTGTGGTAGAAAGGATTCCTGCTCCTAAAGGAGATGTGGATGCTCCTTTGCAAGCCATGATTTTTGATTCCGTATACAATCCATTCAGGGGAGTTGAAGTGTTGTTTCGAATATTCAATGGCACCATAAATAAAGGCGATAAGATCAAGTTTGTCAATACCGGCAGAGAATATGAAGCCGACGAAATTGGTATTCTGGGTTATCAGCAACAACCCCAAAAGCAATTACAAGCAGGTAATGTAGGGTATTTGATTTCAGGTATAAAAATTGCCAAAGAAGTAAAAGTAGGGGATACCATCACTCATGTGAAAAGACCATGTAGCGCAACCGTTCAGGGTTTTGAAAATGTGAAGCCTATGGTTTTCGCTGGTATTTATCCTGTTGAAACAACCGATTTCGAGGAGCTTAGGGCTTCTATGGAAAAGTTACAACTCAATGATGCCTCTTTAGTATGGGAACCTGAAACTTCAGCAGCCTTGGGTTTTGGATTTAGGTGTGGCTTTTTGGGAATGCTTCATATGGAGATCATTCAGGAGCGACTGGAAAGGGAATTTGACATGACGGTTATCACCACCGTTCCTTCTGTACAGTTTAGGGCATTAATGAATGATGACAGTTTCAAGTTGGTGAATGCGCCTTCTGATATGCCAGAACCTAATCTCTTCAAGCATATTGAAGAACCCTTTGTAAAAGCGGCCATTATTACTGCTGCTGATTATGTTGGGCCTGTGATTCAGCTCTGCATGGAGAAAAGAGGGCAAATAAAAAATCAGGTATACCTGACATCAGATAGGGTGGAATTGACCTTTGACATGCCTTTGGTAGAGATAGTGTTTGACTTTTTCGACAAGTTAAAAACGATTTCAAGAGGATATGCCTCCCTGGATTATGAATTGATTGGCTTCAAGCAATCTAACATGGTGCGACTTGATGTCATGCTTAATGGTGAACCCGTGGATGCACTTTCTGCTATTGTCCATAGAGACAAAGCATATGAATGGGGCAAGAGACTTTGTGAAAAATTAAAGGAATTGGTTCCAAGACAAATGTTTGAAATTGCCATACAAGCTGCAATAGGAACAAAAGTAATTGCCAGAGAAACGGTAAAAGCCTTGCGAAAGAATGTATTGGCAAAATGTTATGGTGGAGATATTTCTAGAAAAAGGAAGCTCCTTGACAAGCAGAAGAAAGGTAAGAAGCGAATGAGACAGGTGGGTAATGTTGAAGTACCTCAGGAAGCCTTTATGGCTGTGCTCAAGCTGGATTAAATTTCAGCACATTCTTTTTCAGCTAATTGAAAATATAAATCATTATAAAGGTAACCTTTAGTTATCTGATATTTTAGGCGATTTTGGATAAAAAAACACCTATGCAACAAAGAGAAGGATTGATAAGAATTGATGGTAAAAAAACCGCTGCGATCATTAAAGAGGAAATTGCAGAAGAAGTAGTTTTGCTAAAAAATAATGGTAAAAAAGCCCCACACCTGGCAGCGATTCTCGTTGGGAATGATGGAGCTAGCCAAACTTACGTAGGCGCAAAGGTCAAAGCTTGTGAGCAAGTAGGCTTTGGTTCTACTTTAGTTCGTTTGGATGATACAGTTTCAGAGGAAGACCTACTTAAAGAAGTAGAGAAAATAAATGACAATCCAGACATTGACGGATTGATTGTTCAATTGCCACTTCCCGGGCATATTTCAGTGGAGAAAGTTACCGCCAAGATTAAGCCTGAAAAAGATGTTGATGGGTTTACCCCTGCGAATGTAGGGCGCATGACCTTAGGTTGGCCGGCATATATAGCAGCAACACCATACGGTATTGTAGAGTTGTTGAAGCGCCATGAAATAGAGACTTCTGGAAAGCATTGCGTAGTAATAGGAAGAAGCCATATTGTAGGTTCACCCATGAGCATTTTAATGGCCCGAAATGCCTACCCAGGAAACTGTACAGTTACCATAACCCACAGTAGGACTAAAAATTTGAAAGAAATTGCCCAAAGTGCAGATATACTGATTGTAGCCATTGGTAGAGAAGGCTTCGTTACTGGAGACATGGTGAAAGAAGGCGCAGTAGTGATCGATGTGGGAATTCACCGCATACCTGATGCCAGCAAAAAAAGCGGTTTCCGTTTGGTTGGAGATGTTAACTTTGAAGAGGCTTCAAGCAAGGCTTCAGCTATCACGCCGGTACCTGGGGGAGTTGGTCCTATGACCATTGCTTCATTGTTGTACAACACACTTTTGGCAGCCAAAGGAGAAGTTTACCAATAGGTTCGCTTAAATTTATTTTAAACAAAGCGGTTCAATTACCCGCTTAACCAAAAATTATGCAAGATAAAAAAAATGCGCTTCTCAATGGTTTATCACTGCCATTGATGGAAGCTTTCTATACGATTCAAGGTGAAGGAATGTTTTCTGGACAACCTGCTTATTTTATTCGTTTGGGAGGATGTGATGTAGGTTGCGTTTGGTGTGATGTGAAAGATTCCTGGGAGGCCGAGAGATGGCCAATTGTTCCCATTTCGGAAATGGTAGCAGAAGCAGAATCTTACCCAGCACGCTTGGTTGTGATCACCGGAGGAGAGCCATTGATGCATAATCTTGGCCCTTTGACAAGTTTATTGAAAGACAAAGGTTTCCAGATAAATATGGAAACCTCAGGAGCTCATCCTTTTAGTGGGACGATCGATTGGACATGTCTGTCACCCAAAAAGTTTAAACAACCTTTACCGCAGGTCTATGAACATGCGAATGAATTGAAAGTAGTAGTTTTCAATAAAAGCGATTTTGATTTTGCACTTAAACATGCAAAATTGGTAAATGAAAAATGTCATCTTTTGCTTCAGCCTGAATGGTCAAAAGCAGAAATAATGACACCTTTGATTATAGATTTTGTGAAGGAAAACCCAGCTTGGCGGGTTTCACTTCAGACCCATAAATACATGGAAATACCTTAGAAACCATGCTAAAGAAACTCTTTATTGTCATATCGTTTGCAGGAATATGTTTTCAAGCAATGGGACAGGAGTTTTCTATAGTTGATAAGCGAGCCATTAGATTTTATGAGGAAGGAGACCAGTTTCTTAATAGAAAACAGCTTCCGGAAGCCCAAGAAAAGTTCAAAGCAGCCTACGAACGAAGCAGTGATTTTTTTGAAGCGTATTTGAAACATGCGCAGGTGCTGCTGAGTAGGGGTATGCCAGAAGAAGCATTAGCCGTTACGAAAAAGGGCCAATCAAGGCTTCCTCTTAAAAAGAATGATTTCTTTAAAGGGAAATTAGCATGGTTGGAAGGGGAAATCTATTTAAAGCAAGGAGCTTTCCAACAGGCCTTGGATATTTTTGAAGAAAATGAAGCCTATTTTGACGAATCCTTTTTGAAATCGGATGAATATGCAAACAAATTACAACAGTTAGAGATTATTGCTGAGGGAATCAAGAACCCTATTGATATAAGAAAAAAAAGGCTTCCAAGGCCTTTAAATCAATTTAGACTTCAATATTTCCCTGTACTTACGGCAGATGGTAAACGGCTGTTTTTTACAAAAAGAGATGGGATTACGGTCAAATACAACGAAGACATCTTTTTTTCTGATTTCGATGAAGGAGAATGGTCTGAGCCAGAGTCAATCTCTACTTTGATCAATTCATCCTATAATGAAGGTACTTGTACCATTTCTGCAGATGGAAATTTACTAATTTTCACTTCCTGTAATACACCTGGTTCCCATGGAAACTGTGATTTGTACATAACTGCCAGGATGAATGGAGAGTGGCAAAGCCCTACCAATATGGGTAATAAAGTCAATACGAGGTATTGGGAATCCCAGCCTTCGCTTTCTGCAGATGGGAGTTTATTGTTTTTTTCTTCCAATAGGCCAGAAGGAGAAGGTGGCATTGATCTTTGGGTGTCTGAAAGACTCGAGGATGGGACATGGTCAAAGGCCAAAAATCTAGGTTCCAGTATAAATACAAAAAAGGACGAGGTATCCCCATTTATATTTTTTAATAATACGATGTTGTTTTTTGCTTCCGATGGACATCCTGGCTTTGGAGCCAAGGATATTTTTAAAAGTGTAATTGAGGGCAATGGTTTTGGAAAACCAGTGAATATGGGCTTCCCTATCAATGATCAAAAAGACCAATTGGCATTGTTTATTACTGCCCAGAAAGATTTCGCTTACTATACGGAGAATAATTTTGAGCTTGGAAAAGTAGATAGCTCTTATTTGTATCGTTTTGATTTTCCTGAAGAAATTGATTTAGGACATGAATTGATTGTGACAAGTGGAAAAGTGATTAATGAAGAAACCGGTGAAGCCGTTGAAGCGCTACTTTCATTGATTGACCTTGATAGGGATAGCACAATGTACAATTTCAAGTCTGACGGTAAAGATGGCACTTTTACGATGATTTATCCAGACAAAGAGAATTCAGGGCTTTATGTAGAAAAGCAAGGGTATATGCCTAAGATTTACAATGTAGATCGTGACAGTCTGAGGAATAAACAAGGTTTTCAGATTAATTTGGAACCCATAGCTAAGGGAAAACATTTTATTTTTGAAAATATATTTTTCGATTTTGATCAAACAGTTCTAAAGAAATCCTCTTTAAGCTCCCTAAAAAAGTTACATAAGTTTTTGCTGGATCATCCCACAGTCAAACTTTTGATTGTAGGCCATACTGATAATATTGGGAAGGACAGTTATAATTCAGAACTGAGTTTAAAGAGGGCAAAGGAAGTAAAAAAATTTTTGCTTGGGGAAGGAATTTATTCAGAAAGGCTAGAAATTGAGGGTAGAGGAGCAGCAGAGCCTTTGAGGTCGAATGATACGGAAGAAAATAGAGCATTTAATCGACGTATAGAGGTTTTTATATTGTAGAAGCACTTAAAAAACTGTGATATTTATTGAACACAACCTCGCTTACATCGTTATTATTCTACAGTCCTACTTCAATCATTGTTTATACTTCACCTAACTTATTGGAATAATCATGGAATTTGTATAAAATTGACTGATTGTTTATTTCAACATTATTATATGAGGAAAGCCATACTACTTGTAATAACCCTTCTTTCCGTGAATTTTTTGGTGCAGTCACAAACCAGAACTGTTCGTGGTAAGGTGACCACTTTCGAAGATGGCTTGCCTATCCCCGGTGCCACGGTGATGGTCAAAGGGTCTACTAACGGAACTGTTTCAGACATTGAGGGGAATTATCAAATTCAGATAAAGGAAGATGAAAAAGTTCTTCTATTCCGCTTTGTGGGGCTGCAGCCCCAAGAGGTAGTAATAGGGAACAGGAGCAATATAGATGTAGCCTTGAATTCAGATATAACTTCCTTGGATGAGGTGGTGGTCACCTCCTATGGAGACCAAACGAGAAGAGAAGTAACTGGAGCAATCGCCTCAGTAAAAGGAGAGATTTTTCAGGATTTACCAATGCAATCTTTTGATAGGGCCATACAAGGTAGGATAGCCGGTGTGCAGGTTACTTCTGACTCAGGCCAGCCGGGAGGTACGCTAACTGTGCAGGTGAGAGGGGTAGGGTCTATAAATGCAGGAACTGAGCCCCTGTATATTGTGGACGGGGTTCAAATTGCATCAGGAGGGCTTTCGGGAGAGGGAAGTCAAAATGCACTGTCATCCATCAATCCGAGTGATATTGAATCCATTGAGGTATTTAAAGATGCTGCAGCTGCTGCCATTTATGGGGCCCAGGCAGCCAATGGAGTAGTTTTAATTACTACAAAAAAAGGAAAATCAGGAAAAACCAGGGTTCGGTTTTCAGCCCAGGAAGGAATCGTTCAGCCCATTGGGTTTTATGATGTTATGAATGCCTCAGAGCTTGCATCCATTAAGCGTCAAGCATATATAAATGCCGGACTCAACTTTAGAACAGTAGAGAGTATTTTTGGTAGCCCAAGTGATGCAGATTTACAAAATTCTGATTGGATAGATGCTTTATATAGGGATGGCAGGATGAGTGTATATGATATTTCTTTATCAGGAGGTGATGAACGAACACAGTTTTTTCTCTCAGGATCTCATACTTATCATCAAGGGCAAATCATCCAATCAGATTATTCGAGAAGTACAGGAAGAATGAACTTGTCGCACAAGGTAAATGAAAGGTTTACCATTGGAGCAAATTTTTCTCTTGCCAAACAGGTAACCAATGGGTCGATTGATAGAGGGAATTATGTCAATAGCCCCTTTGTGGCAGGTTATGCTGCAAGGCCTAATGTACCTATTTATAATGAGGATGGGACCTATGCGGAATACCCTTCCGAACATCTTTTTGGATACAATATTGTGCAGGGGGTCAATGAGGAACTTAAGCGAGCCACAAGTTACCAGTCAGTGTCTAACTTAAATATGAACTATAAAATATTGCCATGGCTAGGATTTACAGGGTTTGCCGGTTTGGACTTTTCGGACAATAGGGATGAAAACAACAGGCCTTCCACCATACCGGTATTTGCCAGTTATGGAGGGTCCTCTTATTTTGCAGACCGAAGAATTGTTAATTCGAATGCCAATGCCAATTTCAATGTCAATAAAAAGATTTTTGATGTACATACCATCAGTGGAATCCTAGGATATGAGTATAAAAAAGAAACCCAAGAAACCAATTCTGCAATAGGCCGTGGATTTCCCAATCCTGTCTTGAGGTATTTGCAGAATGCAGCAGTGCCTTTTGATGTGGGTGGGTTTTATACAGAATACATTAGATCAGGATTTTTTGGTCAGGCAAAATATGATTATGACGACAAATATAATTTTGATCTTACCATTAGAAGAGATGGTTCTTCCAGGTTTGGGAGTAATTCCAGATGGGGGACTTTTGGAGCGGTTTCTGCAGGTTGGAGGATTTCTTCTGAGCCTTTTATGAGGAATACCGATTGGGTGGATAACCTAAGGTTAAGAACTTCTTATGGTGTGACAGGCAATTCAAGTATTGGCAATTTTGAATCAAGAACCTTGCTTAGTACCGCAGGACAATACCTAGGTGGAGGAGCTTTAAGTTTTGTCCAATTGGGAAATGACTTGTTAACATGGGAAGAATCGGTCTCTACTAATATTGGAGTAGATGCTACCTTATTTAATGGAAGAATAATTGTAACCTTGGATGCTTGGAGAAAAGATTCTCGGAAGTTGCTTTTTGATACAAGATTGCCTTTGGATTCAGGCTTTGGTAGCATTACAAGAAATGCAGGAAAACTACGTAATCAAGGGATAGATTTTGATATACAGACCACTAATTTGATAATTGGAAAATTTAGCTGGTCTACAAGGTTCAATACCTCCATATTTTCCAATGAATTATTAGAACTCTATGAAGGCCTCGATAGAGTGGGGAATGATTTGATTGTCGGAAAACCTATTGGTTTCCTGTATGGATATGAGTATGCAGGAGTAAACCCTGCCAATGGTTCTCCCATGTACTATGATGAAAATGGTGAATATACCTACCAAGTTACAGATGATGACATGAAGTACCTTGGCAGTACAATGCCATGGACCTATGGAGGGCTTTCCAATACTTTGAAATATGGGCCGGTGAGTCTGGAAGTATTTTTCCAATATCAATATGGTAATTTGGCTTTCAATCAAGATTTATACAACCTGGCACAAGCTGGTTCTATTGGACAGGATAATCAAACGAAGGATCAGTTGTATTTTTGGCGGGAACCGGGACAGATAACCAATGTGCCTATCCCTTATGAGGGAGGGCGTATACCCGGTCATTCAGGCTATCAACAGACCTCTACCAGACTTATTTCTGACGGTAGCTATATAAGACTCAAGCAAGTGACTTTAAATTATAATTTACCGAAAACTTTATTGAACAAAGTTAAAATTGAAGAACTAAATGTTTTTGTCCAGGGAATAAATTTATGGACACTTACAAAATACAATGGCCTGGATCCGGAGGTGAATTCACTGGGGACAACCTATGGAACTTATCCTAGCTCTAAACAAATGACGGCAGGTATCAACTTAACCTTTTGAAATTGAGATGATAGATAGGATGATAAATAAAATAGTTTATTCGGGTGTTGCATTTCTTTTGGTTGCCTGTACTGATTTGACTACCAACCCTAGGCAAAGTCTTACTCCGGAAGTTGCATTAAATGACGTATCCGGTTACCAGTCTGTTGCCAATTCCATGTACAATAGAGCTACCAGTTTCGGTTATTATGGACAGACAATGATGATCGCGCCTGAAATATTAGCGGACAATTTAAAAACAATAGCCAATACCGGAAGGTATCAAGGTGAAGAGGCCAACAGCGATCGGGAACATATTGATATTTGGGGGTTGGATGTCTTTGGAGGGATAAATGATGCCAACCTAATTATTGAGGGAATTGATGATGAAGAAGTCTCTGGAGAGGAAGATGAAAAATCTTTCATTAAAGGAGAAGCCTATTTTATGCGTGCACTTTTTTACTTTGACCTATGCAGGGTTTATGGTTACGAGCCGGGTAAAGAGGTAAATGGGTTCAATTTGGGGCCAATAATGAGATTAACCCCAACTTTAGTCGCCTCAGAAGCCAATGAGTACCTTTCAAGGTCTACGGTAGAAGAAGTTTACGAACAAATAGAAAGCGACCTTTTGGCGGCCATTCCTTTGGTGGGGTATGCACCAATCGGTTCTGATGGGGTGTATTATGCCAATACAGGTGCAGCATTAACCCTGCTCGCACGACTTTATTTATATTGGGGCAAAATGGCAGAAGCAGAGGAGGCTGCATCCTATGCGATGGAAATTATGGGCCTACTTACCAATGGTGAAGGTTTATTGGACGCTGACCAATACGTACAAGGTTTTTCTAGAGCTCCGCACCCCGAGTCCTTGTTTGAACTAGAGTTAAGAATTGTAGACTGGTCAGATGGAAATGGGGTCAATAATTCATTGAACTCCCTAGTTGCTGACAATGAACCTGCTGCACAATTTATCATTGGAGCATCAGATGATTTAATGGCAGCCTATGAAGAGGGAGATGTACGAAAAAACTGCTGGGCGGCCACCACTAGGGAGGGTGTCGAAGGAGATGTTTATGCAAGTAGGAAATGGACTGGTTATAAAGGAGATTTTTTAGAAAACCTTCCTATTTTAAGAGCCTCAGAGCTCTATTTAATTAGGGCAGAGGCAAGGTATGAAAGCAACCCTTCGGGAGCACGTGCAGATTTAAATGCACTGCGTTCCAGACGAGGGCTGGGGGCGATTGACAACCTTTTATCTGGTGAGGCATTGCTCAACCGCATTTTATTGGAAAGAAGGTTAGAGTTTGCACTTGAAGGACACCGTTGGTTTGATTTGAAAAGAAACGGCAAGAACATTAGCAAACCTGAAGGATTTCTGGATGTGCCTTATACAGATTACCGTATTTTGTCGAATATACCCTTGGATGAAATTACATTGAATGAAAAACTGGAACAAAACCCCGGCTACTAATGAAAAAACATAGACAGTATAAGGTGTTTGGTTGGGTGTTGTTCTTAAGTTTGATGGCAGGAAATATTTCTTGCATGGAAGACTCAGGCTTCAATATCCTATGGGAGGGAATGGAAGTGGAATTTGATGAGGCCTCTTTACCCAATAATACCATTCAGAAAATTGTCACCAAGTCTAGTGACAATCAAGTGGATCAAGAGAAAGTTCGCATTAACCTGGTGGGTGCTCAGGTCAATACCCCTATTGAAGTTGAATTGGGTGTGGATCCCCTTTCTACTGCAATCGAAGGTGTGCATTACAATATGGAGACAAATAAAGTTACCATACCTGCCAATAGTAGTTTTGTAGATGTTCCTATAGAAATTCTTACTGGAAATTTGGCAAGTGATGAATTGCCGGATCTTGTGTTGACCATAATTGATGCCGGAGAAACCAAAATCAGCACCAATTACCACCAATTGACTATTGAAATTAGACTTTCATGCCCTTCTGAACTTGCCGGAATTTATACTTCGGTTACAGTAGGTTCTTTCGGAACAGTAAATTATCAAGTAACCATTACAGAGTTAGAGCCATTTACCTATAGGATTTCAGACATTACGGGAGGTGTTTATTCTGAATTATACGGAGAGAATGACAATCCTGCAGTTTTTTCTGAATTGTGTGGTAAAATAACCATGACAGAACAAGCGGATAATGTATTTGAAAGAGCAGTATTTACAGGCTCCGGTACGGTAAATGCCGATGGAATAATTAGGATTAGTTGGGAAAATGAGGTGGCCGAGCTGAGTGGCATTACCACCTTAACGCCTTCTGGAAATTGATTTTGATGGAATTTATATTTGAAATTCTTTGTAAGAAAAACAGGCAAAGGATAAGAGAAGAATAGAACAGACCTCTAGGGCAGAACAAAGCGCTTTGCCCTAGGCTTGGCCATAAGAATTTACCTAGGTTTAGCCCGGTATTGTGCAAGCTTGAAGGATGGGAAAAAAATGATGAAATACTGTTTAAAACAGTAAAGGAATTGAGGTTTTGTAAAACCTTGTGACCGATAAAACAAAACAAATCGGATGAGAAAGAGTATCGTTTTAGTCATTTTTCTTTTGTTAATATGGGAGTCCTATGGACAAAATCCAGTATTCTCTGATGAGGGAATGCAAAAGGTTAGATCCGGTGTTTTTCAAAAATTACAGGAAAGTGTGGGCAAGCACAGTCTTACCAACGAAGAAAAGAGGCGCATTTCAACGAGCATGGGGATTCCACTTAGGATCAATTTGGCCAATAATCAATCCGCTACTTTCCAATACTTAGATGAGACCTCTCATCCGGTATATTTTACTACTTTAAATTTGAAAGCTGCCAAAGCCACTGAAACTGATGCATTACAAGAGGGAGGAAGCTTGAATTTGGGGCTCACCGGTCGTGACATGATCGTAGGTATTTATGATCAAACTCGACCTAAATCCAATCACAATGAGTTCGGGAATAGAGTAAGCCAATTGGATGGCTCCACTGAGGAAATAAGTAATCATGCGACCCACGTCACAGGGACCATTTTGGCTGCAGGAAACAATGCAAATGCCAAAGGCATGGCAACGGAGGCCACAGGTTGGGCATTCAATTGGGATGCTGATATATCTAAAATGACCCAAAACAGCTATGATCCTGAGCTTAATCCCGGCGGGCACTTGGTATCTAACCATTCATATGGAAACCTTATTGGTTGGTATAGAGACAGTAATCAGAATTGGAGTTGGGCCGGAAATGAGGGAGTAAGTAGTCAAGAAGATTATCGTTTCGGGTATTATTCTTCCAAATCAAGACAGATAGATGAGTTGACTTTTGCCAAGCCTTATTATACTATTGTTTGGGCTGCAGGAAATGACCGTTCAGATGTAGGAGATGGCTCCAAGCCCTCTGATGGGCCTGAGGATACCATAGGTCCTGAGGGAGTGGCCAAAAACAATATTACCGTGGGTGCCGTCAGTTTACTTCAGGACTATAGTGCCCCTTCTGATGTTTTTATGAGTAGTTTCTCTAGTTGGGGGCCAGTTGATGATGGGCGTATTAAACCTGACTTTGTGGGCATGGGAGTAAATGTTTTTAGTTCTGCTGTTTCTAACAATGGAAATGGTGACAGTTATGCCACCCTGAGTGGGACTTCTATGGCCTCCCCAAATGTTACGGGAACCTTGATGCTTTTACAGGAATTGTATCATCAGAGAAATTCTAGCAGATACATGCGTTCAGCCACCTTGAAGGCGCTTGCCATTCACACTACAAAGGAAGCAGGGATTGATCCCGGGCCTGATTATATGTATGGTTGGGGTTTATTAGATGCCAAGGCTGCTGCCGATATTGTCATCAATGAAGATGGTAGCTCAAAAGTAATCAGAGAATTACAATTGGAAGACAAAGGGGATTATCAAATTGAATTTATTTCAAATGGCGTCGATCCGATTAAGGTTACCATCGCATGGACAGATCCAGCAGGCTCCCCTGCGCCAGTGCAGCTAAATCCCGGAAATCTAATGCTGGTAAATGACCTTGACATGAGAATTGTGGATGAAAGTGGAATGGTATATTACCCTTGGTCATTGAATCCCGCACAAGGCTCCGGAGCTGTGGCCACAAGAAATGGCGACAATTTTAGAGACAATATAGAACAGATTGTGATTGAAAATCCAAGCCCGCAGAAATACACCTTACAAGTTAATCACAAAGGTAACCTTGTCAATGGGCAACAAGACTTTAGTATGATTTTTTCTGCAGGTGTCACTGATGGACAAACCAGTACTTTGTATTGGATTGGAGGGAATGAGGATTGGGAAAATCCCGGAAATTGGTCCCTTGAGTCCAATGGGCAAAGTGCTGGAAGAATTCCTGATGCAGGGACAAGAGTGGTAATCGATTCTCCAAATCCCGGGCAAGCTATCCGGCTGAATGAAACGGCCAATGTGTTTAGCTTGAATGTTTTTGGTGAAGAGAATCTAGTTTTGGATTTAAACCAACAAAACTTGATCGTAAAAAATGGTTTTCGTTCTGGAAATCAAAACATGGAAATAAAAAATGGCACCCTACTTTTGGAAGGAGAGGTGCAAAAAGAAAGTATTCTTGATTTTGGACAGGTAAGTTTTACGGGGGTAGATATTCAGTTTAATAGTGGTCGTTGGCAAGTGTTATCCATGCCTCCTTTGGATAAATTTAGTATAAATGTCGCCGAAGTTGAAGTTAAAACCGACAGGATTATTATGGATGACTTTATCCTTTCATCCGAAGCTAAACTGAACGGAAAGCTGAATACCATAGTGTTTAATAATCAATTTATTGTTGAAAAAAATGCAAGTGTAGGTAACAGTCTGGATTTGGTTTTTTCTGGGGCAAATGGGGTATACCAGGATCTACAGAAGCTTGAAGGGATTTCACTTACCAATAATGGAGGGAATTTAGCCATACAGGCATCTGGTATTTTTGAAACCATGAGTCTTTCTGGACAAACCAGTATTCTAGCTCAACAGCTTTCAGTTAAAAGCCTACTTTTGGGAGCGGATTCAGAATTGGTGTTAGCCGATGGAGGAACAGTAGATGTTTTTGAACTTATTGGCTATGAGAATGATCCTGGAGGATCAGCTATAATCAGGTCTGTTGGTAAGGCATTTATCAACCATAATCTTTATAATAAATACTGCTTTGAAGGCTTGAGCGTTGAGAATGTAGATCTTTTGGGTGATGCAGTAATTAACTTGGATGTACAATCTAAAGTGGTCAACGCTGCCAACTGGAGTAACATCAATTGCGAAGATGTAATTTTTGTGAATTTTGAGGCTCGGTTTAATTGCGCTGGAGGAATTACCGAATTCATTAACTTAAGTGAGGGTAATATTAATTCCTATAATTGGAATTTTGCAGGCCTTGGTTCTTCGGTCATTGAGAATCCAACCTATGTGTTCAATTTCTCAAGAACTTATATGGTTACCTTAGTAGCTTCCGGCCCCTCTGGAACCAAATCCTTTCAAAGGAATATATCTGTAGCATCAAATACCCTAAATCGTCCGAATATTGTCGTAAATGGATCCCAACTGAGCTCTCAATTGCCGGCTGCAAATTACCAATGGTATAGAAATGGCAGACCGATTGAAGGAGCCAACTCCAGGTCTTATATTGTAGATGATGGAGGTACTTATCAAGTGGCAGTCATAGATGAACAGTGCAATAGGATTTCTGATGTAGTTGTGGTTTCTGGTTCTGAAGACCTGACACCTCATAGCCGGGCAGGATATAGCATAGGGCCTAACCCTGTTTCAAATAAGCTTTCTCTCTTTATCAACAACGATTATAAAGGGGAAGTAAATGTGAGTTTGTATGATGTTCGAGGTAGCAATAAAGTGCTTGATTCTTTCATTAAAAATGAACAAAGTATTGAATACCTAATGGATTTTAATTTCCCGTCAGGGCTTTATTTGCTTCAAGTACACACAGGTGGTGAGTTACATTCCTTTAAAGTGTTGAAGGAATAATTTTTTACCATTCAGAAGGATCAGAATTGCGCTATCTCAAAAACAATTAAAGAAGCCCCTTCTTATGCTTTGGTGGTAGATATCAAAGAATAATAAAGGAGCTTTTTTTAGACTGTTAGGCTTATCACTGATTCCAATATTCTTGTAAATCTTTATCTACATTTGTCCATACCGTTTTGGAGAAGAAAGTATTAATGGATGCAGCCCAACCTGTGCCTTCTCCTTGTGTTGATACTACTACTTTTCCATCAATCAATTCTACTGTCCTCGTTACTTTACCGGGATGCAATAAGTGGGATCTTTCTATTCCAAATTTATCCTTTTGATTTGCAAGGGTATAGTTGGTAACTGAATTTTCAAAATAGTTGATTTTTGAAATCACTGGGTTGAAAGGGGTTAAAATTTCTACCCATGTCAACTTGCAATCTTCCACAGTTGAAGTGTCGGCAGTAGGCGAAATAAAATTGGACTGTTTCAGCATGGTGTCGAATACCTCGTTGACACTACAATTGGGATCCACGCTCGGGTCACAGATTATTGTATTCAGCTCTTCGCCTTCTTTTGGGTAGATATGGTAATTTTCACTACCAGGGTCAAATGAATCCTGAATTTGGCCATTGTCACAGACCATTGCTCCTGGGGGATTTGGATTGTTGCCAGTAGGGCAGTTGACATCAAAATACCATACTGTTCCCCCTTCAAGACAGCCTGATACATATATACTTATTTGTCGACTTATCTGTGGATCGTAAGGAATTGAAAAACTTCCTCCATAACTAACAAAACCATCATTTGGAGAAGCTTCATTGCAGGTTTTGAAAGGAGGGGCTTGTCCATCTTGCAACAAAACAGGGCTGGTACTAGCTACCCATTCTCCTCCATAACGAATATCCATTCTGTCTTTTTGATTGTACATATAATATGAAATATTTACGGTACCTGGGTAATCTCCCATGTCATAGGTTTTTACCGTTATTCCATCTTCACCAGTTACCCTAGGGAATGATTGACCACTTCCACACCTATTTTCAGAATCCACGATGGACACATTGATGGATTTTTTCTCGCTAATATTGTTGTTCTGATCATAGATGCTATAGGAAACTACAAAATCTCCTTTTTGAATAAAATTAGGAATGCCGATGGCTACTGCAAAGCTGTTGTCAGAAGGATCGACTAACTCTACTGGGGCATCCCAGTGTTCCTGAGCACCTTCTACCTCTATATAGATTCCCTTCAATTGGTCATTCGAATCAAAGGCAAAAGGTAAAAATAGGAAGTTGTCATTCGTTATAAGTGCGGAGGAGATAGATACCGTAATCTTTATTTGATCAGGGTTAGATGCTGAAGGCATATTCCCTGGTACAAGATCTCCATATATGATTAATTCTTTATTAAGTTCATTTGGTTGTGAGCTGGGGTCTATGGGCTGGTTGACCAATTTTCGGGTATCTGCCTCATTTTCTTCTTCAGGGGCACAGGACAGAATTGCCAGGCTCAATATTGCTAGGATTAGTATTGTTGATTGAAATTTCATGTCTTCGGGATTAAATTGGTTTCATCAGGTAACAGTAGGACTATTGCATATTGCCGGTTAAAAGCTGAGAAGGCCAAACCGCAATGAAACAACCACAGAAGTATCTGAAAGCTTACCATAGGTCGTATCAGCATAACTTCCACTTTTTAAAAGAGAAAGCATTATTTCCGTATTCTTTCTTAAGGAAATACCTGCAGAAGCGAAATAGCCAAAGTAGGCAGTGCTAACAATGTCGTCTAGGGTGTCCTCCATTTCCCTGGTATGTGGAGGGAACTCATCACTGGATTCTCCATTGATAACTACCCGTTGATTAATGGTAGATGTCACCTTTGAACTAATGGCCAATGCAGTACCCGCCTGGATGCCCACACCCAATGAAAAGAGCTTATTGGGCTTGAAATATACCGAAAGGGGGACTTCAATCGTCGTGACCTGATATTTTTCTGTGTATTCAGAAAATTGATCAAATTGATATTCTGGGTCCTTTTCCTCAGCATCTAGATTCATGGAATACCCTCTTCTTGTCAGGTTTACCCCTGTACCAAATGAGACTTTTTTATTCCACTTGTAATTAGCAAATAAACCCACAACTGGGCTTAATTGGTAGGGCAAGTCTCCCTTTATAAGAAAGTTATCCGAGCCGGTTTCTTCGAAAGTTGAGATCATGTTATCTAATCCTTTTTTAGCTTCGCCTCCAGAGAAGTTCATAGAGTAACCTAGATGTAAACCTATGGAAAGGGGGTTCTGAGTAGCATATGATAATGTATCCTGTGCTGAACCGGTAAATGTCAGGAGAAGGTAGGTTATCGTGCTGAGTATTATTGTTCTTTTATTACACATATTGATTTTTTTGAAGTGGTTTATAGCTGCATCAATCCTTACCAATCTCCGTTCTTGTAGGGGGAGTAATTTGTTAGGGAGTTGGTGTAATTTGGTTCTGAAATAAAGCAAATGCTTACATGGTGCCAGGGAGTTCTAAGATCTTTTAAACCTGAAAGCAAATGTGCTTTTCCATTTATTATTCTAGCTCATTGGTTCTTTGAACCCGGATTAAGTAATAGGATTCGTTATGAGTGGTGTAATCACAATAAAATCAGGCTATTTGGAGACTGAGTCATAGCACCGCTATGGTGAAGTCTCCAAATAGCAACGAAGTGACTGATTTTAAAGTGATTCCATCACGTAATAGAAGGTCTATTGCATATTTCGGGTTGAATTATTGAACTTAGGCTTAGCCGATAGCTTGAGATTGTATCCGGTTTAATTTCTATGTCAGGAACGATTGTGAAGTTGAGAATAGCTTTACGGGGTAGGAAAAGTAGAAATTCGGATTGGAGGGTTTTGCATTTCATGGCTTAATAGGTTTAGGTCAGAACATTTATTATATTTTAATTTGTGTAGATTCAAATTCAGGTGGTTTAATGATTTTAAATCAAATACCGTTTATATATGACTCTTTAGAAAATCTTTTTCGTAAACGTGGAAGTTGGAATCGTGAAAGTGTTATTTCAGTTCTTATAGCTTTTGGACAATTTTTCGGAAATAGGAGAGAGACATTTTTTTCGGGAAAGAACCTTTCTCAGCCCATTGTAGGGGAGCGGGATCTCCAAAGGTTGTCATCTTACTATCTTTCTTAGCCTTAATTCTTTTTGATTTAACCCGGATTATGTAATAGAATTCGTGATAGCCTGTCC
>TARA_R110001599_G_scaffold29407_4_pt1 | contig 23963 bp, 21 predicted proteins | sample TARA_R110001599 | Tara Oceans TARA_R110001599 (sample SAMEA4398360) | marine metagenome | biome: Polar Biome; feature: [MES] marine water layer (ENVO:01000295) within the mesopelagic zone...; material: water (ENVO:00002006), including particulate matter (ENVO:01000060) such as......
TTCGGGCGGCGAAGACCAGCTGATGCTGGACGAGAATGTCCTGGCCGAGGGCAAGGAATATTTCCGGCTGGGTGCGGCGTCGGTCTCACCCGATGGTTGCCTGCTGGCTTATTCCTATGACGATAATGGATCGGAGCGGTTCGAGGCACGGATCAAGGACCTGTCGAGCGGCGAGCTGCTGCCCGACATCATCCCCGGCACCCTGTCGAGCCTGGTCTGGTCCGCCGACTCCAAAATGCTGCTCTACGGCCTCGCCAACGAGCAATGGCGCACCGACAATGCCCGGCTCCATGTTCTGGGCACCGACATTGCCGATGATGTCGAACTATATCACGAAGATGACGAGGGTTTCCGTGTCGGCATCGGCCTCACCCATTCGGAAAAATATATCGCCATTTCGACCGGTGATCACGAGACCAGCGAAGTGCGGCTGGTGCCGACGGACAATCCGCTGGCCGAACCGATTTTGGTGTCTGCGCGGAAGGTCGGTCGCGAATATGACGTCGAGGAGCATGATGACATGCTCTATATCCTGACCAACGACGAGCATGTGAATTTCCGGCTGGCCACGGCACCGGTTGCCGACCCGGACAACTGGCAGACACTGATCGCCGGATCGGATGAATTTTATCTCACCGATGTCTGCACTTTCAAGGACTTCTACGTGACCGAAGGTCGCGAGAACGGACTCGACCAGATCGAAATCCGTTCTTATGGCGATCCCGCCAAGGTCGAACGCATCGCCTTTCCCGAGGCGAGCTACAGCGCGGGACTCGACGACAATCCCGAATATGATGTCGACAAGCTGCGACTCAGCTATGACTCGATGGTCACGCCGGGCACCGTCTTTGACTATCACCTCGACGACCAGTCGCTCGAAACGCTCAAGATGCAGGAAATACCTTCCGGCTATGATGCCAGCCAATATGTCACGGAACGGCTGATGATCGAGGTGCGCGACGGCACGGTCGTGCCGGTGTCGCTGGTCTATCGCAAGGATAGCAAGATCGACGGCAGCGCGCCGCTCCATCTCTATTCCTACGGTGCCTATGGCTATGCCGTGCCGCCCAGCTTCTCCACCACGCGGCTCAGTCTGGTCGACCGCGGCTTCGTCTATGCGATCGCCCATATCCGCGGCGGCGACGATCTGGGCCGCAACTGGTATCTCGACGGCAAGCTGACCAAGCGGACCAACACGTTCAACGATTTCGTCGATGTCGCCAGGGGCCTGATTGCCAAGGGCTACACCAGCGAGGGACGGATAACCGCTTCGGGCGGTTCGGCCGGCGGCGAGCTGATGGGGGCAATCGTCAACAGCGACCCCGAACTGTGGGGCGCCATCGTCGCTCATGTGCCCTTTGTCGATGTGCTCAACACGATGCAGGACGAGAGCCTGCCGCTGACTCCAGGTGAATGGCCGGAATGGGGCAATCCGATCACCGACAAGACTGCTTTTGAATATATCCGCAGCTATTCGCCTTATGACCAGGTCAGCGCGCAGGATTATCCGCCAATGCTGATTACCGGTGGCCTCAACGATCCGCGTGTCACCTATTGGGAACCGGCCAAATGGACGGCAAGGCTGCGCGCGACCAAGACGGATGACAATATCCTGTTGCTCAAGACCAATATGGGCGCGGGCCACGGTGGCAAGTCGGGGCGCTGGAATGCACTGGAAGAAACCGCCGAAGAGTTCGCCTTCATCCTGTGGCAAATGGGGATGGCAGAGTGACACCACCGGAATCGGCCTTCGCTCTTTCGATTACCGCCCGACCGGACGACATAGACGAGCTCGGCCATGTCAATAACGCGGTCTGGGTGCGGTGGATTCAGGATATGGCGACGGCGCACTGGAATGCGATTGCGCCGCAGGAGGCCATTGATCGCTATATCTGGGTCGTGACCCGGCACGAGATCGACTATCGCGGCAATGTCGGTGCTGGCGAAACAGTGACCGGTCGTACCTGGATTTCAGAACCGCCCAAAGGCGCGCGCTTCTGGCGCAATGTCAGCTTCACGGGCCCCGATGACAAGATCAAGGTTTTCGCCAAAACCAACTGGGCGATTATCGATCAGGCCAGGGGTCGCGCGGTGCGCGTCCCGTCAGACCTCGCGGATCTGTTTCTGAACGATTAGGGCGCCGGTATCGGTGTCGTTGGTGCCAATGGCGAAGGCTGATCCACCCTTTCACCCTCGGATGTACGCAATTGCTGCGGCTCCAGAATGGCTGCGGTCTCGATAACGTCGAGCGCCCGCCGCGCTTCGTTGTAACGCCGGGCTTTTTCCATCCATATCGAGGCGTCTTCGTCCTTTTCGAGTCCGGTCAGCTTTTCGACTTCCGCAATGGCAGCATCCACATTCCCCGTTTCAAGATAGCGCTTCGCCCGCAGCAGCCGCTGTTGCGGTGCCGGAGACGGCGTGCCCTGACGGCGAATCACGAACAGATCAGACAATTCCCGCTTGAATTCCGCCCAAAATCCTGCGCCACCGGAGCCGGACGCCAATGAAGGCCCGATATCATCCAGCCCTGCCTCCAACTCTTCCAGCGTAACCGGTTGCCGAGATGCATTCACGATCGTCGTGACTGCCTTGGGCTGGGCATCGCCAAAGCGGAGCCGTAACTGGGGATCGATATAGCCAAGAGGCGAACCGCGATCCAGCGCGCGGCGCGCGGCAAAGGCGATCAACAGGCCCTCGGCACGGGCAGCGTTGCCCGATGCTGCCTGCGCCTGGACGTTGATCCGCGACAAGCGATCTTCCAGATCGGCGACCCGCACGGCCAGGGCACGTTCCAGCTCGGGCGTCAGGACCGGGGCGGCACCCTCGGTCGATTGCGTTTGCGCGGGCAAGACACTGCCATCCGCATCAATCCGGTTCGCCAGCGCAGTCACCGGGTCCGGGCCCGTCGTTGCCGCTTTGTCGCCATTGGCGGCAGCGGCTATTTCCGCATCTGACTTGCTGTCAAAAGGGTTATAGCGCGACAATATCCATCCGGTCAGAATAACGCCGCCGACGAAGGCCACGATCATCAATATCAGTACATTGCGCGTAAGGTTGCTCTTGCCAGCTGTCGGCGAATGCCTCTCGTAATCCCGGCTCATTCCGGCTCCTTTTTTTCGGTTCGGCCGCCAAAAGGGCCAAATGCGCTCAATTTGACAGGCATAGTGTGCTCGCCAAAGACAGTAAAGCGTCGTCATCCGGATGTTCCGCGCTTTGGACGCTTTTCCATCCCTGCCCTGCGGCTTCAGCCACTTTCTCCGAGAAGGCCAGAACATGGTGGATATGTGTAGGCAACCGCAATCTTTTCAATTCGGACACGAGTTGGCTGGCAGCGCGGGCCGAATGCAGCACTATGATCGTTTCCTCGGCAAGGCAGGCTATCGCTTCCTGGCCCAGCGCCATCGCTTTGGACCGATAGACCGGTATGGTTTCCAGGTGCCTGCCTTCGACCGAAAGCTCCATATGCTGCTCGCCCGCCAGCCATAATATCTCTCGATATGCGGCGTCACCCAGCTGGTCCAGAAGATCGCGCGCATCCGTCTTGCCGCTCCGTACAACTTGAAAGCCGGCCGCCATTGCTGCAGCTGCCGTTTTCTCGCCTACCGCCAGCACCGGCAAGGACCGATATTCCGCCAGCCGAGGACCACCAAATCGCAGCGCATTGGCGCTGGTCAGCAGCAACGCATCAAAATCCTCCGCCACCGGACCCGACCAGGCAATCGATTCGACCGCAAACAATGGGTCGACAACCGCGGACAATCCCAAATCCTTCGCTCGCCGTTCGGTTTGCAATGCCCCGTCGAACGGCCGAAGGATCAGCAGCTTCGGTGTCATCGGCCAAATACGGCTTTCAGTTCCGCGCTGGCCTGCCCTAGCAGCGTGTCTGCCAATATGCCCGGAGCGGAAACATCTCCGGTATCAAAGCTGGCCTTACCATCAACGAATTGCGAACCGTCCGGCAGCAGGATTTCGGCGCGGAGATGGATCGTCGCACCGTCGACCGTCGCCATCGCTGCAACCGGACTGTGACAATCTGCAGTCAATTGTTCCAGAAAAAGGCGTTCGGCGGTGACCGCCCGAAATGTATTGGTCGATGAGATGGCATGCATCAGGCGCCGGACATGGCTGTCCTCGGACCTTACCTCGACCCCGATCGCGCCCTGCGCTGGCGCCGGAAGCATGATCTCGTTGGAAATTTCCGCGCCGACATCATCCATGTCCAGCCGTTTCAGGCCGGCTGCAGCAAGCAATGTTGCGTCATATTCGCCGTCCTCGATCTTTTTCAGACGGGCCTGCACATTGCCGCGGATCAACCTTATATCCAGGTCATTCCTCTGCCGCAGAAGCTGTGCCTTGCGACGCGGCGAGGCGGTCCCGACCACGGCACGCTCTGCCAAGGCGTCGATCGAATCCGCCCCGATCAGCCGATCGTGCACGTCGGCGCGCTCCAGCATCGCGGCAAGAATGAATTCGCCCGGCCGGATGGTTTCGACATCTTTCATGCTGTGCACGGCGCAATCAATTTCGCCATTGCCAAGCGCGCGGTCCAGTTCCTTGGTCCACAGTGCCTTGCCGCCGATTTCGGCCAGTGCGCGATCCTGTATCTTGTCGCCGCTCGCGATCATCGGCACCAGCTCGACCTGATCCGGTCGCCATCCGTGGATTGACAATAGCGCATTGGCAACCATCGAGGCCTGCGCCATCGCTAGCGGGGACTGGCGTGTTCCGATGCGCAGGGGCCGGTCAATGGCAGCCAGAATCTCTTTTTTGGTATCTTTGGTCATGATAGCGCTTGTCCTAATGGCTTGAGCGCCTAAGTAAAAGCGTCATGAGCCTCATCCTGGGAATTGAATCGAGCTGCGACGAAACGGCAGCCGCGTTGGTCACATCCGAGCGCGAGATACTGGCGCATAAACTTGCAGGCCAGGAAGCCGAACATGCCCCCTATGGCGGCGTGGTTCCCGAAATCGCAGCCCGCGCCCATGCCGAGATACTGACGCCGCTGATCAAAGCAGCTCTGGACGAAGCAGGAAAGGCGCTGGAGGATGTCGATGCTATTGCTGCAACCGCAGGTCCCGGCCTGATCGGCGGTGTCATGGTCGGCTTGGTGACAGGCAAGGCTCTCGCGATGGCTGCGGGCAAGCCGCTGATCGCTGTCAATCATCTCGAGGGTCATGCGCTGTCGCCGAGACTGGTCAATCCGGATCTGTCTTATCCCTATTTGCTGCTGCTGGTGTCCGGTGGCCACTGCCAGATATTACGCGTCGAGGGCGTTGGCCAATATCGGCGACTGGCGACCACCATTGACGATGCTGCGGGCGAGGCCTTTGACAAAACGGCGAAAATATTGGGTCTCGGTTATCCTGGCGGACCAAAGGTCGAAGCCATTGCGCGGGAAGGTGATCCCGAGGCGGTTCCTCTGCCGCGACCGCTGATCCGGTCTGCCGAACCACATTTCTCTTTCGCCGGTTTGAAAAGCGCCGTGGTGCGGGCCCACAAGAGCGGCGCACATCGACCCGAAGATCTCGCTGCTTCCTTTCAGCAGGCGGTGGTCGATTGCCTGCGCGACCGGCTCGAGAAAGCGATTCATGATCATGGCCGCTGCGCGCATCTCGTCGTCGCGGGCGGGGTCGCCGCTAACGGTCCGATCCGCGCCATGCTCGAACAGGTAGCAGAGGGTCACGACATGGCGTTCACAGCACCACCCAACTGGCTGTGCACCGATAATGCCGCAATGATTGCCTGGGCAGGAGCCGAGCGTTTCGCAGCCGGTCTGACCGATTCCCTGGATTTTGTCGCACGACCGCGCTGGCCGCTCGACCCGACCGCCGAGAAAGCGCGCGGCGCAGGGGTGAAAGCATGACCGGAACGCATGCAAAAATCGGCGTTATCGGCGCGGGAGCATGGGGCACCGCATTGGCGCAAGTTCTCTCCGAAGGGCAGGAGCAGTTACTGCTGTGGGCCCGCGAGCCAGAGATTGTCGATCAAATCAGCCAGTCCCACGAAAACAAGACTTTTCTTCCTGGCCACCGGCTTCGCGAAAATATCCGCGCGACCCAGGACTGGGACGCGATAGCGGCCTGCGAAATATTGTTGCTGGTCACACCCGCACAGCATCTGCGGGCCACACTTCAAACTCTACCCGAAACAAATGCAACCCTGATCCTGTGCTGCAAGGGGATCGAGGCGCAGAGCCAGATGCTGCTCAGCGAGGTCGCCCGGCAAGTCCGGCCGGACAATCCGCTCGCGATATTGTCGGGGCCCACATTTGCCCATGAAGTCGCACAAGGCCTGCCAACGGCTCTGACGCTCGCCTGCGAGAACGGAACCCTGTGGGACAAGCTCAATCCGCTGATCGCAAAACCCAGCTTCCGCCCCTATTATTCCGACGATGTCGCCGGTGCCGAAATCGGCGGCGCGGTCAAGAATGTGCTGGCGATCGGTTGCGGCGTGGTGGACGGCGCCGGCCTCGGTCAGAATGCGCGGGCATCGCTGATCAGTCGCGGCTTTGCCGAAATGCTCCGCTACGGCGCAGCACGCGGAGCCCGGACGGATACATTGGCCGGCTTGTGCGGGCTGGGTGATCTGGTGCTAACCTGCTCCTCGACCAGCTCGCGCAATTTCTCGCTCGGCAAGGGATTGGGTGAAGGTATAGCCGCTGATACACTTCTGTCGGACCGAAAGACCGTAGCCGAAGGTGCCTCGACCGCGCCTGTTCTTCAGCAGGATGCGAGAGCGCGCCAGGTCGATATGCCGATCGTTGACGCTGTTTGTGCCTTGCTGGCCGGCAAGGCAGACGTTCAGTCTGTGGTCACCCAGCTGATGAAAAGGCCGCTGGTCTCCGAACGCAGATAGACCAGCAAGGCATGATGATGACAAAATACCGAAACTGCTATAGACGGCTTACCCAGAAGCGGGCCAGCCGGAGAGCGATTTGAACAGTCCTGAAACATCAGGTACGGCTGGTGCAGCACCAATCGAAGGTGATGCGACCGCTGACAAGAGCAAGGACGATATTGCTGCGCTGGCGAAAGGTGGACGGACCAATATTTTTGGTTTTCTGCTGCGTCTGGCCGCTCGTCTGCCGTTTCTGTTCATTGCAGGTCGAATTTATGGAGCGGAAGCGCTCGGCCGCTTTGCCTATGCAATTTTGGTGGTCGAATTTGCGGCGCAGCTCGCAACCCTTGGCCTCAAACGGGGACTGGCAGCGCAGCTTAGCAAGACCCAGCGCCCACACGTCCACGTGGTCTGGGACGGCTTGCTGGTAAGCTTCCTGGCATCCGGCGTCGCGGCGGCTATCCTCATAGCCTTTCCGTTCATCATGTTCCCGAACAGCGAAATCAACGGACTGGACCGGTTCCTGCCGCTGGTCATATTCACTGTCGTAGGCGCCGATATTGCGCTGGCCGCCCTCGCCTATCGTTACGATATCGCCTCGACCGTCCGCGCCCGGTCGGTTGTCGAGCCCTGGACAATCAGCATCGCCGCATTTTTGTTTTCGTATTATTCGCTCCGTGACGGCCTGATCCTTTCCTATGTCGTGTCAATGATTGCGGCATTGCTGGCGTCGCTCTGGCCCTTGTTCAAAAGCTATGGCCTGCCACACGGCTGGCGACCGGAACCGATGAAAATCGCGAAAATCGCCCGACGCAACATGCCGCTCGCCGCAGCCGATGCTGCCGAATGGGGATCACGCAGGCTCGATCTGGCCATTCTCGGCCTGTTTGCCTCGCCTGCGATCGTCGGAATCTATTATATCGCACAGCAGGTGGCGAGCCTGCCGCAGAAGCTCAAAACCAGCTTCGATCCGATTCTCGGCCCCGTCATCACCCGCAATCTGGAAGCAGGCAATCTGAAAGCCATCGCCAGCCAGGTCAGCCAGGTCGGTTACTGGATAATTGCCGCACAGATCGGCATCGCGCTTGCACTGGCAATACCGGGTGAAGCCGTTATGGGCCTGGTCGGGCCCGGCTTCGTCGGCGGGACCGGTGCCCTCGCCTTCCTGCTGGCTGCAGAAGCCGTAGCCGCGACCGCTGTGGTCAGCGAATCTGCGCTGGTCTATATCGCCCGGCATCGCAATTTGCTGATCTCGCTATCGATGTTGCTGTTACAGGCAGCGCTCAGCGTCGCCTTCATCCAGATTTGCCTCTTTCTGGGCTGGGGCCCGCTGTTCCAGGCAGCAGCCGTCGCCGCCGCCCTGATGGTCGCCCTTGCTTATGCTTCGGTGGTCAAGGCGATTTTTCTGTCAAAACTGCTCGACGCACCGGTCAACGGATGGCGCTGGACCTTGTTGATCGCGGTCGCCGTTGCGAGCGCGATCGGCTATCTTGCTACCTATCTGCCCGAGTGGATGGAACTGATCGTCGGCATCCCGATGATCCTCGGCAGCTACGCCTGGGTCATCTGGAAATGGGGCTTTGGACCGGAAGACCGGAAATTGTTCAAAATGAAAGGCTGATCAGCCAAGACGGTTTTTTACCAGCTCCCGCAGATCGGCTTCCGGCCGCGCGCCGTAATGCGAGATTACTTCCGCTGCGGCAATCGCGCCAATAGTCAGGCATTCTTCCATCGGACGCTGCTCGATATAGCCGCTGAGGAAACCAGCAGCAAAAAGGTCGCCGGCACCGGTCGTGTCGATGATCTTTTCGACCGGTTCAGCAGCTACCGTGGTTGTCTTGCCATCGCGCACGGCAATGGCACCCTGTTCGCTTCGCGTTACGACCAAGGTTTCGACCTTCGCAGCCGTTTCCGCAACCGCCGCGTCAAAGTCGTCGGTCTCGGCCAGCATCTTGATTTCCGCCTCATTGGCGAACAATATATCGATCTTGCGATCATCGATCAGGCCGACGAATTCGGCCCGGTGCCGGTCGACGCAGAACGTGTCGGACAGGGTGAACGCAACCTTGCGACCGTTTTCTCTGGCAATATCGATACCCAGCGCCATCGCCGCCTTGGGTTCATCGGCGTCCCACAAATATCCCTCGAGATACAGAATCGCGCCGCTGGCGATCAAATCGGCATCGACCGCAGCGGGGGGCAGAAATTGCGAGGCACCGAGAAAGGTATTCATCGTGCGCTGCGCGTCGGGCGTGACGAAAATCAGACAGCGTGCGGTCGGTGGTTCTATGCCCAGCGGTGGCACGTCAAAGTCGATCCCGGTGGCGCGAATATCATGGGCAAAAACCTCACCAAGCTGGTCATCCGCCACTTGCGCGATCAATGCACATTGCCGTCCCAATGTCGATGCGCCGGCCAGCGTATTGGCACCCGAGCCGCCGCTGATTTCCCGCGCTGGCCCCATGTCCCGATATAGTTCCTGCGCACGCGCGGAATCGATCAGAGCCATGCTGCCCTTGACCAACTGCTCCTCATCGAGAAAATCATCACTGGCCTGGGAAATTACATCGACAATTGCATTGCCGATGGCGACGATATCATAGCGGGCTTCCGTGGTCATAATAATCCTTCTGGGGCAGATTGTCCGGTTGGGGGTGCGTTACGGCTTTGCCTCCATGCCATCAAGCAGAATTGACGCTGGCCGGGCAATCGTGACATGAAGCGCAAATGTTTCAGGCCTTCACCCGCTCCCTCGCCCAGCTTGGCGACCGCACCATATTGGCGATCCTGCTGAAGGTCATATTGCTGAGCCTCCTGTTGTTCGCGATTTTCGGGGTCGCGGCATATTTCGGGCTGGTTTGGTTATTTGCCTGGCTTGACTGGAATGATGGCGGTTTTGCCGCCGCTGCTGCTGCCGCGATCATCGCCATTCTCACCGGATTGTTGCTGTTCCGCATTGTCGCCATCTTTGTTCTCAATATCTTCTCGGATGATATTGTCGACGCCGTTGAACGCCGATATTACCCGGATCGGGCAGAGACTGCGAAACCGCCGGGCTATGTGCTCGGCATCAAAATGGGATTTGCTTCCGCTGGCCGCGCGCTCGGTTACAATATTCTCGCCGCGCCCCTCTACGCGGTGCTTCTCGTCACCGGTATCGGCGCGCCGATCGCCTTTTTCGCGGTCAACGCGATCTTGCTGGGGCGCGATCTTCAGGATATGGTTGCGGCTCGCCACTTCCCCGACTTTCAGAATCACGACCGATCCTGGGCCTTGGGGAAAGTCGAGCGTTTCATCCTCGGATTGATCGCTGCACTGCTGCTCGCAATACCTTTCGTCAATTTCCTTGCGCCGCTTTTGGGAGCCGCTATGGCTACCCATCTGGTACATCGGAAGAAGGAAATATGATCCGCATGAATGCCAAATTCCTGATATTGCTCAGCCTGCCCGCTCTGGCTGCCTGTGCCTCCACGACGACCACCCGAAACACCAGCCTGCCGGCAGCGCCAGCCTCTCCGCTCCAGTCCGTAACCGGCCTGGATAGCGTCATGGGCAAGACGTCGGGTCAGCTGATTCGTTTGTTCGGCGATCCCCAGTTGGATATATCCGAACCGCCGGCCCGCAAGCTCCAGTTCGCCAGCGGCGCATGCATCCTCGATGCATATCTCTACCCGCCCAAAGACGGCGGCGAGGGCCGGGTAACCCATATTGATGCTCGCCGGAGCGATGGCGCTGCAGTTGACCGGGTCAGTTGCGTCAATGCCCTAAGGTTGCGCTAGCGCCAGTTGGTCAAGCGCCCAGCCGGCCGCCTCCCGTACCGCATCGTCACCATCGTTCAGCAGCGCCTGAACCGGCTCGACCAACGCTGCATCTCCGCTATTACCCGCAGCAATGAGCGCATTGCGCACCATCCGGTCGCGGCCGGAGCGTTTGATCGGCGAACCTGAAAAAACCCGGCGAAAACTGGCATCGTCGAGCGCCAGCAGATCAGCCAGGGCTGGAGCAGCCAGTTCCGCCCGTGGCAGAAAGGCCTTGTTGGCGGCTCCCGCTCGGGCGAATTTGTTCCACGGACAGACCGCCAGACAATCATCACAACCATAGATATGATTGCCCATCGCCTTGCGATACTGGTGCGGGATCGGCCCTTTGTGTTCGATCGTCAGATAGGAAATACAGGCCCTTGCATCGAGCTGATAGGGAGCGGGAAAAGCGCCCGTCGGACATATATCCTGACAGGCCGAGCAGCTGCCGCAACTGTCTTTACCCGGCTTTGAAGCTTCGAGTTCAAGAGTGGTATAAATTGCGCCCAGGAACAGCCAGCTGCCATGTTCGCGGCTGACAATATTGGTATGCTTGCCCTGCCACCCGATGCCGGCCGCCTCTGCCAGCGGTTTTTCCATCACCGGCGCGGTATCGACGAAGACCTTTACCTCGCATTCCGCCTGCTCGATCAGCCAGCGGGCGGTCCGCTTGAGCGCGCCTTTCACGACATCATGATAATCCTTGCCCTGCGCATAGACCGAAATGCGGCCGTGATCGGAAATATCTTCCAGCGCGAATGGATCCGTGCCCGGCGCATAGCTCATGCCCAGCATGATGATCGAACGGACATCAGGCCACAAACGAGTCGGGTCTGACCGTTCGTCGGCGCGGTTCTCCATCCAGATCATGTCGCCATGACCGCCTTCCGCAAGCCACTGTTTCAGACGCTGCCGCGTTTTCGGCGCCAACCGGCCAGGAGCGATACCGACCGCAGCAAAACCCTCTTCTCTGGCCCTTTTTTCAAGTGCTTTGTCTAATGTTAACTTGTCATTCGGCATAGACTTTCCCTATCAAGCACTGTCGACAGATATGAAAGCCGTAAATGCACGCGCCACATTCTCAATATGCCATCGAAGCTCGCAATATCGTCAAGAGATTTGATGGCGAAGCCGCGGTCGACGGCATTGATCTGACGATCAGAAAAGGCAGTATTTTCGGGATATTGGGACCCAATGGAGCGGGCAAGACTACGACCTTGCGGATGCTCCTCGGGATCATTGACCCCGACGAGGGCGAGCGCTTCCTGCTCGGATCGCCGGAGCCGATTTCCATGGCCCATCAGGTCGGTTATCTGCCAGAAGAGCGCGGCCTTTACCAATCGATGAAAGCCTTTGACGCGATCGCCTTCATGGGCGCGCTACGCGGATTGCCGCTGGCAGAAGGCCGCAAGCGCGGACGGTCGATGATGGAAGACCATGGCCTAGGCGATGCCGCCGACAAGCAGATCCGGCAGCTGTCCAAGGGCATGGCGCAAACGGTACAATTGCTCGGCACATTGGTGCACGACCCCGATCTGATCATCCTTGACGAACCATTTTCCGGTCTCGACGCCCTCAATCAGGGCAAGCTGGAACGGCTGATCCGGGCCCAGGCCGACAAAGGCGTCACGATCATTTTCTCGACTCATGTCATCGCTCATGCCGAACGCTTGTGCGAGGAAATCGCGATCATTGCCGATGGAAAAATTCCCTTCAAAGGCAAGGTTTCGACCGCGCGCGACCGGCTGCGACCACAGGTGCATCTCGAAACCCGCAATCTTGACGGTCCGTGGCGCGCGGCGATCCCCGCAGACTGCAAACCGCTGGGACATAACTGGCATTTCACCTTGCCGGAAAGCGGTGTCGAACCCTTGCTCCATGCACTGGTCGAAGGCGGCGCCGGGATTGAATCGCTGTCGATCGAACGCCCCGGCCTGCACGATGCCTTCGTCCAGATCGCCGGTGACGCGGCTGCCCGGAAAATGGAGGCCGATGCCGGGAACAACAACGAGGATGGAACCGCATGATCGAAACCATCCGCGCCGCCTTTGTCATCGCCCGCCGCGATTTCGCTGCGATCATATTTTCTAAATCCTTCTTTTTCTTTTTGCTGGGACCGCTGTTTCCACTCGGAATCGGCATTGCCGCTGGCGGACTTGGGTCGCAGGTTTCCCGGGACATTGACAACCCCGTCATCGGTATCGCCCTGAGTCCAGCAGAAACGGAAATGTTGCTGGCGGCGCGCACGCGGCTATCCGGCAACCTTGGCTCCCAATCCTTCCCCGAGATGGTGATTTTGAAAGATTTTCCCGGGGAAGAAGCGGACATCCTTGCGAAACTCGATAGCGAGAAATCGCTGAATGCGATCCTCTCCGGATCACTGGCCAAGCCCGTGCTGACCGGCTCGAAGCGGGACGTCGACAAGTGGCGCGGCAAGATTACGCTGCTCGTGGAGACTGCTTCGTCGCAGCTCGCCGAGGTGGAAATCGAGACGAGACTTGTCGGGCAGACCGGTAGCTCGAGCGAGCGCGGTCAATTGCTGACGGCCCAGGCCGGCCAGGCGATCCTGATCCTGCTGACGATGATCCTCGCCGGCATGGTGCTGTCCAACCTCGTCGAGGAGAAGACCAACAAGATCATCGAAATTCTTGCCGCAGCCATCCCGATGGATGCGATATTCCTCGGCAAGCTTTTCGCGATGCTGGGCATGGCCCTCGTCGGCATAGCAGTATGGAGTACAGTCGGCTTTTCGATTGCTCTTCTGGTCGGCGGAAACTGGGCTGCCCTGCCTTCGCCTGCAGTCGGCTGGCCACTGTTCGGCCTGCTGATGATATTATATTTCTCAATGGCCTATCTTCTGCTGGGCTCGCTATTTCTCGGCATCGGCGCAATGGCGACCACCGTTCGCGAGGTACAGACACTCTCGATGCCGGTCACCATGGGACAATTGCTGGTCTTCTTCCTCGCTTACTCCTCGATCACCAAATTGGGCGAGCCAGCGGAATGGCTTGCGGTCCTCTTCCCGTTCAGTTCGCCGTTCGCGATGATCGCGCGTGCGGCCCAGATGGACAATATCTGGCAACACGGGCTGGCGCTGGTCTGGCAGGGCATTTTCACCATGATCATCATCCGCTTTTCGGTCATGCTGTTCCGCCGCAACGTGATGAAGTCCGGACAGGCCGCACGAAAAAAGAGCCTGCTTGCCAGAGTCACCGGTAAATAATCTCCGGATTCAGGACATTTGCCGAAAAGGCATTGACATTACTGTCAATAGAGGCAGACTAAACAAGTTTTGAAACGCAACCGATTGCTGATACAAGCAACGGCAGGAGAGACCAATGGCATCCGTTCCACAAATCGACCTCGATAATCTTACCACGTCCCCCACCGCCGACGAGGCTCTGGAAGAATGGTACAAGCGCAATCCCCCGGTCGCAGACAGCGAGGCCAATCCCTGGGATGTCAGCCGGGCTGAACTGTACAGCAAGGACTTGTGGCGCAAGCCTTTTGCCGAAATGCGGGCAACCGCGCCGATCAACAAGGTTGAGGGCGGTGTCCACGGAGATTTCTGGAACATCACCACCTACAAGCCTATCCAGCATGTCGAGGCACTGCCGGACATCTATTCCTCCGATGTTTCCCATGGCGGCATCACCATCGCCGAGCCAGATTTCGACGACTCCGATTTTCAACTGCCGATGTTCATCGCCATGGACCGGCCCAAACATACCGGTCAGCGCCGCACGGTCGCCCCGGCTTTCACGCCGACCGAGATGAAACGGATGGAGGATGAAATCCGTCAACGCACGGGTGAAGTACTTGATAGCCTGCCTTGGGGTGAAAAATTTGATTGGGTTGACAAGGTCTCAATCGAACTCACCACCGGCATGCTTGCTATTCTTTTCGGCTTCCCGTGGGAAGACCGCAGGCTGCTGACTTATTGGTCCGACTGGGCCGGTGATGTCGAACTGTCCTGCGCGGAAGATCTGACCGAGCAACGGCGGCATATTCTCTATGAGATGGGAGCCTATTTCACCAAGCTGTGGAATGAGCGGGTGGATGCCGAACCGACCCCTGACCTGATCTCGATGATGATCCATTCCGAGCATATGCGCGACATGGATCCGATGGAATTCATGGGCAATCTGGTGCTGCTGATCGTCGGCGGCAATGACACGACCCGCAACACGATGTCGGGCGTCGCCTACGGTCTGGGACAGTTTCCCGAGGAACGGGAAAAGCTGCAGCAGAACCCCGATCTCATTCCCAATGCGGTGCAGGAAATCATCCGCTGGCAAACACCGCTCGCCCATATGCGGCGCACAGCGCTGGAGGATCATGACCTGTTCGGCAACCAGATTAAGAAGGGCGACAAGGTCGTCCTCTGGTATATTTCCGCCAATCGCGACGAAGAAGTCTTTCCCGAAGCGGACAAGATCATTGTCGACCGCGACAATGCCAGACGCCATCTCGCGTTCGGCTATGGCATCCATCGTTGCGTCGGCGCCCGATTGGCCGAGATGCAGATTCGGATCTTGCTCGAAGAGATGCACAAACGCCGGATGCAGGTCAACCCAACCGGCAAGCATCGCCGCGTTCATGCCTGCTTCGTTCACGGGTTCCGTGAACTGGAAGTCGAGCTCTCGAAATATTGATCAGCTTCCATTCAGGCATTTTTCTGTAACCAAAATGCTCCCTGTTGCGAATAGATCAGGGAAGTTGAGAAGGATTGCAGATGAAAACACTCGATCGGCGCACCGTCATATTCGGAACCTTAGTGGCTGCCGGTGCCTATGGCGTGATCAGCCTCTCGGGCTTGTTCAACGACGCCAACGCCCGGCCCGGCGGAACGTTCAAGATCAATCGAACGCCCGAAGAATGGAAACGGCGGCTGGGCCCGGCCCGCTATCGAATTTTGCGGCAAGCCGGCACCGAACGCGCATATTCGAGCCCGCTCAACAAGGAGAAACGCAAGGGCGTATTTGCCTGTGCCGGATGCAATCTCGCAGTCTATGGATCAGACGCGAAATATGACAGCGGGACCGGCTGGCCAAGCTTTTGGAAACCGATAGCTCCGGATCGGATCGGGACATCGCGGGACCTGAAAATCGGCTATCCCCGCACCGAAGTTCATTGCGCGCGCTGTGGCGGACATCTCGGTCATATTTTCAATGATGGCCCCCGCCCCACCGGCAAGAGACATTGTCTCAACGGACTCGCGCTCAAGTTTATCCCCGCTTAGGTTCGAAGATCAGCTTTCCGGTGCTTCGACCTGCTGCCAGAATTCCAGCTTGATCCCGTCGCAATCCAGGATCCAGGCAAATTTGCCATATCCTTCGTCAATCTGGCCGAGAATTTCGATGCCTTTGTCTTTGAGCTGTTCGACATAAGCGTCCAGATCGTCGACCCGGAGATTGATCATGAAGGAAGCCTCGCTCGGTTTCAGATAACCGCTGCCTTCGGCATAATGGCTGATCAGGCTGAAAGGCCGGTCACTTTTGTCCTCCGCCCAGTTGAGCATCGGACCATATTCTCCGTCCAGATTCAGAAATTCCTTATACCATTGACGAGTAGCCGCCGGGTCTTTCACAGTGTAAAAAACCCCTCCCAATCCGGTGACCGCTGCCATTCCATTCTCCATGGTTCTGATTTATTGCGACATTTTTATTTTTTACATAACATCGTTTACATAGAGTTACTCAACTTTTTTGACCTTACCATCCAAATATCCAGATTGCTGTCCCGAATATGTACAGGTTTCAGCCAGTCCGGTTTTTGCCCTTCTACCAATTGTGCCCATAAGCCCTCAGGGTAGTTTTTCGCATATATGTTGAGCTCGGCTTCGTCGTTGCAGGCGACGATATAACGGATCGAATGCGCTTCCAGTATCCGGCGGGCCTCTTCGGGACCGGAGGTGAAAACCCGGATCTGATCAGCCATCGCCCTGTCGTTTCGATGGTGGCTTGTCGCGAGCACATTATGAGGAGTCAGCAGCAATATCCGCGGTCCGAAATTGAATGGAGCGACGATATTGGACTGCGGCAAACCATTGAGTCGCTCAAGTGAATCACCGTCACGGCACGCAGCACCTTCGACCGTTCCGTCGCTTGTCTTGTCCTCTCCGGCGACTGCGTTGACGACAGCGATGGCGAGCGGACCCGGCATGATCAGCAACACGACCGCCGCGGTTGCAAATATGCGCGGCAGCGGACGTTTGACACCGCGTGCCTTTACAAATGCCTGATGCACGGCCCAAGTCATGAGCGGTACGGCAAAGGCGGCGGCAACAGCGGTGGCGCGCTGTACAAACACCGCGAGCAGCAATGCCCAGAGAAACGCGTAGCCGAGAATCAACAATTTCCCGCGATCGATCTGGTCAGGTTGCGACCGCACGATATAAATCAGACTGCCCAAACCGACAACGATTGCGCCGCCGAGCAATCCAACCATCGTCTTCCATTTCTGATACCAGATCGGCAAGCCTTCGAGGACATTGACCAGCCAATATTCGCGGACCAATGGATCGAGCGTATTGAATGCACCGCCTATGCACTGTGGAGCAAAAGCGTTGAGTACGGCCAATCCGGCTATGGCGGCGACGGCGAGGCCGCCGATCCGCACGGCCATATTGGCCGGGAGAAACCTGATCGCCGGCAAAATGATTGCGGCAGCAGTGGTGCAGGCCCATAAATGCGCGGGAGAAATCGCGTCACAATAGTTGATTGCACTGTCGAAACTGCCCTGTGCGCCAAAATATAGCACAAAACTGCATATCAGGAAGGACAAGAGCGTCCAGAACAGCCGGACTCCTTCTTCCGTCTGGAAGACCCATCGCCAGACCAGCAGCACGACAAATGCCGCCGACAGCGGCAATCCCTCCAGCGATATCGAAAGCCAAAGTGCCAGCGCTCCACCCAGCGCCAGTCCGCCCTTGCGCCTATTGGGCCAGAACATCGTCCACAATGCCGTCAGCGCAAGCACGATCTGCCAGCCGTGATGATCCACGCGCATCGGCCGAATCTGGGCAAGAATAGGGACCGCGGTCGCCAGAAGCGCAGCGGCCAGAAGCGCGAGATTGCGATCGAATAGTTCCTCGGTGATCTTCGTGACCAGCCACATCGTGATGCCCAGAGTGATCAACGGCACGACGACCATCGCCGCGATTTCCGCGCCCGTCACACCGATCAATGGCTTGAGCAACAGGAACACCAATGCCAGCGGCAGTTCGATCCAGCGTGGCCAGTGCATCGGCTGGCTATCCGGCGCGCCGATGCGATATTGCGTTGTGTCGAACCAGCTCTGTCCGCCCAGCCAGTCCCGTAGTTGAACCATGCGAAGCTGATCGTCCGGATCCCAGCCGATACCCGTCATGATTTGGCTGTAGGTCACGGATATGAGTACCGCACAGACCGCGAGCCAGATCAGCAATAGTGGGATGTTACCGCGTAAACGTTCCAACAGATTCACCCCTCGGGCTGTGAGCCTTTGGCCTTCAGGTAAAGCCACGGAACCCGCTCTGGATCAAATTGTGAACGATGGTGCCGGTCATAGAAAGGCGGCATGTGATCACCGACCAGCAATATGTCCGCCTCCGGAAAATCACGCGCCGTGATTTCCTTGATCAGCGCCTTGTCGATATCGTCGAATATCGCGAACTGGCGGCAAATCATTGGATAGTCGCGGGCCAGTTCGGCCGACACTTGTTCGCAATTCTCGACGTTGAGGTTCAGCTCGGTCGGAACCGGCAAATGGGTATTCAGCGTCAGCCAATATTGAAAAACAGGCTGCGTCGCCCGCTTCAGGTTTTCGGCCAGCATTTTCGGCACCTGTCGGTCGCAGGCGCCGGCGAAGACACCGCCGCACCATTCTGCGCCGCGTTCTTGGAGTTCTGCGGCAAATTCGCGCTTCTGGAAGCCGATTTTAGGATACCAGACATCCCGCTTGAAAAACGGGCCCTTGAAACTGTGCATTGCCTGCGTGACATAGCCTTTTTTGGCAAGTTGAGCGGGTAAGCAGTTCAATTTCTCGGGATCGGTGGTTTCGAGCAGTTCGTAATAGTCGCCCCAACGGCCGCATAGTTCGCGCATTTCACCAGCCGTGGTGCTGTTATAATATTTGCTGTTGCCCTGGCTCACATTATAGCGCGCGTTGATCGCGCTATCTTTATAATAAGCGAACAGCTTGTCAGACATTGCCTGGTTCCCGCTGGGCAAGCCAAGCGATTCCACCATGATTATAACCAAATGGCGCTTGCCATCCGCGCGGGCGGCGAAACCGGATTTGCTCACGGCCGACTCAAAGGCCGTGCCGGCAGGGGCCGGCCGGAAATAATGGCCGCGCATTCCCTCGCCCACCGCCGCATCCGCTCCAACAAGCCCGAAGATCAAAGCGCCGCCGAGCAGAATATGCAGCGGTTTGGAAAAGTTGGTATCGCGCTTGAGCAGAAACCAGCTGCCAATCAGGATACCGATAATCACGATTGTTGCGGCAATATACTCGATCGAATTGCTCGGTTTGATCTCGGCGAAAAATTGCAGCGAATAGACCAGAGAATTCAGAGTCAGGTTGAACAGACCCGATACAAACGAGAGGAGGGAAAAAATCATTACCCCGACGAAGACAAGCCACTGCACAGGGTGCGACATCCTCTTGGCGATCAGACCGGCGAATCCTGCCAGCGCGATAGGTAGCGCGCGCGGCGGCGCACCCACCATCCACATTGCCACGAAGGGAATATTGGCCAAGATGATCCAGACCAGAGCCCAGTTCATGAATTTTGCTAAATCCGGGGTGATCAGACGAGCGGGTGCAGGCGCTTCGATGGCATTGTCCATGTAGCTCACCGGAACACTCCGTATTTACGGGTCAAATATACGCAGAAGAAACTGACGATCACGGCTGCCGCTTTCGCAATGACCGGAAGTGCGCCCGCTTCAACCAGCCAGCTCACAATACTGACGGTTATCCCCAGCCCGAGCACCGCAGTTCCGAGGAAGCCGATCCGTTGCAATTGCAGCGCCGCGCCGTCGCGCGCCTTGCCCGGAAAAACGAAACTGGAAGAAATCAGCCAGTGCACGACAATCCCCGCACTATAACCCGCCGCCGAAGCCCAGCCGGGGTCGAACAGGAATGCAACCAGGACCATGAACAGGGCAACGTCAAAGGCCAGGCTGACGACGCTGGCCAGCAAATAGCGGGTAATCGAGAAACGGTTGAGCAGCGCCAGAGGAGCAGGCAGACTGCCTACCCAGCTGCCGACAGTCGATCGCCTGTCTGTACCGCTGCGCTCCATTTCAGGCAGCCCGCGACGCTGGTTTTTCTTCCTCGATCCGGGTCGGAACATCACGCATGCTTTCGAGAGCGGCAGCACGGTCTTCGCTGATTTCTTCGGCGACCACCTTTTGCGCGCCTTCGTCGCCCGCTTCGTGATATTCGGCGTCTTCGTTTACGTTCCAGACATTCCACTTGCGGGTACCGGCCTCGATATTCTCCACTGTCAGCATCGCGGTCATCATTGCGTGATCCTGGTTATTATAGCGGTGCATCCCGTTGCGGCCGACCATGTGCAGGGTCGGGAAGCGGCTTTCGAGATCGTCGCGCATCGTCGCGACATTGTCTTCGTAGCTGTCATCATAGACCGGATAGGCTTTTTCCTGACGGACAACCGCGCCGCCGACGACATCTTCGGGCTTGCACAGGCCAAGGATCGCCATTTCCTTCTTGGCCAGTTCGACCAGATCTTTGTCGGACGACGACCATAGGCCGTCATTCTCGAAGCAGAAATATTCCAGGCCTACGCAGGCGATATTCTCGTCCGGCACCATTTCCGGTGACCAGCTGCGAAAATTCTGCACGCGGCCGACTTGCACCCGGTCATCGTGGATATAGATCCAGTTATCGGGGAACAGGTCTTCCGACTTGACCATGATCGCCACCGTCAGGAAATCGCGATATTTGAGATCCTGTGCTTCCGGCAGGCTTTGCGGCAGCGGATGAATCCGGGTCGCAAGCTCGCGCATCGGTGCGCTCGAAATCACATGTTTCGCATTGATGATGGTCTCGCCGTCTGCGCTCGTCGCGCTCACCCGCCAGTTGCCGTCGGCATCCTGGGCGAGCTGTTTGAGGCTGTGACCCATCAGCACTTCATTGCCCTTGGCTTCGACATGGGCTTTGGCCGCATCCCACATCATGCCGGGGCCGAGGCGGGGATAGCGAAAGGTCTCGAGCAGGGTTTTGACTTCCTGTCCATCATTGGGTTTCTTGTTGAGGCCGAGCGAGCGTTTCAGGCCATCGGTGACGGCGTTCCAGAGACTGAGGCCCTTGATCCGCTGCGCCGCCCAGTCTGCCGACATTTCATCACACGGCATGCCCCAGACCTTCTCGGTGTAGGTCTTGAAGAAGATCGAATAGAGCTTGTAGCCGAACTGGTTGACCGTCCAGTCTTCAAAGCTTTTCACATTCCTGTTCGGGAAGACTTTCGCCTTGCCATAGCTCAGCATGCAAAGCGTCGAGCGCCAGATGCCGAGATTCCACAAGGCTTCGAAGGCGCGCAGCGGGTAGCTGTAGAATTTGCCTTCATAATAGATCCGGCTCATCCGCGGCCGCTGAATGAAGTCGTCGGGCAGGATTTCATTCCACAGATCGACCACTTCCTGGCTTTTGGAAAAGAAGCGGTGCCCGCCAATATCAAAGCGGAAACCTTCATGCTCGACCGTCCGGCTGATTCCGCCGACATATTTAGGGTCTTTCTCGATAACGGTGACCTTGAGGCCCTTTTTGCTCAGCAAATAGGCCGCGGTCAGGCCAGCCGGCCCCGCGCCAATAATTGCTACATCTACCGGTGTGTCTGCGGGTTTTCCCTGCGTGGTCATAATTCTGGTCCCTGTCCATAAAGCGCCACTTGCAGACGCATTTCATGTTCCAGGAACCGGACTGAACGAAATTGGTTAGCAGATAGTTAATGGCAGGCCGAATTTTGCGGACGCAGGAAGCCGATCAATGGTCACTAATCGGCGGAACAGGCTGGGGTGGCGCATCCGCATCCGATTCGTGGACTTCGATACTGCCGCGCCCGACATGGCTCTTTCGATATCCATAAGCGAAATAGAGCAGCAACCCGAGACCTCCCCAGACCGGCAACACCAGCTTCGCTTCGAAGGGCAGATTGTAGAACAGCCCCAGGCAGCCCAGGATTGCCAACGGAGCGACAATCCACACCAGAGGCGTACGAAAGGGACGATGCCGGTCAGGATCGGTTCTGCGCAAAATAAGCACCGCGACGGCCACCATCAGAAACGCGAACAAAGTTCCCGAATTCGAAATATCCGCGAGCTTCCCGACCGGCAGAAATGCCGCAAAGACCGAAACGGCAACGCCGGTTATCGCCGTCACGATATGGGGCGTTTTCCATTTCGGATGAATGGTCGCGAGCTTTTCCGGCAACAGGCCATCGCGCGCCATCACAAAGAAAATCCGGGTCTGGCCGAACAGCATGATCAGGATGACCGAAGGCAGCGCAAGGAAGGCCGCGATGCCGATGACATTGCCCAGGGCAGGATGACCGATCGTCCGCAGGACAAATGCCAGCGCTTCGTGGCTGCACACCAGCGGTTCTTTCCCGGCAGCGAGCAATGTCTGGCACTGAGCAGCAAATGCACTGCTTCCCGGAGCGAGCGTGCTGCCCGCGGCGTCCACAATCGGCTGCGCGCCGACCGTGCCGATGGCCCCGGCCGCGACCAGCAGATAGAAAATGGTGCAGATGGCAAGACTGCCGATAAGACCGATGGGCACGTTCCGTTGCGGATTCTTGGTCTCCTCCGCCGCAGTCGAGACCGCATCGAAACCGACATAGGCGAAGAAGATCGAAGCCGCAGCGCCAACTGCGCCAAAACCACGGCTTTCACCAAACCAGCCATTGGGCAGGAACGGATCGAAATTCTGCCCCTGCATCATCGGCAGGGTTAGCACGATGAACATGGTCAGCGCCGAAACCTTGATTGCGACCAGCACCGCGTTGACCTTCGCGCTTTCGCTGGTCCCGATCATCAGCAGAAAGGTAACCAGCAAAGCGATGACCAGCGCCGGCAAGTTAATCAGCCCGCCCGGCGCATAACTGCCAATAGTCAGCGCCGTGGGCAAATGAATACCCGCATTTGCCAGCAGGCCGACAAAATAACCCGACCAGCCGACCGAAACCGCGCTCGCCGCCACGGCATATTCCAGGATCAGCGCCCAGCCTACCATCCACGCCAGCAGCTCGCCCATCACGGCATAGGTATAAGTATAGGCCGAGCCCGACACCGGCACCATCGAGGCCAGTTCCGAATAGCAGAGCGCGGCAACCGCGCAGACCAGCCCGGCAATGATGAAGCTCCACATCATGCCCGGCCCGGCCTTCTGCGCCGCCTCTGAGGTCAGGACGAAAATGCCGGTCCCGATAATCGCTCCGACACCCAGCAAGGTGAGCTGAACCGGGCCGAGAGTGCGGGCTAGCGCCTTTTTCTCTGCTGTTGCCAAAATTGCGTCGAGGGGTTTGATACGTCCGAAAAAACTGAAGGCCATACAGCGATCCTGTCCCGAAAAACTGCGCTTGGATTACGCCGATTTTTGCAATGCGCAAGAGGGATTCGGCGTGGGCTGTTCACAATTATTGCGGGGGTAAATTTAGTCGGGTTTTTCGGCGGTTGGGCCGACAGCGCCCTCTTCTTTTCCAGGGAAGACCGGCGTGGAATAGCCGCTGAACGCAGAAAAGTTCGAGATCGTTATTCTTCAGCCAATTCGCCTACCAGATCCTCCGGCAACATCGGTTCGCTCAGCAACCGCTCCATCGCCTTCCAGCGCCACACCGGCGCGGCGCCCTGGGCTTCGATCCAGTCGCGGACCATTTCCATACCGAGACCATAGTTGATCACATAGCTGCGATATTGTTCATTGAAATCGGTCATCTGCGCCGCGCGTTCTGCCGAGACCAGCTGATATTTCTGGTTGAGGGCAATCGCCTGATCGCGGGTGATTTCACCATCCAGATATTGCTGTGCAATCGTCATCCGCGCGCCGGTCAATGCCTGTTTGGCGATCTGCAGCGCCCAATAGGCCGCCGCCGTTTCGGGATCGAGACCGGCGAGCGGGTAAAGCACGTCGCGCTCGTAATCCAGCCGTTCCTGCCCGCTGAACGCAAGCTCTATGCCGTAATTGGCCGAGCCCTCGGCGACCAGGCTTTGCGGCGAATAGAGCGGATAGACGGAGAATTCCTGCCAGCCGCGGCCATTGGTCAGATTGCGCTCGAGCAGCATATTATAGACATGATGGCCGGGATAGCCTTCGTGG
>TARA_R110001599_G_scaffold64479_2_pt1 | contig 23951 bp, 20 predicted proteins | sample TARA_R110001599 | Tara Oceans TARA_R110001599 (sample SAMEA4398360) | marine metagenome | biome: Polar Biome; feature: [MES] marine water layer (ENVO:01000295) within the mesopelagic zone...; material: water (ENVO:00002006), including particulate matter (ENVO:01000060) such as......
TTTGGCGAGTTGTTTGGTGGCTTCAACAATAATCCAGTGATCTAGTTTATTGTTTTCGGGTTCTTGCTCAATGACCCGCAGTATCTCACCTGCGGTGACCTCACCCTCGACCCAGTCCTTAATATCCAAAGAGGCTTCGTAGTGGTCACCATCGGCATTGCCGAGATTGATCATCGGCTGGAATAGCAGCGTTAACCGGCCCCTACTTAAAGCTTCATCGGCGATTGAAGTTGCCGCTTCTACAGTGCTGAGTTGTTGCCGCTCGCGGTAGCAGATTTCCGCTTTGTTCCCGCCGGCGAGGTACGTTTTCTCGACGCCGTGGAACAGTGTGTCTAATAATATGCCAGCTCGCGGCGGTGTGAGATGATTAATCGATGTAATCGCAATGCTAGCAGTGCATTGCAGAGACTTCTTTTTGACTTCAAAAATGTCATTTTCAATGGCTTTGCAAAGCTCTTGTCCCATTTCTAAAGCGGTGTCACTGCCTACGTGATGACATATGGCCGCGATCATATCGTCGGCAACACGGCCGTAGAATTGTGCCGGTAGGTTTTCGCGCACGTGTTTGCTGATGGCCTCGATGACGTTTTCAACGTCTAGCAGGCTCGAGCTTTGGCGTAGTTTGCTAAAGCGGTCGATGGATAGCAGTACTAGCGATGAGTCGCTATTGCGCTCGTTTTCGATAAATTCCTGTAAGATCTCCTGGAATCGGTATTTATTACTCATTTGCGTGCTCAGATCTAAACCATTGATCTGATTATTGCTGTCGTTATTTTGTAAGCTTAGCTGTATGCACTCTTCGCCGTCATAGGTGGCGCTATTGCAAGTAATCATGGTTTTTACTTCGTGACCACCGCTGTGCGCAAAGCTGATTTCGAGTTGCTGCTGATCCTTGTTTTGTTGCTGCTTTTTTAGGGCGTTTTTAAAGCGTGCTTGATCCTTGTTGGTAATCAAGTCGACGATGGGAAAGCCTTCTAAGTCCTCATTTCCCATATGCTCACAAAAGGGCTGGTTGGCGTAAATGACCATGCCGTCTGTAATGTAGGCGAGAGGGTCTAGGTGCTCGGCGAGCAACAATACATTGCGTTCTTCTGCGTCTTCGAGGGCGAGTTCACGCAGCTTTAATTCGCGGCGAAGGTTTTGGCTGCGCTGTTCTCGCAATGCAGCACTTACTAGTTGAGGAATATCGTACTTGCTGATGATGTCAACGACGGCGGGATCAGGTGGATTTAAGGGGTCGCCTTCGCCCATATAAATTACTGAAATATCCGCGTTGTGTTTACGCAATAAATGGCCGCAACGCTGTGCATCGAGCTGTGAGCGCTCGGCATCAAAGATCAGGACATCCCATTTTTTATTAACGATGACTTCTGCCAGTTTTTCGCCGGTTTCGATGCTTAAGGTATGGGCAACTCGGCCAGCACGCCGACAACAGGCGATGATTTGTTCAGCGTCATTATCCGCTAGGCAGAACAGCAAGATATTGATAGCGGTGTCGTTACTCATAATGACTCTTTAACGTGGTGATGCCGGAATCGCTGCGGGTTTATAAAATATCCCAAAGCTGATTGAAATCTCCTTTATTCCCTTGGTCGGAGTCTGATACATCCAGTTTAATACTTGTTCGAGAAATATCTTGGAATGTGAATAGTTTATAGGCGTTGGAATTGTCAATTTTTTTATCGAGTTTTACTCGCATAGCATGACCGGGTCGAAGTAGCTCAACGGTTTGTCCTTCAGTAAAGCCAGTAACACTAGACAGCAGCAGCAGGGGAGTACTTGCGAATTGGCCTCCAGGCAGTAACATTGCGCGCTGGAAATCTTGCACGGGTAGCCCCGAATGAACGAGCCTAACGCTGTACGGAGTGGCTGCAGAGGCGATGGTCTCAATGCCAATCTGGTGGTTGTCGTCGCTCCGCATCCAGCGTACCACGGCAATTCGCCAGCCATCGTGATCATTCACTTTTATGCCGATGAGCTCGCCGGTACGAATACGTACCTGAGCTGTTTCTGGCCATTCGAGGCGATAACCTGCGCTGCTGGTATCGAGTATACGGGTGCGTAAATACTGGTAGGCCGTGTCTGGCTTGGGGCTTGCAGTATTATTTGAGGGTAGGCTGTAGCTGATATTTTCAATGTGACTCGGCATTTCGTCATAATCGATGTCGAGATGTTCTGTTACATTGCTGTCAACGTCACGGGTATCTAAGCCTGCGCTTCCCCAAGCATCATTACCCTTCTTTGGCTCTTTTAAATACGGATCGGGGCGAGACTCGGCTTGATCTCGGTCAATTTTAAAACTATCGAACTCTATCTGGTTGGCAACGTAGTAGTGTGTTGCGTTCATACCAAGGGTGACGAGCACGGGGTCGTTACAGGGAACGCGTTCTGCTGCACGTGCTGTCGCTGCGCTCCACGCAACCGACAAGTGGTCAATAATTGTTTTGGGAAGCGCACTCTTGGGTTTTGATTTATTTGCCGGTGCGCTGTCGGACATAGCGCCGCCCGGGCTTAAAATTACCTTGGTATCGATACCTAACCAGCCGGGTGCTGGTGCGCGCTGAATCAGTTCGCGGTAGACAGGGTGGGCGTCTTCTAGTGGATTAATGAGTAGTACGCAGCTTTCCAGGCGGTCGGCACGCAACTCGATAAATGCTGTCCAGTAATTGAGTTCATTGAAAATTTCCTCAATATGGCGCTGAGGAAGTTGGTGAGTTCTACTGCAGGAAAGCATTAGCGGTCGTAAGTAGGCCTGTATAACAGTGCCATCGCCAAGAAGTTTGTCGCTTACCTTTGCTTTATTCAACTTTAGGCTGAGCGCACATTGGTATACGGCGTGCATTGTTTGCCAAAAGCCGCTATGACTCGCGCGATAGAGCTGGTGGCTGCGTAATAATATACAGCTGTATTCGCTTAGTGCGCGATGCAGGCAGCTGGCCATCGAGTCTTTGGGTTTTAGTAAGCGGCTTTCGGCCTCAAAACCTTGGAATGCTTGGCAGTACGCTGTGGCAAGCTGAGTGTTTAAGGTGTCAGCCAGTAGCACTATTTTTTGTGATTTTTCCGGAAGAATAATGGGTTTGTTTAAATAGTGCTGAGACAGCCCTTTGGTGACGTAATGCACTTGTGGGCGAATTTTTTCGAGAATTTCAAAGCGGTCTTTGGCTTTACAGGAGGTGTGGCTAAGCTCTGACAGCGCTTGGAATAGCTGACGGGTAGACTCGCCAAGATTGGCTAGCGGTAGGCTGCTTAGCCAAGTGCTGACCGCATTCGCGTTGAGCGCGAACTGACTATGGGTGTCGCGGTTAAACTTGGGTAAGACCAGTGCGAGTTTTGATCTACTATTCATTATGTCCCGTTAATTCCGGCGGTCTCAAAGCACACTTATGAGGTTTGTGTATTAAGTCTATGTTTTTACGCGTTAATTCATAATAGCGCAAGTGGTCGTTTACTGCTTGCTTTAGGATCTTCCCGCACTAAACGCGGCACTAAATATCCAGGTAAGCTCGCCAGCACGTCTCGCATAAGGGCTTGGGCCTGTGCTTCAGCGACGTCAAAGTGACTGGCGCCTCTAACTTTATCTAATAAATGCAAATAATAGGGCATAACGCGGCTAGCAAACAGTCGATGACTTAACTTAATTAAGGTTTCGGCGTTGTCATTAATGCCGCGCAGTAAAACGGTTTGATTCAATAGCTGGATTTTAGCGTCATTGAGGGCGTTAAGCGCGTCGATGCTGGCTTGGTCTAGCTCATTGGGGTGGTTGCAGTGGATGACCATTACCGTTGTTAAGCGATGTTTACTCAATACAGTCAGCAATTCTGCAGTAATGCGCGCGGGTAATACCAGTGGTAGCCGTGTGTGAATGCGCAGTGTTTCAACGTGGGGAATATCGGCGATACGACTTATTAAACGGTCTAAATAGTCATCACTGGCCGCCAGTGGGTCGCCCCCGCTTAGTATTACCTCGTGAATTTCTGGGTGCGCGGCGATGTAATCCAGCGCTTGCTGCCAGTCCTTCTGGCTGGGATTGTTGTCATTGTAGGGAAAGTTGCGTCGAAAGCAGTAGCGACAGTGGATCGCGCAAGCCGAGGTGGTGATTAACAATACCCGGCCGTGGTATTTATGAATTAATCCCGGTACCGGGTTGGCGTCTAGCTCCGCCAATGGGTCATCGACAAAGCCAGCATGCAAATTGGTTTCCTGCACTTGCGGCAATACTTGCAATAGCAGCGGGTCGTTCCAGTCGCCTGTCTGCATTTTTGCGACAAAGGCCTCGGTGACGCGTAGCGGGAATTGCTGTAGTGCTTCCGCTAAGTCGGGGCGAGCAGTGAGGTCTAAATTTAGACGACTCAATAGCTGCTCGGGGTCGCGAATCATCAGCTGCATTTGCCGTTGCCAGCTTTCAGTCTGCCAAATTGTTGAGATTAGGGGTATCATTGCTGCCTTTTTAATCTACGGTTTACGACATAGCCGCTGAGGAGAACCATGGCCAATTATTCTACTAACGAATTTCGCAACGGGCTTAAAGTTATGCTCGATGGCGAGCCCTGTTCAATTCTGGAAAATGAATTTGTTAAACCCGGTAAAGGTCAGGCCTTTAATCGGGTGCGTCTGCGCAATCTCAACTCCGGTCGGGTGTGGGAGCGTACCTTTAAGTCAGGTGAGTCACTTGAAGGCGCTGATGTTATTGACCAAAGTATGGAGTATCTCTACAACGACGGCGAATTTTACCACTTTATGGACCCAGAATCTTTTGAACAGGTTCAGGCGGACACGAAAGCGGTCGGCGATGCCGCGCAGTGGCTGAAAGAGCAAGATGTGGTTACGGTGACCTTGTATAACGGTGCGCCATTGTCTGTAACGCCACCGAATTTTGTCGAGTTGTTGATCGTTGAGACGGATCCCGGCGTGAAGGGCGATACTGCACAGGGCGGTACCAAGCCGGCATACCTCAGTACTGGTGCAGTGGTGAAAGTGCCTTTATTCCTTAGCGAAGGCGAAGTGATTAAGGTCGATACCCGTACGGGCGAATATCAGAATCGAGTTAAAAGCTAAGTGAGTGAATGGCGGCCCACTGCCGATTTTACGGCCTTGGGCCGTCGCGCTCAGCTCCTCAGTCAAGTTCGGCAGTTTTTTCAGAGCCGTGATGTGCTGGAAGTAGACACGCCGCTGCTGGCCTCTGCCCCGGTTACCGACCCCAATATTGAAGCTATCGCCACCCAGTCGCCGTCTGGTGAGGGGCAGTTGTATCTGCAAACCTCCCCTGAGTTTGCGATGAAACGTTTGCTTGCGGCAGGCAGTGGTCCGATCTATCAAATCTGTAAAGCGTTTCGCTGCGGTGAGCGCGGGCGCCGTCATAACCCTGAGTTTACTATGTTGGAGTGGTATCGTCCGGGTTTGAGCCTTGCGGATTTGATCGATGAGGTGGCTGCCGTGATCGGATTAGCCAGCGGCTATTGCGATACAGTGGTAATGACGTACCAGCAGGTTTTTGAGAAGCACTGTGGTCTTAACCCTCACTCAGCGAGTATTGAGGCGTTGCGAGACTGTGCGCGTCAACACCTCGACCTCAGTTTCGACAGTGATGATCGCGATCTGTGGTTGCAGTTATTAATGTCGTCGGTGGTAGAGCCAGCGTTAGACCCGGGAAAAATTTGCTTTGTGGCTGATTTCCCAGAAACGCAAGCTGCCTTGGCTAAAGTTGGCGTTAATGAGGATGGCTACCCCGTAGCGCGTCGTTTTGAAGCCTTTTACGCTGGAATGGAATTGGCCAATGGCTATGATGAATTGCGCGATGCCGCTGAGCTGGTGCGACGCATCGGTGATGACCATCGGCGCCGGGGGTTGGCTGGGCAATACCTACCGCCAATTGATCGCTATCTGTTAAAGGCTATACCGCACTTGCCGGAATGCGTTGGCGTGGCGATTGGCTTTGATCGCTTGGTAATGATTGCATGTCAGGCGGCGCGTATCGACGAGGTGATCGCATTTCCGCTTGAACGGGTATGATTGCGTCAGGCCTCAGGCCTCAGGCGTCAGGCGTCAGCGTACCAAGTACTTCTCCGAGGCGTGTTGGTGTCGTCGCTGCAAATTTATCTGCCCACTCTGCGCGATCTTTGGCAAATAGCACTATCGCAGTAGAGCCGAGTTTGAATCTGCCCATTTCAGCGCCTTTTTCGAGGTGTATCTCTCTCGCGCCCTTGCGATAGTCTGTGGTTTTTACACCACTGGGTGGCGGTGCAATTTGGCCGTCCCAGACGGTTTCAATGCCTGCCACAATGAGCGCGCCAACTAAAATAACGGCCATAGGGCCTGCTTCGGTATCAAATAAACAGACCGCGCGCTCATTGCGTGCAAATAAGCCCTGCACATTCTCCGCCGTGGTGGTATTCACTGAGAACAGTGCGCCGGGTACATAGCTCATTGATTGTAGTGTGCCGGCTAATGGCATGTGCACGCGGTGGTAGTCGCGGGGCGATAAGTACACGGTGGCAAAGCTGCCGCCGGCAAATAATGCCGCGGCCTCGCGATCGCCGCCGAGTAATTGCAGCAGGCTGTAATCTTGGCCTTTGGCTTGAAAAATCCGCCCGTCAATAATTTTGCCAAGCTGGCTGATGGCGCCATCGGCTGGGCAGGCAATGTCCTGCGGGCCGGGCGCAATTGGGCGGGCATTGTCTTTTAATGCCCGGGTAAAAAAGGCATTAAAGTTTTTGTAGTTGCGATAATCTGGATCCGCAGCTTCGCTCATATCAACCTGGTATTGGCTTATAAAGCGGCTAATAAGCAGGTCTTTTAACCAAGGTACTTCTGTCTCTGCCAGCTTGCCAACGAGACGAGATAGCAAGTGCTGCGGAAGCAGATACTGCATAATAATAAACGCGATGTTCACACAGTGTTCCTTTTTAAAGTCTATTTACGGTTGTTGGTCGCTGGCTGTGGGAGTGCTGCTAAGTTCGATAGGTGTGTCCTCGCGGTTGCCCCATTCGCCCCAGGAGCCGTGATAGCCTTTGATGTGTGGATAGCCCAGAATTTTCATCAATAGATAACTGAGACCCGAGCGGTGGTGGGTTTGGCAATGGGTGATGATGGTTTTGTCAGCACTGAGCCCTATGTGATCGAGTCGGGCCTGTAGGGCACTGAGATTTTTCAGGCGCATATCATTGCCGTTGTCGATCAACTCCAGCCAATCTAGGTTAACGGCGCCGGGGATGTGACCGCCGCGCTGAGCAAGGACTTTTTCGCCCCGGTATTCCTCAGGCGAGCGGGCGTCCCAAATCCCCAATTGGCTGTTGCCTAAGAGGTTAATAAAGTCTTCTATTTCGGCAATTGGCGTGCTGTCGATAGTAATCTCGATTTCACTTGGGGGTGGCAGATTGGCTACATCTTCACTGGGGTGACCGCCACTCAGCCATGCCTGTAAGCCGCCGTTTAAATACGAGTAGTTGCGGTGACCAATAACGTCTAAAGTCCAAATTAAGCGACCAGCCCAGCCACCACCTTCGTCGTCATACACAATGACGTGCTTGTCGGGGGTCAGGCCAACCCTAGAAAAAAGCAGCTGCAGTTGATCTGGCGCAGGCATCTTCCCAACGGCGGGCTTGATGCCACACTGAAGCGCTGCGGGAGCGATGTGAACAGCGCCTGGCACATGATGTTTTGCGTAATTGTCGGCGCTGCTAGTATCTAGAATCAGCAGTTTGGGTTCATGTAGTGAGTCGGCGAGTTGGCTCGCCTCAATTAGTAATGGCCAGTCTTTCATAATGGGATTCGTGTTCGTCGATTTTTGGTGGATTGTATCAGCAGGGGCCTTGATGATGCGATGTAAATAGGCCTTTTCCTACTGGCGTGGAACGCGAGCTTGTGAAGTTGAGACAATTTTTAGAACATTTTATTCATTGCTAATCTATTGGTCAGTGGTAAGGCTGGCGATAATTTGCCGGTAGCTGCTCATGCGCTCAGGACGAATTTGATGTTCCGCTTCGGCTGCCAATAAGGCGCAGCGCGGTTCGTGCTCGTGCTTACAGTCACGGAATCGGCATAGGCCAAGAAAGGGGCGGAACTCAATAAAGCCGGCCAATACTTTTTCACGATCCATATTCCATAACGCAAACTCCCTTATACCCGGGGAGTCGATAAGGCTGCCGCCGTCGGGGAAATGATAGAGCCTAGCCGTGGTCGTGGTATGACGGCCTTTGGCGGTAGCCTCAGACAGCGCGCCAATACGGGTATCCGTGCCGGGCAACAGGCTATTTACCAGCGAAGATTTACCCACCCCAGATTGACCAACGAATACGCTTATATGCTCGCGCAGGGTGTTTTTTAGCTCATCGAGACCATGCTCAGATTCGGTTGACGCGCGCGTGACGGGATAGCCAATCTCTTCGTACCGCGCGAGCATAGAATTGAGGTAGTTACTGTTTTCTTCATTAACCAAGTCGGTTTTATTCAAAAGCAAAATAGGGCGAATGCCAATGGCCTCGGCCGCAACCAAATACCGATCAATCAGATTGGCGTGGGCGCGTGGTTCTGGGGCGATGACGATCACGATATGATCGATATTCGCAGCCACTGGCTTGAGTTTACCGTGATTGTCTGGGCGCTGTAGCAGACTGCGCCGCTCATTGCAGGCAACCACTACGCCGGTGGGCTTGCCCTCGTGCCAGGTCACGCGGTCGCCGGTGACAAGCCCCTCTACTTGGGCACGTACGTGGCAGCGTTGGCGTTGGCCACCATCGCCTTCCACTTCAACTTGCTGGCCAAAGTGGCTGACAATAAGCCCGCTTTGCTCTGGGCCGAGCTCGCCTTCGTTCAGGGCTTGGTCGGCGCGGCTGTCACGCTTACTGGCGCGTTCGGTGCGTTCGGCCTGAACTTTTTCTATCCGCCAGCGTTGCTGGCGGCTGAGTTTGCGTTTGGTCATAGACACGTCATTCGCGAGAGAAGCGCCATCTTAACCCATGAGCTGATATAATCGACACTGCGGCGAGATAGAGCTTGTGTATTTCTGCGTGATTTCTGGCTTTGCTTGGCTACAAGCGCTGAACTGCGCGGTTTGCAAGGCATTCACTTCCCTCATTTATATATTTTAAAGGCGTCGGCATGGCTAAAGCACAGAATCTCATTTGGATTGACCTCGAAATGACCGGTTTAGACACTCTCAATGATCATATTATTGAAATCGCCACGGTGGTGACCGACAGTGATCTTAATGTGATTGCAGAAGGGCCGATGCTGGCTATACACCAGCCAGACGACGTCTTGGCGGCTATGGATGAGTGGAATACGCGGCAACACGGCGCATCTGGGCTCGTTAAGCGTGTCCAAGAAACCTGCATAACTGCTGCTGAGGCAGAACGCTTGACCCTCGCCTTTTTAGACAAGCATGTCGAAAAAGGCGCTTCGCCGATGTGTGGAAATAGTATTTGCCAAGACCGACGCTTCATGGCCAGAGAAATGCCGGCCTTGGAAGCGTTTTTCCACTATCGCAATTTGGACGTGAGTAGCGTTAAAGAATTGGCGCGGCGCTGGCGCCCGGAGCTAATGGCTGGGCTTAAAAAATCCGGCACTCATCTCGCGTTGGATGATATTCGTGATTCCATTGCTGAGCTTCAATACTACCGTGAGCACTTTATTCGCCTTTCGTGATTTACTGGTTACAAGCGGGTGTTTTGTAGGTATAAACCCATATTGTTAGCGGTGACAACATAGGGTCTCCTTGTTGTTTTACGGCATGTTTGCAAAATCAATTTTTTTAGGGCGTAGTAATTTTTCTGTGCGCTAGCAAAAATCGATTTGTCAGCTAGTCTGTAAATAATAATAAGGGGAAGCCTATATGAAAAAGTTAACTGCATTGTGCGCAGCAAGCCTGCTGTGTTGCACCCAAGTTTCAGCCCAAACTTACTATGACAATCTCATTATCTTCGGTGATAGCCTGTTGGATTCCGGTACTTTTGGTGGCTTGCGGTTCACTAATCGCCTTGGCGATGGTAACGGGGATTACAGAACGGGCGACTATGCTGAAATTGCGCCGCAATACCTAGGAAACGCTTTAGACTTGGCGACTGAGCCGTCGAATACGGGCGGTACAAACTACGCGGTTGGCGGTTATACCACGCAGCAAATTCTCGATACGATCATCGCTGCAAATTTGACGGTTTCGCCGAAAGCCTTGGTTTTGATAGATGGCGGCGGTAATGATTTTTTACAAGGCATCGCCTCGGATGAAGCAACGATTGTTGCTGCAGCGCAAAGGTTGGTTGGCGGGGTGGGGGCCTTAAATGCCGCCGGTGCGAACTATATTATGCTGAGTAATTTACCTGATTTGGGTAAGACGGCAGCCTTGCAGGCGCAAAATCTAAGCTCACCTACCGCCGCGGCTACCGCATCGGCCGGTGCTGCTGGATTTAATCAGGCAGTACAGACCTTTGCGAATTTAAGCGGTGTGAATATTATTCCGGTCGATCTCGCAGGCCTAATAACGTTTGTGTCCAATAATGCCGAGTCCTATGGTTTTGCCAATGGAACTAATGCGGCCTATGGCCCCTTAGCGAACTTTGATCAACGTTATATGTGTTTTGACGACGGTGTGGCACCCGGTGGCGCAAACCCCGGTTGTGTGGAGCATCCGGTATACGGCATTGACGGCACCAATCCAAATCCAGATAAATTATTGTTCAATGATGGGGTGCATCCCACCGGCCGGGTTGGCGAAATTACCGGTGATTATTTGATCGATGTGGTTCTTGCGCCTCAGGCTATTGGTCAGTTGCCTAGCTTAGGGTTGGGTATTGCTCGGACTCAGCAGCAAAGCTTGGTGCAGGTCATGCGCGAAAACCGCTGGTTAGCCGATGGTGACCGCTTGTTTATTAGTGCGAGTGGCGCTGGCGGTGATGAGCCCAACGGCGGTGATCAAGAGTCTCGTCATTTAACGCTTGGTTTAAGTCGCTCGGTCTCGCCTGGTTTGAGCTTGGGCGCGGCGATAAGCATGGCTGATCACGAGCTCACTACCGATCGCAGTGAATTTGCTGCGACCAACGTTGGTGTAAGTGGTCTTGTAAATTATCGTGAGGATCGTTGGTTGGCTGAGGCGAGTGTTGGCTTGAATGTGGTCGACTACAGTGATGTCGATCGTAAGTTCAATCTTGGTGGTCAGACTATAACGGCTAGCGGCGGTACTGATGGTCACGGCTGGCATTTAGATGGTCAGCTGGCGTACAACGTACTGTCTTCACAAACAATGAGCTTAGCACCAGCGATTGGTGCACGTTGGTTAAATAGCAAGGTCGATGGTTTTACCGAATCAGGTGGCGAGGTGTCGAATTATCAGTGGGGTGAGCAGAGCCGGGCTAGCGCCCAATTGCGTCTGGGTATGCTTGCCAATGTCGCGGTCGGTGACAGCTTTAGTGTCTATGCTGAGGCCTTTGCGGTATCCGAGGAAAAAGACGCTGATGAAACCATTGAAGTTCGCAATACCAACTTGGGTTATACGAGTTATCGTTTACCGAGTTACGTCAATGATGGTGACAGTTTTGCCGATGTAAGTTTGGGCGCGGCGCTGAGTATTGATAAGGCGCGAGTGGCGTTGAACCTGAATTACAATGACGAAGGTGAGGGGCGTGAGAGTGTGATGTTGAATTACTCGCGGCCGTTTTAGGGGTTGCTGAACGCTTGATGGGAGACGAAAGGCGCTAAGAAAGCGCCGACGTCTGATGAAATTGCAGCGCTGATTATCGCGCTGCTTTTTTTTGTAGCTGCGTTAACGCCCAATCGATGTGCTCAAGCGCCATGCTCTCTGCATTTGGTCTCTGCTGCTCAAGGGCGTTAATTGCAGCCTTGCTAGCAGGAGCGTTTCCTAAGCCTACCGCAAGGTTACGCAGCCAGCGCTGGTAACCTATACGACGAATGGCAGACCCTTCGGTGTTTTTTAAGAATGTTTGCTCATCCCATAAGAACAATTCTATTAAATCGCTATTGTCGAGTTGGTGTCGAGGTGAAAAGTCGGCTTCGCTGGTGGTTTGTGCAAATTTATTCCATGGACAAACCAATTGGCAGTCATCGCAGCCAAATACGCGGTTGCCCATTAGTGGCCGCAATTCTTCTGGAATACTGGTCTTTAATTCAATAGTTAAGTAAGAGATGCAGCGCCTGGCATCGACTTGGTAGGGCGCCACAATTGCGCCGGTAGGGCAGTCGTCGAGACAGGCGCGGCAGCTGCCGCAGTGACCGGTTTCTTGTGGTGGGTCTACTGGCAGCGGCAAATCGGTGTAAATTTCGCCTAAGAAAAACCATGACCCCGCTTTGCTATTAATTAGCATGCTGTTTTTACCAATCCAGCCTAATCCAGCTTGTTCGGCAAAACCCCGTTCCAGTACTGGCGCGCTGTCGACAAAGGCGCGGTGATGGCCGCCAGCGATGCCGCTTATTTTTTCAGCGAGTTGGCTAAGGCGTTTACGAATGAGTTTGTGGTAGTCGCGACCTAGGGCATAGCGAGAGATGTAGGCTTTTTTGGGATCGTCGAGTACCGCTGCCATATTTTCGGCGTTGGGCAGGTAATCCAGGCGGGCGCTGATGACGCGTATTGTGCCGGCGTGTAACTCATCTGGTGCAGCGCGCAGACCTTCGCGCTCAGCCATATAAGCCATGTCGCCATGGTACTGTTTGTCGAGCCACTCGCGCAGGCGTTGGGCGTGTGCTGCATTACTAGCAGGGCTAATGCCAATATGAGCAAAACCGAATTCTAGGCCCCAGTCTTTAATGTGTTGCGCTAGTTGACCGAGGTCGGCGGAGGTTGGTGTCATTAAGCTGCCCGTGTTTGTTTGCGCACTGTGGTTTGGGGTATTTTACACGCTAGCTGAGGCAGTGTATGTCGTCACCATTGATAGTGTACGCTATAGGTCTAAGGTGCACGGTTCATCGGTATTTCCGCCGTTGTTATTATTTGTGTTTGCGCGTCGAATAGCTACTTCTGGGTGTTGAAGTTCGTGCTAGAATGCGCCGCCGGTTCGGCATTCCCCTAGTAGCTTCACCATCAGGTATTTTCTAATTGCGTGTAATTGCCCTTGTGTTGGTAATGCTCCTGACGTCTGGCTGTGCGTCGATGTTCGATAATATGTCCTTAACTGCTCAAACTAAATTTCAGCAAATGCTGGCTAATAAATTTGCTCAGAAGCTGATCTCAGGTATTGACCTAGTGGTTGGGCAGCTGGCGGATAAGGGCGGCTTTTTAGATGATCCCTTGGTGCGTATTCTGCTGCCGCCGCCGCTGGGTTTGGTAATTGATGTGGCCAGGGATTTGAATGACAACCCCCAGGCTGCATTGCTCGAGACCTTGATGAACCGAGCCGCGGAAAATGCGATCCCGGTGGCTGGGCCAATCCTAAAAAACATGGTTGCCAATATGGATGCCGATACCTTGCAAAGACTTGTACATTCTCCGCGTAGCGCCGCGACTGAGTTGCTAATGGCTGAAGGCGGTGCGGCAATTAAGCAGGCGCTGTTGCCTGCAGTAAGTCAAAGCTTGCAGGCCGATGGTGCTATAAGTTTGTACGGTGATTTGCTGAAAACCCAGCACAACACCGCTCTTCCGCCGGATGCCGACGCCAATACTGCTGCGCCGCATGTGGCTAAGGATCAGTTGGCAGAGTACGTGGTGCACCAGGCTGTCGGTGGTCTATTCACAAAGGTGGCGTCGCAGGAACTCGCAATTCGTGATTCCTTGAGTAGCATTGGCGCAGGCTCGTTCTAATCTCGATTTGGTGGTGGTCACTAGAGTATGTCGGGCGGGCTAGTCGGATAATATTGCCCGTGCTGGTTTGCGCGTTATGATAGGACGATATTTATACATCCGAGACGTCAGAATATGTCGCTGCCAACGCCATCCTTAAGCACGGCCATTGCTGCAGATCAAATTTTATATACCGCTGCGCAGGTTCGGGAGTTAGACCGTTTGGCTATCGCCAGTGGTATTGCCGGTTTCGAGTTGATGAGGCGGGCAGGGCAGGCGGCTTTTGACTGCGTGCAACAGCGCTGGCCAGATCACTCGCCCCTTGAGGTGTTTTGCGGTGGCGGTAACAACGGTGGTGATGGCTATGTGGTTGCGGCCTTGGCCGCAGAGGCCGGGCTCCCTGTTCGAGTATGGGCGCTGGCTTCGCCAGAATCACTTAGCGGCGATGCCGCGCTCGCGGCTCAATGGGCGCGGGGCGCGGGGGTGGCAATTTTGCCGTGGCAAGGTGAGCGGCCTGAACCTGGTAGCGTTGTAGTTGATGCCATGCTCGGCATAGGTTTGCAAGGCGAGGTTCGTGAGCATTATGCGGCCGCAATTCTGGCTGTTAATAGCTCGGCGGTACCGGTGTTGGCGATTGATATACCCTCCGGCCTTTGCAGTGATAGTGGCCGGATTTTGGGAATTGCCATTAAGGCGGACGAAACGCTGAGCTTTATCGGCTTAAAGCGTGGCCTATTTACTTTGGATGCCCTTGAGTGTGTGGGAGTCCTTTATTTTGCCAGTTTAGCGATTCCCCGAGCTATATATGGTCAGTTGAGAGAAGAGCAGTTAGGTGGCGCTGTGGGCCATTTAAGTGTCGGAGCGATGCTGGCGGCGTGGGGACCTCGACCCCGCAATGCCCATAAGGGCGTAGCGGGTCATGTTCTGGTGGTGGGAGGTGATTACGGTATGGCCGGGGCGGCGCTGTTGGCGGCTAGTGCGGCTGCGCGCAGCGGTGCGGGCTTGGTGTCTTGTGCTACGCGGCCGGAGCACGTCGCAGCATTGCTTGCCGCGCGTCCAGAGTTAATGGCGCATGGCGTGAATACGGCGCAAGATTTACAGCCTCTCTTAGTTAGGGCAACGATGGTTGTGATCGGTCCGGGCTTAGGTCAGCAAGCCTGGGGGCGAGAAATGTTGGCGGCGGCATTGGCCGCCAACAAGTCCATGCTTTTTGATGCCGATGCTTTAAATATTATTGCGAGTGAACCGCAGCTCCTGCTTTCTCACCGTGGGCCACGTATACTCACACCCCATCCAGGTGAGGCAGCGAGATTGATGGCGTGCAGCACTGCGGCTCTGCAGGCCGATCGCTTTGCGGCCGCTACAGTGATGGCTGATCGTTTTACTGCGAGCGTTCTGTTAAAGGGCAGCGGTACAGTCATCGCGGTAGGCTCCAGTCTGTATTTGTGCAGTGGCGGTAACCCCGGTATGGCGAGCGGCGGTATGGGTGATGTGTTATCTGGTGTGATTGGTGCATTTGTGGCCCAAGGCTTGTCGCCAGAGCGAGCCGTGTGTCTGGGCGCCTGTGTGCACGCAGAAGCGGCAGATATTGCCGCTCGGGCGGGCGAGCGCGGTATGTTAGCGAGTGATGTAATTGAGCAATTGCGGAGTGTAATAAACGGGTATGCAGCGTTATCTTGATGGCGAAGTCGATACCGTCGCCGCGGGCGAGCTGCTGGGCAGCGCCTTGCGGGGCGGCGCAGTGGTTTATCTTGGCGGCCACCTTGGTGCAGGTAAAACCACTTTCTGTCGCGGCGTACTGCAGTCGTTTGGGCATGCTGGCGCTGTAAAGAGCCCAACTTACACCATTGTTGAACCCTATCAGGCTGGCGGGGTCAATGTGTATCACTTTGACCTGTATCGTCTAGGTGATCCCGAAGAGCTGGAGTATATGGGTATTCGTGATTATTTTGATAATGATGCGGTTTGTTTGGTCGAGTGGCCAGAACGCGGCGCGGGTGTTTTGCCATTGGCCGATATAATGGTTAGCATTGAAGCACAGGGAACCGGTCGCCTTCTTGCCGCATGCAGCGCGACGCCGCGTGGGCAGAAAATCTTGGCGCAATTGAGCGAATATGAAACGGATTAACAGTGCTGTTCTGATTTGTCTACTTGGTTTCGCTGCTGTTGCGCAGGCGGCCGAAATCCGGGACGTTCGATTTTGGCGGGCACCCGACCACAGTCGCGTAGTCTTTGATTTAAGTGGGCCGGTTACCCACGAATTAATAACCCTGAGTAATCCTGACCGCCTAGTGATTGATATTCAAAACACCAAGCTCGCTGCCGATACTGTAAATTTGCAGTTTGCGAACAGTCCTGTGACGGGGCTGCGTCACGCCAATAAGCCCGGCGGTGCCCTGCGAATTGTGTTTGATCTTAGTGCCGAGGTGCAGGTGCGTAGCTTTTTGCTGGCGGCCAGTGGTGATTTGCACGATCGTCTCGTTGTCGACTTTTTGGATAAGGGCGAAACCGTTGAGGCTCAAGTCATTAAGAGTGTTGAAACCAGTTCCCAGCGCGATGTCGTCATTGCGATAGACGCTGGGCACGGTGGTGAAGACCCTGGCGCGATTGGGCCGGGGCGGGTTAAAGAAAAGGATGTGGTCTTTCAGATTGCTTCGCGACTTAAAGAGCGCTTTGAGCGCAAAAAAGGCTATCGCGTAGTGATGATTCGCAACGGCGACTATTATGTGGGCTTGGCCAAGCGCCGAGACCTTGCTCGCAAAGCGCAGGCCGACTTCTTTGTGTCTATTCATGCAGATGCATTTACGCACCCACAGGCTAATGGCAGCTCGGTGTACGCCTTGTCAAAGCGCGGTGCAACTAGCGCTTCAGCGCGTATTTTGGCCCAGCGCGAGAACGACGCTGATTTAGTGGGTGGCGTGAGTTTGTCGGACAAGGATCAAGTTTTGGCCGGGGTGCTAACCGATTTATCGATGACGGCTAGCCTTGATGCCAGTTTGAGCGTTGGCGCTCAGCTCTTGGGCGAAATGGCTAAAATTTCCCGTTTGCACAGCAAGCGTGTAGAACAAGCCGGTTTTGCTGTACTGAAGTCACCGGATATTCCATCGCTTCTGGTTGAAACCGGTTTTATATCTAATCCGGGTGAGGCTAATAAACTAAAGAGCAGCAGCTACCAGAGTAGTATGGCCTTAGCCATCTTTGAAGGCATTGACCGCTATTTTAGGGAAAGCCCGCCGCCGGATACCTATTTTGCAGCACTTAAACGAGGCGATATTCCTGGTGTTCAGCGTATTGCGCCGGGCGCTCGCGAATATACGATTGCTCGGGGTGATACTTTATCTGGAATAGCTCAGCGTTATAATGTGCCCCTTAGTGATCTCCAGCGCCATAATCAACTGTCGGGGAGTAGTATCCGCGTCGGTCAAAAAATTAAGATTCCCGCTTCATAATGACTAAAATTCGTTTGTTAGATCCTCGCTTGGCCAACCAGATTGCCGCGGGGGAAGTAGTAGAGCGTCCCGCCTCGGTAGTCAAAGAACTCCTTGAAAACAGCCTTGATGCAGGCGCCCGCCGTATTGAATTAGATATTGAAGAGGGCGGCGTTAAATTGATTCGGGTTCGTGATGACGGTGCAGGTATTGCGGAGGATGATCTGCCCTTGGCACTTAGTCGCCATGCCACCAGCAAAATCTCTGTACTGGAAGATTTGGAGTCAGTGGCCAGTCTTGGTTTTCGTGGCGAAGCGCTAGCCAGTATCAGCTCGGTATCGCGACTGTGTTTAAGTACCTCCCAAGAAGGAAGCGTTTCAGGTTGGTCGGCGCGCAGCGAAGGGCGAGATATGGAAACCGTGTTGGCGCCGGTAGGGCATCCTCGCGGAACTACGGTAGAAGTTCGGGATTTATTCTTTAATACCCCCGCGCGGCGTAAGTTTTTACGTACTGAAAAAACGGAGTTTAACCATTTGGAAGAAGTGGTTAAGCGTCAGGCTTTGAGTCGCTACGATGTTGGCTTTTCGCTCCGCCACAATGGTCGGGCGGTACACAGTTTAAAGCCTGCCGATAGTCAATTAGAGCAGGAGCGGCGGTTGGCGGCTGTTTGTGGCCCCGCTTTTATGGAGCAGGCGTTATTCATCGACCGCGAAGCCGTTGGGCTGCGGTTGTGGGGTTGGGTGGCACTGCCAAGTTTTTCTCGTAGTCAGGCTGATTTACAGCATTTTTATGTGAACGGGCGTTATGTGCGCGACCGCCTAGTGGTACATGCCGTGCGCCAAGCTTATCGCGATGTGCTCTTTCACGGTCGTCATCCCGCTTTTGTGCTGTATTTGGAGTTGGCGCCCGCTGCTGTTGATGTGAACGTGCATCCGACTAAGCATGAGGTGCGTTTCCGCGATGGGCGTACGGTCCACGATTTTATTTTCCGTACATTGCATAAGGTGCTCGCCGATGTGCGGCCGGACACTGTGCCTCAGCACGCTGCTATTCCCGCAGAGGGTGCCGAGACGCTGATGGCAATGCCGCAAACCCAGTCGGCCATGCCCTTAGGTGAGGCTGGTTCTGCTGCGCCGCCGACGTCGTTTAATGCCGCCCCGAGTTCGTTCCAGCCGCAGTATGGTAGTCAGTACCAGCCCCAATACACTGCGGGGGTGGCTGATCAGCAGGCAAATTATCAGCGGTTACAGGAAAATCAAAATGGTGGTGCCGAGGTTGATGCGAGCGCGCCTCCGCCGTTGGGTTATGCTCTTGCTCAATTAAAAGGAGTTTATATTCTGGCGGAAAGCCAGCAGGGCTTGGTATTGGTTGATATGCATGCCGCCCATGAGCGCATTACCTATGAGCGAATGAAAAACGCTCGTGATGGTGAAGGTATTCGCAGTCAGCCCTTGCTAGTGCCGATGAATTTGGCGGTGAGTGAGCGCGAGGCGGATTGCGCTGAGCAGCATGCAGCTGTTTTTGCTGAACTGGGAATGCGCATTGAGCGCGCCGCAGCTGAGTCAATTATTGTTCGGGAACTGCCGGCTATCTTGGCGGATACGTCGGTGGAGCAGTTGGTTCGAGATGTGCTGTCTGATCTATTGGAGTTTGGCAGTACCGACCGAATTCAGGCGCATATTAATGAAATATTATCGACCATGGCCTGCCATGGCTCGGTGCGGGCTAATCGCCGCCTGACCTTGCCGGAGATGAATGGCCTGTTGCGCGATATGGAAGCGACTGAGCGCAGCGGTCAGTGTAATCATGGTCGGCCAACATGGGTGCAGGTCGGCATGGCTGAGTTGGATAAGTGGTTTCTTCGTGGCCGTTGATCCAGCGAATGGCCCAATAGCACTACCGACAGCTATTTTTTTAATGGGGCCGACAGCCGCTGGTAAAACGGATTTAGCGCTCGCGTTGAGTGAACGTCTGCCCTGCGACTTAATTAGCGTTGATTCGGCACTGGTTTATCGCGGCTTGGATATTGGCAGTGCTAAACCGGACGCGGCGACCTTGGCACGCTATCCTCATCAATTAATTGATATTTGTGATCCCAGTGAGGTGTATTCTGCGGCGAACTTCCGTCGTGACGCTTTGGCGGCGATGGCGAAAAGTGCGGCAGCGGGACGCATTCCGCTGCTGGTTGGCGGGACTATGTTGTATTACAAGGCCTTGCTCGAGGGCTTGGCTGATATGCCGCCGGCAGATCATGGAGTGAGGGCGGAAATTAATAGACTCGCTGAAAGTGAAGGTTGGCCAGCCGTCCATGCACTGCTCGCGGAAGTGGACCCAAAATCGGCTGAGCGGATTCATCCTAATCACTCGCAACGCTTGTCGCGCGCGTTGGAGGTTTATCGTATTAGCGGTGTGACCATGAGTGACTGGCAGGCTCGGCAGGTGGAAGAGGTTTTGCCATACCGTGTTTGTCAGTTTGCAATTGCACCGCCAGAGCGTGGGGTTTTACATCAGCGCATTGAGCAACGGTTGCGGCAGATGTTTGCCCAAGATTTTGTTGGCGAGGTGGCTGGTTTGATGGCGCGCGGTGATTTGCATGCTAATTTGCCGGCAATTCGCGCTGTGGGCTATCGTCAGGTTTGGGAGCATTTACGTGGTGACTACTCCTTAGATGAGGCGTTTGAGAGGGCGTTGATTGCTACCCGGCAATTAGCCAAGCGCCAATTAACTTGGTTGCGTGGCTGGCCGGAATTGCAATGGCTGGAAACCGGTGGCGACATTGATTCGCAACTAAATTTCGTGTTAGAGCATTCTGGCGCTGCCGAACTGCTATAACTTAGGTATACTGCAGCCTACCCAGTCTGTTTGCGAACTTGTTGTTGGGTTTGCGACCTTATTACTGCTTATTGATATGTTTTATCAACGCCCGATTTGGGCATATAGGAGGTTACACCATGTCAAAAGGGCATACCTTACAAGACCCTTACCTGAATATTCTTCGCAAGGAGCGTATTCCGGTTTCTATCTATCTGGTTAACGGCATTAAGTTGCAGGGCCAAATTGAGTCCTTTGACCAATTTGTTGTTTTGCTAAAAAATACGGTTAGTCAAATGGTCTATAAACATGCCATTTCTACCGTGGTTCCGTCGCGTGTTGTTCGTTTGCCTATGGCGCATCCGCCAGAAGACGACGAAGAACAAGAAGACGCATAATAACGGCGATTTTGTTGATTTGAGGTTCGTCCTTGCTATTTGAAAGACCTAATTCTGGTGAGCGCGCAATACTGGTGCACCTGGATTTTCACAGTGAAGACGAGCGCGAAGACTCTAATGAATTTGTGCAGCTGGTTACCTCCGCAGGTGGTGACCCAGTTGCATTTATTACCGGGTCTCGTAAACGTCCAGATGCCCGTTTATTTGTGGGTACTGGCAAGCTCGAAGAAATTCGTGAAGCACTGATCGCCAATGAAGGTGAATTGGTGCTCTTCAACCATTCCTTATCACCAAGCCAAGAGCGTAATATCGAACGCGAATTACAGTGTCGTGTGCTCGATCGCACTGGCTTAATTCTCGATATTTTTGCGCAGCGCGCCCATACCCACGAAGGTAAATTGCAGGTTGAGCTCGCTCAGCTTCAGCATATGTCCACGCGTTTGGTTCGAGGTTGGACGCATTTGGAGCGACAAAAGGGTGGTATTGGTTTGCGTGGTCCAGGTGAAAGTCAGTTGGAGACCGACCGGCGTTTACTCAGGGCGCGTATCACCGCAATTCAGTCGCGTTTGCAAAAAGTGCGGCGGCAGCGCGAGCAAGCGCGGCGGGCGCGGCGGCGAGCCGAAATTCCGGCGTTATCGCTAGTGGGTTATACCAATGCCGGTAAGTCGACGCTGTTTAATGTACTGACAACGTCTACCGTCTATGCGGCTGATCAATTGTTTGCGACCCTGGATCCAACGGTGCGCCGTATTACGGTAGATGATGTCGGCCCGGTAATATTGGCCGATACCGTAGGTTTTATTCGTCATCTGCCGCACAAGCTGGTTGAAGCGTTTCGGGCGACATTAGAAGAAGCCGTTATTGCTGATTTGCTGATTCATGTTGTTGACTGCGCGGACCCAGAGCGCCACGACAATATGAAGCAGGTGATGAATGTCCTTACCGAGATCAATGCCGCCGATATTCCCATTCTTGAGGTTTACAATAAATTAGACCTGATTGCTGGTGAGCCGCGTATAGAGCGTGATGACCTTGGTAAACCGGTGCGGGTGTGGCTGTCGGCGAGGGATGATCAAGGGCTTGGTCTGTTTTATCAGGCCTTAAGCGAATTGCTCGGTAATGAAATTTGCGAAACCAGTATTACATTAACGGCCGGACAGGGTCGTTTGCGCGCTCGTTTGTATAGTCTGGAAGCGGTGTTAATCGAAGACCTGAACGACGACGGTTCGCAGCGCCTAAAAATACGGTTGCCCGAGGCAGATTGGCAGCGGTTACTCGCAGCTGAAGCAATCACAGAAGCTTCGTTAGACTCGAGTCGTCCGGTTAGCATGCGGGAAGAATTCTGCTAGACTGCCCGCCGGACAGAATCGTGATGTCGTGGGGAGTTCCGCCGCAGTTAAAAGGGCTGCGGCGTTTAAAATAGCGAAACACAACGACAATTGATAGGAGAGGGCTATGGCCTGGAATGAACCGGGTGGCGGTAAAGATAATGATCCTTGGGGTGGCAATAACCAAGGACCGCCAGATTTAGATGAGGCTCTTAAAAAGTTGCAGGAGCGCTTGAACAGTCTTTTTGGCGGCAAAAAATCCGGCGGCGATAGCGGAAATGATTTTCATCTCAGTGCTGGCGCATTAGGCATTGTTGCCGTGCTTGCTGCAGTCGTTTGGGGTTTGTTTGGTTTTTATCAGGTTGATCAGCAAGAGCGCGCAGTGGTGCTGCGTCTTGGTGTTTACCATGAAACAGTGATGCCCGGTTTGCGCTGGAATCCCCCATTGGTTGACGAAGTAAATAAGATCAATGTGACTAAAGTGCGCGGTATAGCCAGCAGGGGGCAGATGCTGACAGAAGACGAGAATATCGTTGATGTTGCATTGTCTGTCCAATACACCGTTTCTAGTCCTGCTGACTTTCTGCTTAAAGTGAAAAGCCCTGAATTGAGCTTGGAACATGCATTAGAGAGTTCGCTACGCCATGTGGTTGGCAGCTCGAAAATGGATCAGGTCATTACCGAGGGTCGAGAGCAAATTGCTATTGATACTCAGCAGCGGCTTCAGGGTTATCTCGATACTTATCAAAGCGGTATTTTGGTTGCCAAGGTTAATATTGAGGATGCGCAGGCGCCCTCTCAGGTGCAGGATGCATTTGACGATGTTACTCGCGCGAAGGAAGATCGTGAGCGCTTGAAAAATGAAGCGGAAGCTTATGCTAACGGTATTATTCCTGAGGCTCGCGGTGCTGCTCAGCGTCAACTTGAAGAGGCGCAAGCCTATAAAGAACAGGTTGTTGCTAGGGCGCAAGGTGAAGCTCAGCGTTTTGTGAATCTCTATGATGAATATCGTAAAGCGCCTAGAGTAACTCGTGAGCGTTTGTACATCGATGCGCTTGAGGCTATGTACAGCGATGCGACTAAAGTGATGGTCGATGTTGATGGTGGCAATAATATGATGTATTTGCCGCTGGATAAATTAATGGACAAGTCTGCGGTGACGCGCCAAGCCGTGGGTACTGAGCCAGATATGCGCCAATTAACAGATAAGGTTATCGAGCAATTACGCCGAGATAGTCAAAGCTCGCGCAGGGAGGGTCGTTAACATGGGCGGACGTAATTTTACAATTGTTGTAGTGCTGCTTGGGTTTGTCGTGTTGGCCCTCAATTCACTGTATATCGTGCGTGAAACTGAGCGTGCTGTACTGCTCAAGTTTGGTGAAGTGGTTGACCCGGATATTAGTGTGGGTCTGCACATTAAAACGCCGTTTGTGCATATGGTGCGTAAATTTGAACGTCGTGTTCTAACCTTGGATGCGCCAACTCAGCGGTTTTTAACGATAGAGAAAAAGCCGTTGGATGTGGATTTCTACGCTAAATGGAAAGTCATCGATACCCAGAAGTATTACACCGCCACCAATGGTGAGGAAGGTCGTGCCGAAGGTTTGTTGGCTCAGCGTATTAATACTGGCTTGCGGAATAAATTTGGTGAGCGCACTTTTCATGAGGTGGTGTCAGGTGAACGAGATCTGTTGATGACGGATTTAACGCGTGACCTCAATCAGATTACGACCTCTGAATTTGGTATTCAGTTGGTCGACGTTCGGGTTAAGCGTATTGACCTACCGTCGCAGGTGAGTCAGTCGGTATTTGATCGGATGAAATCTGAGCGTGAGCGTGAAGCCCGCGAGCACCGCTCGACTGGTCGCGAATTGGCGGAGAAAATCCGCGCTACCGCTGATCGCCAACGCACGGTTATTGGTGCGAATGCCTATAGGGATTCGGAGATATTGCGCGGTGAAGGTGATGCTGAAGCCTCTGGTACCTACGCCAGCGCTTATAATCGCGATCCTGAGTTCTATGCCTTTTTGCGCAGTCTCAGTGCTTACCAGTCCTCCTTTAGTAATAAGGGCGATTTGCTGGTGGTTGATAGCAAGAGCGAGTTTTTCCGCTACCTAAAGCAGGGCAGCGACAAGTAAACGGTCTTGTTTCGCTCCTCGCTTAGGTGGGGAGTGTGGTATGATCCACGCATCCGGGCTGAACCGAGGTCTAAACCCCTACGGGCAGCGCGGATTTTTTATGTTTGTAGCAGGCAAAGCGCATGTGG
>TARA_R110001599_G_scaffold28100_1_pt1 | contig 23944 bp, 20 predicted proteins | sample TARA_R110001599 | Tara Oceans TARA_R110001599 (sample SAMEA4398360) | marine metagenome | biome: Polar Biome; feature: [MES] marine water layer (ENVO:01000295) within the mesopelagic zone...; material: water (ENVO:00002006), including particulate matter (ENVO:01000060) such as......
AAAAAAAAAGAATATGATAAAGAAAAAAGATTTTATTCCTGCATTAGGCTACAACTGGTTGACGGGTTTATATGACTTGACAATAAAATTAACAATGCCAGAAAGAAAGTTTAGAACTAAACTTATTGACATTTTAAATCCAAAAAACAATGAGTCTATTTTAGAGTTTGGTTTTGGAACTGGACAAAACATGATTCTTGCCAATCAACGAAACTCTAAGGCTAAATTTACAGGTGTTGACATTGACCCAAAAGTTAAACAAATTGCTGATAATAAGAAAAATAAGCTTGGAATCACATTGAGTTTTGATCTCTATGACGGAAAAACATTTCCATATGCAGATAATTCGTTTGACAAGGTATTTAGTTCGTTAGTATTTCATCATTTAGATAAGGAAACTAAATTATCCTCCATAAAAGAAATCTATAGAGTTTTAAAACCTAACGGACAACTTATTATTGGCGATTGGGGCAAGGCAAAAACTAAGGTAATGAGAGTTGTATTCTATGCAGTACAAATATTTGATGGCTTTAAAACTACGAATGACAATGTAAATGGGCTTTTACCTAAGTATATAAAAAAAGTAGGGTTCAAAAATGTAGATGAGATAGGTTACATAAATACAGCAATTGGAACCTACTCATATTATCATACGACAAAATAGCATAAAAAATACCAGCCAATAATTATATATTGCAAATAGACCTTTTCGGTAAGCAAGCAAAGTTAAACTGCAACTCTTAAACGCTGTTTTCGTATTACCTAAATCTGTATATTTGAGGAAAAACAAAATTTTAGGCATAATATTAGCTTCAAAGTTTATTACCTTTTACAGCCTTACTTGCCATATACTTATTGTTAGGTATAAGTTAAAAATTTGCAATACAAAATGTCTAAAAAAGGAAAAGCAAAAAATACTGTTAATAAAGCCAAGCATACCAAATTAATAAATCGTAAAATTAATAAGGTAAAGCAAGAAAAAATTGCTAATAAAGAAAAGTTAAAAGCTATTATTAAAAAGGCAAATGAAGAAAAAAATAAAGATGTATAATAACCATTTATTTTAATTATTTTTAACCCTAAATTTTTAATTTAAAAAACTATGGATACTAAAAAAAAGAAACCAACTTTTACGAAAGAAGAATTAAATGCTGGAGATTTAACATTTCATTATTGGGGAGCTTTAAATAACTTATATGCACTTATAAGGTCTTCAGAATTAAAAGCGGGTTTAATTTTATCTTTTTTTGGTATTATTTTTAATTTTGTATATCAAAATATAGAAAGAGTAAAAGAAAATTTAACAGATTATAGTTTTCTATATATTTTACTATCATTATGGTTGATAAGCACTTTAATTTCAATTTATCATAGTGTAAATACATTTATCCCTCGAATTGAAAAAAATTACGATCCAAATGTTTTTTTCTTTGGAGATATTATTTCAAAATTTGGAGACATACATCAGTTTTCTCATACCTTTTTAAAAACAAATGTAGATAAAGAAAAAATTTATACCCAAATAGGACAACAAGTATATGTGAATGCAAAAATCACAGCCTTAAAATTTAAAAGAGTAAATGCTTCCATTCGCTATTTAGTTATTAGTTTAACACTTCTTGGTTTATTAATTGTATCAGAAATTGTGATTATGTTATTTTTAAAATAATGGACAACCTACATGAATACTTACATAAATTGCCAAAAGCAGATGTTCACAGTCACTTTCATTTAGGTGGGTCTCAAAAAAGATTTTTAGAAAAACACAATGCTTCCTTTTCATTTCCTAAAAACTATGATGGTTTGGATGGAATGATCCATTTTATTTACAAGCATCTTAATAATTATATGACCACTAAAGAAGATGTTATTAATTTTATGGAAATGTCTATTCAGAGTAGTATTGATGATAATATTACTTACCTAGAGGCTAGTGTTGATGTTGGTTTGGCTCGTTTTTTTAACGACTCAATAGAAGCTGTTATTTATGAAATAAAAAAAATAAAAGAGAAGCATAAATCCAAAATAAACTTTAGACCTGAAATAGGTTTCAACAAAGAGTTACCTCTGAAAAAGGTTTATAGTTACGCTGAAATTTGTATTGATAGTGGTGTTTTTAATGGTATTGATATTTACGGCAAAGAAGCAGGTCAAAATCTTTTGCCTTTTCAGGAACTATTTAAAACTGCAAAAAAAAACAATCTAAAAACCAAAGTTCATATTGGCGAATTTTCTGGTTATAAAAGTATTAATGAAGCTATTTTGTTATTAAATCCTGATGAAATTCAACATGGTATCAGCGCTGTAAACTCCCAAAAAACAATTGATTTAATTCTAGAAAGAAATATTCGTTTAAATATTTGTTTAAAAAGTAATATTTTACTTGGTGCTGTTAAAAGCTTTAAGACTCATCCAATAAAAATATTATTTGACAAAGGAGTAAAAGTAACTGTAAATACAGATGATCTTATTTTATTTAATGCAACTGTTACTAAAGAATTAAATGCTTTATATGAAAATAACATATTTTCAATTGAAGATATTAATATTATAAGAAAGAATGCTTTTTCTTAATTATTAGTATTTTTATTAACAAAGTACATGTTAATTTTTCCTTTCCCTTTTGCTTCAATTGCTCCCCTTGGTTCAAACTGAAATTCTTTATACGTTTTAAGAAAATTATAGGTTTCTTCACTAATATTTACTTTACCAATCTCACCAGAACTTTCCATTCTACTAGCAACATTTACAGTATCTCCCCAAATATCATATGCAAATTTAATTGTTCCTACTACTCCTGCAACAACTGGTCCCGTATTAATACCTATTCTAATATCAAAATTTGCTTTTTCAGAAGAATTAATCTCCATAGTTTCTTTTACAAATTCTGCTATTTCTAAAGCAGCTAATGTAATTTTATAGGTGTGGTCTTTAGTTGGAAAAGGCAATCCTCCAGCACACATGTATGCGTCACCAATGGTTTTAATTTTTTCAAGCCCATACTTCTCAACAATTGTATCAAATTTTGAAAAATAAAAATTCATACTTTTTACAATTTCTTCTGGTGTTAATTTTTCAGAATATTTTGTAAACCCTTTAAAGTCTGTAAATAAAACAGAAACTGAATCAAATTTTTTAGCTTTAACAAAACCTTTCTCTTTTAATTCTTTTGCTGTTTCTTCTGGCAAAATGTTTTTTAATAAACCGTCTGAACGTTCTTTTTCATGAGCTATTATTTTGTTCTTTTTAAAAAGCGAAAATGCAAACATTCCAATTAATAAAAGGGCTATGGAAATTGCAATAGCTATAATTCTTTGAGTTCTTTTCTGTTCATTAAGTAAGTCAACTTCGCTTTGTTTTTTGGCAACTTCAAATTTTGTTTTTATATCTGCCATTTCTTGAACGTCCAATACATTTCTGACACTATCTCTATACTGAATGTGTCTTTTGTATAAACTGAAAGATTTTTTATAATCCTTACCTTTTTCTAATAAGTCTGAAAGTTTTAAATAACCATCGCTTATTTGTTCTTTTAAACCATATTTTTTTGCTAAAGCAAGGCTTTTATTTGCATATTCAAAAGCTTTTTTAATTTCATTTTTATCAAAATACACATCAGACATGGCATTTAAATACACAGAAATAGGGTAATAATCTTCTAATTTTGTTAATACTCTAATCGCTTCATTTAAGTTTTTTTCGGCTTTAATAAATTCTTCTTTTTCTGCGTAAACCAATCCTACGTTTCCAAGGTTGTATGCCACACCTTCTTCATATTCTAACTCTTTAAAAAGTTTTCCAGATTGTTTGAAAAAATATAGTGCAGAATCTAATTTTTTTTGATTATAATATTCATCTCCTAAATTTAATTGTGCAGAAGCTAAATTTATAGAGTCAATTTCTTTTTCTTTTTTAAGTAATTCTATACTATTTCTATAATAATTTACAGCATTTTTACTATCACCCATTATTGAGTAGGCATCAGCAATAGAAATTTTTATGGTAGCTTGTTTATTAAAAAACCCGTTGTCTTCTGCTATTTTAGCAGCTTTAAAATAGGATTCTAAAGCTTTCGTTAAATCACTTTTAAACCGATATCCATTTCCTTTTTGCAAATAACCATGATAAATAGATAACGGAATATTAAGCTCTTCAGCTAATTCAATTACCTTTTTACTGTATAATAAAATTTCATTAGGATCACTATCATACTCAGCAATCTTAGTTAACTTTTCTAATTCTTGGGTTTTAGTAAAATTTCCTTTTTTCAATTCAAGCTTTAAGCTATCCAATTCTTGTTGGTCTTGAGAAAAAGTTACTTGACTATACATCAAAAAAAAGCCTATTAATAAACAGGCTTTTATTTTTTTTTGTATAGAAGTTATTATATTATCTAGCACTTGAAGGTCTCTTTGATCTGATTCTAATTTTTGGATCTACAAAATATGTTTTTTGAGTTTGAAGCACACCATTTTTCTCAAGTTGAAAATAAATATTAAATTTTGTTTCTTGATCAATTACAGCTCCTTGTTTAACTTCTAAACCTACAAGAAAACCACCTACATTTACGTTTTCTAAATTCCCCCATAAATCTTCACTTCCAAAAGAGTATTCATAACCTGTTAAACGCACAAAAATTGTAGCATCATTAGTTTCAATTGTGTACGTAATTTTATCTCCTATTAGAGCATCTGTTGTGTATTGATCTGCTGGTGTTCCATAAAAAGAAATTAAAGCAGTCGCGTCATTTCCTGTTAAATTCTCTAAAACTGTTAAATCTACTGTTGTTTTTACTTCTAAAGTAGTTGGAGTGGTTTCAGAGTTGTCTTCTTTTGAACAAGAAGAAAAAGCTATAAAAGCCATAAACATAAATAATTTTAATTTTTTCATATTATTTTTTTTTAAAAATTTAATTTCAAATATAATAATTCTTTAATCAATGAAATCAAAATACAAAAAAAATCCCGAGTTAAATAACTAGGGATTATAATTTTATAAGGATTTTTTCTTAGTGAGAAGCTAAGTATTCAGCAGTTCCTTTTGCACTTGCTTGCATAGCATCATCTCCTTCTTGCCAGTTTGCAGGACAAACTTCTCCAAATTCTTGCAAGTGGGCATAAGCATCAATCAAACGAATGTATTCATTTACATTTCTACCAATTGGCATATGATTGATTCCTTCATGAAAAACCAATCCGTCTTCATCAATTAAATACGTTGCTCTGTAGGTTACATTATCTCCTTCTACTTGAATTGTTTGTGTCGCTTCATCAAATTCTTCCGCAGTAATATCTAAAATTCCTAAAATAGAAGATAAGTTTCTGTTACTATCTGCTAATAAAGGATAGGTAACTCCTTGAATTCCTCCATGATTTTTTGGCGTATTTAACCAAGCAGAATGTACTTCTGGAGTATCACAAGAAGCTCCGATTACAATAGTGTTTCTTTTCTCGAATTCTCCTAATGCAGCTTGAAAAGCATGTAATTCTGTTGGACAAACAAAAGTAAAATCTTTTGGATACCAGAATAATAATACTTTTTTCTTGTTGTTAATTGCTTCTTCTAAAACATTTACTTTAAAAGTACTTGCTTTAGCATCCATTGCATCTACGTTTAAACTTGGGAATTTTTTACCAACTAATGTAGCCATATTGTGATTTTTATTTTAATTAATATTAATTTTCAATTGGCAAATATACACTTACAATACAGTTTGAAAAAACCTTGTCAAATTTTATTCCTTATCATACAATAAGATTTATTGATACCCTGTTTCACTTCACTAACAGTTGCTTTTTCATCAACCATCACATAGTTTCTTAAACATAAAAATATATACTTTAGATAAAATAATTATAGAGCACACCTATTACTATATAAAAAATATAGATAAAAATTATCAAAAACATTTTTGTAAATTTGAAGTATATCAACTTTAAAATAATAAAATCATGGAAAATAATCATAGTGGAGACATAAACAAGTGCCCTTTTATGCATGGAGGAAATACTACTGTAAAAGAATCTGTTATAGATTGGTGGCCAAATGCATTAAATTTAGATATTTTACATCAACATGATACAAAAACAAACCCATTAGGGGAAGATTTTAATTATAAAGAAGAATTAAAAAAACTAAATGTTGAAGCGCTTAAAAAAGACCTGCATAATTTAATGACAGATAGTCAAGATTGGTGGCCAGCAGACTGGGGACATTATGGAGGGCTAATGATTCGTATGGCATGGCATGCAGCAGGCTCTTATAGAATTTCTGATGGTCGTGGAGGAGCTGGGACTGGAAACCAACGTTTTGCACCACTTAATTCATGGCCAGATAACGTTAGTTTAGACAAAGCAAGACGCTTGTTATGGCCAATCAAAAAAAAATATGGAAACAAAGTAAGTTGGGCAGATTTAATAATCTTAGCGGGAACTATTGCTTATGAAAGTATGGGCTTAAAAACCTTTGGTTTTGCTTTTGGTAGAGAAGATATTTGGGGACCGGAAAAAGACACCTATTGGGGAGCAGAAAAAGAATGGTTAATGCCAAGTGATGAACGTTATAAAGATGTTGATGACCCCTCAACAATGGAAAATCCTTTAGCAGCAGTACAAATGGGTTTAATTTACGTGAATCCAGAAGGTGTTAATGGAAAGTCTGACCCATTAAAAACAGCTTCTCAAGTGCGTGAAACTTTTAAACGCATGGCAATGAATGATGAAGAAACAGTTGCTTTAACTGCAGGAGGACATACAGTAGGAAAAACTCATGGTAATGGAGATGCTAGTATTTTAGGTCCAGTACCAGAAGCTGCTTCTCCAGAAGAACAAGGCTTAGGCTGGTCTAACCCAACGGGAACTGGTGTAGGGCGTGATACTGTGTCAAGTGGACTTGAAGGAGCATGGACAACACACCCAACAAAATGGGACAATGGTTTTTTTGAAATGCTATTTAACCACGAATGGGAATTACGTAAGAGCCCTGCAGGAGCTACACAATGGGAACCTGTAACTATAAAAAAAGAAAATATGCCTGTTGATGTTGAAGACATGACTACTCGTCATAATCCAATGATGACAGATGCAGATATGGCTATGAAAGTTGATCCAATTTATAGAGAGATTTCTTTAAAATTTAAGAATGATTTTGATGGTTTTTCAGATACTTTTGCACGTGCTTGGTTTAAGTTAACACATCGTGATTTAGGACCAAAAGAACGTTATTTTGGACCTGACGCCCCAAAAGAAGATTTAATTTGGCAAGACCCAATCCCTAATGGAAAAAAGAATTATGATGTAGATGCTATTAAAACTAAAATAGTTAATTCAGGTCTTTCAATATCAGAAATGGTTTCAACTGCTTGGGATAGCGCAAGAACATTTAGAGGTTCCGATTTCAGAGGAGGAGCTAATGGTGGGCGTATTCGTTTAGCTCCTCAAAAAGATTGGCAAGGAAATGAACCAAAAAAGTTATCAAAAGTATTGACAGTTTTAGAATCAATTGCTGCAGAATTTGGAATTAGTGTTGCAGACACCATTGTTTTAGCAGGGAATGTTGGTGTTGAAAAAGCTATTAAAAATGCAGGCATGAATATAAGTGTGCCTTTTTTACCAGGGCGTGGAGATGCAACTGATGAAATTACAGATGCAGAATCATTCGATTATTTAGAACCGTTGGCAGATGGTTATAGAAACTGGTTGAAAAAAGATTATGTAGTAAGTCCAGAGGAAATTATGTTAGATCGTACTCAATTAATGGGATTAACAGCACCTGAAATGACTGTTTTAATTGGTGGAATGAGAGTAATGGGAACTAATTATGGAGGCACTAAACATGGTGTCTTAACTGAAAATGAAGGTGCTTTAACCAATGATTTCTTTGTGAATTTAACTGACATGTCATATAATTGGAAACCAACAAGTAACGGTATTTACGAAATTTGTAATCGTAAAACAGGAGAGACTAAATGGACTGCTACAAGAGTAGATTTAATTTTTGGTTCAAACTCAATTCTTAGAGGGTATGCTGAAGTTTATGCACAAGATGATAACAAAGAAAAATTTGTTAAAGACTTTATTGCTGTTTGGACTAAAGTGATGAATCTTGATCGCTATGATTTATAATCTTTTATTAATAATAAAAAAAGGGAATCAAAATATTTTGATTCCCTTTTTTTTTTTTTGACTCAATTGATGATTATTTACTAGCAAATAAGTTTACATCACTCTTTGTAACTTCATTTTCTCCAAGGATTATTAATCGCTCAACTACATTTCGAAGTTCTCTTATATTTCCTGTCCAATCATATTCTTGTAATAATTGAATTGCATCTTTAGAAAAGTCTTTTTTAGCACCGCCTTGTTCTTTAGCTATTTTTTGCGAAAAGAAATCTACCAATAATGGAATATCTTCTCTACGGTCATTTAATGCCGGAACTTTAATTAAAATAACAGCTAATCTGTGGTATAAATCTTCTCTAAAACGCCCTTCAGAGATTTCCTTTTTTAAATCTTTGTTTGTTGCCGCTACTACTCTAACATCTACTTTTATATCTTTATCTGAACCAACTCTTGAGACTCTACTTTCTTGTAAAGCTCGTAATACTTTTGCTTGTGCAGACAAACTCATATCACCAATTTCATCCAAGAAAATAGTTCCGCCATTTGCAGCTTCAAACTTTCCTGCTCGGTCTTTATTTGCTCCTGTAAATGATCCTTTTACGTGACCAAACAATTCACTTTCTATCAATTCAGATGGAATTGCAGCACAATTAACTTCAACCATTATTGCTTTAGAGCGATCCGATTTTTCGTGCAACCAATGTGCAACCAATTCTTTTCCTGTTCCGTTTGGACCCGTTATTAAAACTCTTGCATCTGTAGCTGCAACTTTTTCTATAATATCTTTAATATGAGAAATGGCAGTACTTTCTCCAACCATTTCGTAATTTTTGCTAACTTTCTTTTTTAAACGTTTGTTTTCTACAACCAATTCTTTTCTGTCTAGCGCATTTCTTACAGTATTTAATAAACGGTTTAAATCTGGTGGTTTTGATATATAATCAAACGCTCCTAAACGCATTGTATTAACTGCTATTTCTAAATCTCCATGACCAGAAATCATAACAATTGGTGTTTCTGGTTTTATTTTTTTTGCTTTTTCTAATACCTCAACACCATCCATTTTTGGCATTTTTATATCACAAAAAACCAAATCATAATCAGTACTCATAATCATTTCAATTCCTTGCAGACCATCTTCTGCTTCTTCTACATGATAGCCATCATTTTCTTCTGAAATAATTTTTTTTAATACTCTTCTAATTGCAGCTTCATCTTCAATAATTAAAATTTTTGGCATACTTATATTTTTTTATCTATAATATGAATATCTCTTTGTGGAAAAGGAATTTGAATGTTGTTTTCTCTAAACAATCTGTCTATTTCAAAACGAACATCACTTTGAACAAAACGTACTTCAAAACTATTTTTTATAGTAAATGCAACTCTAAACTCTAATGAACTATCACCAAAGTTCATAAATAATACTTTAGGTGATGGATATTTTAGTACTGCCGCATTATTACTTACTGCTTCTAGTAATATTTCTTCTACTCGTTTAACATTGCTTCCGTAAGCTACTCCAACATTTACTCCCTCTCTAGTTTCAACTCCATTTTCTGTCCAATTATACAACGTATTTGTTAAGTATAAATGATTTGGAATAATCATTACTTTATTATCAACTGTAACTGCTCTTGTGGTTCTTAAGTTTATTACCTCTACTCTACCTATTTTACCTTCTAACTCTATAATGTCTCCAACATGAACCGATTGATCAATTAAAATGAAAATTCCAGAAATAATATCTTGAAAAAGTGTTTGAAGCGCTAAACCAACACCAATTAATAACGCTGCAGAAGCTGCAAATATTGCTGTTACATTTACTCCAGATGTGTGCATTGTTACTAAAAAAATAATAACATATATTAGCCACTTTAAGTAATTAAAGACTGAAATAAATTTCACCTTATCGTTATCAGGCAATTTTCTGGTAATGAATTTTCGTAATATTTTTAACAAAAAACCAGTAAATATAAAAGCAAGAATTAATATAATAATTGCCAATACATTTATCTGTATTTTTTCACCAAAAGAAAACGAATAATTTAAAAAATCTTTTATTTTTCCCATGTTTTAAAGATACATTTTATCCTTTATATTTTAACCATTTGTATAAATCTTTATATGTTGGCTTTTTACCATACATTAAAATACCTACACGATAAATTTTAGCTGCCATCCAAACCATAAAAACAAAGGTAAACAACAATATTATCATAGAAATTGCAATTTCATACCAAGGAACACCAAACGGAACTCGCATTAACATTACAATTGGCGATGTAAATGGAATCATAGAAAAAATGGTAGAAATTGGACCATGAGGATCATTAATAACCGTTGCAAAACCAACATATACTCCTAAAATTAAGGGCAACATAATTGGCAACATAAACTGTTGTGTATCTGTTTCGTTATCTACAGCTGCACCAACAGCAGCAAATAAAGAACTGTATAAAAAGAAACCTCCCAAAAAGTAAAAAATAAATAATACAAAAATGGTGACTAATGGCAATCTGAAAAATTCTTGAATTGCTAGTTGCATAGTACCATTCCCTGCTACTTCTTTCATTGCTGCTATTTGTTCTGGAGATAATTTTGATGTTTGCACTTCTGTCATACCGATTCCAAATACTGATGAAGAAACTATACTAATTATTAATAAGATAATTCCCCAAATAAAAAACTGTAACAGTCCTGCAGAAGCGTTACCAATAATTTTACCAAGCATTAATTGAAATGGTTTTACAGACGAAACAATTATTTCTATAATTCTACTTGTTTTTTCTTCTATAACACTTCGCATTACAGAGGTTCCGTAAATCATCACAAACATCATTAATAGATACCCTGCAATTAAGCCGACTCCGATTTTTAATCCATTAATTAATTTGGATGATTCTTCACCAGAAAAATTATACATTTTAATATTTGTGGGTATTCTTGAAGCTTTTATTTTTTCTGAATCGATTCCTAATTGATCTAATTTAAGATGTCTCAACTTTGTTTCTACTTTGTTTTCTAAATTACTAATAACAGACATGCTTGGAGAATCTTTTGAGTAAAACTCAATAGATTTTGCAAGGGTTTCTAAACTGTCTTTTTTAGGAATGTATAAAAAGCCATAATAATTTCCTTCTTCAACTTTTCTCTTGGTTTCTTCAATTCCTATAGGTGTGTAATCTGTATACTGTATCGTTTTAGAATCTTTAAAATCTTCTTTATTAAATAATTGATATTCATCTACATATACAATTTTTTTCACTTTCTCATCATTCTTTTTACTTAGAAAGAACACTAAAAATCCAATCCCTACAATTAATAGTGGACTTAAAAAAGTCATTACTATAAATGATTTATTTTTAACTTTCGCTAAGAATTCTCTTCTTATTATTAATTTTAACTTCTTCATAACTTAGCTGTTTTTGTTTACTGCTTGAATAAAAATATCGTTTGCACTTGGCACCAATTCTAAAAAATGTTGTACTTCTCCACACTTGGTTAAAAGAGATAACAATTGATTCGGAGATTCGTTTTCAGGAATTTTAACGTTTGCTGTATAACCTTCACTTAACATTCTAAAATCAGTTGGAAAAATTTCAAATTTTTCTTTCAACAAGTTTTCAATTTCCTTTGGATTCTTTGTTTTCACACCAACCTGAAACGTGTTTGTTCTAAATTGACGTTTGATATCATCTAATTTTCCATCAATTATTTTATTTGATTTGTCAATCAATGCAATGTAATTACACATTTCTTCAACCGATTCCATTCTATGTGTAGAAAAAATAATTGTTGCACCTTCATCACGTAATTGTAAAATTTCTTTAGCAATTAATTGTGCGTTTATCGGATCAAATCCAGAAAAAGGTTCATCAAAAATTAATAATTTTGGTTGATGTAACACAGTAACAATAAATTGTACTTTTTGCGCCATTCCCTTAGAAAGTTCTTCAATTTTTTTATCCCACCATGCAGCAATATCAAATTTATCAAACCAATATTTCAATCGTTTTTTAGCTTCTGTTTTAGACAATCCTTTTAATTGTGCTAAATACAACGCTTGTTCACCAACTTTCATACTTTTATACAAACCACGTTCTTCGGGTAAATACCCAATTTGTTCTATATGACTTGGCTGCAAGGGTTCTCCATCTAAAAGAATAGTTCCGCTATCTGGTAATGTAATTTGATTGATAATTCTAATTAATGATGTTTTTCCTGCTCCATTTGGACCTAACAACCCAAAAACACTTCCTTTTGGAATGCTTAAAGAAATGTTATTTAAAGCCGTAAATTCTCCGTACTTCTTCGTTACATTATTTATTTCTAATAAGTTACTCATTGATTTGGTTTGATTGTTAAACGAATACTAGTAGTTTTTGATAAGGAACAAAATTAAGTAATATTCTCTTACTCCATCGCATTAGTTTTTAATTGTTTGTTGATAAAATGAAGTATTACAATAAAATTTTACTATGCACGCATAATTTTTTTATCATTTACTATGCGTGCATAACATTTTTTTTATACATTTGTAAACATGGATAAAACGTTTTCAATAGATCATCAATTAAGAGCAACTTGGCAAGCAGTTGCAAAACTGTATAACGAGCAAGCTGCAAAGCACGATAGCACAATGGCAACTGCTTTTGTGTTGTTAAATATTGATTACGAAAACGGAACCCCATCAACCGCTTTAGGTCCTTTAATGGGAATGGAACCAACAAGTTTGTCAAGAATTTTAAAAACAATGGAAGACAAAGGAGCTATTTCTAGAGAAAAAAATCCTGATGACGGAAGAAGTGTACTTATTAAATTAACAGAATATGGAAAAGAGATGCGAAAAATATCTAAAGATTCTGTCATCCAATTTAATAAAGTTGTTAGAGAACAACTTACAGAAAAAGAAATTGACACCTTTTTTAAAGTAACTTCTACTATTAATAAATTAATTGCAGACAAACAGATTTATAAAGAAATCAACAAAAAAGCTGTATAAAATAAACTACAAACAAATGACTAGAAGAATTAAAAAAGTAGCAGTTATTGGTTCTGGAATAATGGGAAGCGGAATTGCTTGTCATTTTGCCAATATTGGTGTTGAAGTACTTTTATTGGACATTGTTCCTAGAGAACTCAATGATAAAGAAAAAGCAAAAGGACTTACTATAGAAGACAAAGTTGTTCGAAATCGCTTGGTAAATGATGCATTAACGGCTTCGTTAAAATCGAAACCTTCACCTATTTATTCTCAAGCATTTGCTGATAGAATTACCACAGGAAATATAGATGATGATTTGCATTTAATAAAAGATGTAGATTGGATTATGGAAGTTGTTGTTGAACGTTTAGACATCAAACAACAAGTTTTTGAAAAAATTGAAAAATTCAGAACTCCTGGAACCATTATATCTTCAAATACATCTGGAATACCAATTCATTTTATGAATAAAGGAAGAAGTGATGATTTTCAGCAACACTTTGCTGTAACCCATTTTTTCAATCCTCCGAGATATTTAAAATTGTTTGAAGTTGTTCCTGGACCAAATTGTAAACCAGAAGTAACAGATTTCTTGATGGACTACGGTTCTAAGTTCTTAGGTAAAACTTCTGTTTTAGCAAAGGACACTCCAGCTTTTATTGGAAATAGAATTGGAATTTTCGGAATTCAATCGTTGTTTCATCAAGTAAAAGAATTAGGATTAACAGTAGAAGAAGTTGACAAATTAACAGGTCCAGTTATTGGTCGTCCAAAATCTGCAACGTTTAGAACTGTTGATGTAGTTGGTTTAGATACATTAGTTCATGTAGCAAACGGAATTTACGAAAACTGTCCGGATGATGAAGCGCATGAATTGTTTAAACTTCCTAGTTTCATCAACACTATGATGGAAAATAAATGGTTAGGAAGTAAAACTGGACAAGGTTTTTACAAAAAATCTGTGGATGCAAAAGGAAATAAAGAAATCTTAACGTTAGATTTAGACACCTTAGAATACAGATCAAATAAAAGAGCAAAATTTGCAACTTTAGAGTTGACAAAAACAATCGATAAACCGATTGATAGATTTAAAGTATTGGTTAGTGGAAAGGACAAAGCTGGGGAGTTTTACAGAAAAAATTTCTCGGCAATGTTCGAATATGTTTCTAATCGTATTCCAGAAATTTCTGACGAAGTTTACAGAATTGATGATGCAATGAAAGCTGGATTTGGATGGGAAAATGGCCCTTTTGAAATCTGGGATGCTGTTGGTGTAGAAAAAGGAATTGAAATTATGAAATCTGAAGGTAAAACTCCAGCTGCTTGGGTTACAGAAATGCTAGCGAACGGATCTAAATCTTTCTACTCAGTAAAAGAAGGCGCTACTTTTTATTACGGTATTCCTGAAAAAGCACAAACTAAAAAACCAGGGCAAGATTCATTTATTATTTTAGATAATATCAGAAAATCAAACGAAGTATTTAAAAATTCTGGTGTTGTAATTGAAGATTTAGGAAACGGAATCTTAAACTGTGAGTTCCAATCTAAAATGAACACCATTGGTGGTGATGTGTTAGCAGGAATCAACAAAGCTATTGATTTAGCAGAAAAAGATTTTCAAGGATTAGTTGTCGGAAATCAAGCACCAAATTTCTCTGTCGGAGCAAATATTGGAATGATTTTTATGATGGCTGTTGAGCAAGAATATGACGAGCTAAACATGGCAATCAAGTATTTTCAAGATACCATGATGCGCATGCGTTATTCTTCAATTCCAACTATTTCTGCTCCTCACGGAATGGCTTTAGGCGGTGGATGTGAAATTTCAATGCACGCTGATAAAGTTGTTGCTGCTGCAGAAACTTATATTGGATTAGTAGAATTTGGAGTTGGTGTAATTCCTGGTGGTGGTGGATCAAAAGAGATGGCATTAAGAGCTCAAGATTTATTCCACAAAGGTGATGTACAATTAAATGTATTACAAGAATATTTCTTAACAATCGGAATGGCAAAAGTTGCTACTTCTGCTTATGAAGCTTTTGATTTAGGAATTTTACAAAAAGGAAAAGATGTGGTAGTTATCAATAAAGATAGACAAATTGCAGAAGCTAAAAAACACGCAATTTTATTAGCTGAAGCTGGATATACACAACCTGTAAAGCGTAAAGATGTTTTAGTTCTTGGTAAACAAGCATTAGGAATGTTCTTAGTAGGAACAGATTCTATGGAGGACAGCAATTATATTTCAAAACACGATCAGAAAATTGCCAACAAATTAGCCTATGTAATGGCTGGAGGAGATTTATCTGAACCAACTAAAGTAACAGAACAATATTTATTAGATCTAGAACGTGAAGCTTTCTTAAGTCTTTGTACAGAAAAGAAAACATTAGAACGTATACAACACATGTTAAAAACAGGAAAACCGCTTCGCAACTAGTTGCGAATAGTAATAAGGAATTAGTAAATAGGGATTAGAAATCACTAACTACTAATTACTAACCACTAAATACTTATAATAAAATGAAAACAGCATATATAGTAAAAGCATACAGAACCGCAGTTGGAAAAGCACCAAAAGGTGTATTCCGTTTTAAAAGAACAGATGAATTAGCTGCAGAAACCATCAAATACATGATGGATGAATTACCAAACTTTGACAAAAAACGTATTGACGACGTGATTGTTGGTAATGCAATGCCAGAAGGTTCTCAAGGATTAAATGTGGCTCGTTTAATTTCTTTAATGGGATTAAACATTGTTGATGTTCCTGGAGTTACCGTAAATCGTTTTTGTTCTTCTGGTGTAGAAACTATTGCAATGGCAACAGCTAAGATTCAAGCTGGAATGGCAGATTGTATCATTGCTGGTGGAGCTGAAAGTATGAGCGCAGTACCGATGACCGGATTTAAACCAGAATTGAATTACGAATTAGTAAAATCTGGTTATGAAGAATATTACTGGGGTATGGGGAATACTGCAGAAGCAGTAGCAAATCAATTTAAAGTTTCTAGAAAAGATCAAGATGAGTTTGCGTACAATTCTCATATGAAAGCATTAAAAGCGCAAGCAGAAAATCGTTTTCAAGATCAAATTGTTCCTATCAATGTAGCACAAACCTATGTTGATGAAAATGGTAAGAAAGCAACAAGATCTTATACCGTTACAAAGGATGAAGGTCCAAGAGTTGGAACAAGTAAAGAAGCTCTCGCAAAACTAAGAGCAGTATTTGCTCAAGGCGGAAGCGTAACTGCTGGAAACTCTTCTCAAATGAGTGATGGAGCTGCTTTTGTTTTAATCATGAGTGAAGAAATGGTAAAAGAATTAAACATTGAACCAATCGCAAGAATGGTTAACTATTCTGCTGCTGGTGTTGAGCCAAGAATCATGGGAATTGGTCCTGTTGTAGCAATACCAAAAGCACTAAAAAGAGCTGGATTAAAACAAAATGATATTGAGTTAATTGAATTGAACGAGGCATTTGCCTCTCAATCTTTAGCTGTAATGCGAGAGTTAAATATTAATCAAGACATTGTAAATGTTAACGGTGGAGCAATTGCTCTAGGACATCCTTTAGGTTGTACAGGAGCAAAACTATCTGTGCAATTATTCGATGAAATGCGCAAAAGAGAAATGACCGGGAAATATGGAATGGTTACCATGTGTGTTGGTACTGGACAAGGTGCAGCAGGAATTTATGAATTTTTGAAATAGTAAAATCCCATCTAAATCTTCCCAAAGGGAAGACTTTGAGTATTTGAATAAAAATATATAATTAAATAAAATATAACTTAAAATAACCCGGACAAGTTCCCTTTCCTTCGGAAAGGGTTAGGGATAGGAAAATGGAAACAACAAAAAAAGAATTACTAAGAGGAGGACAATTCCTTGTCAAAGAAACAAAGTGTGAAGATGTGTTTACTCCAGAAGATTTTTCTGAAGAACAAACCATGATGAAAGAAGCTGTGATGGAATTTAACGATCGTGAAATTATTCCTCACAAAGCTAGATTCGAAGCGAAAGATTATGCACTAACAGAAGAGGTGATGCGTAAAGCGGGTGAATTAGGATTCTTAGGAGTTTCTGTTCCTGAAGCTTATGGTGGAATGGGAATGGGATTTGTTTCTACCATGTTAACGTGTGATTATATCTCAAGCGGAACAGGATCTTTTAGCACAGCATTTGGCGCACATACCGGAATTGGAACAATGCCAATTACCTTATATGGAACCGAAGAACAAAAACAAAAATACGTTCCAAAATTAGCTTCTGGAGAATGGTTTGGCTCTTATTGTTTAACTGAGCCCGGTGCTGGTTCTGATGCAAACTCAGGAAAAACAACTGCTACTTTATCAGAAGATGGAAAAAGCTATAAAATAAACGGACAAAAAATGTGGATTTCAAATGCAGGTTTTTGTAGCTTGATGATTGTTTTTGCGCGTATAGAAAATGACAAAAATATTACTGGGTTTATTGTAGAATTTGATAAAGAAAATCCAAACGGAATTACCTTAGGAGAAGAAGAACATAAATTAGGAATTAGAGCTTCTTCTACACGACAAGTATTTTTTAATGATACAGTTGTTCCTGTAGAAAATATGTTAGCGGGTCGTGGTGAAGGTTTTAAAATTGCCATGAATGCGTTGAATGTTGGTCGTATTAAATTGGCTGCTGCATGTTTAGATTCTCAAAGAAGAGTTACAAGTATTGCTATAAATTATGCTAATGAACGTAAACAATTTAAAACAGCTATTTCTGAATTTGGTGCAATAAAATCTAAAATTGCAGAAATGGCAACCAGTACGTATGTTGGTGAATCTGCATCTTATCGTGCAGCAAAAAATATTGAAGATAGAATTGCAATGCGTGAAGCAGCAGGAAATTCTCATCAAGAAGCAGAGTTAAAAGGTGTTGAAGAGTACGCTATTGAATGCTCAATATTAAAAGTTGCTGTTTCTGAAGATGTACAAAATTGTGCTGATGAAGGTTTACAAATTTTTGGCGGAATGGGTTTCTCTGAGGAAACGCCGATGGAATCTGCTTGGAGAGATGCACGTATTGCTCGTATTTACGAAGGAACAAACGAAATAAACAGAATGTTATCTGTTGGAATGTTGGTGAAAAAAGCGATGAAAGGTCATGTAGATTTATTAGGCCCTGCAACTGCCGTTGGTGAAGAATTATTAGGTATTCCATCTTTTGACACTCCAGATTATTCTGAATTATTTGCTGAAGAAAAACAAGTTCTAGCTAATTTAAAGAAAGTGTTTTTAATGGTTGCTGGATCAGCAATACAAAAATTTGGACCAGAATTAGAAGAGCATCAACAATTATTAAATGCTGCTGCTAATATTTTGATTGAAATATACATGGCAGAATCTGGAATTTTAAGAACTGAAAAGAACGTAAAACGTTTTGGTAAAGATTCTCAAAAAGAACAAATTGCAATGTCTCAATTATACTTATATAACGCTGTAGAAATCATCAATAAAAATGGAAAAGAAGGAATTATTTCTTTTGCTGAAGGTGATGAGCAACGCATGATGTTAATGGGATTGAAACGTTTTACGAAATACACAAATTACCCAAATGTAATTGCCTTAAGAAACACAATTGCAGAAAAAGTAAAAGCAGAAAACAAATATTGTTTCTAAAAATATTTAAAACTTTCTTAAACTTTATAAGTTTTAGAATTTAGTTGTTTGTTAAAAAGATCGTTAAATTAATTTTTAACGATCTTTTTTTATTGTTTCATTTTTAAATGTATTTTTACGTGACAACAAATCATTCTATGAAACTTAACCCATCGTTTAAACATCATTTAATTATTGGAGCGCTTTTATGCGCTTGGAGTTTTGTGTTTTCTTTCTTTACAAAACCTTTTGAACACGGCGAAATGGATCTTGAAAAATGGTTTTATGTTGGTGTTGGTTTTAGTTTAATTGCTTTCTTTTCATACGCTATAATTAGTTGGGTTCAAAAAATCATCTATCAAAAATTACAACATTGGAGCATTTTTTTTGAAGTAAGCATCTATATTTTATTTTATCTTTTATATTCTACAAGTTCATTTTTATATTATCGAAGTTCAATAATAACAGGTTTTTATGATTTTCAAGAATTTTTCATGAATATAATTCTGAATATCATTATTATTTTTACTCCAATCATTTTCATAGCAAGAAGATATTCAATAAAATTAATCCCAACAGAAAAAGGAGATGTCGATCTTACTATCAAAGGAGAAAACAAACTAGATATTTTAAATATTAAACAATCTGAACTTGTTTGCATTTCCAATTCACAAAATTATGTAGAGATTTTCTATCTAGAAAATGAAGAACTTAAAACAAAGTTAATTCGTAATTCATTAAAGAAAATTCAGAATGATTTTGATTTTTTAACTCAAGTTCATCGCTCTCATTTAATCAATCCTTCACACTTTAAATCATGGAAAGATTCAACCACAATTTCTCTTACTCAAATTGAGCTTCCTGTGTCAAAAAACTATAAGAAACAACTTTTATCCTTGTAATATTTATACCTAAAAAAGCCTGTTTTATACCTCAATAATCAGATTAAACCTAAAAACAGAACTTTTATACCATAGCAAATAACACATTTTTAAAACAATCTTATTGATACTATTTTGGTCCATCAATCAAAATATATTTCACATGAAAAGAGTTGTTTTTATCACTTTATGGGTCCTTTTTGGAAGTCTTAGTGTACTGGTTAGTTTTTATCCTATTTCTTATTTTTTAGCTGATAAGCCTATCGCATTATTACTATCAAAAACAGCAGAATTACTAAGTAATCATTTTTACATGGTTTGTTTTTATTTACATATTTCCTTCGGCGGAATTGCATTATTAATTGGCTGGTTGCAATTCAGTAAAAAACTAAGAACAACGTATTTAAACCTGCACAGATGGATTGGAAAAATCTATGTTTTATCAGTTTTAATAAGTGGAATCCCTGGATTTTATATTGCAATGCATGCTTCAGGTGGTCTTTCTCCCAAACTAGGGTTTTCTATTGGTGCTGTTGTTTGGGTAGTTACCACAATAGTTGGTTTTACAACCATTAGAAAAGGAAACGTCAAAGCTCATAAACAATTAATGATGTATAGCTATGCGGGTACTTTTGGTGCAGTTACATTAAGGATTTGGTTACCTCTTTTAATTGTTCTTTTAGGAAGTTTTAACGAGGCTTATCAAATTGTCGCTTGGTTAAGTTGGGTTCCAAATATAATTATTACGTATTTCTTTATACAAAGCATAAATAATAAAACACAAATTAGTACCATAAATTAATCTTTAAAATAAGTATCAAAAATGAAAAAAATCAAACAAATAATCTATGTTTTTATTTGCTTACTTGCAGTAACAACGTTTACATTTTGCTCTAGTCCACAGGACTGGTTCTATAAAAAAGCTACATTTAAAGGCACCTATTTTGAGAAAAATCAAACATTAGAAAATACGAAATATTCAGAAGAAAAATTAAAGCAATATACCAAGTTTATAAAAAAGAACTACAACACAACAAGCATGTTGGTATTACAAAACGGAAAAGTGGTTTATGAATATGGAAATACTTCAAAAATCAATTACTTAGCTTCAGTTAGAAAAAGCATACTTGCGATGCTCTATGGAAAATATGTAGAAAATGGAACAATAGACTTAAAAGAAACAATTGGTAATATTGGAATTGATGAAGAAGATGGGTTGTTACCAATTGAAAAAACTGCTACTGTAAATCATATTATCACATCACGTTCTGGCGTGTTTCATATTCCTGCTAATGGCGGTTATGACATCAATAATATTAAGAAAAGAGGTAGTAAAAAGCCTGGTGAATACTTTGTATATAATAATTGGGATTTTAATGTTGCTGGATACATTTTAGAAAAGAAATCAGGCAATACGATTTATGAAGAGCTAGAAAAGCAATTGGCGATTCCATTAGGCTTTCAAGATTGGAATATTAAAAATCAAAAGAAAACATCCAAAAACGAAAAATCAAAATATCAAGCTTATCATATGTATATCTCAACAAGAGATATGGCTAAAATAGGACAGTTAATGTTGAATAAAGGGGAATGGAATGGTAAACAACTCATTTCAAAAGAATGGATTGAAAAAATAAGTGCTACAATTTCATCTGTTGAGGATGTAAATCAAAGATATAGAAGGACTAAAAAATCTTCAGTACAATTTTCATATGGATATATGTGGTGGATTTTTGAAAATTTTTATGACAATTCAGATTTTGAAGGAGCCTATACCGCAGATGGATGGGGAGGACAATATATCACTATTATTCCTAAATTAGATATGGTTGTTACACATAAAACTAGGGTTGATTTATTAACTTTAACTGGAATTGGAAACAATACTGTTTCTGGTTCTGATTACTATAATATACTTCATAAACTAATTTCATTAAAAAAATAAAAAAGGCTGCCAATGGCAGCCTTTTTATAAATATATTTAACTTTTTTATTCTAATGCTCCTAAATAACGCTCAGCATCTAAAGCTGCCATACAACCTGTTCCTGCTGCAGTTACTGCTTGTCTATATTCTTTATCTTGTATATCTCCAGCGGCAAAAACTCCTGGTAAATTTGTCTTCGTAGATTTTCCTTTCGTGATTAAATAACCCACTTCATCCATATCTAAGACACCTTTAAACAAATCTGAATTTGGTTTATGTCCAATCGCTATAAAAACGCCAGTAATATCAATAGTATGTTTTTCTTTTGTTTGATTATTAACAACCCTAACGCCTTCTACAACTTTATCTCCAAGAACCTCATCTAATTCAGAATTGTACAAAACTTCAATATTTGCTGTTTTGTTAACTCGATGTTGCATCGCTTTTGAAGCTCTCATAAAATCTTTACGAACCAACATTGTAACTTTATTGCAAATATTTGCCAAATACGTAGCTTCTTCTGCTGCGGTATCTCCTGCTCCAACAACCACAACATCTTGTCCTTTATAAAAGAACCCATCACAGGTTGCACATGCTGAAACTCCACCACCAATTAAACGCTGCTCACTTTCTAAACCTAAATATTTAGCCGTTGCGCCTGTTGATATAATTATTGTATCTGCTTCAATTTCTATTGATTCATCCACAATAACTTTATGTATTCCACCAACTTCTTCACTCAAATCAACTTTTGTAACTAATCCAAAACGCACTTCTGTTCCAAAACGTTCTGCTTGTTTTTGCAAATCGTTCATCATTGCAGTTCCGTCTGTACCATTTGGATATCCAGGATAATTATCTACTTCTGTGGTTGTCGTTAATTGACCACCCATTTGCATGCCTGTGTACATTACTGGTTTCATATCTGCTCTTGCTGCATAAATTGCTGCTGTATATCCTGCTGGACCTGAACCGATAATTAAACATTTAATTTTTTCTGCCATTATTGTTTTAATTTTATGATTGCAAATGTATTTTTTTTAAACTATTTTTTGAAAGATATTATATGATAAATTAAAATAGTTTTATAACAAAAATCAATAGTTGATTAAATTACTTCTTTGGAAGTATTCTAACAATTCCTAATCTTTCAATTCCTGCATACAAATACCCGTCATTTCCTTGCTCAATAGAACGAACTCTCCCCAAACCTTCTAGCATTTTTTCTTCCTTAATTACTTTTCCGTTTTTTAAAGTACAATTAGAAATATATTGAAATTTTAAAGAACCAACTAATAAATTACCTTTCCAATCTGGATATTTATCAGAGCTCACAAAAGCCATTCCGCTTGGTGCAATTGATGGCGTCCATTGATGTAACGGTTGTTCCATTCCTGGCAAAGCGGTGTTATCTGTAAATTTTGTTCCGCTATAATTGATTCCATAACTTATTTTTGGCCAACCATAATTTTTTCCTTTTTTGATGATATTAATTTCATCTCCGCCTCTTGGTCCGTGTTCGTGTGTCCAAATTTCTCCAGTAAACGGATTTATTTCCATTCCTTGCGGATTCCGATGTCCATAACTATAAATTGCAGGTTTTGCGTTTTTTACATTTACAAACGGATTGTCTTTTGGTGTTTTACCATCATCATGCAATCTGTAAATTTTACCACCATCTTTTGTAATATCTTGAGGATTGACATCTCTATTTCCTCTATCGCCAACACTAAAATATACATACCCTTTTTTATCAAAAGCAATACGAGAACCAAAATGCTGTCCTCTTTTAGAATTTGGGCTCGCTTTGTATAAAACTTCTTGATTGATGAGCTTATTATTATTTAATCTTGCACGCATTAAAGTGGTATTGGCTCCTTCTCCAGCTCCTGTTGCAGAAGCATACGTAAAATAAATCCAACCATTTTTTTTGTAATTTGGATGTAATTCTATATCCATTAAACCACCCTGTCCTTGTACTTTTATCTTAGGTAACCCATTAATATTTTGCTTTTTACCATTTTTGAAATGAATTAATTTACCCTCTTTTTCTGTTATTAACATTGAATTATCTGGTAAAAAAGTAAATCCCCACGGAATTGATAAATCAGGAACAACCAACTCATACTCTTTACTTTCTTGATTTTTTACTTTGTTTAGATTGATAAAACTAAATAGTAAAGTACACATTAAAAGTACTCCGAAAATTATTTTTAATTTCTTCATTTTATTGGTTATTTTTAAAATAGAAATGCTTTACAATATAGAAATAATATAGTATGTTTGCAATCCGAAATTAATAGTGTATTAGAGTGTTTTTAAATTGACATAAACTTACACTAAAATTTTATATTTCGGGGTGTAGCGTAGCCCGGTCATCGCGCCTCGTTTGGGACGA
>TARA_R110001599_G_scaffold193040_1_pt1 | contig 23915 bp, 21 predicted proteins | sample TARA_R110001599 | Tara Oceans TARA_R110001599 (sample SAMEA4398360) | marine metagenome | biome: Polar Biome; feature: [MES] marine water layer (ENVO:01000295) within the mesopelagic zone...; material: water (ENVO:00002006), including particulate matter (ENVO:01000060) such...
ATAGTAATTTCAGATAGTTATGCCGACATACCTGCGGTAATCATGGTGCAACACGGTTGCATCACAGGCCCCCGGAATACCTTGGATTTCTGCCGTTTCCTTTTTATTCCCGGCGACTCCATGCAACACAGATGCAACATGGCGGGCGCGAAGCCGCTCGGCTCCAGGCACAAAAAACCCCTGTCACAGTGTTGGCAACAGGGGCAAGATTACGGCAAGGGTCTGGTTAGCTGGCGAGCCTCCGTTCATCAGCTGCCAAGGCGTCGAGGATCGGAAGCTGTGGCGCTTCATCCAGTCCACCGCAACCATATGCTCGTCGCGCAATGAACCCGTTGCGGTCCATGGTCAAAATCCACGTAGCTCGGTGAGGCGAACCCCGGAAGCGGTTGGCGGGCTTCCGGGGTTCTAGCGTGGATAGATTCAAAAAATCATACCAGATGCCCTTTTTAACAGATTTTCTCGATTTGTCCACTTTTGTTCTTGTAAAAGGAACAGTAATCGAACAAATACAGAACATTATTTGCGAAAACGGGCGCGCAGCGGTGCCCTCCGGGTTGGTTGGATTACGTCTGGCGGTCGCAAAAGAATGCCAATACCAGATGGGGTTCGATTAAATTGGCAAACCGAGTCCGAAAGGCTGAGCGGTAATCGACAGGGCGAAGGATAGCCTTGAAAGCAACAGCCGAGTGATTAGCCACCTTCTGTCTAATCATGCCCTGATGCGGCGGTCGGCTCCGAGGTTCATACTTGGCCACTGATTTCATTAGGCGGGACTGCTCCTTTGACATCGACACGCGGAAGCGGTCAGGGTCAGGGGTGGTAGTCCTTTGCCCATTCGCAACAGTCTCACCAAGGTTCATCTAGCTTAACTAACAATGGTTTTTAGACTCACTAGACAAGCGATAATCGACAAATACACACTCCAAAATATCGGCGGGCATTTTTGCCGAAAGCCGGAAACACAGAAAAAATTTTGGCGAAATGACCATCCCGCTATTCTTTTGTTAGGCCTCGGCGCTGCAAGTTTTCTGATATTTCGCGCCGCAACCAATCTATGATATGTACATTGGCCATGAACCCGCACCTTAAAGGATTTATTCTCGCTTGGCCGCTGGTCGGTGCGCTCGGCTGGGTTCTATATTTCATTACCTGTTTGCCGTTTTTTCAATAGGGGTTTTCGCCATGAATGAAGATGCAATGAAACGGTTCGAGCAATTATCCGATCAAGAGCTTGTGGCAGTCTGGTTGGCTGCCGCTGACCCGGAAAATCCGACGCCGGAGGAAAAGGTCGCGCTTGAATTGATGGAAGAGCGGCATATTGATTTCTGAATCCGCTTCCCATTGCGTTCCCTTTCTGTTCTCATGCCGCAATGGGTTCCAGCAACAATAAACCGATTCTGCCAAGGGCATACAGCACGGTCGGGCAAATGCGCCTCAATGGGGTAAATATCAAAGCCAACTGCGACAAGTGCCGCAATACGTTCCGCGTCGACCTGGTGGCTCTGATAATGGTTAAGGGGCCGGATTATAGCCTGATAGGCCAGCAACCACCTTGCAGAATTATTGATTGCCATGGACGGTGTAGCTTTTTGGTTTCTGCCAGTAAAAATACCCCTATGATCACGCTTGACCGCTGGTCGAGTGATAAGCCAAAATCCAAATGAGCAATTGCCGGGGACTTACAATGTGCAATCACTATCAAAATCATCCCGAGGCCATCCCCACATGGCGGCAATATATCGGTGCGACCGAAGGCGAGCCCTTCTCTGAAATCAAGATTGATGTCTGGCCAAAATATCAGGGCGTGATTGCCCGCGTCCAGGATGGGCGCAAGGTGATGGATCTCATGCAATGGGGGGTGCCACTCCAAATGAAGGGCAAGCGCCCTGCCACGACTATCACAAAGCGAATAACCAACGTCCGCAACCTATCCAGCCCCTTTTGGCGATCGATGCTCACAAGCCCGGAAAATCGCTGTCTGGTTCCGTTTACGCAATTTGCCGAGCCAAAACCAAACGCGGGGCGTGAGGAAATCTGGTTTAAGGTCACTGAGTCCCCGGTATCGGCTTTTGCGGGGATTTGGAGGGCAACAGACGAAGGCAACGCTTATGCTTTTTTAACCTGCGAGCCTAACCCGCTGGTCAAGCCGATCCATCCCAAAGCTATGCCGGTGATTTTGCAGCCAGATCAATATGATGATTGGCTGTCTGGCAAAGAGGCGAAGGACTTTCAGGAACCTTTCCCATCGCAGCTTATGGCCATCACAGCGGCCTAAAGCACGGTATGGTTACGGTAAGGATGGTGGCTGTCTGCTTCGATCTCTTTTGGCGCTGCAAGCAGCCTTGCGGGCCGGATTCTTGCCCTTATCGCGAATAATTATGTCAGGCCCTAAAAGGGGTGATTTTGACAGGCTCTTAAGGCGTCCGAAAATTCCCCGATTAGGGATAATTCATGCCGCCAGCCGGTTTTCAATGTTGCGGACAGTTGCCGGTTGCCATGTGCCGCCGCGCGCTGTCTGGATGCCTCTAGCGTTCAGGGCCGCTGCAACGTCGCGATAGGTCTTGCACCCATTTTCCCGCGCCGCCGTTATGTACGGCGCTATCTGCTTGGCAAAGGTTTCGGCATTGGCTTTGATCGCCATCGATCCCGCATCCTGCGCCGCCGCAATGTTGGGATTGCCCAGCTTAACCCCTTTGGCCTTCAATGCTGTCAGCGCCGCCTTGGTTCGTTCGCTAATCAGGGTGCGTTCCTTTTCAGCCAAGGCCGCGTAAAGGTGAAGCATGAAGGAATCAGCATTCAAGCCAAGCTCCGCAATGATGAACGGGATGCGCTTGCCCATCAGACCGGAAACAAAATGAACATCGCGCGAAAGTCTGTCCAGTTTTGCAACAATAACCGCGCAGCCGTTATCCTGCGCAGCCTTAAGGGCCGCTGCCAAAACAGGACGGCGTTCCAGCGCGTCCGCACCCTTGCCGCTTTCGACCTCCTGAAAAGATGCTAGCAGCGTGACGCCCTCACATTCGGCAAAGCGTTCGACGGCTTCCTTTTGAGCGTCCAGGCCAAGGCCAGACTTGCCTTGTCCGCAAGTGGAAACGCGATAGTAGGCAATGGCGGTCTGCATGATAAATTCCTCATTCGGTGCGCTGTATTAAAACAATACCACCGTTTTGATTATATACAAATCCTAAATTCCCCTATTTTGGGCTTTGCCCATTACCCCCACGCCGCCATCGATATACCCTTGATGCAACCTTGATCAGGATAAATTTCCAGCCCCGCGCGCCCGGGCGAAAAACTGTATTAGCGTTGAAAAGGTGATGGACGGTCGGTTTCCAGATTTGGGTTTGTCGAGATCAAGCCTCCCCTCTGCCCTCGCCTTGACGTAACCTTACGGTTGAAAACTGTTTTTATACTTTTTTATCAGTTGCTTGGTGTGATATTCTGCCTCGCGCGTGTATTTGTCCGATTGTGCGCTGAGTTATGGTGAAAAAATCGAACCTTTATCATTTCCCTCATTAGGGATTTGTAAAAACACCAGGGGAGAGCCTATAATCGAAAAGTTAAGCTATCGGGATAGAAGTTGGCTGCATAAGGAATTCAAAGTGGGGAAAAAAAGTTACTATGGCGGATCGTCCATCGTAAACACTGGGGTCGGTCATGTATCGCGTGGTTCCTCCAACCTAAGTCCAGAGCCAAATGCTGGAGCAACGGTCAAAAAGCTACAATCTAGAGCTAAGCTTGCAGATGAAACGATAAAGAAAATTGAAAACAAAATTGTTCGTGCGAAGCAAAATATTGCCGCATTACGTGATGATCTCCGCAGAGCGGAAGAAACGCGGCAAAACGTGCATGCTCGAATAAAATCGAAACAGCGCGAGCGATAAGCGCAATACAGAACGGTCGCTTTCCATCTGTCTTCACAGCGCAGACTGAACTTTACAGCCCTTTAAGCCGATCACCAAACATCCCAAGCCGATCCATCATAACCGCCATTTCTTGGCCGCATTCCTCATTCAGCTCCCAGTATCGTTCTAAATGCTTGTCGTAGGTTCGCTGCCACATGCCTTTGGGGCGATATAGGGGTGTTTCAAAGCCAGTTGGACTATCCAGCTTCCTTTGCAGCCTGAACAGCTTCTCAAAAGCCCTGTCGCGGTGTGCAACGCGCTGTGAATGATAGCCGAGCCGCCAAGCCTGCCTAGAGGCAAAGCGGTCACCACCATTGGGGAGATACAACTTGCCGACACGGATGCCCTTATAGGGGCAAGTCATCCACCAACGCTTGCCGCCAAAATGCGGCTGGGTGTAATGGAGCCAAATGCATTGCTCGACCTTTTTCGCGTTATCACCAGAGCCGCGTGTATAGCTTAAATCCAGCCGCGAATGTTCAGGATCAACCATATCGGCCGTGTAGCTTATCGAACCGGACGGATTCCCACCGCAACGCCAGTTCAGGCCACCCCAGACAATTGATCCGGGGACCGCTTTCCGGGTTCGCAGCATCCATGCAATATCGATCCGCAGACTCATATCCGCCGTTGGCTGACCACCCGTTCGTCCTGATCCAAATCCACCCATAAACTCCACTCCACCGTTAGATTATCCTAAATCAATAGCAGATTTTGAGTGGTATTATGGTACCTTTTAGTAAATTGTTCTCGGTCACAATCCAAAAACTAGATCGGCAGAAAACCCAATTCAAATACTTTCGGACGAAGCTTGTCGCCAAGCGCTTTATATGCGGCTTTGAACGGATCGAAATCGGTCAGTTCGGTATCACCATATTGCTCCAGCGCCTTGCGGATTTGATACCAGCCCGCATCGGCGCGGTTAAGTTTAAGCTCGTCCCTGATTTTTCGCGGAAAGTTGATTGCGTGGAAGCGCATCCATAATTTACGCCCTTCATCAAGCACGGTTTGCGCCTCTGGCGAAAAGCTCTTGTCCGCCATATAGCGCGTCATGAAATCACTCTCGAACCGTGCCTTTGCGCTGACGTCTGTCTCAGTATAGGGAATGAAATGGTTGACCAGCGACCATTCGCGGTCATTCCACACAAGACCCTCCGCTCCAGCCGTAAGGTTGCTACCGTTGAATAACATCCAGATAAGGCAATCGGTTTTAAAGTATTCGGTCAGTGGCTGGGAGGGTTGCAGGAACTGATCGCGGTCGTTGAGCCATGTTCGCTTGATTAGGCGACGAACCACGAACATTACTGCAGCTTGCCACAGGTTTTTCGATGTAATGAAATAACCGCCCGCATGACCGATAGAATGCACAGATGAAAACACTGCTGTCATCGTTCCTGCATTTTGAAGGTCGTTTCCATTGCAGAAAAAATGACCGATTGCTCCATTGGACCATTTGGTATTTCTAACTTTTTCGGTTTTGGTCGTTGGCGTTATAGCGTTAATTAAAGGTATAGCGTCCGTCTCGTTTTTCTTTAACCTTGGTAACCAGCCGCTCAAAAAACGATCGTTCGGAATGTTAAAAAAACTTTTCTCGCCAACGGCGTTGCCGACCTTGTCGAGCGCGATGGTGCCAATAGTTTTTGCCGGATAATTCTTGCCTAAGTCCCAAAGCAAAAAGCCTATGGGAAAATTACCCTTCAGCGTATCAAAAGCCTTACTGTGGACAACAAAGCCATCAAGATATTTGGCAGTCCACTGGATGCGGAACGCCTCGAAGTTCGGTGCATTTACATATTTGAGTGTGCTGAACATTGCGAGCGTTGCGGTCGGTAGTTCAGCCATGATGCGGTGCAGAAACTGCACAAACAACTCTCTCGCCGCATAGCCGAGATTATTCATCCCAAAGCTGATACGGGTAGTAGCGATGCCGGTCTTTCCTGCATTTCCCTGCGAATTGGCCGCTTCGCCATAAGGCGGATTGATCAGCACGAGGATCGGTTTCGCACCCTTTTTGCCTTCCTTCGCATCGGCAATTGCCTGCCGCAGTCCGGCGGGCAGCTTGTCCGAAAGGCTGTAATCGATCTCCCCGAAATCGGAAACATCGTCGTTCAAATAATCATATTGGAATATCTCTGCGCCCACAAATGCTGGGTTGGAGCGCATGATAGTGACGTCTTCGGAATCGAGCGTGCTCATATAGACATTGCGCAAATTGCTGTGCTTTGCTTCGAGATTGCCCACGCCCGCGCACATATCCCATACGATGTATTTTTTCTGCCAATTCTCTCCCAGTGTGGCGGTTAGCTGGTCATAGGCTTTGTCGACGATATGTAGCGGGGTGTAGTAAGCACCCTTGAACTTCTGGTCATCGATCGGCAGCAAGCTGTCGCGCCGTTCAAGCAGATAGTGGCGATGCTTCTGTTCCGGCGGGCGATGGTAGATTTTCCAGAAATTATAATATCCGCGATCACTGGCAGGTTCATAGGTTTCGCCATGCAGCAGGAAGGTTGGCCCTTCAGCAGTCATCAACAAACGCGCGGGCAAATTGGCCATCGCGGCCTCCTTGCCATTGTGCATAATATCGGCAAAGAATAGCACGGCGTAATCGCCCTCGCTTGTCACCCCCAATTCCACGCCAATCATCGCCACCCATTTGTCGAACACCTGCCGCAAATTATCGGGCGTGATCGGGGTGCGGATGATGCGCCCTTCGGCAATGGCGGATGTGACGGCATCAATGAATGCCTGCTCGTGGCTGGAAATCTGGTAAACCACATAATGCGTTTCAATAGTCGGGGCGATCTTGGTCGCCAGTGCCATATCGGCCTTCGAACCCGATTTGGGCCACTCAATACTCTTGTCGTCAAGGATCGGCAGGGCATGTTCGGTCGGGATTAGCGCCGCCTTTTCTCTATCAATCACGCACAGAAAGCCTGGAATCGGCTCGCCGCGCTTCCTTGCAGCGCGAACATATACCAGCAACTGCGCGAACATGAGAAGCGGAGGAGTGGATGCCTCCTTAGCCTCAAACCAAACTTCTTCTGTTTGAATGTCGACCAATCCCTTGAAATAGGATTTCAGGCCGAGCGCCTTGATATAGGCGTCCTTAACATCTTCCTCCGTCTTGGCTCTCAATAGTGCTTCTTGAAGATTCACTAGAGCTTCTCCTTTCAATCTGACCCGCTGAGTTAGAATCGGTCTCACTTATTCTGAATAACAACCGCGATCTGAGTGTCTTCATAGATGATATTGCTGCGCGGATATCCTTTTGTTTGTTTCTTGCGGATTCCCCCTGTCCTAAGATTGCCCCTACCGCCGCAATCACTAGCCGCCAAGATTTTCCTAAATCATTAGGCGATTTTGTTTTGCAAGGGCATTCCAACCGCAGGGTGGACACGCTCGATCACCAGAAACGGTAAAAATGCCGCCCGGTGTTTCGGGTTGGTTTGAGTTGGTTTTTGCTAGGTCGAAACTACTACTACCTCTGGTAACAGCTATATACTGGAACAATTAGACCCATTCGGAATAAGACATTTTTGGAAGTTTCCCGTTTCCACTACTAGGCGAAAGGGTCTTTTTGTTTCATTCGGATTAGCCGTTTAATGGGCAAAAGGGTCTTTTCGACCCGCGTGCATTATTTTGATCTGTGATATTGTTTAACGACTCTCATCCCCCTCGAAGCGCGTTTAGCGGCCTCCCCAGTAGGGACAGAGTCGCGCCAAGCGTTACTAGGTGGCTTCCGGTTATGATAATCGAACAACCATGTGAGCGCCCATGTTCGCGCCCGCCCGTCGCCTGTTTTGACGTTGAAGTGAGCGCCCTTTGTCATTGCTATCAGGCCAGCGTCGATCAAACCCATAAACGCCCCCCTTACGGTCTTCCTGCTTACAATGCCGATCCGCGCCGCCGCGTCTTCTTCAGATAGAAAAAGCTCGCCGTTATTGTCGCCCTTTTCCAAAGCTATCAACTCCATCAAAAGCGCCTTTTCGGTTGGCGTTGTGCTGCGATATGCGAGCGAGTTTTGTATCTTGTGGCCAAGCCTGCTGAATGCGCCCTGGGAGTTTGCATTGCGCCCATTTTGCAGAACCTTGGCCTTTTTGGGCTTCTGCATGGTTAGCCCCCTATCAGATCGATAACCGGCAATCCTGTGGCCTTAGAAAGCCATCCTGCGGCCTGTCTGGCAGCGATAGCACCCGCATAGGTCTCTGGACGCACTGCGCTGCCCTCGAGCTGCATGGGTGACACAATCTGGACGCGAAAGAACGGCCCGTCTTTTTTGACATGGACTGCTGGTTCTGCCGATTTGGATTGCAGTTTCAGGGTTTTTCGTCTAGGGCTTTCAACATCACCGCCACAGAGATTGCAGCCCGCCCGGTTACCCCGGTGCGGGTTTTGCTTTTCCGTCATGCTGATTCCGACGAAAAGGCCTTGTCCAGTTCGGACTTGCGGAAAAACAATTTCCGGCCTTTGCGGATGCACGGCAGCAATCCTTTTTCAGCCATGTTGTAGATTGTCCGCCGGGGTAAGCCGCAGTATGTTGCCGCCGCCTCAGCACCATGGATTAAATCAGAGTGTAACAAATGCCTTCTCCTATTACTAAAACGGCTACGGTACCGTTACCGTAGCTTTAGATCTTGCAGTTTCATTTCGTCAAGTCCAAACGGTACCGTTACCGTTTTAATCAGACCAAAGGCTTTCCGTGAATTTCTCGTTTTCAGAAGTAGAAGAGGCGTTAGCCGTTACTTACGACATTGATGAGAGCAAGAGGCTCGCCTTCCGCGCTAGATTGCAGCACTTGCAGAAGCTTAAGTTTCCCGCTGGTCTGAATACAGGACGAGGGCGGGCTGCTACGTACACGGTCGGTCACATTTATCTTTTGGCAGTCGCACTGGAATTGCTCCAATTGGGTTTAAGTCCTGATAGGGCAAAACGTGTCATTGAAGAGGATTTACACTCCGTAGCAATGGCAGGCTCCATGGTGGCGCGAAGCGGAGCACCTGAGTCCCGTAGGTTCACAGCGCCGATGTTTTTGTATTGCGACCCGGCTGCGCTGCGAGAACTCACAAAGATATATCAAGACGAAGACTGGGCATCACAAACGTTCTTTTATGGAGGTATGGGTGCTGTGACTGAGAGTTTCAAAGAGTGGTTCATCGAAGGTGTTCAACGAATGGCTTTTTTCAGTGTGTCCGCTCTAGTGTTTGATTTAGCGAGGTGTATGCTACCCAAAACCAAAAGTATGGCCGTGTTTTACGAGGGCCTTGCCGAGTGGGCCGACCCCTTCATTCACAATGTAAATTATCCCCTAGACCGCCACGATCAACCCTATTGGTACACGATAGAGATGAAAATTGGCGATACGTAAACGCCAATGGAAAAACGCCGCTGGCGATGACAAGACAGCTTGGCTTGTCGATTATCGCGACCAGTCAGGCAAGCGCCGGTTCAGACAGTTCGGCCGCAAAAAAGATGCCGAGGCTTGGCAAGTTGGCGCTGCATGGCAAGTCAGCCAGGGAACGCACACGGCCGACAGTCAATCGATCACGATAGCCGAGGCTGGCGAACTGTGGATCGCGACTGTTACGCTCAAGGGACGCGAAGCAACCACCATTGCAGCCTATGACCAGCATGTCAGATTGCATATCAATCCGGTCTGTGGATCGGTGAAGCTGTCGAGACTGACAAAGCCCAATGTCATTGCGTATCGAAATCAATGGATGAAAGACCTTTCCGCCCCTATGGCATCCCGCGTCCTGAAATCGTTGCGGATGATGATAAAGGACGCACAAGAGCGCGGTCTGGTCGCTCAAAACGTCGCTCTAGGCGTCACTGTGGAATCTGGCGGCCGGTCGCGCCCTGATATTGTAATACCGCCCAAAGAGGCCCTAGCGGCGATTCTGGGGCAATCGGGGGATGATAAGGCCCTTGCCCTGCACTGCCTCGCTATATTCGCTGGTCTGCGCGCATCCGAGCTTCGCGGATTGGCATGGAAATCAATTGACCTTGCAGCCGCAACCGTCACAGTCTCACAACGAGCCGATGCAAAGAACAATATCGGCCCGCCAAAATCAAAAGCAGGACGGCGAACAATACCGCTGCCCGATATGGCTGTGCAGGCGTTGCGAAAATGGAAGCTGGCTTGCCCGCCCTCGCCTGCCGGTTTGGTATTCCCCTCGCCTGCCGCCAAACCAATTTCACACCCCGCCATGTTGCAGGGGATTAGCGGCCCGGTGCAGATCGCCTGCGGCCTGATTAAAGCTGAAAAGCCGCTATATGGCCTGCATGCCTTCCGCCATGCCTGCGCCTCGCTGTGGATTGAACAGAATGTCTCCCCCAAGCGCATACAAACTTGGATGGGTCATTCATCGATTCAGGTCACCTTTGACACCTACGGCCACCTGTTCAGCCAGACCGAAAAAGACGCCGGGATCGCCAGCGCGGTCGAGCGGTCAATTTTGGAGTCGACACCATGAAAATTCCTGAATGGGTGAAATTCGATACACCTACTCCAGAGTATAGAACTTGGTCTGCGAATAACGAAAAGATTCAGGCCAGTATGGTGGACTTCATATTTCGCTGTACGGAAATGACCTTGGTAATTGGTGTGGTTCGATATTTAGAAGTGACCCTCTCCGCTCCCCAAATCACTTCGCTCTTACTGATCGGGTGTTTATCTCTGTTCGTGAGGACAAAACTATCGAGCGCGCTGTTTTTATCGGTCGAAAATTTTAACCTTTCGGAAAAGGGACGTCGCATTCTGTATTGGGCATTTTGGTGCCTAGTTTGGATACCCTTTTTCTTGTGCAACTGGCTCGTGACGGAGATCGTTCCAGTATTATCTGAAAATCAATAACGTATACCGATGCAACATAGATGGAACATAGACGCCATAATACTAGTTTTCCGTAGCGTCGAAAACGGACTCTGACTCCGTTAATTGAGGTTCGAATCCTCACGGGGGATCCAGTTTTTCTGCAATCCACTGATAAACAGACGATTAAATCAGACAAATGCGCATCAAATCCCCTTTCAGAATCTAGCCAGATGCCTTGAGGATGATTTCCCTCTTCGGAACAGACAGACCGGTCTTTCGGCCAGCGCTTGCTCACGACATTCAGCGCACGCCCCTTTAAAACATTGCTGGATCGAGCAGATGATCAGGTGAAGCTAGGTTGCCAATGATGAAGCGTTCCATTTCTCTCGTTTTCGATAGAGCGTCGACGGGCTGACTCCCAGTTTTTGAGCCGCCTTGGTCAGACTGCCATTGCAATTGCGAACCGCTCGTTCGACAACCATCTGCTCAATCTGATCCAGTGTCATGCCGTCCAGACCGCGAAGCCCATCATGCGGTCCCAGATTGACATTCGCAGATTGCGTGCGACGCCGGTCCAGAGACGGGGAAAACGGCGGCAGCTGTTTCGGTGTCTGGATCGTCGGATCAACAAACTCCGGCAATATGCTCGAATCCAAATTGGGTCCGCCAAACATCACCGCTGCGCGACGCATGAGGTTCTGCAGTTCGCGGACATTTCCAGGCCAGTTGTGACGTTCAAATTTTTCAGCCAAGTCAGCGCTGAGTGGTAAAAATTCTTTCCCTTCCTCTTTGGCGAACTTCATCAAAAAGGAATTGGCCAGCAATGTGATATCATTACCCCGCTCGCGCAAAGGCGGCAGGTCAATCGGGACCACGGCGAGCCGATAGTAGAGATCTTCCCGAAAACGCCCCTGCTCGACTTCCCGCGAGGGATTGCGATTGGTCGCACAGATAATCCGTACATCGACATCTTCGGCTCTGGTTGCGCCAACTCTCTGAACGGTACCGGTTTGTAGGAACCGCAACAGCTTGACTTGCAGCTTCAGTTGCATCTCGCAAATTTCATCGAGAAACAGCGTCCCACCATTGGCCGCCTGCACCGCGCCGACCCGATCGGCAATGGCGCCGGTAAACGACCCCTTCAAATGACCAAACAGCTCTGATTCCAGGAGATCCTCGGGAATCGCGCCGCAATTGATGGCGATGAATGGCTTTTGGCCTCTGGGACCAGACTTGTGGATCGCATCAGCGCAGACTTCTTTGCCGGTACCGCTTTCGCCCGTTATGAAAACGGTCGCCTTGGAGTTGGCGACATTTTTTATCTGGCGATAGACTTCCTGAATTGGCGGACTGGCACCGATAAATCCTGCAAAACCGTCAGTTTCTAAAGCGCTGGCCGGCTCTTTCCTTGCATCGGCCCGAACGGATGATGCGACCTCTACAGCACCTTTCATCGCCGTTACCAGACGGGATGGTGAGAGCGGCTTGACCATGAAATCATAGGCTCCCAGACGCATCGCATCGATCGCCCGATTGATGGAGCCATCCGCTGTTGCAACGATTACCGCGACTTCAGGCAAGATGTCAGCGTTGTTCGCCAGCCAGTCCAGCCCGTTCCCGTCCGGCAATTGCAAGTCCAGCAAAACGGCGGAGAATCCGGCATCACTAGGTCCCAGTTCCAAACTGGCATCGGCAAGATTATCGACGATGACACAATGGAAACCAGCAGATTCCAAATGACCTGCATAAGCAATGGAGAGTGACGCAATGTCTTCGATAATCAGTATTTTCTGGCTGGACATAATTTATCCTTTTATCGTGAAAATAGCGGACTTCCCGTCTACCGCACATTCCCATTCCAACGAGCGTTGGTCGTCATAATGTTCCATGCACCCCTGAACCAGACCATGGGCGATCGCGGCCATCGGACGGTGCGAGAGATAGCGAATGAGCGTTTGACCATGTTCAACTTCCGCAGTGACCTGCGGAGGGCGCGCATCCGGATAGAGGACACAGACCTCGGTATGAATATGGCTACCGACATGGGTCAAAAGATCTTCCGCAGTTTTGTATGATTCCATAATGTGCGGATATAATAAGGTAAAACGGCCGTAGAGATATTTGCCAAACAACCGACATAGTTCAGTGGCTTTGACACCGGATTGTTCAGACGCTTTGCCAACCATCGCCAGCGCATATTCCGATGGATAATTGCCGATCGTTGTAAATGCGCCATCATTGGGAAGCGCGGCTCCAGAGATCACCTGGTCGGCAAATTCCGGCGACTGGACTTTCTCCATGAATCGTACCAACTCCGTAAATATTATGCCCTTCATCTTGGTTCATTCCTTTCCAACCCGAATCCTCCACAACTCCAAGCATCTTCTATGCCAAAATGGGAATGGCAGAATTTGGCAAGTTAGAACCCTAAATTTGCAAAATGCAAGAAAGGCTATTCGCAATATGCGACAAAGACCTTTGCAAATTGCAAACACCACCCGGAATATTTTGCGTTTTCGGAAAATTAACCGTCTAAACCCGCGCAAAACGAAGATTGGCACAGCCGTTGCACTGTTAAACCTGAACAAAATTTTCAGGTGAAATATGAACCACAAGACATTCGCTATATTGACCTTCGCATCACTTCTTTCTGGCTGCGCTACGATGGAACGGCCTGCAAACGCCATCGGCAGTCAATATGCGCCACAGCAATTTACCGACCAGATCGAAACAACGGCGCAGTGCCGCATTGCTGCGATACCTGCCGGACTCTTGCCGCAGGCGCGCACAGCTTCTTCCGTGCTGGCGGCGACGCCGGACATGCTTGCGTCCGGAGACCGCGTCCGTCTGAACATTGCCGGCGATACCGACAGCCTCTCCCGTGTCTATGTGGTCGCCGCCAATGGTTCGATCATTCTGGATGGACGCCATGTCATCACCCTTGCGGGAAAATCGATCGATGAGGCGGAGCGAGCCGTTGCAGAAAAACTTGTCGCAGAAGGCCTTATTCGCGGCTTGCGCAATAGCGTCCGACTGCAGCTGATGGAGCTTGGCGGTGTAAGCATTGCCGTCAAAGGTGCGGTATTCGAGCCTGGGATGATCCGGGTTGGTGAAAGAACGCCCGAGACACGCGGCGTCAATCTCAACAACGGCGATTCAGGAGACCTCAATACCAGTCGTTCGCTAACCGCAGCCTTGCGCGCCGCCGGCGGTGTACGGCCCGATGCCGATTTGTCCGCCGTCTATCTTATTCGCGACGGGCAATGGTCGCAAATTGACCTAACCGGTGCGATTTATGGCAATGCCGTGCAGGACATCTCCCTGACCTCAAACGACCAGATCATTGTTGGTTCGACGGAATGTTTCAATGCAGATCTGGTGAAGCCGTCGCAAGTCACGGCACCGGGAATCCGGGTATATATGTCCAATCTTTCTCGCCCGGCGGCCAGCAATGCATCCTCAGCCATAGGCCGAGATTCCACCAGCCTGCCTTATGGCACCCGTCTGTCGCAAGCGATGGTTGCGGCCAATTGCGTTGGCGGCTCGGCGATGAATGCGGCCCGAAAGGTTGTGCTGATGTCGCGCAATCCGACGAATGGTAAATCGGTGGTTATCCAGCGCTCGGTCGAAAAGCTGGTCCGTAACGACGACCGCGATGGCCAGGACCCTTATCTCATGCCCGGCGATAGCCTGGCCTGCTACGACAGTTTCGCGATGAATATCCGCGATGTGATTAGTCTGGTCGGTGAAACGGCTTCTCCATACTTTCTGCTTAAGAACATAAATTGATCATGAAACAGGAAATCATCGAAACGCCCGGCTTGCACACACGCCTTTGGAATGCCCTGAAAAACCGGCAACCGATCCGCATGCGGCACAAACGCTATCTGAAGACGGCGGCCATCTGGATCATTGTGATTTGGGTTCTGACCGGTTTGTTTCTGGCATTGGCTCCCGATCAGTATCGCAGCAAGTTTACGCTGATTCTGCCCGGTTCCGGAGCCGGCGGTTCACTGAATGTGGAAAGCATCGGTCAGGCACAATCATCAATTTCTTCGGCATTTGCCAGTGCGACCCTGAGTCCGACCGAGAATTATAAACGCCTGCTAATGACCGACAAAACCTTGCGCCAGAGCGCGGAAAATTCCGGAGATCCTGAGTACGGCTTCCCGGCTCCCGATGTGAAGTTGATCGATCAGACAAACCTGATTCAGGTTGAAGTGGTTGGTCCAACCGGCGAGCTGGCCAATAAAAGGGCTATAGCTTTGAAGGATACATTCCTGAAGCAGCTTGATGAACTGAGACAAGACGAAGCCGAAATGCGGGAAAGCTCGGATGCCAAGAACCTTGTCGTGCTGGAAAAGAAAGTGCGGACCACGCAAAAGTCCTTGCTCGATTTTCAAGCCGAAACAGGGCTGGTATCGCTTGATCAGTTTAATGCCCGGATAGCCAATATGGATGCCTTGCGCCAGCAAGAGCGAGATGCGCGCATTGTGCTGCACCAGAAATCGGCAGAATCCGGACGCTTTTCTTCGATCCTTGGCAAGAGTGTCGGCGGCGCCAATACGGCGTTGCGGCTGCGATCAGATCCGGTTTTCCAGCAGCTTGCAGACCGTTATGCGAAACTGGAAGTCGAGGCACAGGAGAAAGAAGCCACATTGGGCGACAATCACGGCGATCTGGTTCAGGCCAATTCTGAGCGGGACCAGCTAAAAAGCGCCTTGGTAAAACGAGGTCGCTCACTGACTGGTCTTGGCGCCAATATGATAATGAAAAATGTTGATATTGCGGTGGCTGATGGCCGGTCCAACCTGATGCAAGGGATGATCATTGCCAACTCCCAAAGCGCCGGCGCACTAGCCGGCCTTGCCGAGATACGCCGAGATATTTCTAATCAGTCGGTGAAAAGCGGAAACCTGGTCAAACAGGCCTCGGAGCTGGCTGACCTTGTGCGTGACCACCGGGTCGCGGAAGCTGTTTTCTCTTCGGCGCTGGCGCGGGTTGATACCAACAAGCAGGATCCGTTTGCGTCCTACCCATTGGTTCAGACATTGGAGCAACCGTCGCTGCCGCAATCGCCATCGAGCCCCTCCATATTGCTTGCTTTGGTAGGCGCAACCGGGGCGACCATTGTCATCCTTGTAGGACTAGCGTTGCTATGGTTCAGACAGCCAATCATCCGCAAAATAGCGCCGAAAATATAGTCCATTATACCATAATAGCCACATGGCTATTATGGTTGGTTGGTGGGCTGTATATTGCCGGCCCGGTGATCGGTTGCCTGCTGTCTCTGCAAGCACTCTATTTCTATTACATCGCACCATCCTTGCCCAAAACCAAGCGGCTGGAAATGCCGCACTGGTCGATATTGGCCTGGCTGATTGCGATGACGGTAATGCTGGTGATATTGGTGGTTGGACATCTGAACTTCAGTCTTGGCACCGGTGCAATCATCAAATCGGCAATTGGCTGGGGCAAGGGATGGTTTCTCATTGCCTTATTCATTTTCGTCGGCGCGGTTCTGCCGATCAGGGCAGAGATCGTCTATCGAGCAGTCTGCCGGACCGGCAAATATACGATATTGCTGCTACCGCTGTTTCTGGCCGCACCCTTTGTCGGCCTGCCAGAAAGACTGTGGGTTTCGCCATTGCAGATCCTTGGCGGATCAGGTCCAGAATATTTTGCGACTATCCTGTACACTTTGGAACCCGGCTCCGGGGCGCCCCGGTGGCAGTTTTTTGCGCCCTGGTCGCCCGCAGCGGGGATGATCGGACTGGTCTATTTGATCTGTGCGCTCCAGGAAAAGGACCGCGGCTGGAGAAATTGGGGCATCGCCGCTGCACTGGCCATGATCCTATTGTCCCAGTCGCGACTGGCCCTTGTCGGACTGATCATCATCGCTCCCCTCCCACTTCTTCTTGGCCAGATTACCCGTCCCTTGATGTGGTTTATGATCTTGCCATTTGTCCTGCTTGCCGGCTGGTTTGCGACTGATATTCTCGAGGCTCTCAATCTCGCAAAATCCGAATTTTCCGGGGCCAGAGCTGACTCCACACGGGTTCGCGAAACATTGGGCCGGATCGCGGTGGAACGATGGCGAGCCGAAGCGTTCTGGTTTGGTCACGGTGTGGTCGAACGCGGCCCGCATCTGGTCGAATATATGCCGATCGGCAGCCATCATACTTGGTATGGCCTGCTCTTCGTGAAAGGTATTTTGGGCATGTTTGCCCTGGCAACGCCCCTGATCATCAGCATTGGATTGCTTCTCCGTTCCGCTTTGACATCCGGAACGGGCCGGGTCGGTCTGTCGATGGTGCTGCTTTTGCTGATGTACAGCTTCGGAGAAAATCTGGAGTCCCTGGCCTATCTCTATTGGCCGGCATTGTTGCTGATCGGCATAGCCTTGCAAAACTGCGCGCCGGCCCAGCCCAACTAATCACGTTCTTGCTCGTCCCATAGTGCCACTCGTTACGAATGGCCGACAGATGCGGTGTGTGCGCCGCTTTGGCAATGGCGGACACGCTACAATATCCCAACCGCCACTCCGATTTCCGCAACAAGCGACCGGTCAATGCCGGCAGAGCAATGCCATGATAGCGATGGACCTTGATATCTTCACTGCTTTGTCGAAACCCCTGCTACGCCTATGTCCCTGCATTTGTCGGTCAAAAAAAGGCCCCCACAATTGTGAGGGCCATTTCGCTGGGCTGATCGGGCTTGAAGAAAATCAATATGTCATGCAGCTTCCCGACGGGCTGGGCATAAGCTAAGCTCGGCCAATATCCCCAGCCATGCTTCGACCCGGCTTTCGGTAACCCGCAGACAAGCTTCGCGACCGGCGATCGACATGTTGAGCAACGGCAAATCGCGGATGTTTTCGAACAACTTGACGACCGAGGCCTGGTCGCCAAAGTCGACGATCAAGCCGGCATCGCCGACCTGTTCGGTCAGTCCGCCGACACCGGACACGAATATTGGCCGGGCTGCCAGTCTCGCTTCGGTTGCAACCAGACCATAAGCCTCAAATTTCGACGGGATTGCGACCACGTCGCACTGACCGAGAAAATCGTCGACATGCTCGACCTGCCCATAGAAGGAGATATCGGGATTTGATCTGGCTAGCAATTTCAGCTTGCCCCGGTCCGGACCGAACCCGCCGAGCAACAGTCTTAATCCGCTCTGATCGCCCAGAGCGTTCATCGCATGGATCAGCCGTTCCAGGCCCTTGTCCTCAACAAACCGTCCATAAGCACCAATCGTGATCGGGTCTTTCAGCGAGAAATCCGGTCGCGACAATTGCGCCAATCCTTGTATATCACTCCAGGGATAGATCACCTGCCGCTTTGGGTTTCGCAGACCGACCGCTTCCTCCAGCCACAGGGCTTGCGCTTCGGAGACGCATATCACGCGATCAAAAATCAAGTGGGCCAGTTTTAACATCGAACGGAAACGCGCTTGCTCGGCAACATACAATTCTTCCCATTCCCGCGAATAGCTATGTTCCACGAGCACCAGGCTGGCTTGCGAATTGCGCGCAGCGAGCGAATAGAGAAAGGGCAAGGTTTTCCAGCTCACCGAAAAGTGGACGACGATCACCGTGGCGTCGAATTTTGGTGCGATACTCCACTCGGGATGGACCTCTTCGGTCGCAAATTCATAATGCCGGGTGAGCGCGGGATGCTGGAATAGCTCCAGGCTGCGGGTAACGCCGCCAAGCGACAGGTCGTCCTGCAGGTGGATGATTTTTGGCAATCTGATCATGCCACTGCCCTCCCGCCTGTCCAGCTGAGAGCAAGCTTGCTGACAAGATTCGTTGGCAGATAGCGAGCGGCAGCAGCAGCCAGGAAGGTAAATGCCGACTTTATCGGTTCTTTGATCAGCGGCTTTGACGAGATCGTAAAGGCTTCTTTCAGCAGCACTAGTGCGAAGGCGCCATCGCCCATTTGCACGGCGCGACGGGCGAGATAACGCAGCTGGTAAGCCCGCGCTTCATCGCCGAACTGCGCCAGAAATTCCGGTGCATTGGCTTGGGTCTTGGTCATCACCCGGTTCCAGCTGTCATATTGCGCAGCAATATTTGCCGAAAGACCGCCCGATACGATGCGATAGTTGGTCAGCAATCCGTCGATCCCTTCAAACCGGAAACTGTTGGTCAATGCCATACGGATCCAAAGTTCAATATCTTCGGATTGACGGAAAGACTCGTCGAAAAAACAAATCCGCTCTGGTTCGTCGCGGTGGTTGAATGCAATGCTGTCCAGCGCAGTTTTTCGGATGACTGCCGCCGACCCGTTGCCGACAGGGTTCCGCGTCAGAATGTCTTTTGCCGTGATATTTTCAAGTTTTGGCCGCTGTGCCTGACGGAGTTCTGTACCCTGCGCATCCATGAACCGCGAACCGCTATAGCTGACTCCAACCTGCGGATTACTATCCAGATGGATTTTGTGCAGTGCCAGTTTTTCTGGGTCCCAGCTGTCGTCGGAATCGAGCAGAGCGATATACTCGCCCCGAGCGGCCAATATACCGCTATTCCGGGCGCCTGCCAGACCACGATTGGCCTGCGAAATGATCCGTATCCGGGAATCGTCATAAGATGCACAAATTTCGACGCTCATGTCGGTACCGCCGTCATCGACGATGATCAGTTCAAAATCATTGAACGTCTGGGCAAGCACGGATTCAATCGCGGCAGGTACATATTGCTCGACATTATAGACCGGCATGATGACCGAAATGGATGGATTGTTCATGGGATTTTCCTTTTTCAATTTGGTAATTCAGGCAAAGAGATGGATTCTGGCAGACCGCGGGATCAGCAAAGCGGCAACCGCAGAAATAAGCGTCAGCCAGCCGCGTTTGGTATCTTTGAGAAAGGCCAGGCGGTCAGACCGGATGCCCTGCAGGGCATAGGAAAGCGCGACCTTGGCCGGAGCGCCGGCACGCAAGGCACGGCGGGAAAGATAGCGACAATATATCGCTTCGGCGGAGAGAACATTGTGGCCATCGGCATATTGCATCGCCAGCGAGCGCCAGCCAGCGTACATGGCCGGCAAATCCACCGACAAACCATTCGGGCTCATCCGATAATCGACAAGATGCTGGTCGATACCGCAAATCAGATGACCATTGGACACGATCCGGGCGATCCATTCCTGATCCTCGGCATAGGACATTTCGGTTAGAAAGCCGCCGACGTCTGCAATGGCCTGTTGTGCAACAACCAGATTCGACATTGTGCAGGTCGGATTCTCGGCGATGATCTGATCGACAGAAAGCGCACCGGCTTTGACTGTCGAAAAGGTCTTTGCATTATAACCATCTGCTGCATCATTTTCGATGAACGCGATCTTGGCATAGCTCGCGGCCAACTCGGGCTGCTGTTGATGGAAGGCACGATGCATTTCCAGCTTGTCGGCTCGCCACAGATCATCGGAATCCATGAATGCGACCAGCTTGCCGCGCGCTTGCGCAAGGCCAAGGTTGCGGGCCGCCGATACACCCTGGTTGGACTGCGCAACCAGCTTGATACGCTGATCTTCGGAGGCCAGAGACAACATTATCGCCAGACTATTGTCCGTCGAGCCGTCGTCGATCAGGATCAGTTCCAGATCACGCTCCGTTTGCGTCAAGACCGATTTTATTGTCGTGTAGAGATGCGCTCCAGCGTTATAAACGGGCAGGATCACTGAAAAATGAGGATGGTTCATATGGAATATTCCTGTTCGGTTTGAAATGATTTGGTCATGATGATTATCGAATAAGTGGTGACGATGAGGATGGTGCCGATCACCCAGCCAGCCGCGGCTTGCGCCAGGCCAAAATGAGCGCCGACAAACATGGCAGACAGAGCAGCGACGCAGACGATGAGGCCAAGCCAGGCATCGAGAGCCGCCCTGCCGGATGCCCGCAAATAGGCGGAGGCGATGGCACCGAGTAACAGCGGAACACCGGCGAGCGACAAGATCTGGATAAGCGGTATCGCCTGGATCCAGTGCGCCCCGAAAATCAGCGGCACGTAAATTGGTGCCAGAAAATATTGCGCGGCGGATAAGCCGCTGAAGATGACCAGGCCAGCGCTGAGAATGAATTTCAATGTGCCATTTGATTCCGTCTGCGAGCTCTGGTTGCACAGATAAGGGTAAATGACCGTGCCGAAGGCGGTGGCCAGTGTGCCGATGATGCCAATGCCGGCGTTGAAGGCGAAATAGTAACTGCCCAGAGCAGAAACACCCAGAAGCGCGCTGATGATCAGCTTGTCCAGATTGTTGCGTATCGCGAGCAATATATCCGTCGCCAAAATCGCCGCGCCAAAGTTCATCATCTGCGAACGATCGGCAAAGCCATTGAGTGGGTTGACCGACCAGCTGTCTGCGCGGCGCATCATGATCAGCCACAACGGTGCCGTTATCAATTTCGGCAATATGATCGCCCAGGGGTTCGCCCAGGCGAGGATCAGAGCGCCGGTGATCAAGTGATCGGCGATGGTTTGCAATGCGCCAATTTTTGCAACGGTCGCCAGTTTTTTGGCCCGCATCAAACGGAAACACTGAACCAGACCGCCCGGCATGAAAAGATATACGCCGCACAATATGGCCAGCATTTGCGCCGCGAGAGTCTGGTGAAAGAAAGTGAATAGCACCGTAGCAACCAACAATTGAATCGTGGCAACCATCGAGCACCAGAACCAGAATATTCCATGGGCGGAGTTGCAAACCGCCTCCAGCGTCTCGTCGGATGCCGAGATGATCTTCTGGCCGACACCGATATTGGCAATGACGCGGGTCAGTTCAAAAAGACTGAGTGTCAAGGCCGCAACGCCGACCAGTTCCGGCACCAATTGACGGGCGATAACAACAACGACCAGGATCCGGACAATGCGATTGGCCAGTTCGGCTGATCCATATGCCAGCAATCCGTGCATGATGGAGCGCTTATTGCTGTGCTGATTTTGTGACAGTGCGACGATCATGATGCTATTCCCAAAATGGTTCGGGATGTTCGTTTCAATTGCCGTGCCAGATTTGAAGAAGCCCGCTTTTCCAAGCAGAACAATGCTTACCGTAAATTTAATCACCAGTAGCCTGTTGCAAAGTGGGTTGGTTTGTTCGCATTTTGCAAAATTTATCGCGTTTTGAGCAAGCTTCGGTCGTCGTCAATGGCTTATCAACCTGTTATCTATTTGATAAATAAAGAGTTTCTAATATTGGCACGCAAAGTGCGGAGATGTGACCAAATAAATTGGAGTCACATAATGAGCGTTTATCAATCAGCAGCCAGCTTTTCCAAACATCACAGCCGGCGGATCTCTCACCTTATAATCGGTCGTAACAATATCACCGAGCTGGCCCTTTCATTATATGATGAAACAGCCATTTCCCTTTTCGGACTGAACCTCGCCAACGGCTCCCTGTCCGATGTCGCGGCGAAAATAGTCCGCGCCGCATCAGAGGGTGAACGCAACACGGTTCAGTTTATCAATGCCCATTGTATCAATATTGCCAAGCAGGACGCGCAATATACAGCCATTGTACAATCTGCAGATGTTTTGCTGCCCGATGGCAGCGGGCTCCGGCAAGCTGGAAGGCTGGCGGGTTCGGGGCCAGTGAATAATCTGAACGGAACGGATATCTTCCCCCATATTTGTGAAAAAGCAGCCGATGCCAAACAGAGTATTTTCTTGTTGGGCGGCAAGCCTGGAATAGCCGCTGCCGCCGCCAAAAATATGCGCAACCGATATCCGGGTCTGGAGTTCGCCTGCACGCAGAACGGCTATTTTGAAGATGGCACGGACGAACAGATTGTCGAACAGATTAACCGTTCGGGCGCATCGATACTGATGGTTGGCATGGGCGTTCCAATGCAGGAAAAATGGATTGCCAAATATCGCGACCAGATCACCGTCCCGGTGGTGATGGGGGTTGGCGGTCTGTTTGATTATTATTCGGGCAGCATCCCGCGCGCTCCTGCGCGACTTCGCGAGCTTGGACTGGAGTGGTGCTGGCGCTTAGCCATGGAGCCGCGTCGGCTGGCCGGTCGATATCTCGGCGGCAATCTGCGTTTCATCGGCCACGCGATCGCTCATGCATTCATAGCCCGGGGCCATGCAGAACGCTATGCCGCCGCTTCAAAGCGCACCCTGGACCTGTCGATTGCGCTGGTTGCACTGCTTGTTCTTGGACCGTTGGCTGCTGCAATCTGCCTGTTCATCAGCTTGGAAGACAGAGGCTCTCCGTTTTTCCGCCAGACCCGGATCGGGGCAGATGGAAAGCCGTTCAGAATTTGGAAGTTCCGATCGATGTACAAGGACGCTGAAGCCCGCAAAGCACAGCTGTCGGATCAAAATGAACGCGACTCGATTTGCTTCAAAATGAAAAGCGATCCGCGGATCACCCGCATCGGCAAGTTCATCCGTCGTACGTCCCTAGATGAATTGCCGCAAATCCTGAACATCTTGTCAGGTCAAATGTCCGTGGTCGGACCACGGCCAGCGCTCCCCAATGAAGTGCTGGCCTATAAGGACAAGGAACGTGGCCGCCTGACCGGAAAGCCGGGCCTGACCTGCACGTGGCAAGTATCCGGGCGCGCAGATATTCCTTTCGATCAACAGGTTGATATGGATCTGGAATATCTCTCGAAAAAATCGCTGCTGCGCGACCTGATACTCATTACTCGGACCGTTCCGGCGGTCATCACTGGCAGAGGCGCCTATTAGGATCCCGCAATTTTCAATTCCTTCGCTGGTCCGTCCATTGGTCAGGCCGGCGGAGGGCCGCTATCGTATAATCAAGCATGTCTTGAACCGGCAACAGCTCGGCGTCAGATCCCAATTTGCCATTTTGTCGAATGGAATCGATTTTCTCCAGCAGCGCATAAGCGCCAAAGCCGGTGCAGATGCCTCGCAACGCATGATGGGCTGCATTGACACCCCGCTCATCCTTGGCCGTCCAGGCTTGATGGAACCGCTCACACCATTTCTCAATATCGCTGCTAACCGCTTCGACCAGAGCATCGCGGCGTCCCTCCGGTACGGCATATATTTGTTCCTCAAACTTGGCCCGGTTGAGAAACTCGACCTCGCCAAAATCCGGAACGCTTTTTTGATTGTCCGATTCAGTGACAGCGCGCTGGTTGTCCAGCCCGCAAATCTGGCCGACCACATAATGCAGACCGGACAGGTTTATCGGCTTGGCAATCAC
>TARA_R110001599_G_scaffold353478_1_pt1 | contig 23759 bp, 28 predicted proteins | sample TARA_R110001599 | Tara Oceans TARA_R110001599 (sample SAMEA4398360) | marine metagenome | biome: Polar Biome; feature: [MES] marine water layer (ENVO:01000295) within the mesopelagic zone...; material: water (ENVO:00002006), including particulate matter (ENVO:01000060) such...
CTGGCTGCACTCGTCTGCTACTGGATTTGAATGAGTCTGGACCCTAGTTAGCGACCACAAAAAAATGGCAAGGCTGTGAATGACTGATCGACCAGATTTACATCTAGTGGACGACCCTTTTGGAACCTGTCCCGCCACGACCCCCGAGACATTCGATTTCGATCGATTGCGTGGTTATGTCATGGAGAATCGTCAGAGTATTGTGACGACCATTCAGGTTATAGATGCAGAGATCCTTGACTACTGCCAGCGCACAATCGGAGAACACACTGCTCCCCAGGATATGGCAATCCTACATTTTCGGCGTCCGATTATCTTGATCGTGGATGACGAGGGGCGCCTGGTCGATCTTGACGGGCACCACATACTTTTGGCGCGATCCCGACGACATCGGCGAACAATAGCTGTTCATCGGATCCGTGTCGCTTTTGCGCGTCAGCACTTCTCGCTCCCCGCCAACCCATCTCGCTAAAAACAGTACACGGCCAAATCGCGGCCAGAGCCAAACACTCTTTTTTTTGTGCTGCTGCTGAATAGTTTCACGGAAGTAGACGCAGGCCAGACGCCCTGCTCACGTGATGAGTGTGTTTATCCCATTCTCAGCATTAGTTTTTTCGCTAAACCCCCTCTTTTTGCATAGGAGGGGGTTTGTTTTTGATAACCCACATACAAAATGAAAGAAAATGTTTGAATTTTACTCTTTCCTCTCTATGGATTTCCGTTAATTTACTTTATGTGACCATGAACGTGCGTGAGTTACTTTTGGTGGTTTCTAAATCAACGTGGGACTTCGAGTGACAGCTTCAAACAAGCATCAGGATTATCGCTCACTGGATATTACGCAGTTTAATGTTCGTTTTGAACGATATGTTCTTAACGGTGAGACGATAACTCGAATGATGGAAGTGGGGTTCCCGCATCCGCTATTGCAATGGCGTGGCAAAGAACCATTCGAGTTTAATGAGGTAACACTTCATGCGATCGCATCAGCCTGGCAAGCCGGTATTGGCAGTCAATCGGCGGCTCATTAAAAAAAGTTATTTCTCACCTATCTTTTAACGAATTTTCGCACGAACTGACACAAACGGCTATCGCGGCATTGTTAAAGTTTTCTCAGTTGCCAACCGAGAAGAAGATAAAAGCAATGCAAACTGCAACCATGCCAAACAATGACCGTTGTCTCTCGTCCGAAGACATTACCTCTCTCTCCACCCTGCATGTCCGACGCCTCAAAGTACAGACCCCTGCCGGTGAAATTGTTGACCGGGTAGAGGTTACGGACACGGCTCCGATCGATGCGCTATCGGCAACCCATACCCTTCCCTTGAAAAAACCCGACGCTGCCCAGTTAGCCGCCTTTATCCAGTATGTCTTTGCTATTGGATATCGCGCAGGACTGGCTGACGAACAGCACTTGTCGCTTAACTAAGCGGCGCCCGTGATGACAAATAGTGAACGGCGCAAGCTCCTAATTGATTTCATGCGTCGGCATGAGCTTGATGACGGGTCTATGGCCAAATTGATTGGTCGGGATCGCTACTGGGTATGCCGCGCACGGAACAACTACACGAGTAAGGGCAACGAAAAGGGGGATTTTACGATCCCCCAGCTCGTTTCCAGCTTCTTGCTCGTATTAGACCTTCTTCCTGCTGGCATCCAAAGAAATGTCATTGCCGGCGATTTCCCCACCCCTACACCCGATATTTCACTAGCTCGACTGCGGCCCGACGAAGTTGCTGAGCATCAAACACTGCTTGATGAAACTTGCAGTGCCCTCCTCCATCGTTTTGCGGCCGTGCTGGACGGTTCTTCGAGTGAAGTGCTCCGACGTGCCGCAAATCAGCTTGTCGCCCTTGAGATGGCAAAAAAACGGATCACACGGGACCTACACCAACCACAAGCTGCTGAATAATCATGAAAGTGTATATCACTACATACCTGAGACCGATCCATTCAGCTCCTGGCGGCGATCTTTGCCTCCCCATTTTGGGACTGGAGCGCAAACAGTTAGTTCTCAAAGATCCACACGGTGCTGTCTTAGAGGTGATCCCTGATCAAGGGCTTCCATGGGATTATCAACGATTAGTTGCTCTCGAAGAGAGCCTACGTGTGAAGAAGTATCGAAGCGCAGATCTGTTTCTTGGTGATCAAATGATAGGCTCTACCGATATCGTTCCGACAAAGGAAAACATGCCCACAGGGCATGGGTCCAACCATAGAAAAGATAATTTTAAGGGCTGATCTGGTCCATTCCGCTTGTAGTTGCAGCAATATATCCCCGTCGTGCTTAGGTTGTTTTGTCTTGGGATCGGGGATATATTGACCTTATCGAATTCAAAAACGAAGCGTTTGAGGGAGACGTCAATGGACATTCAAGCAATTGATTCAACAAACCTCGGTTTGATTATTATGTCTATCGTACTGCTGCTTCCATCCGTTTGGATTGTCCGCAGTTTGCTGAAAGGCGCAGGCCCAGCAACAGACGTCAATGGCAGTAACACGCAAACGCAGCATGAGTTCACAATGGATCTCACCTCAATTGACCTTGTTAGCATAAACCGCCACTCAATGATGGATCACAATAAGCGCGGCTAAGCCAATTCTAATTGGAGTTAGACAATGACTACCGACCCAATTTTCATTTCGCTATCCAATGCTCAAGCCATGTTCTTGCTGGCCGTAGTTGTAACACTTGCCATCTTCATCATCGCGCTGGTTGCCCACTTACGATCTAAACGCAAGGACACTTTTGAGGACGCAGATGGCCTTTCTGGTTTTTCACAGTTTGGGCCTGCGAGCATCGACTTTAGCCACGCCAATTCGTTCCTTGAGAACCCTCACTCGAAGGCTGTCATGGGCAAAGACTTGGTAGCAACGCCAACAGTTGGTGACCTGAACAGCTTTCGATAGCACCCTGCTGAAAGACCAAGGAAGGGCCGGAGCATTACGCTTCCGGCCCTTCTTGATTTGTGGCTAGTATTGGAACGACATTAGATACGTTTCGGAAGGTTCCTCAGCATTGCCCAAATCGCGAATGCAACCAAGAGCACCATTACAGGCGCTGAATGTGGGGGCACTGGTAGTGGGGATATGAGAAGCAGCGGCAACACTGTAATCATCATGAAGGCCACACTTCTGATCCCGATACGCTGAACAGTTGGTGAGGCGTACTGAAAATTATACTGCTTACGTTTCCGGGTGTAATGCGCGTCTATGAGAAGCGGAACAAAGAACAACGACAAAACCGGAAGCCACGTCAAAAGTCCGGCCACTCGGTAAGTAGCCAAGTACAGCGCTAGATTCACCACCTTCAGTCTCCCTTCTACATAGGGGAAGAAGTCTTTGCGGCCAAAATGGTCAAGCGTCTTGCTTGGGTCCGGTGGCGGAGGAAGCATGAATTTCTGAATGCCAGGCCAGATCCCCGTGTCATAGAGGGTTGCTCGATGGATGTTTTCTGCGGTCTCGCGGATCCAGTTGCGCTGATCCGTACCGACCAAAAGCGTTGTCGTTTCATCTTCCCTTTCGATCAGACGGAACACATCATCAAAGTCGACCACAAGGAAGCACAACATTTCGCCCACGAGAATAAGAGCAAACAACGAAAAACCCAGCACAAAGCCACTTTTGTTTTTTTCAGCCATTGTACTGCCCTTCCAGTTTGATCTGATCCATCGGGTGCAATAGCTCAATGAGCTTGTTCACGTTTATTTCCAATAACTGTGAACCATGCTCCACCAGTTGGGACAGCAGTTTACGACCTGCAATCTCAGCACTGTCATGACTGTATTTCGCATAACTGATGAGAATATCCCGCCAACCAGTCGCTAACACTTGCTCCGGTACGTCTAACTCTGTCGACTTCGTCCAGATGACCATTGCGATGTGCGTAAAGTGGCAGCTATGCATCGACATTTTGCCGTATGTTTTATGTGCCTTATCTCCACCATAGCGCTGGAGCAGATCAAGTATTTGTGCTCTGTGGACGTTCGATACGAGAACTCGTTTACGTAATTCCTGTCGCGTAACAACAACCATAATGTTAGCTCCTTGCATCCGATATGATCGGTATCTTGACCTTCGTAATGTGCCCTTCCGCGCCAATATAGAGCATGTGCAGATCGGGTAATGAGGACAGGATGGATGCAGGTAAATATGGTTGTTCTTCTTCCATCAGACGCTCACCAATATTGCCCCCGAACTCGATGGTTGATGGCTGTGAGTTACTACCTTGAGTGTGCATAATGTACTTAATTTTAGTGAGCGGTAGTTTCGCAGCAATGTACTCAATCGTATCTTGATCTTTGATTCTTAGGGTCAAGATATTGTTGATATTCCCGAGCACTTGATAAGCTAGGTTCTGGTCGCCGTAGCCAGCAACAATATCCGGAATCGTCTGTGTCGCAATGTTGCAGACAAAGCCTGCCCCGCGCGTTTTATTGAGCAATTGGATCAGCGGCATGTTGATCACTTCGCTGGTTTCATCCACGTAAAGGTGCTTTTTCCGGGCGTCTGGATCCGGCTCATGATCGTAGATTGCCCCAGCTACGGCTGCTAAGTCTGAAAGCAAGAGGCTTCCGAGGGCTTGCCCCGCCTCCGTATTGCCCAGAGTGGCTAGCCCGACATACAGAATGCCCTGGTTCTGAATGATCTTTTCGGTCGTTATGATTTCCCGATCGTCATCTAGTTGGCTGGACTGTGGTGATAACAGATGCCCCGCCTGGTCCGATGTTAAGGTCGTAAGTAATGGCTTCAGGCTTGCGATCATTTTTTGGAAGTGAGCGTGATCATGCTCATATTGGCCACAAAGGCTTTCCAGTTCCGTATTGCCATGTTTTTCACGAAGACGTTGTTTGTAGTAGTCGTACAAAATCGGATATTTTTTAGACGCGACACCTCCGGCCTTTTTTAGACTTGCAGCTAAGGTGATTTGGTAGTCGGGTATTTTGCTACCGATATACGTCTCCAAACACTTCACGGTCAGAACGGCAAGGTCATCACCGCTCAGATACTGCATGATCAATTTTAGCGTCACCCGCTTTTCCGTAATTACGATGCCTTGAATGACATTGTTCAACGCCATGTGGCAGAACGAGCGAAAGGAATCATTACCGCTGGTTGGGATCAGGGCTGCGATCCGTGACGCCAGATCGGATGGGTTCTGGAAGTTCGCCAGTGGATCAATACGGACTGACTTCTCGGGATGGGAAAAGTGGAAATATCGGAAGTCTTTTTCTCGGCCAACTAAGGCGCACGCCCTCATCATGGTTTCTGGTAGCTCTCGGTCACCTTTCGGGTCGATAACTATCACTGGAGCGAAGTTCCCGTTTGCATCTTTCCGCATGATGTCTTGGGATACAAGCAGCTCAAGTAAACGGGTTTTACCCGCGCCTGTAGTTCCGACAATAAGGGTATGCCCTTTCGCAAAGGACATTTTCATATAGCGTGCGTTAATCTTCCGCTCTATTCCCTGCAGGTAGGCTGTACTCAGCTCGTCACCATAGTCGATCTTGGACTTGCGACGCATCTTACGCGGCACATGCTGCAATAGATCCTGTCTGAGGATGCCATGAACCAGCTGGGCGTGCTCCTGCCGGACCACATACCCATCACCAAGATATCGACCATCGCCGTTAGTTTTCCCAACTACTTCCTCAATCGTGGTAAAGGCAAGGCTATCGTCACACAACGCCATCAGACGTCGATAATGACGCCACGCACCTAGTCCTCTGCAGAACGCGAGGCTGGCTTGAAAACCTGCCATTGTGAGGAAGGCGGCAGCTGGCATACCAAAAAGTGCTGGAGCCCCTAGTGTGATCATAGCACCACTTGCCCATCCAGCTGCTTGTCTGGCCTCGAAGTTCGGCCGTAAGGGTACTTCATAATCAGTTTCCGACATTCGATGGGTTCCTCAAGTGTCCGTTCTTTTAATCAGTAGACTTCCCGCTGACATCCACACCTGGAGCGTTGCGAATTCGACCTGTTCTAGGTCGTCAATGGTCAGTTCAAATCGTTGAAGTAGTTTCTTTGCGTCCTCAATTCGAAGACGGATCTTCCCGCCAGCGCTGACTTCACCGCAGGTAATTTCTAGCGCGGCCTCACAGAGCTCGGCTTCTTGTTCAATGTTCAGTGAGGTCGGTTTATTGTTGGCTGTTTTTTCTTCTGCATATTCAGCGTCCTGGATGTCCGCTGTTTGTCCTGTGTCATCGTCTGACTGAGAGAACCCGAGCTCGTTCATGACGGCTTCGAAGAACTTTTCCTGCAGCAAAATTGATCGGACTGTGTTCCCTTCGGTGTTCACACGACGCACCCATACGGTTCCCAACATTCCCACGCCTAGATTGGCTACCTTTTCTTTTGCAAACGCTTGGCGAATATGCACCAGTTGCGGTTCTTCTTCGTGTTGGCTCTTGGCAAGGCGGGCCAGTTCTCTCTGGAGGATCTCCACATCTAGGCATTTGTCTTCCCCATCAACAAAGACCACACCTGGCTCTTCGACATACACGGCCTTTAGCCAATCGAGCGGCTGCTTCCATTCGACTGGGACGGAACGTGGTGCCGGTTTCACGGGCGTCTTTTTGTCGACAGTACGTGTTTGCGATGTGACTTCAGTTTTGACCTGCTTGTGAACGTTGCTCGGTTTTCGCTTGGGCGCCGCCTGCTCTTCGCCGGATGATGGTTTTGCGACGCTTTGGGCATTGGTTTTCTCGATTGCGTTTTCCGCAATCATAACGGCGCTTTGCGCCTTTGATGGGTCGGTGCTCTCCGTAACAGTCTGATCGGCGCTTTGCGCCTTTGATGGGTCAGTACTCTCCGTAACAGTCTGATCGGCGCTTTGCGCCTTTGATGGGGCAGAGCTCTCCGTAACAGTCTGATCGGCGCTTTGCGCCTTTGCTGGGTCAGTGCTCTCCGCAACAGTCTGATCGGCGCTTTGCGCCTTTGCTGGGTGAGCTTTCGCCTGGTATCCATTTTTTGCGGCACGCTGCTTACGTGCCGCTTCTTCTCGCTCCAGACGCAACACGATCGATTGACCGATTTCTGCCTTCTCGACACTGGGCATTCTCATTGATTGCAGGAAATGGTCTGGGTTCTGCACGCACAGCCCATATTCCGGCCTTCCTTTCTTCCTGCCTTTGGCTTTTGTCAGGCGTTCGGGGAGGAAGGGCCAGTAACTACGTAAAGAACCATCCGGTGACTGAAATGGCTCCGCAAAAGATCGCTGAACGAGCACATCTGCTAGCCGGTTCGCGTCCTTCGGGATGCCTGGAATGTCACGAAGTTCTATCTCGGATGTTAAGTCCTTTACGGCCATTATCCAGTTGATAAAGAGTTTCTCTTCGCCGGTTTGGGTGTCCTTAACAAACCACAGACGTGCTCCCTTTACATTGCACTTCCATTTTCCTGTTCCCACCCACTCTCGCATCAGGTCTAGCAAATATCGGTCGACAGGTACCGCCAGTCCCTCTGCACGACTTGTTGGGTTTACCCCCATCCAGCCCACAGTAGATTTGCTGTCCGCCGCGATAACATAACCGTTGATCTTAGTATTGGCCGGTGCTTCGTCGAGAACATCCTCAAGGTCTTGCCAGAGATCACGTCCGTAATCTCCAACCTCTTCTTCATCAGTCACCCATGCGATGGTCTCATCGGGCACGATCCGGTTTAAGCTTCCTTTGTATCTGGCTTCATGGTTTTTGTGCCGCTGGGGAGTCCATGACAAAAATATCCGATCGACGTTATTTGTTTTTGCCCAAGTCGCTTGGGATCCATTGTATGGATTCCACATCACTCCGGATTTGGTTGTCACTGTAAAGTCGGTGAAGAGCTTTCCAATGTCGTGATACAGGCCCGCGAGGAAGAGGACTGCCTGATATCGCCTGTTCACACGCTGACGATAGGACGGGAGCATACCCATCGGTGAGTAGTAGCCTTCTCCACCAAGCCGCATCGCGTAGTAACCCACCTCCAACGCATGCAGTAGAGCCCCGCCACCCTCGTTATGGTGATAGCTCTGGCTGGCCGGCAGAAGCCCCGCGTAGTTTGCCATCACCACAATTGCGGGTTTGATGGCTTTCTCATACTCATCAACTCGCCAGTCCGCGAATTTCTTAATGTTGTCGATCAGCCCTGCGTATGGCTCGACAAGCAAAAGCTGTTCGCCGCCTACTACGGGCAACCCTTGCCTAAACGGCGGATCACGGAAAAGTGCAATGTTGACCACCTCAGTTTCCGGTTCCCCGACCTGTGCAGTCCCATTTGCCAGAGGCGCGGCGCGCCATTTACTAATGAGTTTTTTGAACATAGGGCCTTTTTAACGGCCCTCATTACAATCGTTGTGTCAGTTGATGGGAGTTTTTTCATCACATCTGACACATTCGATTTTTTTGCTCGGTAATAATGCCCCTTTCACCACCAATGAGGGTTGCATGAAAACAATTTTAACCGCTCTTCTGATTGCGGGTTTAGTTCCGGCTGGTATCGCCCTGGCTCAGGAGCGTCCGCAATATTACGGCGAGCAAATCGAGAACACATCCAATCCAGTTTTTATAACGCCTGGACATCGCCGGCATGTCGTCGGCGTTGCTCCACTGGGTAATGTTCCTGAGATCCGTTCACACCCTGATGCTTCTCTAGTCCTAGTCACACCATTGCTGGATGATAGGGTTGCCTCGGTACGTGGTCCTTTCGAACGATACTGCGATCAAGGTCGCGGTATGACAGCTGATGATTGGCGTGCAGTCGAAGATGCAGGGTTATTGATACCGGATGACCTCTACGCGAATTGCCTTCCTCCCAAATAGGATTATGACCTTATGGCTACGAGTGTTCTTACACCCAAACCCACAGACAACCGGAAAGATGTTCGCTTCAAAATCGAACCTGCCTTGTCCGACGCATTAACTTCAGTGCAGTCCCTCTTGGAGGGTGCTGGTTTCGTCCTTCATACCGACGACGAAATTGCTAGCGCGATTAAGCGCTATCTCACAAAGGTGTCCAAAGCCGCACATGGCTTACCGGATCTTAAATCTGAAACGATTGTCGAACTTGACCGCATCCTTGCGCCCATCGGGATTAAAGTCCCCTAATAGTTTGCGCGTTGGAGACTTAAGGGGGAGACGTTGATAACGTCCCCCCCTTTTTTTATGCCGCAGAATGCATCGCAGTCTGATCACTTCGCGCATAGTAATCTAAGAAGATCGGGATCAACTCACTTGGCGGCATGGTTCTTACAGTGTGCCACTGTACCGTACCATCTGTACGGCTGATGGTTTGGATGAACGCACGTTCAGGAAATGTCATTCCCTTGTCGCCATTTTTGAAAATTGGATCATCCGAGAACAGGCACAACATCCTGCCTAACGATACTTGCATCACATCTTTAATTGTTACGATGTGACGCCTACGGCTTTTGGTGTCACTGACAAACACCGAATGCGCAGACGAGATAGTCAACCGATCTAAGCGACCATGCACGGGAACCGGTCGCCGCATTGCCACTGGCAGCTCTCGTTTATCGAGTAGCGCAGAGTGGAGTTCGTTTGGCTCCGTCAGGGCACTTCTTAGGACCCACGGCATCGTTCTCGATTTTGGCATGGATTGCATCTCCCTGCTTTCTGGCCCGCTGGCGAGGCTTGTCGGCCATCAGGCTCGCATGTTCGACGAGTGTCGTAATTGTTACCGACAGGACTTTGAGTTTGTCGTCTGATAGTGATTGTAGCTGTTCCACCAGATCTTTATCCTGATCCAGGCAGGCCTGAATGCCTCTCGGCATGTTCTCCGAGGCACGTTTCTGCAGATCATCCATAAGTCTCGGCCTCCTTACCACAAAGGGTTTCGTACCCGGCGAGATGTTGACTAAATTCTCCAATCATTCTGTTCTGCTTTCGAATGTGTGAGAACTTCACTTCGAACTCTTCAACTACTTCCCAAATCCAATCTGGACATTGCGGGATATCCCGCCTCCGGTAGTACGGTCTTTTCTTCACGTCGAGTGGCAGGCTTTTCTTGTTATACCTTGATGCAGTTTGCCCCGGCTGCGCCCACTGCTTTGCCCAATTAATCCGTAACTCGTTTCCTGTCGCTCTTAACACCACAGTATGGGTGATAAAGCGGCCTTTGGACTTTGCCTCTAATTCATTCCAGCATTGTCTCACTAGACGCTTTGCGATTTGCTGCAACCGCGCACGTTCATCTTGCAATGCTGGTGTCAGCTCATCTTTAAGCATGTTTCTATGGGTTCCTGTTTATGCGGTCTTCCGCTATATCTATCTAAAGCGGAAGGCGGGGGCTTTCGCCGTATAGGCATATTATATAGGGGGTTTCGCTATATAAGCAAGTTTTTCGAGGGCTCTTGCAATATAAGAAAAGGGGGAGGCTGATTGCCTCCCCCTTTCTCACATCTCTGTTTCTCGTCTTTTCACTCAGCAGCAACAGAATTCTGCCCGTCATTGTCATCTGGTTCGGTAATTTTCACGAGGCGTTTTGCCGAGAGAACTTCGTCTTTACCAGTCAATCTATTACACGGACATCCACGCGGAACCATGTCGTTGTCATCGTCACTTATATCGACAACAGAGTACGTTTTTCGGCACGGACACCGCTCCAAATAAAGGCATCCTTCAGCCATTTTTACGCAGCTTTGATAGAAGACATTTGGCACGACCTTCTCCGGAACACTCAGGCCATTCGCTCCAGTTGACTGCATAAATTCAGAGCGTATCTGATAGTCCTGCAAGTAATCTTCATAGGCGGTAAGGATCAAGTCTGTGGTAGAATCACCACTCATTGCGCCCAGTCTGTACGCTTGAAATATACCCAAACTAATTACCCACTCACTTCGGGCGGATGCATTTTTTCTTCGTAAATTGTTCCTGGTTGAGACCACTCGTGACGCGCCTGGGGCACCCATTGCTTCGCGACGATATCGTACTTTGGATAGCGGTAGACCGATCATTTCGCCAATTTGATGATTGCCAAAACCAAGACGGGCAGCACGCATCAATACTTCGTTTTGCTCGTGATCGGACGCGAATTTGTTCTGCTTAGAAGACATCTTCGCGTCCCCCTATATCCGAGTGGACCGTTAGGCTGGCACCAATTGCCTGAAAGCGATGGAAGTCTGTTTCGGGAGACAACAACAAGCTTAAGCTCGGCCCACGCTTTAACAGCAGAACCTTTTGGAAGGCCGACTTCACATGTAAAATTTCTTCCACAGACATCTCTGCAACAAGATCACATTCGTCCACGGAAAGCCTCAGCCAGGTTGCCGCTCGACGCCAATCAAGTGCCACCAGTTCTTTTGCTGCGATCAAGAAGCTTGCATTCATGGTACGAATAATCTCACCCACAACACGATTGCCATGCGACAAAAGCATCGTGTCAAACTGCTCCGCGCCACCTTGATCACAGTCACTCGGGTACATTGCCCTTACGCTCACAAGATCGTAATTCTTGCACGCCCAAGGGGTTGTTGATCTTGCACCCACGATTTTCACAAGCTCGTCGCGTGACAACTTGCGCAGTAATTCTTGTTCGCTCACTTCAAGGCCGATTGCTCTTACTGCATCAGTCGCGTTGGCCAAAACCAAACGACGTGCGGCAATAATGAATTCCTGGTTCAGCCTAATTATTTTGAGCCTGCAGCTTCTTGTATTCTGCATTACTCACACCCCACAAATTCCAATTTGATGGCTATAATTTACCGTGTTTTTTTACGGCGTTCATTAGTGTTTGCTCGTGTCCATCAAGATTGGCTATTTTGTCAGTCGTATTTAGTTCCTGGCATCCTGTAGTGCGAGAATCTGCAACTTTTTCCAGATTTCAATAACACTTGTCCCGTATTCTCGGGCCCTGTTTTCGTCACGCCAGTGATGATATCGACCTATCCCCAAGACAGTGTCGTTGGGCACGGACTTCAAAGCTTTGTTGAGAATTCGTGCGCCAATACGGGCATTCAGGTAAGGGTCCAGCATTGTTTTTGGATCCGTAACAAACCTTTTGTGCTGCCCGTAGTTTATCTGCATCATGCCGATGTCGATGTTCATTCGACCTTGGCCGATACTTTTTTCGAGAAAGTTTTCAGCCTTTTCTAGGCTATCAAAGTAATAGGAGCCGGTCTCGTCTCGAATGGCGAACGGTGTTGGTGCCACTCCTGTTTCTACGCCTTGCTTGCTTTCCTTAAGCGCAATCGCGAACAACAGAAGCGGGTCCACGTCTTCACTTTGTGCAGCTCGCGTAAAATCCCGAGGAAGCTCTAGCGCGTGTCCAGAAGATGCAATACTGCACAACACCATCGAGGTGACTGCAATCATTTGTAAGATATTAGTCATCGAGTACCAGTTACTTTTTGTGATTTTACATTTGTGACAGTTACTTTTTTTACTTTCGAACCAAGATAAAGATGAAGATATCTTGTTCTAGACTTGTTTTGTGGACCCTACGCCATAATTCTGTCAATTTCTTTTCGCATTGGAACGATCGGTTATTTGCTTTTTTCGCAAACTTCTAACTAACTGGTATAGCAACGCCTATACTTTGGAGTTGCAGCGCACCTGTAGCGGAAAAACCTATGATTATCTATTGAACGCACCCCCCAACCCTAGGTGACAGCTAAGAAAAAGTCAGTTGGTCCAGCCGAGTTTGAACATACTCAATTAGGGGTTAGGCAAAAAAAAAAGGCTCTCGAATGAGAGCCTTTACTGATGATATATCGGTCATTTTAATCGGGACAGCCAGGACCTAAACACCCCAGATACGGGTCGTTAATTACCGACTGTTTTTTGCGTAGTGAATACAAAGGTACAGGTTTTTGGATTGAGGTTAGGCCCTGAGCCCGACGCTGCCGTGCTTGTGTGATATTGAACTCCCGAACGGTATTCGACGACTGCGAAGTGCAAAACCGATCGTTCCAAGCATTAAACGATTTCTCAAAATTGGCATTCAGCGTTGGCGTGCAATACCTCAAATCTTGTTTCCTGACCTGCCGTGCGCTTGCCAAAGTTTTACCGTCAGTCACCCATACAAGCGGTGCTTCTTTCACGAGAAAGAGTCCGGCGACCCTCCAGCCTTCGCCGCATTCTTCTTTTGCCATACGCTCATTTGCTTCATAACTTTCAGCAATTTCCATGCACGAACTTTGTTCCGAAACTGGCGTGTTAGGACTGGCTGTCTGACACCCTGACGTTAGAAGCGAAAGGATGGCAATTCCCATTAACATCTTCGATTTGTTGTTTTCGATTTCGAGACTCATCAGTCGTTTTTCAACCTATCGTACTGTGCATATTTGCTGTTCGTAGCTACTAACTTACCAACAAGAGAAGGCTCTTCAAACCGTCTTTCTGAAGACGTGCCGTGCATTTTTAGCCTGCGTATAAGGAGTAAGAAACCACCGATGACGATAATTCCAACCTCTATCTGGATCATCAGTGTAAGGAGGTCAGTAATCATCCCTGTACCCTCTTTGTTTTGCGTCTGACCATGATAGAAGGCTTGCGCGGGTAACAAAACTTGTTCTTGTCTAAAACAATTTCAAGCAACTATTTACCAAACAACATGCAAACCTAACTTGGTGACCGTAGGCCATGCCGTGCTTTTGCGCGAGCTCCAGGGCCACTCTCCCCTGACGCCCCACCGTCAACATCTTCATTTCCGCTTAGCATTGACTTCGCCTCATCCCCTACTGCTCGCGCAGCATTTTGGAAGTCACTACCCCCGACCCCCGCCACGCTCGCTGCAGCCTGAAGGCCCGTATGCTTCTTTTCTTGATAACCCTCAGTTATCCGCTGTTCCTGTTCTTCTATGGCTGTGGAAGCATCGATTTGCCTATTGTGTTGTTGTACGTCATGACTTCCTAAGTTACCCAGATTACGCTCCTTTACATACTCCTTGCCTTCTCCGAGTTCGTCTCTGAATGCCGTATGCACCATACCTCGGGTCTGATTTTCATCAATCACCTCATCTCTGACTTCGGCCAAATTCCCAGCACTAACACGCTGCTTTACATCTTGACTGACGTCCATATCAGGTCCCTGAAGGGAATGTTCCGCTCTTCCAATAACTGGACTTATTGTTGCCAAAAGGTGCTGCATTCCGTCCATATCGTTATTATCTCTAAATTTTTCGAACAGGCCCTGGACGATTGACCCAGCCCTTGCTTTCTCGATCCCGCCGTACTGATCAACATATCGAGTAGCCCTATCTCCTGCATCCGCATAGATGCCCTCCTGTACCGCCATCGATTTCAACTCGTCATATGCGCCTTGATGCGAAGTAACCAAGTTCTGGCTTATCGCAAGTGGTGAGACAGACTGCGACGCACCGAATTGGTTCGCTAGCGTTCTGGCCTCTTGCGCTTGTGCTGATTTAGCTTCTGCGTAGGCCGCTGATTTCGCAAGGCTCTCGGTTTCCGTTTCACCCAAAACTGTTGACAACGATTCTGTCTTTCCCGTCGCCAAATCTGCACTCACTGCATTTTGCATTTGTGTCGATAATTGTGATCCATCACCGAATTCTCTGGCAAAATTACTTTGTAGTTGCTCCTTCACAGAAGCGGACTCACTTGCGCCTCGGGCGAGTTCCCCCTTACCATTTAACGTTAGGCCATTTCCAAGCGCGGCAAAACCGGCACTACCAGAAACTCCAAGAGCCAATTGCGCGGCTGCAGTACTCACTTGATCTTCATTAAGCCCCATCCCTTTTGTAATTGTTCTAGCAGCGTTCATGGACAGTGTTTCCAGTTCAGACGAACTGGTCTGCCAACCTTCTCGAATTGTATCAGTGATTGACGACTGATCACTGCCTTGTGTGGCCTTGGAAAATGAATTCTCTAAGCGTGAGCTGAATTCCTCTTTCGCCTGCCGGCTGATAGCTACTGCACTACCCGCAGAATTCGAAACTGCACTTCCGAAATTCATTGTTCCGACTACATTGTCGAATCCTGTTTCACGCATCCCATTTGTTTGATCTGCTGTGAACATCGGGTTCGTCTGCAATGTCGGCGAGGATGAATAGCTGTCAGGGGCCACTTTTTTCTCATCAATGTGGTCACCACTTGAGAACGCTCCAGTCAACTGGGTCATGGCATACATGCTACCGGTGGCCAAGAACAGAGCGATAGTTGCTGCCGCTGCGACTAACTTGTCCAAGAGCGCCATCTTATCGATCAGCATTGCATCTATCTGATCAAGCGCATTTAACGATGTCAGGCTCCCCGCTTCCGCGATTAGGGACTGAAACTCAGATGTAGTCGAAACCTGCCCATACAAGTTTACGATCGACATAACAATCGGCCACATCATCACCCACAAAAGCACAGCTATATATTTCACAACTAGCTTTACGCCAAAGTCCCCCATAATCAGCAATATTGCGACTAGAGGTGTGAGAGCATAAACCATTCCAATGAAAAATGAGGCCGCGGCAGGCATCACAGATGTCCACAACTGAGCTTCGCCGCTCCACTGTGCAGCTCGCTGACGTCGAGCGTCCTCCATCATGGTAGACCAAGGATCATTTAGCGCCGCAATGGATTCTTCTCGGTATGATTTGTAGATCATATCGTAAAGAACCGTGTTTAAAATCAGGTTGCGGGCGTTGTTTGAGCCTCCGAACGACCATCCACGAAGGTTATCAATCGATCGTTCAATTTTATCCTGGACCACATCGAAAGTGGTACCCTCTGGGAGACCAAATCTTACCGCGTTTGCCGCAAGATAGGTCGGGTAGAAAGTATCTTCAAACATACTACGTAGTTGCGTATAGCTGTCACTACAATTCAGAGAAACTGTACCGCCTGGCAAGTTCACCAGGACCATGTTGTTCGCTAACTTTGTGTCGAACCCTTCGAGCATGTTATCGCTGTTTCTGATAGTGTTTCGGAGTTCTGAATTGTCTTCTTGTACCGATAATGGCCAAACACAAGACTTGTAATAGTTACCCCAGTTTTTTGTCATACTGACAGTAGCACTTCCAACCATGTCGGATATGCCAGCTGTCGGCACCAGGTATGGCATCATGCGTACTGCTCGGAGTGTCTGCAGGTCGGAGAACAAACCATTCTGGGTCATTCCCGGCCGCGAGAAACCCTGCTCCATCAATTCTGTCAAAACCCAACCGGTCTTTGTTACGACTGTTCCGGTTACAGCTACTCCTGTTGGGATTCCGTCAACAATTTCTGTTTCACCTGTGAGCATGTTCTCAACAGCTACCTGTTGAGTGGTTCCGAAAAACGCTTGGAACATACCAATGGTAACAAGCGTTGCACGCCAACCAATAGCAGCACCTGACGTCAAATGTTTGACACCAGCAATTATCAGGGCAAGTACCCCACCGAATGCGGCGCCTGTACCTAAATATCCGGTCGCCATGATTGCCGAGACAGACTGCAGTACTTCGAGGACAAAATCTGAATCTCCCGGAAGAAACATAGTAAAGTCCATTACAGGCCTCCTGCCATTACAGGTTCTTTGTTTGGCAAGACCTGCAGAAGAGCTTGGTATTGTTTGATAATGTCGGACGCTGGGCTCAGCCCTGCCGATCGCGTCTGAACTTCATTGTCAATGCGCTCAGATGCAGAGAGCAATATGTCGTTCAACCTGGTGGCATATGCGTGGTCAGATTGCTGAACCGCAGTAAGTGCCGCTCTCACCATGTCGCGGACAGTTACATAGGCCATATCAAACGCAAGTCGTTCAATTGAATCATCCACAAGCAAATAACTTGCAGTCTCTCCAAAAGGCGCAAGCTTATAGAGCATCCCTCCAAATGGAGTTGATGCAAGGAATGCTCTCTCGTCGTCTGAAAGCTCAATCGCGTTGGCAAGCTTCTGCACAATCCCCATTGAAGCAGTGGTACCAATCAGCATATCTCTAAAACGCTGCTTAAACCCAACGAGAGTTACATTCTCATCCTTAGCCATTTCCAGACATTCATCTTGGCCGGTACCATCAACACAGCGGAACAGGGTCACAGTTCCACCATCGATGAGATCAGTAAAGTTGATGGATGCCCCCATCACACTTTCGATGGGATTAGACATCTCACCGTCACTGTTCGCTTCCTCCGGAGCAACAACGACTGTGCCAACAAGCGACAGAATAGCTCGAAGAACCTGGTCGTCTCCAGATGTAAACCAGCCTGACACGTTATGTTGCTTCAGATACCGCCAAGTCAAATTGCCGGTGATGGTCTTAGTGACTTCATCTGGTGCGACGGATATCGCGTTTTGGTTAGGCGTGGAGCTTGTGTCATTAAAGAAACTCTCAAAACTGTCACCAAAACCTTTCATCGTACCGATCAAGGATTCGTCGTTTTCTTTATGACCGAGTGCTGCACCGACAGTATCGTTCATAATGCCTTGCGCCAGCTGGCAAGAGTTCGCCGTCATTTGGTTAAGTTGTTGGATTTTCTTCTGGATTGTCTCCATGATGTTGTCGCAAGTCTCACACATTGCCGAAATTGCCAGCTTAAAGGCGTAACCTTTCGCATTAGCTGCAACCGACCGAAGCAATTGAACAAATTGTTCCCCATTGATGAAGCTGAAAGATCCTCCGTACATGTCTAGACCACCACACCCTGCGGCAAAACTTGGTGGCCTAACATTGATCAGGCTTTCGTTCATGATCTTGTTTTTGATCGCTAGGCGTCCTCCCGATATGACACCGCGTCGTTGTGTGTCCGCCATCTGTGGAGACGAGGTATAAGTCATGGAGTCAAAGGCATTCTGCATCACCTCTCCCATGTCAGCCTTCGCCACCCCCATACTCATTACTGTTGAGACAACACTGACAATAGCCAGGCTCTTAAACGGGAAGCGTTTCATTGGTTCATTCCTTTCAGCTTCTGCCTCAAGACTTCAGCAATCTTGGCTGTATGATCGATCGGGACGCCTTCTAGCTCTGTGAAGTCCACAGGGGATCCCAGTGGGGCAACGGGCTTCGTTGTTCCCGCGGTGTAATCGGAAATGATCCCGAGCTTCTGCGCCGCAAGGATCGTTCGATCCTCCAGTTCTGTTCTTGAAGTCAGACCTATTGAGATGATTTCCGGAGCTTTGCCTGGAGCGTAAAGGAGCAAAGTAGGTGTCGTTGAAATATCAAGCTGCTGTGCTTGATCTACATTCAGCTTGTATTTTTCAAAGCTATTGGCGGGATCTGGTCCGCCGTCAGTTGAAACGGGGAGGATCTCAAATCCGTAGGTCTCCGCATAGAGCTTCAAGACCGGGGACTGCAGTTTACAGTAAGGGCAATAGCTTGCGAAAAAGTACCAAATCCCTGCTTTGCCAGCGATCGACTTCAGGACATCATTTTTGGACGTGCCGGCTTGTTGATCAATTGCGTGGACGCCAAAAGTAGACAATGGTCGCCGAATGCTTTCATCAAGCATTGGATTGCCAACGACCACCTTCTCAGCTGCCAAAGTAAAGCGTTCTGCTTTATCCATCATGACGCGTTGAGCGGCATAGTAGACTTCTACGTTTTCTCGCGATGGGTTATCGAGAGCTTGATTGAGAAGACGTGGCATATTGGCTTTAAGCCATTCGGCCGACATCGGTGCTGGGCCTGCAGAACTAACTGTTGCATCAACTGGGTTTTTATCCTCAACCATCTGCTCCGAGGCCACATCCGGTACAGGTTCTTGAAGCTCAACTTCAGGCAGAGGTTCAGGATCATCGTAGAAGTGCCAGCCTGTTGCAGGTCCAGGGCCCTTCGACGCAGGAATTGTTTGCGCGGCTGCAGGGGCACAGAGCGCCATAACCGCAATACTGGCAATAATACATGTTTTCATTCGGCCACAATAACGGTGTCCGAACTGCACGATGTGCGTGTTGGTGCTATATTTTGATAATTATCGGCACGTTGTTTTTTTTTGAGGTTTTTCCGCCTCAGAGATTGTCTGCAATCTTAACTGGGACAACTAATAACTCGCGGGCTCTGGTACCAGCCACATATAGCATATTGATCTCTTCCTCATGCGCGACCTCATCTTTATCTGTCCATTCTCCAGCTGCAATCTTTTCGGATCTCGAACTTTCCAATTCAATAGGAGATCTGAAGTCTTCAAGAAGTACCACTCGATTAAATTCTCGACCTTTTGTTGAATGCGCTGTGCCGAATACAATTGCTGCACGTCGGGGATCTTCGACGACATTTGCCTCCACAGCCTTAGCCATACCAAGCACGTCGTCACCGAATTCAGAGAACAATCGGCAAAGCCACTCAAGATCTGGATGATGGAATGTCACGCTTTTAGAAAAAAGTTCATACGATTTGTAACGCTTGTAAGGATAGTCGTGAATCGCTTCTAAATTCCCCATCCAAAGGTTGAAGCATTGTTCAATCGGGCGAAGGAACCTTTGAAGACCACTTACAAAGTTCAGTTTGAGGTTAGGCATCATTGAGGTGATATACATTGCGGTCTCAAATAATGCCGCGTTCGTTCGACCAATCAGTGTGTGCTGTTCATCCTCGAATGGTAGGTCGAGTGGGTTGCCCACAATAGCCTTTGATTTATGCGAAGAAGTTCCTCGTATTGTGAAGTTTGGCGGTTTCCTCTTAAAGCCCAAAACGATGTTAGCGAATTCCGCGACCTCCTCTCCATATCGGAAAGACTGGCTCAAGACTGCATCTGATGAATCTGGAAATGCATCTAAAGCATTCACTGATCCACGAAACGAGTATATCTGCTGGTGGCGATCGCCTACTACCACTCGCCTGCATCGACTTTGCTTGATAATTTCCAACATAACGGGGCTGAAGTCCTGGCCTTCGTCTGCCAAGATGCAATCATACTGCCCATGCAGGTCTTCTTTTCGCAGCTGAAAGAGCTTTAGGTACATGTCATGCGTTATTGGGATGTTGTTTGTACGCGAAGACATCAGCGCCCACAGATCACGACTGAACCCGATGTATCTTTCTTTCTGCGCTGGTGTCAAATCTACGTCGGGTAAATGGTGATGAAGTATTCTTTCATCAGCCGATATGGAAAAAGCTTCAATCGCACTGACTAGGATCGCAACAATCTGTTCTTTGTCTTCTGAGCGCCCTTCTATACCCAGTAGTTCTGATCCAAGGTCTCCAGTCATTTTGCGATTAAGTTTGTTGACCAACTTACTGCGACCGTCCAACCGATTAAAGGCGAACCCATGGGCAGTCATACATTCTGCATTACGAGGAAATGATCGCTTCGCTTCATCGGCAAGCATCCGGCTGAAAGTAAGATATAGAAACCTTCCATGTTGAGTGGTCGCTATTCTCCTCAAAAGGTGGGACTTGCCAGCTCCTGCAGCTGCGTTAACAATCAAGCTGTCATGTTTCGACGCCAGATCAGTCGCAAACTTTTGTTCTTCGGTGTCTCTCATCGGGCCCAGTCTCGTGGTTGGGCCTTCTTATTGCAGATAGAAAGGGCCGAAAAATGCCGTTTGGTGTGAAAATTTGCCACCAACTGACACACCCCTCCTTCTCGTCTCGACTATGAAACACATCGTAAAATACCCTTGTTGTCACTTTTTGCAAAAATCAGCGTAAATCGACTGGGCAGCCTCATCTTTGTAAAAATCAGCGTAAACCCGCCTCCTATCTAGCTTTGATAGGACGAGCATTTGTAAAAATCAGCGTGACGCATTTGCTTTTTTCAGCGTAACTCACTCACTTTTTGTGATTAGATTCCTCCCTCAGCCCCCTGCACGTATTCATGAGCAATAAAAAAGGCTTATTCCCTGCGTGTTACAGAGCTGATTACGCTCAAAAAGTTCGCTGGAACTTAGTTACGCTGAAAAAAACAAAATCCACGCTGAAAAAAGCAAAACCCGCGTCATCTCGATTCGTGACCACATCTACGCTGAAAAAAGCAAAAGGTTTTCCACAGGAGAAGCATTGCTTTTCGCCGTTATCCACAGATGTCCGTCAGGGCAATCAAGTTATCCACGCTGAAAAAAGCAAATCACAACACATGGCTAAACCACTGAATGGCAGTTTTCTAAGGAATTCACGATTTGCGTTACGCTGAAAAAAGCAAATATTTTACTTTCAGATCCCGCTACGCTGAAAAAAGCAACGGTTACGCTGAAAAAAACAAAAATTACGCTGAAATAAGCAAATTTGGGCTGTTTTTCACGCTGAAAAAAGCAAACTGCATAAATAAGGCTTTTCCTGTAGCTATATCCTATACACCCTATAGGAGTACCTGTTGGCTTTTTTAAAAAACTGGGAATAGAAAGATGGCTGGGGAAAACGATGAGGTGACTATTCACGAACAAATCGAACTTTTCGGTTTGAAGAACTATGTCGCTCTCCACCCTGACAAGGAAAAAGACGCCCTTATAGCCAATGGTGCGGTTCAAGACGAAGGCAAGGATATCACCTTCCTGCACCGGGGGTTCTGCTCTGTAGGCCTTCCTCTACGTAATCCCATTAAACCTGCCAGAGTTGGATCCAAGTCCCCTATCTGGTCGAAGTCGGATGGCGACTTTACTTTGAGTATTACCGGCTCCGACTTTCATATTGATGAAAATCAGCAGGAATTCCGCTCAGGTATTCCATACGGGCCAAAAGCTCGACTGATAGCGATGTATATCGCTGACCAAATTCACGACCCACGCAGAGACTTGGATGATCGCAGTGTTGAGTTTGGAGGTATTACTCAGTGGCTAACCAATGCTGGCGTCCAGGTTACTGGTGGTAAGCGCGGTTCTATAACCTCTACTAAAGAGCAGTTGGTTAGGTTCCTATTTGCACGATTCACAATGATCATGCGAGGGAGCTTGTTTGGAGACGATGACAAAGAAAACATCTGGTTCCAAGGTGAAAACCTTATCGAAGCAGGTGTGTTTCACCAAACTGATCTACGATCTTTCATGGATGGTGAGTATGCAAAGATCAGTTGGCCATCACACGTTCAGCTGACCGACAACACCTATAATCGGTTCCGTAAGCATTCTGTGCCAATCTCTGCTACCAGGCTTAAGACGATTTCAAACAATGCTTCTGCAATGGATATTTTCTGTTGGCTGAGCTATCGGCTACCCAAGATCCCCAAAGGGGAAACAGTGTTGGTTCGCTGGTCAGATCTGCTCAAGCAATTCGGGGACTCTTCACACGAATCCACATTCCGTAGACGTTATGACCATGCCCTTAAGGCCGCGGCTCTAGCCTACCCTGAAGCAAGGTTTGATGTTGCGTCAGAAGGGCTGGTTCTACACCATTCGGATCCGGCCGTAGCCCGAAAGCTTCTTGTTGGTGTAAAGAAGTAGTTGGCCTTCAAAAGGAAGGGGGCAATTAAGCCCCCTATTTCACTTCAGAACCTTAAGTGCGGTTTCTAAGCTACTCACTTTGTCATCAAATTCAGTGTCTAGCTGTCGACAGAGAGCCAATAGCGCTTCTCTCACCAGATCCTGTCTATTGTAACCGCTAAGTTCTCCTGTTTCAGCGGTAAGGATATTCTTACGTTTTCGAATAACTTGTTTAATAACCGCGGCCTCAGCCTCCGATACTCGTGCCTCGACCCTAATAGGTAAATCGTCATCTGAGGTGAGTTGGGCAACAGGTTTATTCGGATGCGGACGCGGTGCAGGCTGTGGCTCGGCTGCTCTTGCCCCGCTTGGCATGACTTCAGCGACTTTAGATTCTGTATAAGCTACATCCGGCGGCAAATGTTCTGAATATAGCTCAGTGGTTTCTTTCGGGAGTTTTGGAGGCTCGGCTTCATCTTGCTTTGGTACGGCACGCTGTGCACGCTGTTGACGTAACCTGTCCAGACTGTTTTGTCCCATCAGTGATCTCCTGCGACCATTCTCTCAAGCATTTCGACGACTAACGCATAAAACTCGTCTGCGAGTTCCGACTTTTTAAACCGCAACAGCGGTGTAGCGAAATCGATCGAGTATTTGTAATCCGCACGCTGATGCAACACCTGGCTAAATGCCAGTTTTCCCATATCCTGGGTCTCCCCTGTCGCCTCTTCGTCTGCACCACGGATTACGGAAACATAGAAGTCATCGATGACGACACCGCGCTTCACATCAGTGATCAGAACGCCAAGAACTTTAAGGCCGGGATTGTAAACCGATAACCGGTTGATTGTACGCATATGCTTGCGCAATGCTTTCTCACTGTAATTCTCTGGCTTAACCGGAATCACGATGTGGCTCGCTGCTAATGCCCCGGCTGTCGTGTAGTTGCCGGTTGTCGGAGGACTATCGATGAACACGAAATCATAATCGTCACATTCCGGTCTTTGAACGAATTCACGAAGCATGATCATCTTGTCATTGCTCATGCCTTGTAAGCCAACCAGTAAAGGCGATCCTACCATCAGGTCAAGGTTATCACTGACCTTTAAGGGAACCGGCTCCGCGGTGTCATCGAAGACCGAAAACGTGTTGGCCATTGAAAGTTCTTCACGCGTGAATGGCTCACGAAAGGCCTCGGCATATCTTGTGACAGTCGTCGTCAAGTCGCCTTGTGGATCAAGGTCTACACAAAGAACTTTGCACCCAGCTTCTGCTAGTGTCGTTGCGAAGTGGAAAGTGAAAGGGGTTTTTCCTACGCCCCCCTTCTCCAACTGGAATGCGATTACACGGCGTTTCGCAATCGCCTTTTCCAGCAGTTCTTCCGGAAGGTCATAATTAGCGCGTGGCATGTTGATCAGTGTCCTCTAGCAAAAAGGTACCTCGAATTCCGGTTTCCGAATAACGAGAAACGATGACCGTCTTACGATGTTCGTCTTACGATGTTCGACTTACGATGTTCGACTTACGATGTTCGACTTAC
>TARA_R110001599_G_scaffold349337_10_pt1 | contig 23744 bp, 23 predicted proteins | sample TARA_R110001599 | Tara Oceans TARA_R110001599 (sample SAMEA4398360) | marine metagenome | biome: Polar Biome; feature: [MES] marine water layer (ENVO:01000295) within the mesopelagic zone...; material: water (ENVO:00002006), including particulate matter (ENVO:01000060) such...
AAAAACTACAAAGGTTTTTTATATCTAAACGAATGGTTAGCTTTGTAGTGTAGTAAAAAACAATGGCAAGAAAAAAGGAATATAAAGAAGAAGAGGTTATTGAAAAAGCGATGCGTTTGTTTTGGCGCAACGGCTATGAGAGTACCTCTATGCAAATGCTTGAGAAAGAGATGGGCATCAATAAGTTTTCTATTTATTCTAGTTTTGGAAGCAAGCATGGCGTTTTTATTGAAAGCTTAAAATGTTACAAAGAAAAAGTAAGTGACATGTTTGAGAAGTTTAAGGCATCCCAGAATGGTGTTGAAGACATCAAACAGTTTTTTTATGATTCTGTAGCAGTAGGATATCAGCCGGACAATGTAAAAGGTTGCTTGTTGACCAATACCTACAATGAGTTTTCTGACAATGAAGACCCATTGATAAAATCTCAGTTGGACCTGTTTATGGACAATTTGAAAGAATTGTTTATTGAAAAATTAAGAATGAACCCTTCTAAGGATGAGGAGACGGTGTTAAAGCAAGCTAACTTTTTGGTGGTCGCAAAGCATGGATTGGCTGCCGCCACTAGAGTTAACAGTGAAAAGGAAATAGAAGACTATATAGAAATGACCTTTAGTAATATTTGACTTTTTTTTGACTAATAACTAAACAAACGTTTAGAAATTTATAAACTATTAATAATTACACGATGACAACTTTAAAAATTCACAACTTAGAAACTTCACCAGAAGGTAGCAAAGCACTATTAGAAAATTCACTTAAAGCAAACGGAATGATACCTGGGCTGCATGGGGTATTGGCTGGAGCTCCAGGCCTACTTGAAGCTTATCAAACTTTACACAAATTGTTCATGGATTCCTCTTCATTCGATAAGGATGAACTAACTGTGGTATGGCAGACGATTAATGTGGAGCATGCCTGTCATTATTGTGTACCAGCCCATACGGGTATTGCCAACATGATGAAGGTGGATGATGCCATAACAGAAGCATTGCGTAACGAAACACCTTTGGAAAATCCAAAATTAGAAGCCTTAAGGAAATTAACCCTTACTATCGTTCGAAACCGTGGCCATGTAAGTCCTGAGGATTTGAAGGCATTTTATGCTGTAGGTTATGGAGAAAGACAAGTATTAGAAATCATTTTGGGATTGTCTCAAAAGGTAATCAGTAACTATACCAACCATATTGCCAATACACCAGTGGATGCCCCTTTCCAAAAATTTGCTTGGGAAAAAGAGAATGCAGAAGCCATTTAATTAATCAACGTTAATCTTTAAGGGCCTTTGGTTAAAAACACTAAAGGTTGAAGTTAACTCCCGGAAATTATGCAAGATTTAAAATCAAAATATGGTAAGCAGGCTTTGATAACTGGAGGTTCTTCAGGGATTGGTAAAGCATTCGCTATAGAATTAGCAAAACAAGGCATCGCTCCTATTTTGGTTGCTAGGAGTAAGGATAAGTTAACCGCCTTAGCTCAGGAAATTTGGGCGAAATATCAGGTAAAGGCACAAGCATTTTCTGTGGATATATCTGATGAAGAGGCAACAGTTAATTTTCTTAAAGAGATTGACAAACAGGATATAGGAATGCTTATTCATAGTGCTGGTATGGAAAACAATGGGAGTTTTATCAAGATTTCTCCTGAAAAGGAGCTGTCAATGATCAAATTAAACATTACCTCTACCTATTTGTTAACCAATCATTTTGCTAAGAAAATGTCAGCCGCTAAAAAAGGGGGCATACTTTTGGTTTCTAGTATGGCAGGTTTGATGGCGACCCCTTATTTCAGTAACTATTCGGCTACAAAAGCCTATGTGCATCAGTTAGGGCTTTCTTTGTATTCTGAACTCAAAGCCAATAATGTTGACATAAGCGTCTTGGCTCCCGGTTTAACAGAAACCAATATGACGGCAGACAATGGTGTGGACTGGTCAAAAGTCCCAATGTCAAGCATGGATCCTTCTGAAGTTGCTCAGATTTCCTTGAATAGTATTGGAAAGAAGGGAACGATCATTCCAGGTAGGATGAATAAAATGATGGTGATGATGGCCAAAAGACTTTTTTCTATCAAAAGTTTTGGCGCAATGAATGGGATGTTGATGAAAAAGGCGATTAATAGCGAGAAACTTTAATCGAATCAAAAAGGCAAGGAAGAACCTAAAACAGTAAGGTAATGAAAGACAAATTAAAAATAGATATCGTATCAGATGTGGTGTGCCCATGGTGTACCATAGGCTATAAACGTTTAGAAAAAGCCATATCTGAACTAGGAATAGAGGACAAAATAGATCTGGAATGGCAACCCTTTGAATTAAATCCTAATATGCCTGCCGAAGGACAGGATCTTTATGAGCATATTGCTGAAAAATATGGGAGCACAATGGAGCAGCAGAAGGAGTCTCAGGAAACCATGACAGATGCAGGAGAGGAATTAGGGTTTACCTTCGATTATTTTGAAGGCATGCGAATGTCGAATACTTTTGAAGCGCATGTTTTATTGGAGTATGCCAGAGAATTCGGCAAGCAAACAGAGCTAAAAATGCGACTTACCAAAGCCTTTTTTAGTGAGCGGAAGGATGTGTCTGATAGAGCGGTCTTAAAGGAAGCTTTATTGGATGTTGGTTTAAATGCTGAAGAGGCCTTGGCTAAATTAGAGGATCAGGAAGCACGCAAAGAAGTAAGGGACAAAGAGGCCTATTGGCAAAATATAGGCGTTAGATCGGTGCCAACAATTGTATTTGATAGGAAAAGTGCGGTAACAGGTGCGCAGCCTATTGATGTGTTTAAGAAAGTGTTGACCGAAATGTTGGCAATTGCATAATTTTCATACATTAACAAGTAGCTATAGGTAATGATTTTGTCAGTATTGTTGCAGAAAATAAGCAACAATACCGCCAAAATCATTTTACGTTCAGCTACTTAACCTGGGACTTTAAACCCAAGGCTACAAAATTTTCACCCTTTTCCTATATTAGATTGTTAAAATCTCACATTCTACTTCAATTGACAAAATTATTTTAAGCTTTAAAGGATTAGAGAGAATCACCTTCGGTTGGAGTCAGGCTGTTCTTGTTGCGACAGTTCCTCTCTCTTATTTTTATGATTAGTAGGCAAGACTTTTTAAACCGCGAAAAAGCCTATAGATTAGTAGTGAAAACAATGGGCTATTCGATTTGATACAAGTAGCTCATTATAAGTTTCTAGTACTATGCCGCTACCCAAGCTTTATAAAAAACACCATGTAGATAAGGAACATACTTCCATTGGCCTTTTCGAAGCGCTTGATAAAAAATACACCATTAAAAAGGTTTTCTACCCAGGTTCCCATGTTCACATTACCCCTTCGTTGATTTTTCGGGAGGTGATCTACGCGGATTCTTTTAAGGGTACAGACAAATTTTTTCAGGATAAAGAGACGGTGGCTTTTATCGAGCAAAATAGAAAGTATTCAGCACCGCCGGTTTTTCGTTTTTACCAGCAAGACTACAATACTCCATTTGAGGAACTAGGCAAAGAGTTTGATCTTGTAATTTCCCAATATGCTGGATTTGTAGGGCAGGCAGTAAAGGCTTATCTGAAAAAAGGTGGCCTGTTGGTTTGTAACAATTCCCATGGAGATGCCTCAATGGCTTCATTGGACCCTGACTTTGAATTGGTCGCCGTCTATAGAAGATATGCGGATAACAAATTCAGCATTTCAGAGAAAAACCTGGAAGATTACCTCATACCTAAGCAGGGCGCTTTGCCAAGCAGGGAGCAATTGCTTAAAACCATGAGGGGAATAGCCTATACGAAAAGTCCTTCTGGTTATATTTTTAAAAAAATTAATTAATAAATTTTATCATTTTACATCAAGCATTAAAGTACTACTAGCCTTAGGTGTATTAATGGGAAATAGGCATGGACTTTTGGCTTTTAGGGATAAATTTGTAACACCATTAGAGGTTTTTTTAACCTATCCCCAAGAATAACGCAAACTGTAAACTAGAACATGAAAAAACGAATTACAGGTATAGGATTGATTTTTTTAGTGGGGATGGTATTCTTCATTTCCTGCAATAAAAAGATGGTATGTTCAACCTTATCGCTTACCACCTTGAATTCAGAGAGCGCACAAAAAAAGCCTTATTTACTATTGATATCTTTGGATGGCTTTCGATGGGATTATGTGGAGAAATACCGGCCTCCAAACCTGAGTGCTTTTGTAGATAAGGGAGTGAAAGCGGAATCACTGCTGCCAACTTTCCCTTCGAAAACCTTTCCTAATCATTATTCCATTGCTACAGGTATGTATCCTGACAAGCATGGTATATTGGGCAATGTCTTTAGCAGCTATGAGTATGGAGTGAATTTTAGTTATAAGGATAAAACAACGGCTACGGACGGGCGCTTTTATAAGGGCTCCCCAATTTGGCTGGAGGCAAATAAAGCCAATATGGTTACTGCCAGTTACTTTTTCGTAGGCACAGAAGCGGCTATCCAAGGTGTATATCCTACCTATTACCATACATTTGATCCCAGTATTAAAAATGAAGATCGAGTGGATCAGGCTATAAATTGGCTGGAAATGCCTGAAGAAAAGAAGCCGCATTTAATCTTGATGTACTTTGGTGACATGGATAAAACTGGCCATGATTATGGACCAGGGAATGAAGAGAAAATAAAAGAAGCGCTGTTTGCACTGGATAAAAGCCTGGGTGATTTATTTAAAAGAGTTGAAGCTACTGGTCTTCCTGTAAATACCATCATTGTTTCCGATCATGGCATGTCAGACCTATCTACCTCTAAAATTATTCCCACAGAAACCATTATAAACGACAGTTTATACTCTTACCTAGACAATGGCACTATTGTAAATATCCATCCTAAAGAAGGGGTTGATATAGAAGAAGTGATAGCGTATTTAAAGCCAAAAGAAGCTCATTTTAAAGTTTATAGAACTGAAAAAACACCAGGTTTTGAATATAAACCTAAGAATAAAAATTGGGGATCCATCCAATTGGTAGCAGATTATGGCTATTTTTTTTTGCCAAAAGCGCGTAAAGAATCATTTATAAAAAGGGAGGTCAAGCGCATAGGTGTTCATGGTTATGATGCCAGCAACAAAGAAATGCATGGTATATTTTATGCCAATGGCCCTGCTTTTAAAAAAAATGGATACCGTATTCCGTCATTAGAAAATATTCATATTTACCCATTAATGTGTGAGATTTTAGGCCTACCCATACCAAAGCATATTGACGGTAAACTCAATAAGATCAAAGACGTTTTAATAAGTGATTAAACCCAAAATATGCAATAGACAATCTATTACCTGCTAAAATTGCTGCATCTACTATAGTTTTTCCTATGACCTTAAGTCCTGAATGACCAAATCCTTAACCCAAATATTAAACCCGAAATATGCAATAGACATTCTATTACGTGCTGAAATCGCTTTAAAATCAGCCACTTCGTTGCTGTTTTCAATTTCACCATAGCGGTGCTATGCTAAAATCTCCAAACATCCTGATTGTCTTGCGATTGCAACACTTCCCGTAAACACGGGACAGGCTATCACGAATTCTATTACATAATCCGGGTTAAATCAAAATTGTTTGTTCACAAGCAATTGGGTTTCAGTCTTCCATTGGAATCATATTGTATCTGCCTCAGAATTTGAGCTATCCCGAATCCACAGTGTATTGGAGATTTTGACCCCCAATGTCTCCAAGGCCGTTCCTGATGGTTGGCAAAATATAGACAGCATTGACAAAGCGGAAGATTGGATACAACAACGCAAAAGTGAAGGGGGTTTTTATGGTATTGTACTTTCTGAAACAACTGAAATCATTGGCTTTTTATTTTTATACACTGTAATAGATTCCAAAGATTTGGGGGAATTAAGACTTGGCTATTTATTGCGCGAGGAAGTGTGGGGCAAGGGAATTGGGACTGAGTTAATCAATGGATTGGTGGAATGGGCCAGACAGACAAAGTTAATTGGGTCAATTGCTGGGGGAGTTGAAAAACAGAACCAGGGATCAATTAGGGTCTTGGAGAAAAATGGTTTTTATAGGTCTAATGAAGAAATGCCGGAGCAAATGTATTTATACAAATTTAAAATCTGAAATACCTATAAAATTGAAATGGACAATACTATAGCCTATATAGAAAAAGAGGTTTACAATAAATGTGGCCTTGAAATTGCTGACTTTAAAATGGAGCCTGAAAGTCAGGAGTACGCCGCTTGTCAATTCAAATTAAACGGGTGTCAGGTAATAAGCAGAAAGGCAAAAATAACACCCAAAAAGCAAGGGCAATTTGTGACTTTTTGGAAACGTTTTGAAAATGGGCCAATTGAGCCATTTAATGAAAGGGATAATATTGACTTTTTCATCGTGAACATAAGAGATGAAAGTAGGTTTGGTCAATTTGTATTTCCGAAAAGTATATTGATAAAAAAACGAGTGCTTACAACCAGCAGAAAAGAAGGTAAAAGGGCCTTTAGGGTATATCCATGTTGGGAAGAGGCCGCTAACCAACAAGCTAAACAGACCCAGAAATGGCAATTGAATTATTTTTACGAAATTACTCTGGATATGGACTTGAAAGCAGTTTTAGAATTGTATCGTGTTTAAAAAACAGAAATACTTATTAATGATGAAGAATACCTTTCTATTTTTAATTGGAATTCTTGCCTGCTTGTCATGCGATAACACAGAGATGATTCCTGATGACAAGGCGGCAGAAGCGGCAGAAGAAGAATTGTATTTCCCCCCTAACAATGGAAATAATTGGGAATCCATTGATTTTAATTCTTTGAATTGGAATGAAAATGCCTTAGAAAATTTATACACCTACCTGGAAGACAATAAAACCAGGGCATTTATTGTCCTAAAGGATGGTAAAATTGCCATAGAAAAATATTGGGGAAACAATATTCTAAATACTGGGGCTTTTGAGGCAAACAGTTTGTGGTATTGGGCTTCAGCAGGGAAAGCATTGACCGCCTCGCTTGTGGGTGTGGCAGAAAAAGAGGGGCATATGAATATCAGTGATAAAACATCGGATTATTTAGGTGCCGGCTGGAGTTCCTTAAATTCAGACAAGGAGGATTTAATAAGCATCAAGCACCAGCTAAGCATGACTACTGGGTTAGATTACCAGGTGTCGGATTTAGACTGTACAGAGCCTTCCTGTTTGGAGTATAGGGCTGATGCTGGCACACAATGGTACTATCACAATGCTCCGTATACTTGGCTAGAACAAGTAGTGAGTAATGCCACAGGGATAGATTACAACAGTTATACCGATCAGAAAATTGAATCCATCACAGGAATGGATGGTCGCTGGATCCCTGTTGGATATAACAATATGTATTGGAGCACAGCCAGGGACATGGCAAGGTTCGGTTTGTTGATATTGAACAAGGGAATCTGGAAGGACAATGAAGCAGTCTTTACTTCAGATTACTACGAGCAAATGGTGAATAGTTCACAAACCCTCAATCCATCTTATGGTTATTTGTGGTGGTTGAATGGTAAAAGTAAGATTCAGTTTCCTGGTACAGAAACAACCTTTAATATAGAGTTGTCTAGCCATGCCCCTGAGGATTTATTTGCAGGAATGGGTAAAAATGGTCAGTTTGTTGAAATTGTACCAAGTCAAAATCTAGTAGTAATAAGAATGGGTGAAGCCCCTAATGATGCCTTGGTTCCCATAGTTTTTCATGATGAAATGTGGGAAAAGATGAATGCGGTGATTAATAACTAGCTCCCTATGGAAGACAAACTTGAGAAAAAACAGGCATCTCCCTAAAGAGATGCCTGTGCTTTGATTACTAAGGCTGAATCGTCTTCTTCAGACTTTGAGCATAAAAAGGTGATTATTTTCCATTTCCAGCACGTTTTATTCTTGCCTTTACTTTCCAAGGGGCGTTCTTGTTCCAATTCCCGGCCATAATTGAACCATATGGAATCACTTCATCAATCACTGTTCCCAATCCATACTCACCCATTTGAGATCTTACACTCTCTGCGTTTTTATAGGCTGAGGGCAATTCTGAAATGTCAATTTCATTGGAGAAAAAACGAACATCTAGTCCCTTGGTTTCTTCAGCAAAAATCGCTGAAATAGGGGTGTCTCCTTTGTTTCTTTTATGTGCTGTCCTGCTTAAATTCCTTCCAGCTCCGTGTGGTGCAAAACCTAAATTATTTTCAGCAGATGTCCCTTCAACGATTAATACAGGTTCAGCCATGTTCAAAGGGATCAACCTTGGCCCTGTAATGTCTGGCATAAACTTATCATCCAATGGGGTTGCGCCTTTGGCGTGATAGAACAAGTCACCTTCTTTAAATACAAAGTTATGTTCATTCCAATACCTGTTTTTTATTGTTGCACCCACCTTTTGAGCGGTTGCATCGTGGATACAAATGTGGTTTTGTTTTGTCCATTCTCTAATTATTTGCAGTGCATTCCAGTATTCCTGACCATCCTCTGTCTCGAATGGAATCCAAGCATTTTGTTTCAAGGTCTCTTTTGAAATTTCATTTCTAAACCTTTCAGCTATTTTCATGGCTTTACCATATAATTTAGCTCCAACACCTCTTGAACCATGATGTGTTACCATCATGGTATTTCCTGTCTTTTTTGATTTCCCGATAAATAGAAAGTGATTCCCATCACCTTGGGTGCCTAGGTGTTTTCTCGCAACTTGAATTAGGTGCTTGTCATTCAGTAACTTATTTCCTTCAAAGGCTTTTAACATAGATTCAGGAAATCTGTATTGCTCATTTCTCTCCCTACCACCTCCTCCGAAATGAGTGGACGCATGAGCGGCATCCATTAACTCCTTGGGATCAACTTCTCCAAAATCGGTCAACATTACTGAACAACAGATATCCGCACTGTGCATGCCTGGATGGATAGCATTTTTTGTGACAACTACAGCTCCCACAGGGATTGTTCCAATGGCTCCTGTAGGACAAGCATCAGGCATTATTGATCCGCCTACCACCGTTGGTGTTTTCATTACGGCCTTCATCGATTCAATCACTGTTTGGATATTCCTCTCTTCCAGTTCATTTTCAGCTTTGATGTTGATCGCAAATGGAATGACCTCAGTATGTAATTTGATCATTGGTTCAGCCTTGAATTGCTCAAGATAAATCATCATGTCTTTTTCAGACATTTGGGTTTCATTGATATGATCAATCGCAGTACTAAACCATTTCTTTGGCTTAAACCCTAGTTTAATTAGGGTGTTTCCGTTGATGTTAATTCTATCCGACATGATTTGTTTTTTTATTACCTAACAAAGGTTTTTTTAAACTGCGCAATCATTTTGCGTAGTTTAAAAAAATAAATACTTTAGTAGAATGGCACAAAATAAAAATGCCCTTATTCGGTACAAGACCATTGACAAATGCTTGCAGAACAAGTACCGTAGGTGGACACTTGAAAATCTTATTGAGGCATGTTCGGATGCACTGAATGAATACGAAGGGAGAGATTTCAATGTAAGTAAAAGATGCATTCAATTAGATTTACAGTTAATGCGAAGCGATAAACTTGGATACAATGCGCCCATAGTCGTCTACGATAAAAAATACTATCGATATGAAGATGAAAACTATTCTATAACAAATATACCATTAACAGAAAATGATATGGGCATACTTTCTGAAACAGTGGAGATGCTCAAACAATTTAAGGATTTCTCATTGTTTTCGGAGCTAGACGGAATCATACAGCGTTTAGAAGACAAGGTCTATTCCGAGAAAACGCATCAGACTTCCATCATTCATTTGGATAAAAATGAGAACTTAAAAGGCCTCAAAAACATAGATGTCTTGTATCAGGCTATATTGAAAAAGGTTTGTTTATGGATTACTTACCAATCCTTTAAAGCCCGGGATTCTTCTACCTTTACTTTCCACCCATTTATTTTAAAGCAGTTTAATAATCGTTGGTTTGTGGTAGGGCGGAAAAATGCAAAGGAACCCATCTTAACCTTAGCTATGGATAGAATTTTGTCCATTGACAAAAACCTTGCTATTCCTTACCTAGATGAAGACTTTGATGGATATGCATATTATAAAGATACAATCGGTGTAACCGTGTTAAATGATGATCAAATTCAAGAAGTGGAACTTAAAATTGATAAAAACAATGCTCCCTATGTGATCACCAAACCATTTCATCATTCTCAAAAAGTAATCGATCGGTTGGCCAATGGAAGTGTAATCATTCATTTGAGGGTTCATCTGAATTTGGAGTTTGATAGGTTAATTCTGGGGTTTGGGGATTCGATAGAGGTATTGAAGCCTAAAGTTTTAAGAAACCGTATTAAAAGGAAACTAATAAAAGCTGCAAGTCAATATTAATCAGACAAAGTGTAATGGTAAAAGAGTGCTAGTTTGAACCTATTTTTCTGATATTAGTTACCGGTCAATTTTCTGACATTTATTGAATTATTAGGAAATGATTAGGTCGGATTGGAAAAGAAAGGCATTCGGTATATCTTTAAAATAATATCGAACTAACCAAGCTATAACATTAGGGATTAATCCCAGACCATTATAAAATGAAAAGTGTTTGCCTTCTTCTTGCTTCCTTTGTCCTGTGTTTTTTACCTGGTATTTACCCTGTAAATGCGCAGAGAGCTATAAGAGTAGCAGTGGCCTCTGACTTGAAATTTGCCTTGGATGAAATCATTGAGGTTTACACTGAGGCTACGGGAAAAGAAATAGTGCCCATATATGGGTCTTCGGGTAAACTCTTCGAGCAGCTTTCCAACAAGGCTCCTTTTCACCTTTTTATGTCTGCTGATGTTGCCTATCCCAAAATGCTTATCGCTAAAAGAATGAACGGATCTGATCTCCATGTTTATGGAGAAGGCAGGTTGGTGCTATGGAGCAGAAAAATGGACTGTAATGCGTCAACTATGGAAGGTCTTGGGAGTTTAAATGTTAAAAAAATAGCCATTGCCAATCCGGATCATGCACCTTACGGAATGCGTGCAAAAGAGAGCCTTCAGTTTTATGGTCATTATGATGCGGTCAAGTCTAAATTGGTGATGGGCGAAAACATTTCTCAAACGGCTCAATTCTTATCTACTGGAGCAGCGGATATTGGCATTGTTGCTTTGTCATTGGCCCTTTCACCAAGAATGAAAAAGTATGGTAAAAGTTATTTTCTTTTACCTGAAAACAGCCATGAGCCCCTGCTTCAGGGAGCAATGATTACCGAATTTGGTAAAGGAAATGCCGATGCCACTTCCTTTTTTGAGTTCTTGAAGTCTGAAAGTGCAGCAAAAATATTTAAGGCTTATGGCTTTACCCAAAAAGTGAAATGATGGATTTTGCACCCTTTATATTGACCCTAAAGCTGGCGACTTTGACTACTTTCCTCCTTTTCTTGGTAGGAATACCACTTGCTTACTGGCTTGCCTATAGCAAATATCGGATCAAATATGTGGTGGAGGCTTTGGTAAGCATGCCATTGGTTTTGCCTCCTACCGTGTTGGGTTTTTATCTTTTATTGGCTTTCAGTCCCGAAAACCAAATTGGTAAATTCCTTGACCAGTATTTTGATCTTCGCTTGGTATTTACCTTTCATGGGCTGGTCCTGGCGTCGGTCATCTATAGCCTCCCATTTATGGTTCAACCATTGCGATCCGGCTTTTCGGGAATACCTAATGCCTGGCTGGATGCAGCTAAGACTATGGGTAAAAGTTCTTGGGCTACGCTATTCCGGATTTTATTACCCAATATGAAGAATGCCTTGATCACTGCTGGGGTGCTCACTTTTGCCCACACTATTGGAGAATTTGGAGTTGTATTGATGGTGGGAGGAAATATCCCTGAGGAAACCAGAGTGATCTCTGTTGCCATTTACAATGAGGTGGAGGGAATGAATTATGCCATGGCCAATCAATACAGTTTACTCTTGATCGCCTTTTCTTTCACCGTCTTATTGCTCACCTATTTGATCAATCATCGCAAAAACAGCATGCTCTCTTATGATTGAGCTATCGCTTAAAAAATCCCTTTCCGGGGCAGAAGGAAAAATAGCACTAGCTATATCCTGCCAAATCCAGCCTGGTGAATTGGTTGGCTTGTATGGGCCTTCTGGTGCTGGTAAGTCTAGTGTATTGCGAATGATTGCAGGCTTGATGCGTCCTGATGAAGGGGAATTAAGGGTTGGAGAGGAAACTTGGATATCTACTGAAAAGAAGCTGTTTTTGAGACCTGAAAAGCGAAACATAGGCATGATCTTTCAGGAGTATTCTATTTTTCCCAACATGACGGTTTACGAAAACCTTGTTTTCGCTTTGGATAAAGGTCAGGACAAGGGTTTTGTGGATGAATTATTGGTCAGTATAGGCATGGAAAAGATGGCAGGGCAATTCCCCATGAAACTTTCAGGTGGCCAAAAGCAGCGTGTAGCCCTTGCTAGGGCAATGGTAAGGAAGCCTAAAATTCTACTTTTGGATGAACCGCTCTCAGCATTGGATATGGAGATGAGGAGAAGCCTGCAAGAATACATCGTTAAATTTCACCATGAATATGGGTTGACCACTTTGTTGGTGAGTCACGATGCTTCTGAAATTACCCGTATGGCTCAGAGGGTATTGGTTTTGGAAAATGGACAATTTAGCTTTGATGGTAAGCCAGAGGCATTTTTTAAGACTTGACAATCTGGTTTTAGCTCACTTTAAGAAGACAACTGCTTAACTATTTAAGTTGTTAAGATAAAAAAAAATACCATTGTCTTCACTTAGACAATGGTATTGGTATTAAACCCGAAATATGTATTCTATTACGTGCAGAAATCGCTTCAGATTCAGCCACTTCCTTGCTGTTTGGAGATTAGAACAATTTTCGTAAATACGAGACAGGCTTAACCCCTGACTATTGGCAGGGCGTGGAGATCCTATTACCTAATCCGGATTAAAATCAAGGCTATCTTTATCTAGACTTTTTTCTATTTTTGAAAAATGCCTGCTTTTTACGCTGTTTCTCCTTGTTAAATTCTTTTCGTTCCAATGCTGACATTGGCTTCTCAGTTTGAGGAAAAGGATTGTTGTCTACCTCAGTGATTTTTTGGTTGATAAGTCTTTCTATCAAGCGAACATACCCGTTTTCTTCTGGTTCGCAAAGAGAGATGGCAGTTCCAGATTCTCCAGCTCTTCCTGATCTACCGATTCGGTGAACATAGGTCTCAGGATCTTCGGGCACATCATAATTGATCACGTACTGTAGCTTGTCGATGTCTATACCTCGGGCCGCAATATCAGTAGCAACAAGTACACGAATGGTGCCTTCCTTGAATTGACTCAAGACTTTTTGTCGATGATTTTGCGCTTTATTACCATGTATGGCTGCGGCATTGATGTTTTTGCTTTTTAAGTTTCGCGTGATCTTGTCCGCACCATGTTTGGTTCGGGAGAAAAGCAATACTTGATCGATATCCTTGTTTTCCAATATATGGAAAAGCAAGTCCTTTTTAGCGTCCTTATTGGTATAATAGACTTTCTGTTTTACCGTATCAGCGGCAGAAGAAACAGGGTTTACTTCAATTTTGACAGGATCTGTAAGGATATTGTCAGCCAATGAAACGATATTGTCCGGCATGGTTGCGGAAAAAAACAAGGATTGTCTTTTCTTTGGCAATAACTTCAAAAGTTTTTTGATGTCATTGATAAAGCCCATGTCCAGCATGCGGTCCGCTTCATCAAGAACAAATATCTTGATGTGATCCAGTTTTATAAAACCTTGGTTAATAAGGTCAAGTAATCTGCCGGGAGTAGCTACTAAAATATCAACACCCCTTCTGATTTCATTGACTTGAGCGCCTTGTTTCACACCGCCAAAAATAACAGCATGCTTTAATTTTGTGTATTTTCCGTAAAATTCAAGATTTTCATCAATCTGAATGGCCAATTCTCTTGTTGGAGTGACGATGAGTGACTTGATGGCTAATCTTCCTTTGTCATTGTTTTTTTCCGTATGGAGCAGTTGGATGATAGGAAGAGCAAAGGCTGCTGTTTTACCAGTACCTGTTTGCGCACTTCCTAAAATATCTCTTTTTGCGAGGATTTTTGGAATTGCCTGCTCTTGTATGGCAGTGGGTTCCTTGTAGTTTCTTTCCTGAAGTGCTTTCAGGATAGGGGATATAAGTTCTAATTTTTCGAATGTCATGCTTAACTTTTTATAATGGCCTTTGGTGCCGGTATTTTGCACCCCTCTTTAATAATTTCTTAGAGTGCAAATAAACAATTGGCCCATAAGGCCGGTTTTGCCCATTTTTACAATAGTTGTTTTTTTAATGTTTGAAATAAAAACTAAAGCCGAAAATGAGGACCAGCTCCGATTTCATATTTGGGGGATTCCTTTTTTTGTTCCTCCAACTTGTCTTATTCTCCTGTTATTTCAACATTCACTATAAAAGCAATTGCAAATTGGGACTTAATAAAGTTTGTAAAGGTAGGTAGATTTATTGGATTGATGGAATCTTAAACCGTTTTAAATCAAGAACAAGCTATCTATGACAATGTTAAAAATTGAATTTCTTATAAAGTAGTCACCCAAACAGCTTTTATCTACAACTTATTGGTTTGGTGTTTTGTGCTAATTAATGGTACACCTGATTCGGGAAGATTAAGTATTTAAACGCAAGGGGGCTAACTTTGTTCGGTATATTTATTATTATAATGAAATGTATACCAATAATACCTGAAGATCTATCTGATATTGATTATTGAGGTATATCGTTGAATATTCGGTTTTGACTTTTTGAGGAATGGAGATGTCAAGGTTTCTTCATTGGTAGCTTTATTTTTAAAAATACAGGTTAAGAACTTTCGATGCCTTATATGGGTTTTAAAGGGATAAATTTCAAAAGAATGCAAAAGGAGAAATTATTGCTTTGGACATTAGCGGCCATCAATTTTACGCATATCGTAGATTTTATGATTTTGATGCCACTAGGTCCTCAACTGATGCGTATTTTTGAAATTTCACCTCAGGAATTTGGGCTCTTGGTGTCTTCCTATACTTTTAGCGCAGGTGTTAGTAGTTTTTTTGGCGCTTTTATTTTGGATAAATACGATCGAAGGAGCATTTTAATGTGGGTTTTTCTTGGCTTTCTAGTAGGGACCTTGGCTTGTGCTTTATCACCAAATTATCCTTTTTTATTGTTTTCAAGAATCTTATCTGGGCTTTTTGGTGGTTTGACTTCGGCCTTGATCTTTGCAATTATTGGTGATGCCATACCGGATAGTAGAAGAGGTCGGGCAATGGGTTTGGTAATGGCAGCCTTTTCTGTAGCCTCTGTGGTAGGTGTGCCATTCAGTCTTTTTATAGCCAGTATTTCCAATTGGCATGCTCCTTTTTTCTTTCTTGCTTTTCTGGCATTGGTGATTTTATTCTTGATTTATAGATTTGTACCTTCCATAAAGGTTCCGAAAATTGAAGGAAAAGCCAAGCCCAGTCCACAACAAGTGATTAGACGGGTTACCAGCAATTCAAATCAGATGAGGGCCATCTTCCTAACAATACTCATGATGCTTGGGCAGTTTATGATTATCCCATTTTTAAGCCCATTCATGGTGGCCAATGTTGGTTTTTCTGAACTTCAACTGACTTATATCTATATGGCAGGAGGGTTTTTCACTGTTTTTACATCACCCTGGGTCGGCCGGCTTACAGATAAATATGGCAAGGTTAAAATTTTTACCATATTTATGAGCTTAAATGTAGTTCCAATTGCTATAATAACCCATTTGGGGCCTACTCCTATTTTGTTGGCATTAGCGGTATCAACCCTCTTGTTTGTCACCTCAAATGGACGGATGGTGCCTGCTGCTGCCTTGATTACCGGCACAGCTAAGTCCGAAAATCGGGGTAGTTTCCTAAGTTTTAATTCTGCAGTGCAACAATTAAGCGCTGGGCTTGCATCCTTTTTTGGAGGGATGATACTGGTTGAAAACACGGATGGAAAACTACTAAACTTTGAGTACATAGGGTATATTGCCATAATAATTAGCTTATTATGTATTCCGCTTATAAGGAGAATTAGGGTGGTTGATGCTTCATCTTCTAAATAATGAGTTTTTAGTTAAAATGTTGTTTGTAAGAAGAAGTCATAAGTTTGTTATTATATTAATGAATTATTAAAAATAATATTTTACATTTACGTAACGGGTAATAGGAATAATTTTTAACCCACCCTACAAACAGCTAACCTTTATTTATAAATGACCGGAAGATTTTACTATCGGGGTTTGGGATTTTTCCTGAATACCATGAATAGTGTTGCGCCATCTCTAAGTGGTAAATTAGGCTTTAAGTTTTTTTGTTCACCCTCACGTCGCAAGATCACGAAGTCTCAATACAAGTTTCTTCGTACTGGGGAAGAATCAGATATTATGTTCAAAGGGAAATTAATCCGTCACTATCGATGGGGGAATGGGCCAAAGAAAATTTTATTTATTCATGGATGGCAAAGCTTTTCCTACAGATGGCAACAATATATTGAATTACTTTCTAAAAAACCTGAATATACTTTATTGGCCTTTGATGCACCAGCGCATGGGCAGAGTGAAGGCAAGCATTTTACTGTTCCCGATCATGCATCGCTTATAAATAAGTTATTGAATGAATATGGTTCTGTTCATGCGATAGTATCCCATTCTATTGGAAGTTTTTCTTTTTTTTATGCCCAAGCGAAACACCAATTACCAACTATCAATAAGGTTATTGCTTTGTCAACTCCCGGTAGTGCTACTGAATTTATTGGGTTTTATAAAAAATCATTGAAATTGAAACCTGCTACAGTAAAAAGCATAACTGAGGAATTTCAAAATGTTGCTGAGGAGGATCTAGAAAAGGTTAGTCTTCCTTATTTGGCAAAGAGTTTATCCATTCCTGGTCTTATTGTACATGACCAAAAAGACGCATTAACTGATTTTAGTAATGCCCGTCTTCTTCATCAACACTGGCCACAAGCTGAGCTCATGACCACTACTGGATTGGGTCACCGATTACGTTCTCTTGATGTGGTTAATGCAGTGGGTGAATTTATTGATTAGTAAGCTTTAAACCCGAAATATGCAATAGACATTCTATTACGTGCTGAAATCGCTTTAAAATCAGCCACTTCGTTGCTGTTTTCAATTTCACCATAGCAGTGCTATGCTAAAATCTCCAAACAGTCTGATTTTCTTGCGATTGCAACACTTCCCGTAAACACGGGACAGGCTATCACCCCTGAGCATTGTCAGGGCGGAGAAATCCTATTACATAATCCGGGTTTAAAGCCTGTTGGTCAGGATAAAAAAACCTGGCCAATGGCGTTTACTGCCTTTGGCCAGGAGAATTCACCTTAGCAATTCTGTTTTACTCCAGTTTAAACCTTATAGGAAGTTTCAATTTCACATTTACATTATGTCCTCTTTGGATTCCGGGAGTCCAATCGGGTGAATTTTTAATTACCCTAAGAGCTTCCGCATCCAAGTCTGGATCGATACTTTTAATTACGGATGGATTTATTATTCTTCCTTCTTCGTTGACTATGAACTCCAAGTAAACCGTTCCTTCTATTTTTTTATCTCTAGCGGACTGGGGGTATTTAAGGTTTTGGCTTAAATAATTGTTCCAGCCTTCCATACCCTGTGGAGGGACAGGCATAACCTCAACAATATCAAATATTTCATTTGGAAGCAAATTCTTGGTATTTGCTTCATTTGCTGTCATTTCTACTTCTATTATTTCATCCTTTTGCTCGCATGAAACCAAGGCAAACAGGCATATAAATACTGGTAATGCGAAAGCATATATACTTCGTGCGGTCCATTTTGATTTGGGTTGTGTCATCATTGTAAGTCTTTTTTTGATTTGAAATTGATTGAAATTATGTACTAGTAAACCTGTATTTTTTGTCTTTGTAAGGTTGAGTAAAAGCCTTGCGTATTCTTCTAAAGGATAGGACTTTGTCATCTTTTCATCCACCTGGTATTCATGCAATACCTCCAGGGCCTTTTCATACTTGCTATATATAGGGTAAAACCAGAAAACTACCTTTACTACCTGTAGCAACAACCTGTCCCAGCTATGCTTGTAGTCTGCATGTGTGGTCTCATGGGCAATGACCCAATCGACATTCTGTTGGGACTGAAGTGCGCCTTCAGGTAAGAAGATAAAGTGGAAAAATGAAGAGGGCTCAAAAGTAGGGTGCTCTAAAAGGAGGTATTTTCCTTTATAAGTAGTTTTGGCTTTTTTGGTTTGAACCATTATAGAAACCAAGCCTAAAAGAAATTGGCCAAGGACCAATATTACTCCTATAAAGTAAACACCAACTATCAAATTGCTTATTGAAAAGGCTTTAAAGGAATTTTGAAACTGATTTGAACTATTCAATTCAAATGTTGGCAATTGTATAGAAATGGTTTCATTGGGCAAATTTATACCATTGATTCCCGCAAAGTTTAATGCAGGAAAAACCAAAGCTACAAGCAGTGAGCAGAGTAGAAATGTCCTATTCCATGCAAAAAAGGTGTTTCTTTCGAGGCAAACTTTGTAAAATACCCAAAGTAATGTTAAACATATGCTGCCTTCCCACAAGTAATTGATAAGGTTTGTCATGATGATTTCTTTTTAAGGTTCTCTACCATTTTTTCTAAGTCCTGAATATCTTTATCCGATAGTTTGTCCTCTTTTACCATAAATGACAAAACATTTTTGGCAGAACCTTCAAAGTAGTTTTTCACTAGAAGGTTAAAGCTGCTGTGCTGATAAGCCTTTTTACTTATTATTGGAAAATACTCATGGGTATTGCCATAGGTCTTATGGTCCAGGTAGCCTTTGTTCTCCAGTTGCTTGATCACTGAGGCTAGGGTCGTATAAGGAGGTTTCGGTTCAGGGAATTGATTCAAAACATCTCTGACAAGTGCTTTTTTCAGTTCCCAAATGATTTGCATCACCTGTTCCTCGTTGTTCGTTAATGCTTCCATAATTTAAATGTAGTAAATAAAAATTAGTTTATCTACGTAAAATTCGTAAATCTACGAAAAATACGTAAAATATGTCTTGAGCATGCTTGTTTTAGTAAAATTTCGAGTTTTATTAATGTGTGTTACAATGTTTGGCCTAATCGCTTATAAATAGTAGTCTTAGGTTAGATCGATCTCTGATTCATAGTCAAAAAAGCGCACCCTATTGGGAAGGGGAGAAGTACAAATACTCACTGCATAGGATTGATCCATAAAAAAGCTTCTGAGCTGCCAATTGGTTTTGTTGGAAAGGGAGGGGAACATAAATTCTTGGTACTGGTCTAAGCAAGTGAATTGGTTTAGGGTTTCGACTATGCCTATGCCTGTTGCTTTTAAAAAAGCTTCTTTTCTTGTCCAAAATTTATAGAATTCGGCAATTGGGTCATAGGACTCCTTAATTACTTTAAGTTCATTGCTGTGAAAACATTGTTCCAATAGGGAGTCAGTAATGAAATTTCCTGCTATTTTCTCCAAATCAATCCCTAATTCCTGAGAACCAAATGCAATAAAAACCCATTCTCCAGAATGGCTAAGGTTGAAATGTAGCTTATGATGAATGGGAATATAGGGTTTACCATTCATGCCAATTTGGAAAATAACCTGAGAGGACTCAATATTTAAATATTGTGCAACTAGCATTTTTGTGCAGGCCTGTCCAATAATAAAACTATTCCTATCCCTTTCATGTAAATACTTTGATGCCTTCATTTTTTCTTTAGCTGTCAGTTTTTTTTCTAAATGTGACAGTTCGACTAGAGGGAGGTTAAGTCTTATTCGCCATAAGTGAACTTCCTTGCTATGAAGCTTAGAGCATGTGCCTGGGCTCCAAATTGGGGAAGGAATTTGTTCACAATTTATGGTTGCCAGATTCATAAAGGGTTTCATTTAGCCTTGGGTAACTTTACATTTACAGCCTGATTTTCAGGAAATCCCTATTAAATATAAATAAAATATTGCCTTCATTTCAAGTTAGAGAAATTAAGCTTTAAGGGATAAAATTGTCTTATATTTTGGTATTATGATGAATTTATCAAATTATAAAACAATCATAATCTGAAAATTGAATTTTATTGCTAAAATTTTGCTTCTTAAAGTATTTTCTAGGTATTTTGATATTATATTTTTAATATTATATTGTTTTTAAGCCTAAAGCTTACTTTTTTAAAATGAACAACAGCGATACTAGCATCCGGGGTACAAGCCTGGAAGGTAAACAATTTTTAATTGTAGACGATGATCCCATAATTAGAATGGTAATGGGATCAATGTTTAAAAAATGGCATAATACATTTGTAGAAATGGCCGTTGATGGAGAGCAGGCACTGGAGAAATTACAGCAAGCCTATTTCGATCTTATTATCATGGATTTACAGATGCCAGTTTTGAATGGTTATCAAACAGCCAAAGCAATTCGTGGAGGAGTTTGTGGTGAGTTTTACAAAAAGATCCCCATTATTGCTGTTACGGCTGACCTTTCTGAGGTTGCCAAATCACAGACCCTTTTGATGGACAATGTTTTGACAAAGCCATTTAACAATGACTCCCTGCAAACGGCGATTCGGAATTGTCTTTTTTCCGAACCAAATATGAGCAGGAAGATGGGTTAAGAATTAGCCAATAGAACTACTAAGCGCTTTATGTTCCTTGGGTTTAGAAAACCATGACACGTAAAAACCTGATTATTCATCAGTTAAAACTTGGTTTGAAACCAGTTTCTATCCGCAAAAAATCAAATTGATATACTATTAACTTGAGTTCCGTTTTAGAATGGAATGAATGGTAATGCTGATTTTTATAGTGGCATTTGATAGCTGTCTGACCAAATAAAGGTCATCTTAGAGAAAGTCCTAGGGCACAAGCTTAGCTTATTAGCTAACTTCTTGATGGAATTGGGCAATCCTTCTTCATTATCTGTCCTAAATGATTCTATATTGTTAGGGCTTGGTTATCTTTGGCTAATCAATATTATTAATATTCAAACCCCTGAATGTTCATGTCTATAGTGCGTTACATCCTTGTTTTTAGTTTTATCGTGTTAGGACAGGCCTGTAATAGGAGCGACCATCAAAATCAAAACAAGGACAAAGCCTCTCCCAAAATTGAGCAGAAAAAAGAGGTGTTACAAAACCCATTAGATAAGCCGGCAAATGTTTTGGCCAAGACTTATTGTGCGGGCTGCCATTTGTATCCCGAACCGAATCAGCTGGATAAAAAGACATGGGAAACCATACTTCCTAGAATGGGTCATTTTTTTGGTATTTATGACTCGGACACAACCAGGCCAGGACTATTAGAAGGTGGTCGGGCAGGAGTAATTGTAGAGCGTGCAAATGTTTTTCCAAAAAGCCCTACCATAGATACTTTGATTTTCAATAAAATTAAAGCCTTTTACCTGGAACAGGCACCTGAGCAACTTCCCAATTCTCCTATTAAGGAAATTAAAAAAAACCTGGATTATTTTAAGCTGCATAAGCCTGCTAGTAAAACAAAGAACCCCATGCACTTGATGGTTAGGATAATTGGGCCTAACCAATGGTACATCAGTGATGCAGGAAGGTCTACTTTTTCGATTATGGACAATAAGTTTAAGGTTCAGAAAACAGCCTCTAGTCCTGAAGGTACGGTATGGGTACATCAAGGTAAGGAATATTCTTATGCGCTGGTTATAGGCACATTTAACCCAACAGATATGGACCTTGGATTTGTCATGCGCCTGCCCAATACTCCTGGTCAGGTAACAAAAATCATGGCCAAAGACTTACAAAGACCTGTACATATGGACATGGGAGACCTTGATGGGGATGGATTGGAAGACATGGTCATCGCTGAATATGGGAAAAATACAGGAAGCCTTGGATGGTGGAAACAAGGTCCTTCAGGAAACCTTCAGAAATTTGTGTTAAGAAACAAACCCGGGGCAACCAACGCCTATATCCGTGACCTAAATAAAAATGGTAAAAAGGACATCGTTGCGCTTTTTGGACAAGGAGATGAGGGTATTTTTATTTATCACAACCAGGGAAATGGTAAATTTGCAGAAGAGCCTGTATTGAGGTTCCCTCCTACCTATGGATCAAGCTATTTTGAACTGTTTGATTTTAATGAGGACGGTTTCGATGATATTATTTATACTGCCGGGGACAATGCAGATTATGATCCTATCAGTAAGCCTTATCATGGCATTAGGATATTTATGAATGATGGTAGCAACCATTTTAAAGAATCCTTTTTTTATCCCCTTAATGGGGCTTACAAGGCTATTCCATCAGATTTTGATCAAGATGGAGACATAGATATCGCTGCAATAAGCTTTTTCCCAGACTATGAAAAAAGTCCAGAGGAGAGTTTTGTTTATTTAGAAAATAAGGGAGAAATGAATTTTGAGGCCCAAACCTTTGCCGGAAGTACCGATGGGAGATGGATGGCCATGGATGCAGGAGATATGGATGGTGATGGAGACCTTGATATTTTGCTGGGCTCAATGATTTTCGGCACAGATCATACACGGTATTTCGAAAAATGGTCAGATGGAACCCTTCCCTTTGCCTGGCTTGAAAATACGAGCACGAAATAGAATGGGCCTAAAAGGGTAGGGTTTAGTTTACTTTTCTCTACTGCCTTACTAGGCCTATGTATTCAAATGCCTCTATTTACTTTGCTTAGGTATTCCCCTCTGAAGAAAATATTGCCACATCCAGGTTAAATACTAGCTTTTCCAAAGGGAAAGTTGGGTCAAATTATTTTTTCTTGGAATTATAAGCTTCCTCGTATGGAGACCAGATTTCGTAGATTGGATCGCCTTTTGAGCTTAAACCTGAATGGTGCCATTTTCCGTCAATGACTTTATAATCAAATTCAAGATTTGCACCCACGCGACTGTCATCTTTTGAAAAGAAGGTGATTTTCTCAGTGTATTTCCCATCCTTTGCTTCATATTCACCTCCTCCTGTACCACTAAAGGCTTTTGTTTCAGAATTGAAGGCAATCCATTGAAATCTGCCCCCACTTAAGATTTTCACTGTTCTTCTGGCTCCTGGAATCATTTCTGAAAGTTCATCCCCTCTTTTTCTTCCGGTAATTACCCAGTTTCTTGTAAGATCATCAGTTTCTTGCGAGACCCTCTTCCATATTTCAATAAGGTCTTCTCCTTTTATTTTTGTAGAAATAATCAGCCTGTCATTGGCAAAATCCAATGTGTATCGATTGGTGGTTCCTATTTGTTCAGGATCAAGAGTCAAAAAGTCCAAGTGTTCATCGTAAACATTTCCTTCCAATGTGTATTCCCCTCCCCCGGCATAAAGAAATTTATCTCCTTTTAATTCTTTGGCTCCAAAGGAAAAGTAACCATCCTGGTAAATTTTTATAAATTCTTTGTCAGTAATCGCTTCTCCATTTTGATGGGTTAAAATCCATGCACCTTCCAATTCCTGAGACATAAGTCCAGTAGTAATGGTAAAGCAGATCATTAATAGGATTGATTTCATAACTCAGACTTTATTGTTAAACTTAAATTTAATTATTTATTGATACAATATCACAACACATCGATATAATTCTTGTTTTAGTAATAAATATACTGGAGGATATTGTAGAAGTTGTTTTTAATCTATACAATGCTTTAATCTAGCGCATTATCATTGGGGTAGATTAGGCTTATGGTTAAACCCAAAATATGCAATAGACAATCTATTACGTGCTGAAATCGC